>Ga0302308_10004791_pt1 | contig 10603 bp, 8 predicted proteins | sample III_Palsa_E3_3_FD_200531 | JGI IMG/M metagenome (GOLD analysis project Ga0302308, IMG submission 200531) | Peat permafrost microbial communities from Stordalen Mire near Abisko, Sweden - III_Palsa_E3_3 | ecosystem: Environmental > Terrestrial > Soil > Palsa > Peat permafrost | place: Sweden... | reverse complement strand
ATGAAGCTCAGGACTGGTCCGAAGAAGCGCATCTGCTTCTTTGCGGTTTCATGGCCGGGGTGCGACGGAAGGCCGGGATAGTAGACGCTTGTTACTTCTTTTCTTGATGCGAGAAATTCGGCGATGTGCTGTGCGTTCTCGCAGGAGCGCTCGAGGCGCAGGGGGAGCGTTGCAATCGAGCGTAGCGCAAGCCACGCCTCCATGGGACCAAGAGCGGCTCCGGTGAGGGTGCGCCATTGATCGATCTTTGCGTGGAGTTCGGGATTGCGGACTGCGACGTGGCCGAGCAGAAGATCGCTGTGCCCGGTCATCGATTTCGTGTCTGAAGCAACGGAGAAGTCCGCGCCGAGTGCAAGCGGAAGCTGGCCGAGCGGCGTTGGTGTGGTGTTGTCTACGGCGACCAGAGCACCCGCACGATGCGCCGCTTCGCTCAACAGAGCGATGTCGCAGATCTCCATGCCGGGATTGCTCGGAGACTCCAGCCAGAGGAGCCTCGCGCCTTCGAGCAGCGCTGCCTGGGCGTTTCCGGCTGTGGGAGACATGCGCAGAGTTATCCCTAAGGGAGCGAAGTATTCCTGCAGCAGAACGCGGGCGGTGTAGTAGGAGTTCGAGGGAAGGACGACTACATCGCCGGGTCGCAGCACAGCTCCGAAGACCGCTGCAATCGCGGCCATGCCGGAGGCGAAGACCAGTGTGGTGGCCTGATAGCTTTCGCCGTTAGCAAGCTGTCCGGACTCCATATGCGCGATTGCCTTTTCGAGTGCTGTCCAGGTGGGGTTGTGCGAGCGGGCGTAGGTGTAGGGAGTCTGTGAGGGATCGCCTGGTGTGTGGTAGGGAGCGGCGAATACGGGCCCCTCATGGAGCGGCTCGCCGGGGACGGTGTTGCTCAACGTGGAACGAATGATTTTGGTAGCGTCGCGCATATTTTTTGCTCAGATCCCGGGTCGAAACGATTGATGGTAGCAGGATTAGCGAGAGGTCTTTTTTGAGGCTTTCGCGGCTTTGGAGAAATGCTCCCACCCACCCGGTTTCAACTCCGTACGGCTGCCGTTTGGGGAAAGCAATGTCATCAACGGTTGTCCAGCACGGCGAGGCTTGAGAGTTCCGATGCGCGTGATGGGTACCCCTGCGAGTGAGGAAGGCATACGGGTCGTGGATGACGCGGTGAATAGAAGTTCGTAGTCCTCGCCGCCATGTAACGCTTCGTGCAGTGCAGACTGCTCCCCCAATCTCGCGGCAAGGGGGTGGATCGGTAACTCTTCTTGCTCGATCTCTGCATTCACGCCCGAAGCGCGGCAGAGGTGAGCTAAGTCAGTCGAAAGGCCGTCGCTGATGTCCAGACATGCCGTGGCAAGTCCACGTCGCAGGAGAGCTTCGCCGACGTCCAGACGCGGCTCGGGAAACATGTGTGGATGATTGGTGGTGGTTTTCAGGTTGGGAGTCGGCTTTTTTCGGCCGAGCATGGCGGCAAGCTCCGCCGCAGCGCCGCCAAGTTGGCCGGTGACGTAGAGCGCGTCTCCCGGCTCCGCTCCAGACCGACGCAGTGATTTTCCCTTTGGCGCAGAGCCGATCAGAACGATGTCGGCGAGGATCAGGGCATTTTTGCCGCCGGGGGATTCCGAGGTGTCGCCGCCCGCAAGGGGGACGCTATGGAGCTCGACTAGCGCGCGCAGGCCATTGAAGAAGCCTGCTGTCCAGGCTCGGCCTGCTGCCTCCGAGAGCATGGTGGAGGGGAGGGCCAGTGAGAGGAAGGCCGCGAGCGGAGTTGCACCCATGGCGGCGAGGTCGCTTAGTCCGCGAGCAAGGCAGCGATGGCCTACCGACTCAGGAGGATGGGTGTCGCGGCGGAAGTGGCGATTTTCGAGCGTAAAGTCTGTCGTAACCAGCACTTCAGACCCGGAGGGAGGGCGCAGAATGGCGCAATCGTCGCCGATGCCGAGCTTTACCGCGCCGCTACTCGTCGCGAAGTCGCGGCGGATCTGCTCGATCAGGCCTAGTTCTCCGAACGGTAGCGAGGTTTTTTTCATGCTATTGGCAGCATAAACGGTCAGCACAATGTGACTCTTTTGTGGTAGTTACGTGGTGAAAAACTGGTCTATGCTCGTTTGCACAGCGGGTAACTGCTTTGGTACCCTCTTAGAGGAAGCTCAAGAGAGATGTGCAATCAGGAATGGCGATTGATGAAGTCGATTCACCTCGCACGATTTTCCTGAATGTAATCTCTCCGAGCCGCGATCTCGCTTCGCGGACAAATCTGGGCCAGGGATTCTGATTGAAGCCGAAAAAACGCTATTACATCATGCTCGTCAGCCGTGACGAAGATGGCATTCTGAACAAGGTGCCGGTCCCTTTGCACTACGCCTATATGTTTGTGGCCGCCGCGGTTATCGGGATGTTTACCATTACTGGGCTCGCTGGGTCGTACTCCCGGATGCTGATCAAAACGGCCCGGTTCAACCAGCTGCGACAGGACCACAATTCGCTTCAGAAGGACTATGCGCACCTTGAGAAGGCGTCGCATGAGAAGGACATTCAGGCAGCTTCGCTGGGTTCTCTGGCCAGCGAGGTTTCGGTTCTGTACGGTCTGACGGCGAGCAAGCTCACTTCGCCGATGAAGATCACGGACAAGCACCACGGAAAATCTTCGGGAGTGGCAGAAGCAATCGCTACGACTACTCTGACTGGCGGCTCTGATTCCGCGGATACGTCTGAGGCGGGATATTACAAGTCCATCGACGCCTTCTATTCGCTACGCAGTTCGGCGATGAGCGGCACGGCGACTCGGGCCATCTCGAGTCTCAATGGTCCAGGCTATGTCTCCACCGATCTGCTGGGCGCTGGCAGCCTGGAGGTTGCGTCGTATGTTCCGACGTTGTGGCCGATCATGGGACCGATCACGAGCAGTTTTGGCCAGCGCGAAGATCCGGTTCTGGGTAACGGTGAGGGCGAGTTTCACACTGGCATCGATATCGGCGCTCCGAACGGTGTTCCGATCCGTGCGACTGGTGACGGTATCGTCAAGCAGGCTGAGATGTCCAATGGCTATGGGCGTGAGGTTGTGATCGACCATGGGCATGGAGTTGAGACTGTCTACGGGCATATGTCCGGCTTCGCCTGCATCGCTGGGCAGACGGTGGTTCGCGGCCAGGTGATCGGCTACGTGGGTCACAGTGGGCGTACGACCGGCTCTCACCTGCACTACGAGGTTCGCATCAGGAATACGCCAGTGAATCCGCACAAATATCTGCGGGCGACGTTGGCGGACCTGGGTACGGAGTTGGCAAAAGGCCAGTAGTTCGAAGAGAAATCCAGACGGCAGCGCTGAGACAGGATCTCAACGCTGCCGTTTTTTTGCTTCGGAGTCTTTGGAAAGCCAGGAAGGCAGTCGGAGGTCCATTCCCGTAATGGGAGTTCCGTTTTGACTAATCCCGTTGTGCACCATTTGGGTAATACCCCCCCTCCATCGCCGCCGATATATTCACCATGAACACTGAAGTCCTGCAACAAATCGCGTCTGTCAGCCCTGGAAGGCAACACCTTATTCCAATCTGGCTTCACGAGAGAACGAGAAACACATGACGCAAACCTCAGCTGCTTTTCGGCGCAACTCACAGGGCCTCGACGGATCGATATCGTTGTCGGAGATTATTTCGGCGCTCTCTTATGCGCTGGACCTAACGGAAGGCGCGGTACACGGGCACGCACTCCGCAGTTGCCTGTTGGGTATGCGCATCGCCGAAGAGGTGAATCTACCCTCTGACCAGACCAGCAGCCTCTATTTTGCACTTCTGCTCAAAGACATCGGCGGCAGCCTTAGCGCCAGTCGCATGAGCCAGATCGTCGGTGGCAACAACGGAGCCGCCAAGGCAGTCGTGAACCTTGAAGGTTGGACGAAGCCTCACAGGCCGAGTCTTTCTACCCTGAAGCTGCTTTGGAGCAACGTCCTTCCTGACGCGGGTCGCGTGGTGAGGGTTGCGAGATCCTTCAAAAACGGAATTGCACAACATCTGAACAACTATGAGTTGATCGGCTCTCGTTACGATCGGGGAGCCAGCATCCTCAACGAACTCGGGATGGGGCCGATCGCAGCCGAGGCCGTCCGGAGCCTGGACGAACGGTGGGATGGAAGTGGTTATCCTGACAGCTTGAAGGGTGAACAGATCCCCCTGCTGTCACGCATCTGTGCTGTTGCGCAGCACCTTGATTTTGCCTCCGCCGAAGGTGGAATGCAGAGTGCGATTGAAACGCTTGAGGGACGCAGCGGGACCTGGTTCGATCCTCAACTCGTGCGCATTGCGCGTTCTTTGCATCGCCGCGGAACACTATGGAACAACTGCTCGCCCGCGGATGCTGAGCAGGAGACACGGCAAGCCGTTCTCGACCTGGACTCCGGCAAGCGCCATCAACTGGAATCGAGCCAGATCGATCGGATCTGCGAGGCCTTCGCAGATGTGGTCGATGCCAAATCGCATTTCACCTTTCGCCACTCTCAGGGAGTTGCAGATGCCGCTTTTGGTATCGCGCAGGCGATGGGACTCTCTGCGGACCGCGCGCAACTTGTTCGCCGAGCTGCGCTGTTGCATGACATCGGCAAGCTGGGCGTCCCGAATGCCATCCTGGACAAGAAAAGCCAGTTGAGTCCAACTGAGTGGAAGGCAGTCTACGAACATCCACGCATTACACGAAGCATCCTGGAACGGATTGCACCCTTCCGCGAGATGGCTGTGATTGCAGGAGAGCACCACGAAAAGCTGGATGGCTCGGGGTATCCAGACCATCTGAAGGCTAAAGATCTTTCCGTCGAGTCGCGCATCGTTGCTGTTGCGGATGTGTACGCAGCACTTTCAGAAGATCGGCCCTATCGTGCGGGCATCGAGCTTGATGAGACTCTGTCGATCATGTCGAAGCTGATTCCTGTGCAGCTTGATGGAGATTGCTACGAGGCGCTTGTCTCAGTGGTTTCGAGCAGGCGGGACGTTGCGTCAGCGACTTTACCGCAGGTTGCTAGTCCACAGCTTGGCTATGCGATTAAGAATTCGGGGTTCAAGAACGTTGCCTTTGAAAGTGCTCTCTGACACAACAGCTCAGATGGTCCTACAAAAAGAAAGAACGGCCGAATCTCTCGGCCGTTCTTTCTTTTTGCGGGAGCTATTTATTTTCCGGTGTAGCTGACGTGCCAGATTGTCTTTGAACCGTCGTCGGTGACAAAGAGGGAGCCGTCTTTGGCGACGGTGACACCGACGGGGCGGCCCCAGACTTTTCCGTCAGAGGTGACGAATCCTGTCAGGAAGTCCTCATACTCGCCGGTTGCGTGTCCAGCGTGCATGGGGATGCGGATGACCTCGTAGCCAGCACGGTGGGCGCGATTCCATGAGCCGTGCTCGGCTGCGAAACCGTCACCGTCATAGGTGGAAGGGAACTGGTTGCCAGTGTAGAAGGCCAGCTCGAGTGACGCGAAGTGCGGTTGCAGGATGACGTCCGGGGTGATGACCTTTCCCTTCAGTTCTGGGTGCGTACCTACGAGGCGCGGGTCCTGATGATTGCCCATGTAGTACCAGGGCCAGCCGTAGAAGCCATCTTCTTTCACACTGGTGATGTAGTCGGGGACGAGGTTGTCTCCGAGGCGGTCACGCTCGTTGGTGGAGCACCAGAGCTGGCCGGTTGTCGGGTTGATCGCCTCGCCGACGCAGTTGCGCAGGCCGCTAGCGAAGATCTTGACGAACTTGCCCTCGGGGGAAAACTCCAGCACGTCAGCGCGATGGAACTCGCCGGGGTGGGTGTCGGGATCGTCCACGTTCGAGGCTGAGCCCACGGAGATGAACATTCGCTTACCATCTTGAGAGAAGGCGACGTCGCGCGTCCAGTGACCGCCTCCGCGAAGCTGTGCATAGCCCGGCAGCACAGGCACGATCACTTCAGGCGCTGCGCTTGCCTTGAGGTCGCCCTCTTTATAGGCAAAGCGGACGACGCTGGTGGTGTTGGCTACATAGACCCACTTTGGGTGCTCTCCTAGCGGATAGAAGGCGATGCCGAAGGGATGATCGAGCCCGGACGCAAAGACCTCGGTAGCGGTTGCTTTGCCGTCAGCTCCGACACCGCGAAGTACTTTTACCTGACCGGCCTTGCTGTCGGCCAGAAAGAGATCGCCGTTCGGTGCGGTGCGAATCAGACGCGGCTCCGTGAAGCCCTGGGCGTACATCTGCACTTTGAATCCAGTAGGCGCGACGGGCCATGCTCCTTCGGGCCGTGGAACGACGCTGGGACCGTTGTCGACGGACTCATCAGGCTTCGGCTCGGGCAGGTCGGCAAGGGTTATCTTGCGGATGACGCCGGGGTGCTCCTGCGTGTAGTCGGTGAAGGCGGCTGGCCCGGTGATGACGGAGCCGGATTGTGCGAAGGCAGAGTACGGCAGTGGAGCTATGCATGGGGCGGTTCTCCTTGGAGCGTAAAAGCGGTTAGATGCTGCTGCCCGACCATTCGAAGTTGACCGTTGAGGGCCTCGAGCTCGATAGCTTCGAGGTTCTGTATGAAGTTGACGAAATGAAAGCGCCGAAAGTTTGACATCAGCTGCTGATCGGTCGCGTGGGGGAAGAGTAAGAGAACGCGAATGGCCTGCATGAAGAAGCCGTGGGTAAAGACGACGATGCAACCTTCAGATTTCAGTCGGGCAAGTCGTTTGATGGCTTCGCGGCCGCGGTTGAGAAAATCACTGAACGACTCGGCTCCATGGCCGTCAGAGTACGCCGGGTCGTCCCGCTCCCAGAACTTTAGAATGTGCGGCATCTGCTGCGTTTCGCTGGTGCCGTTGTGTTGCGCGGGATTTAGGTAGTGAAACTCATGGATTGGCCATTCCTCGATTGGAACTTCGGGATAGCGTTGCCGGAGTGGTACAGAGGTCTGCTGCGCACGCTGATAGGAAGAGATTAAAAATAGCGTCGGTTCGCAGGAGAAGCCATCGGCAAAAGCTTTTGCTTGGGCATGCCCTAGCTCGGTCAAGGGATTGATGATGTGATCTGGCGGTATGCCGCCTGCGTTCGCAACGCTTTGCCCGTGACGAACAAGCAGAATCCGTGTGGGCTGTGGCTCGGTAGAGTCAGTCGTCATGGCTGAAGATCGGAGTTGGGCGAAGCGAGTTGTTTGACGAGTTCCAGCGGGATGTTCGCTGTCAGAACAGCGCGATCTTTATGCTGTTCGATCTTCGTTGAGTCAGTAAGCTCGCGAAATGCTGTGTCGGTCACGGGATGAGGCTGTAACTGCGCCTGGGCCAGTTGCACGGACTTCATCAGAGTCAACAGCGAGGTGAGTGTTTCTGTTGCGCGTGCGGCGTCGCCATCGTTGGGAGCAATCTGTTCGATGCGCAGATGCAAAGAGCCCAGGTAGCGCAGGCTGGCTACGAAGGTTGTGTCTTCTGACATTGGCAGTTGCAGGCCGAAGATGCTGATGGCGCCTCGCTCGGAGAAGGGAAGCCCAATGTGGCCGATGGCCCAGGCGCTTGAGAATGCTGGCACATCGCGGTAGCGTGCCGATAGCAGCGACGAGCCCGAAAACGGCGAGGCTGCCGCGCGGTGGCGGTCCAGGATGGAATGAATCTGCTCTGCCGTCGGCATATTCGAGGCGGCGATGGTGTCATAGCCAAGCTGCGCGATACGCAGGGGGCGAGTCGCCTTTTCGTCGCCAACCCGGATGGTGAAGATGTCGTGGTCTGAGTAGTTCTCCTTCGCCGTAGCGATCGATGCGAGATAGCGTGCGAGGCGCTCGCCATCGAAGCGTCCCTCGAAGACCTCTGAGTAGCCGACCGGACCGTTTGGTCCGTTGGGATCGCCCATGCGGTGCAGCGCGAAGGCGACGGAGTCGAGATCACGCTCGGGTACGATGCCCGTCGCGTCGATGAACTGTTGATACTCAGGGCTGCGGTTCACCGGGGAACGGTCGAAGTGTGTCGCGGCGCGAAGCGGCTTCAGGTTCGCGTAGACGATGGCGTCGGACTCCGGCAGCAGGCGCGCGGCCTCAGGCGGAGCGGCTTTTCGCAGCACGATCGCGACGATCAGCGCCGCAATCAATGCCAGCACTAGCAAGAGGGAGTAGCGTGTGCGCTTATGCATCCATAGGTACATCAGGGACATGGCCGGCAGGGCAAAGTATAAGCATGGTCAGTACGATTCACGAACTGGAGCCCTCAAGCAATAAGCATAGCCCATCTTCCGGAATTACCTCAGACTTGCCGTCGAAGATCTATTCGACGATGGCGAAGGTGTAGATCTTTCCGCCGTTGGTGACATTGCCGGTGCCTGGAGGAAGAATGCCGAACTCGCCTCCCGCTACGCTGTCATCTACGGTGAATTCGTAGGTGCGCGGAGCGGTTCTCTCCGGCTTGAAGGGAACCTCGTCGCGATCTGCGCCTCCGCTGGAATGGAAGACTCCGCCGGTGAGAATGCGAAACTCGCGGTTGCTGGAGTTGAGGCGAAAGCGAACGAAGGTGTATTCGGTGACCGCGACACCCTCCGGAGCGTAGAGCAGAATCTGTATCGGACGCTTCAGCGCAAGCGCCGATTCACGGCCGTTGACGCGGCCATTGCGATCTTCCTTGATGATTCCGTGCGTTGCCGTTGACTTGAGGAATCCGCCGGACTTGATGTGGACGATCTCCGGATCGATCGCTGTCCACCTTCCTGCATGGTCTTTGTAGTACACGCCGATCTCGTTGACGTCCGAGAGTTCGATGGGCTTCTCGGTCTCGGGGACGTTGGTGATCTGGCGGCGGCTTTTGTTCATCATTGCGGTGATGACGCGGTCAGAGAGTCCCGCCGTCTTGAGCGCGACGAGCGCATCGGCGTCGGTGAGGTACTTGCCGGGCTGCGTGTTGATGGTCTGGATGATAAGGTCTTCGCCGAGTCCCGCCTTTGCCATGCGGATAACAGAATCGTTGTTCATGGTGGCGGTCTTTGGCGGCGGAGAGGTCTGCGGCCCTTCGATCACTTGAGGAACATCGCCTGAGCTCTGCGCCACAACCGGCAGGGTGCTGGTGCTGAAGAGAAGAGAAAATAGGAGCAGAAAGCGCATGAATTTAGTCCGACCGGGTCCCTGGATTTCAAACGGAAAATGCTCGCATAGCCTAGCATGATGTGGATTTTGGACGCCCGCGGCGACGGACTCGTGAGCTGAAGAAATCAGCAGGGGACGCGCCATTGATCCTACGTTCCTGCTATGCTAAAGTTACGTCTGCGGCGCACTCTGCGCGGGCACTGCTGCGCGTCAGGCAGCTGAGCTTACAGAGAGCAAATGGCTGTTTGGGCTGGCGTAGCTCAGCTGGTAGAGCATCTGATTTGTAATCAGAGGGTCGGGGGTTCAAGTCCCTTCGCCAGCTCCAGTTTCAGACAGCGGAAAAGAAAGATGGTTTTGGTTGTACTGCTTGCCGTTCTGGCTTTGCAGGCCTCCTGGTCATTCCTTCAAGGGTAAGTACCCGCCCGATTCGCGGTTTAGAATCGCAGTGTGGGCTTGAAAGAAATGAGATAGGGCTGCGCGCTGGTTCAAAGCAGGATGTGCACAGGTGGCCGAGTGGTTAATGGCAGCAGACTGTAAATCTGCCGCGTTATGCGCTACGGAGGTTCGAATCCTCCCCTGTGCACCATAATTTGTACTGCGGTTGCTGAAGGTTGCTGTAACTGGTGAGTGTTGTGGATCTAAGTCCGGCAAGCAGCGGAAGAATGTGGATTGCGCTGGCTGTGCTGGGGTTGTTGGCGATAGCGGTCTGGCAGACAATGGAGCCGGGCAAGTATCAACAACTGACTTGGATCCTGTTAGGGTTTTTTGCCTTTCGTGTCATACTCGGACGGTTGCGTTCGCGGTAAGATTGGAAGGTTGGTTTTTACATGCTGGCGTAGCTCAGTGGTAGAGCACTCCCTTGGTAAGGGAGAGGTCGAGAGTTCAAGCCTCTCCGTCAGCTCCAGATATTGAAGCAAAGGGCTCGGTCCCTGCAGGTAAGCGGGAGTAACTCAGTGGTAGAGTCACAGCCTTCCAAGCTGTTGGTCGCGGGTCCGATTCCCGTCTCCCGCTCCAAAGATTTTGTGAACGCGGTCAGGCAGTAGGGATCGCAGGAGAGTGTGTTGAGCAGTCTGTATCAGCAACCCGTACTAACCGTATCTGATCCGGAGACCTTCAACGCGGTGAAGGCAGCAGTTGATGCCTCCTTCTCTTCTGGTCGCGTGGCGGAGTTCCTGAAGTCGTTAGAGCGGTCGAAGCTGCGTATTCGCGACTTCGAGACGGTTCTCGGCAAGGGAAACCTGGGATCGGCAACGCAGGCCGAGTACAACAAGCTGGGCAACTCCGATCAGGGCCAGATTCGCGAACTGTATCTCGCAAGCCTGGAGCAGGTAGCGCCTGAGCTGCGAGAGAAGTTTTTCAAGCTGTACGCGTACTACTGAGACACAACTTCCACCAAGTTTAGTTTTGCACCTTAGTTTTCGTTTGAAGTATTCACCAGAACCCCGGTGCACGCGCCGGCCAACACGAGGAGACGAGCAGTCATGGGCAAGGAAAAGTTTGACCGGTCAAAGCCGCACGTAAACATCGGGACGATCGGGCACATCGATCATGGCAAGACGAC
>Ga0302308_10004788_pt1 | contig 10607 bp, 7 predicted proteins | sample III_Palsa_E3_3_FD_200531 | JGI IMG/M metagenome (GOLD analysis project Ga0302308, IMG submission 200531) | Peat permafrost microbial communities from Stordalen Mire near Abisko, Sweden - III_Palsa_E3_3 | ecosystem: Environmental > Terrestrial > Soil > Palsa > Peat permafrost | place: Sweden... | reverse complement strand
GGCGGCGCCTGCTGCCGCTGCTGCCCCGGCCGCGCGGCGCAGGCGGCCGCCGCCCGCGCCGCCGAGCGTTCCCGAGCCGGTGGCGCCGCCGGCCGCCTTCGGCAAGCGGTCGGCCGGGAGCCAGCCGAGGAGCGGGCAGCCGGATCAGCAGGGCGACCAGCAGGCTGGCGGTCGCGCTCGCGGCCGGCACGCGGCCAACGACGGCCGGGGCCACGCCACGGCGGCCGGCCGGGGCCAGGCGGCCACCCGCAGCGGCGGAGCGCACACATCGGACACGGCCGAGACGTTCGGGCCGGCCGTAACCGAAGAGCAGGACGCCGCGGCCGCCCAGGCGGCCGGTCCCCAGGTGGTGGCGCCCGCCGGGCTCGAGCCGCGCCGTCCGCAACAGCTCCAGTACTCGGCCCCGGCCGATGGCGGCGGCGTGGAGACGCACGGTGACGCCTCGCTCGACCCGTACGCCAGCGTCGGCCGCAACGACCTGTGCCCGTGCGGCTCCGGCCGCAAGTTCAAGCGCTGCCACGGCGGGGCCGCGCGTTCGTAGCAGCGTGGGCTAAGCCCGCCCGGCCGAGGATCTACCTCTCCGGGCGGGCGCCGTGCTACTAGGCTGCCTCGATGTCGGTGCAGAGCCAGCCCGGCCGACCGGCGGCCGACGGCGCCGGTTCGCGGGCGAGCCGCTTCTCGCCCCGTCCGGGCCGCTGCTCCGGCGGGGCGAGCGTCAGCCGTACGGCCAGCGCCCTTATCCGCGGGCCGACCGCCACGATGAGGGTCATCTCGATGACGTCAGGCGTCGGCCGCGTCGCCATCACCCGCTGCACCCGGCCTCGCTGGCCGCCGCGGAAGAGCGGCAGCAGCCGGTGCAGGTGCACGCTGCCGCGCTGAGTCAGCCATGGCCGGATCTGCCGGACCGGCCGGTCGCCGGTCAGGGCCTCGACCAGCAGCACGGCGAACTGCTGCGGCCAGGCCGGGCCGCCGTCGACGGGCTCGTCGAACCCGCCGCCACCTGGGCGCGCGAACCCCGCTGACTGCGCACGCCCCCGATCGACGGCCGGGCGGCCGTCGATCGGGGGCCATACGTCGGGCACGGTCAGGATCTGCAGAGCGGACAGGTCGTCAGGCGACAGTGCGGGCTCGATAGGCATGGGATTCGTCCAGGGGAGCGGGCCGGCCGCGGGATGCGGCAACTGCTTGCGCATCCACTTCTACCCGCCCCCACCGACATTCCGGTCTTGGCCGACGGCCGGGGTCAGCCCCCGCCTACCGGGGTCAGCCCCCGCTAACGGACGAGTTGAACTGGCTGGTGATGAATCCGGACATGTTCGGCGCGCTCGGGATCAGGCCCGCCTTGTAGAACTGGCTGACCAGTTCCTGCTCCGACGTCGTAACGGCGCTGTTGACCGCCACCGGCGTGGTGGAGTCGACCGTGGCCGCCACGTCGGTGATGCTGGCGGGCAGCCCGGTCGCCGCGGCCCAGGCGGCGCCCCAGGCATCCGGGTTCTTCTCCGCCCAGACGTAGGCCTTGTCCAGCGTCGTCAGGTAGACCTGGATCGCCGCCGCCTTCTGCGGGTTGGCCACAGCCGACTTGGACGCGACCTCGTAGGAGTACGGGCTGCCGTACTGCGGCCCCCGGGCCAGCACCTTGGCGCCGTCCTGGGCGACCACCTGCTGGACGTAGGGCGGCCAGATCGCCCACGCGTCAACCGAGCCCGAGGTGAAGGCGGCCAGTGCGTCGGCCGGCTGCAGGTTCACCATCGAGACGTCCTTGGGGGTCAGCCCGGCCGCGGTGAGCACGGTCAGCAGCTCGTAGTTGCCCGAGCTGCCGGAACCGTAGGCGATCTTCTTGCCCTTGAGCTGCTGGATGGACGTGATCGGGGAGCCCTTGGGGACGACGACGGCGTCCTGGTCGCCGGACGGCACCGTGCGGGCGCCGACGATCTCGACCCCCTCACCGCCGGCCGCGGCGAAGACCGGCGGGGCGTCGCCCACCCCGCCGACGTCAACCGAGCCCGAGGCCATCGCCTCGAGCATGGGCGGCCCGGAGGTGAAGTCGGACCAGTTCACGTGAAACGGCAGCGAGTTCAGCAGGCCGGCCGCCTTGAGGATCGCCTCGGCGCCGGTGCCCTTCTGGTCGCCGACGTTCAGCGTGACCGAGGACAGGCTGGCCGAGCTGGACGGCGAGGCGCTGCCGGACGCGGCCGCGGCCGACGCGGCCGGCGCGGAGCTCGAGCTGCTCGACGAGGAGCAGGCAGTCGCCGCGAGGCCGGCCAGGGCGATGGCGGAGATCGCCAGGAGCTTGTTCCTTCTACGGTTCAATGTCTATCCTTCTATTCCGATTGTATCGATAGGAAATTAATCGACGCGGCGTCACGGCACAGAGTTGCCGTGACCGGACTAGATCAGCTCGTCGGTGTCACCCATGGGCACGCCGAGCTCGCGCAGCAGCCGCAGGCGGAGCCCGGTCAGCGTCGAGTGGTTCCGGTCCCGCGGGCGCGGCACGTCGACGGTGGCCGAGTAGGCGATCCGCCCGTCGCCGAGCACGAGGACCCGGTCCGCCAGCGCCAGCGCCTCGTCCACGTCATGGGTGACGAGCAGCACCGCGGGCCGGTGGCGCTCCCACAGCTGGAGCACCAGCCGATGCATGGAGATCGTGGTCAGCGCGTCGAGGGCGCTGAACGGCTCGTCGAGCAGCAGCAGCGACGGCGATCTGACGAGGGCCCGGGCCAGCGAGACGCGCTGCGCCTCGCCGCCGGACAGGGTCAGCGGCCAGGCCGTGATCCGCTCGGTCAGGCCGACCTCGTCGAGGGCCTCGGTGGCCACCCGGGCCGGCTCGGGAGCGCGCAGCCCCAGCGTGACGTTGTCGAGCACCCGCTTCCACGGCACCAGGCGCGGCTCCTGGAACGCGACCGCGACCGGCTCCGCCACCGTCATCGACCCGGACACCTCCCGGTCCAGCCCGGCCAGCGCGCGCAGCAGGGTGGACTTGCCCGAGCCGCTCCGCCCGATCATGGCGACGAACTCGCCCGCCTTGATGTCCAGGCTGAGCCCGTCGAGCACCAGCCGGTCCCCGAACCGCCGGGTGAGGTCGCTCACGGAGGCGGCGACCTGATCGGCCGGGGCGGTCGTCCCGACCGCGGTCGCCGCGACGGAGGTCATACCTGACCCGTTCACTGCGCGAACTCGCGTCGCCATGCCAGCGCCCTCCGTTCCACCAGCCTGACCGCCGCGTCGGCCAGCAGCCCGAGTATCGCGTACATGAACAGGCAGACCATGATGATGTTGTTGGCCAGGAACTCCTCGGCCGTGTTGATCATGAAGCCGAGCCCGGCGTTGGCGTTGATCTGCTCGCCGACGACCAGGGCGAGCAGCGAGCCGACGACGCTCAGCCGGAGGCCGGTCAGCGCGGAGGGGAGCGATCCGGGCAGCACCACGTGCCGCACCAGCTCCCACCGGGACAGCCCGAGCACCTGGCCGAGCTCGCCGAGCTTGGGGTCCACCCCGCGGATGCCCGCGAACGTGTTGACGTACATGGGGAACAGCGCGCCGAGCACGACGATCAGGATCTTGGGCAGGTTGCCGATCCCGAACCAGACGATGAACAACGGCAGCAGGCCCAGCAGCGGGATCGACCGGGCCGCGTTGAGCACCGGGTCGAAGGCGTACTCGCCGATCCGGCTGAGGCCGCTGGCAACCGCGAGCAGCACCGCGATCGCGACGCCGACGGAGAGGCCGATGCCCCATCGCTCGGCCGACACCAGCAGCGACGCCTGCAGCGTCCCGTAGGTCGGCGAGTCGGTCGTCACCAGCGTGTACGCGGTGTGCGCGATGGACACGGGCGACGCCAGACGGCTGGCCGGCAGTACGCCGGTCGAGCTGAGCAACTGCCAGACGCCCAGCAGCAGCAGCAGGCTGATCAGCCGGAGCCAGCCGCGGCCGGGCAAGAACCGGTAGGCGAGCCCGCCCCCGACCATGGGCCCGACGGCAGCGTCTGCCGTATTTGAGCGCGAGAGGACGTCTACAGACACCGCCACCACTTCCGTCGCCGACACAAGTTAACTCATGTTGCCCCCCGAACTGGATAAAGTCAATAGAAATACTAGGGATTAGTTCGAACGCGCCGTTACCGCGGCTAGTAGCGCAGACCTCCGCCCGCCCGGCGGCCGGCCTACTAGGCTCTCCCGCGTGGCGCAGGAAATAGCGCAAAGCGTTGCCAGCGGGCCCGCGGGGGCGGCGGCGAAGCCGTACCCCGTCCCGACGTCGGCCGGCGTTACCGCGAACATGAAGGCCAACCGGCGGACCGACACCAAGCCGGAGCTCGCGCTCCGGGCCGCGCTGCATGCCCGGGGCTACCGGTACCGCAAGGACTTCCGGCTTGACCTGCCGCTGCGCCGGGTCCGCCCGGACGTCGCGTTCACCCGGCGCAAGGTCGCGGTGTTCGTCGACGGGTGCTTCTGGCACGCCTGCCCGGAGCACGGCTCCAAGCCCAAGAGCAACGAGTGGTACTGGTCGCCCAAGCTCGCCAGGAACGTCGAGCGCGACCGCGCCGCCGACGAGGCGCTGGCCCAGGCGGGCTGGACGGTGGTCCGGCTCTGGGAGCATGTCCCGCTGGCTGACGCCGTCGCCCTGGTGGTGGACGCCGTGGGCGAGCCGAAGTCGCTACGATGATCGGTCATGCGGGTTTACCTGGCCTCCACGCTGCCCGGCCTGGCCGACATCCTCTCCGGCGGCCGGGTCGGCCCGGCTCCGCTGCGCGCCTTCGCGGTCACCCCGGCTCTGCGTGAGGCGTATGCGAGCGGTGACGACGAAGAGCTCGAGTACGTGGCGATGCTGGCGGCCGCGCGGCAGTCGCTGCGGCTGCTCGACAGCGACCCGGACGCGCCGCGCCGCCGGGTGGTGCTCGCGGCCGACGTACCCGACGCCGACGTGACCTGGCAGGCGTACGACGACGAGTCGGCCGCGGTCGTGGTCGACGCCGTGATCCCGGTCGCGGCGGTGGCGGCCGGGCACGTCGATGACCCCGACTCGGCGGCGGACGTGGCCGCCGCCGCGGACGCCGTCGCCGCCGCCGACGCGGGCGATGACGACGCGTCCTTCACCGTCGACTCGGCCGAGGCCCGCGAACTGGCCTGGTACGCCACCCAGGAGCTCGAGTACCTGGATTAGCGGCGGCAGCGGTCGCGGCCCGCACCCGTCCGATCAAGGGGCCGTCGCCGTCGCCACCGGCTACCGTTACCCCCATATGGGCTGATTTCGCGGCGGCCGGCAGGCGGCCGCGGGCGGCGATTACGGAGGCGTGCGATTCATCGGCTTGTGCTGTGGAATATCGACCAGACGCTGCTTGACGTCACCAAGGTCACCCGGGCAGCTTACGCCGAGGCGTTCGCCGAGGTCACCGGCCGGCCGCTGGTGCAGCTGCCGCAGATGGTCGGGTACACCGAACCGGAGATCTTCTTCGACGCGCTCGGCCGCAACGGCGTGAGCCTGCGCGCGGACGGTGACTCGGAGCGGCTGCTGGCTCCGTTCGGCTCGGAGTTCGCGACCCGGCTCGCCGCCCGCAAGCAGCTGCTGGCCGAGCAGGGCACCCTGATGCCGGGCGCGGCCGAGGCGGTCACGGCCGTGGGCGGCCTGGCGAACGTTGTCCAGTCGGTGCTGACCGGGTCAAGTCGCCCGAACGCGATGCTCAAGCTCCGCGCCTTCGGCCTGGACCGGCACCTCGACCTGGCAATCGGCGGCTTCGCGGGCTCCGAGGTGTACCCGAAGGGCGCGCTGCTGCGCGCGGCCCGGCTGCGGGCCGAGGAGAAGCACCGGGCCAGCTTCGCCGAGCGGGCGACGATCTACATCGCCGACTCGCCCCGGGACGTCGAGGCGGCCAGGACCGGCGGCGCCACCTCGATCGCGGTGGCGAGCGGGCGCGCGTCCTCGGCCGAGCTCCGGGAGGCCGGCGCCGACGGGGTTCTGCGCGATCTGACCGACCTCGAGGCCCTTGTCGCGTTCGTCACCTCGGCCGGTTCCTGACCGCCGGGTGTCCCGGAAGTGTCGTCGGCGTCCGTTTCGCGTTCTAGTCTGTAGGCAGGAGGACATCGAAGTGCGTTTGAGGATTACCTCAACGTGCGCTCGTCGTGACTGATGGTGATCAGTAGCTCACGTTAGCGGCCGCCGCGGTAACCGGTGGCGAGCCGCCGCCTGCCTATGTGCACCAACCCAGCCCCCCGGCACAACGACGTGCCGCTGCGGCCACCACAAAGGAGTGGACGAGTAATGCCGGAAAGCGCGGACGAGGCGATGATGGCCTCGGACGACATCAGGGACGAAGCGATGGCGCTGCTCGCGAAGGCGGCCGCCCGGTGGGCGGAAGGCGGGGTGGAAGGCGGCTCGACCGCGCCGCCCGCGGCGCCGGACGCCTCCGCCGCGCCCGGCTACGAGGTCGGCGACCGGATCGCCTTCGTCACCGCGTACTACCGGCGGGTCGCCCCCGAGGACCTGATCGCGGCCGGACCCGATCGGCTGGCCGAGACCGTGGCCAGGCACGCCGCGCTCGGCGCCAGCCGCCCGCAGGGCCGCCCGGCCGTCGGCGTCCGCCCGGCCCAGTCGAGCGGTGGGGCCGTTGGCGCCCTCACCGGCGCCGGGACCATCGTCGACATCGTCACCGACGACATGCCGTACCTGGTCGACTCCGTGACGATGGAGCTCAACCGGCACGCGGCCGACATCCGGCTGATCGTGCACCCGGTGCTCACGGTGCGCCGGGACGTGGCGGGCACGGCCCACGGGATCGCCCTGGCCGGCGACGGGTCGATCAGCGAGTCGTGGATCCACGTCGAGCTCGGCCAGGTGGCAGACGAGCAGCGACTGGCAGAAGATCTGCGTCGCGTCCTCGATGACCTGCGGGTCGCGATGGAGGACCAGCGGCGGATGCGCGGCGCCGCCAGGGAACTCGTCGCGGTGCTGACCGACGAGGGCGGCTCGGAGGAAGCGGAGGCGAGCGAACTGCTCGCCTGGCTGTCGGCCGGCCACTTCACCTTCCTCGGCTACCGCAAGTACGACCTGGTCAGGACCGGCGCGGGGGAGGAGCCGGGCGGGGCCGAGCTCAGGCCGGTGCCCGGCACCGGACTTGGCATCCTCCGGCACGACCGCATCGAATCGTTCGCGGTCACGCCGCCCAAGGACCGGGCGGGCGAGCGGCGGGCGCGGCTGCTGGTGCTGGCCAAGTCGTCCATCCGGTCCACCGTCTACCGGCCCAAGTTCCTCGACTACGTGGCGATCAGGACGTTCAGCCAGGAGACCGGGGAGGTGACCGGCGAGTACCGGTTCCTCGGCCTCTACACGCAGGCCGCCTTCACCGAGTCGATTACCCGCATCCCGGTGCTTCGCCGCAAGCTCGACGGCGTGCTCGCCGCCGCCGGGCTGTCGGAGGACAGCCACGACGGCAAGGCGCTGACCGAGATCCTCGAGGGATACCCGCTCGAGGAGCTGTTCGAGATCAGCACCGAGCAGCTCGTCCCGATCGCTCGGGGGGTGCTCGGGCTCGGCGAGCGCAAGCAGGTCCGCCTCTTCCTGCGCCCGGACGCCTACGGCCGGTACGTGTCCTGCCTGGTGTACCTGCCCAGGGACCGGTACACGACCAAGGTCAGGCTGCGCGTCCAGGAGATCCTGCGCAGCGCCCTCGGCGGCGACTCGGTGGATTACGGCGCCATGGTCGGCAACTCGGCGCTCGCCCGGCTGCACGTGGTGGTCTACGCCGCCCAGGGCCATCCGCTGGCCGAGGTCGACCAGGCCGCGCTCCAGGCGCGGATCGCGGCCGCGGTCCGCTCGTGGGACGAGGACCTGGCGGCCGAGGCCGAGCGCCAGCTCGGCTCCGGGCGCGCAGCCGCGCTGCTGCGCCTGTCGGAGGGCATCACCGAGGCGTACAAGACCGACATCACCCCCGTTCAGGCGGTCGAAGATCTCGCGGTGGTGCTGCGGTTGCAGGAGGGTGCCGGCCAGTTCGACATCCGCCTTTCGATCAGCCCGAACGGACCGTGGCGACTGCGGCTCTTCCGCCTCACCCCGATCACGCTGTCCGACGTGCTGCCGCAGCTGCAGCACATGGGGCTTGAGGTGCTCGACGAGCACCCGTACGAGTTCGCCGGCGACGACCGCTCGTTCTGGATCTACGACTTCAGCCTCAAGCGGACCCGGAGCGGGCAGCTCACCGCGGCCGAGATCACCGCGGCCTGCACCGGGTTCGAGTCCACCCTCGGGTCGGTCTGGCGCGGCCAGACCGAGGACGACGACTTCAACGGCCTGGTGCTCGACGCCGGGCTGACCTGGCGTCAGGTCGTGCTGCTGCGCGCGTACGCGCGCTACCTGCGGCAGGCCGGAACCCAGTTCAGCCAGTCCTACCTGCAGCGGGTGCTGCGTTCCAACCCGGCCATCACCCGGCTGCTTGTCCGCTTCTTCGAGTCCCGCTTCGACCCGGTCTGGCAGGACGGCGCGCAGGAGCGCTGCACGGCGATCGGGGAGGAGCTCAGAGGCTCGCTCGATGACGTGATGGTCCTCGACCACGACCGGATCCTCCGCTCGTACCTCGCGCTGATCGAGGCGACCCTGCGCACCAACTACTTCCAGCTCCTCGGAGACGGCGAGCGCGCGCCCTACCTGGTGCTCAAGCTGGCGCCCGGCAGCGTGCCGGGGGTGCCGGAGCCGAGGCCCAAGTTCGAGATCTTCGTCTACTCGCCCCAGCTCGAAGCGGTGCACCTGCGCTTCGGCGCGGTCGCGCGCGGCGGTCTGCGCTGGTCGGAACGGCCCGAGGACTTCCGCACGGAGGTGCTCGGCCTGGTCAAGGCGCAGGAAGTGAAGAACTCGGTTATCGTGCCGTCGGGCGCGAAGGGCGGGTTCGTCTGCAAGCGGCTGCCCGATCCGGCCGACCGCGACGCCTACCAGGGCGAGGTCCTGGCCTGCTACCAGATGTTCATCAGCGCGATGCTCGACATCACCGACAACATCGTCGGCGACCTGGTGGTGCCGCCGGTGGGCGTGGTCCGTCTCGACGGCGACGACCCGTACCTGGTGGTGGCGGCGGACAAGGGGACGGCGACGTTCTCCGACGTCGCCAACGAGATCGCCCTCCGGTACCAGTACTGGCTGGGCGACGCGTTCGCCTCCGGCGGTTCCGAGGGCTACGACCACAAGAAGATGGGCATCACCGCCCGCGGCGCCTGGGAATCGGTCCGCTGGCACTTCGCCACGCTGCGGCTCAACCCGGACACCGACGAGTTCACCGCGGTCGGCGTCGGGGACATGTCGGGCGACGTGTTCGGCAACGGGGTGCTGCTGTCACGGCACATGAAGCTGCTGGCCGCGTTCGACCACCGGCACGTGTTCGTTGACCCCGAGCCGGATCCGGCGGTCAGCTTCGCCGAGCGTCAGCGGCTGTATGACCTGCCGAGGTCGTCGTGGGCCGACTACGACTCGTCGCTCATCTCGGCCGGCGGCGGGGTATGGGCCCGGTCGGCGAAGTCGGTGCCGATCTCGGCCCAGACCCGGGCCGCGCTCGGCCTCGACGCCGGGGTCGCCGCGCTCTCCCCGGACGAGCTGATCTCGGCGATCCTGCGGGCGCCGGTGGACCTGCTCTGGAACGGCGGCATCGGCACCTACGTGAAGGCCTCGCACCAGACCGACGCCGAAGTCGGGGACCGGTCCAACGACGCCGTGCGCGTCTCCGCGCCGGAGCTGCGGGCGCGGGTCGTGGCCGAGGGCGGCAACCTCGGCCTCACCCAGGCGGCGCGGATCGAGTACGCGCTCGGCGGCGGTCTGGTCGACACCGACTTCATCGACAACTCGGCCGGGGTGGATACCTCCGACCACGAGGTCAACATCAAGATCCTGCTGGCGGGGGCGATCGCCAGCGGCGAGATCCGCTCCGAGGAGCGCGGCGAGCTGCTGCACGCCCAGACCGACGAGGTGGCCGCGCACGTGCTGCGGCACAACGACGGCCAGAACATGGCGCTCGCGGTCTCCCGGCACCAGGCGCCGAGGCTGCTTCACGTGCACGCCCGCTACCTGCGTCAGCTCGCCCGCCAGAAGCGAATCTCGCTGCAGGTCGACGGCCTGCCGGGGGAGAAGGAGATCGCGGCCCGGCGGTCGGCCGGCACCGGGCTGACCACGCCCGAGCTGGCCCTGCTGCTGGCCCACACCAAGATCGCGGCCGGGCAGCTGGTGCTCGGCTCCGACCTGCCCGACGACCCGGCGCTGCGGTCGGTGCTGGCCGGGTACTTCCCGGCCCAGCTCCGCGAGCGGTTCGCCGACCAGCTCGGCGTGCACCGGCTGCGCCGGGAGATCATCACCACCTCGGTCATCAACGAGATGGTGGACACCGGCGGGTCCACGTTCCTGTTCCGGCTGGGCGAGGAGACCGGGCTGCCGGCGCCCGACATCACCCGGGCGTGGCTGGTGGCCCGCGAGGTCTTCGGCATGCCGGCCTTCTGGCAGCAGGTCGACCAGCTGGCGGGCGTGGTCGACGTGGACGCGCGGATCGCGGTCGTCCTCGAGGCGCGCAAGCTCATCGAGCGCGCGACCCGGTGGCTGCTGGTGAACCGGCGGCCCCCGTTCGGCATCGCGGAGACGGCGGGCTT
>Ga0302308_10004784_pt1 | contig 10610 bp, 10 predicted proteins | sample III_Palsa_E3_3_FD_200531 | JGI IMG/M metagenome (GOLD analysis project Ga0302308, IMG submission 200531) | Peat permafrost microbial communities from Stordalen Mire near Abisko, Sweden - III_Palsa_E3_3 | ecosystem: Environmental > Terrestrial > Soil > Palsa > Peat permafrost | place: Sweden... | reverse complement strand
ACCACCGTGCAAAAGTGTCGACAACGTCGTATTTTTGAAAGGTAGGCAGCTTTGCATGGAACCGGAGTCGCGCATGAAAAGTGTTGTGCTGGGGGGAGGAATCGCGGGCGTCACGGCCGCCTATTACCTTGCGAAGGAGGGCCGCGAGGTGACGGTGATCGATCGCCAGCCAGGCGTCGCGCTTGAGACCAGCTTTGCCAACGCCGGTCTGGTCGCACCGGGGCATTCGTATACGTGGGCGTCTCCGCGTGCGCCAAAAATCCTGCTGAAGTCACTCTTCGTTGACGGACAGGCGCTGCGACTCAAGCTCAACGCGGACCCTCGCATGTGGATCTGGTGCTTCCAGTTCCTGCAAAACTGCACGGCGGAGCGCTCGCGTCAGAATACGACACGCAAGGTAAGGCTTTGCCGCTACGCACAGAGTCAATTGCAGCAGCTCACTGCGGCCGAACATCTGGAATACGACGGCATCCGCCGCGGCCTGTTGTACCTCTATCGCGACGAAGCGGCGTTCGCGCGAGGCACGCAGACCATGTCGATCCTCGCGGACAACGGGTTGCCGCTCGAAACGCTCGATGCGGCGCAAGTGGTCGCGCGGGAGCCGGCGCTTGGGCCCGCGCGTGACAAGATCGCCGGCGCGATTTATTGCCCGACCGACGAAAGCGGCGATGCGCACTTGTTCACCCGCGCCCTGAAGGCGGTGTGCGAATCCCTTGGCGTACGTTTCGAATTTAATGCTCCGATCAGCGCGATCGAGGCGTCCGGCGACCAGGTGACTGGGGTGCGTACTCCGGCGGGATTTGTGCAAGGCGACGAGTTCGTTCTCGCGCTCGGCTCCTGGTCGCCCATCGTGGCGCGTTCCTTGGGTTATCGGCTACCGGTGTATCCGGTAAAGGGTTATTCAGCTACGTTCCCAATTGGACCGAATCATCGTCCGCCGACGCTCGGCGGGGTCGATGAAAACAATCTCGTGGCATGGGCGCGTTTTGGTCAACGGCTGCGCTTTACCGCGACTGCCGAGTTCGCCGGATATGACACGCGCCACACGCCCGCTGACTTCACGCAGATGCTGCAGGCCGCGCGCGACTTGTTCCCGGATGGTGCCGACTATGACAGTCCGTCGTACTGGGCAGGTCTGCGTCCGATGACGCCCGAGGGGACGCCGTTGATCGGCCGCACGCGTCACAGGAACCTGTATCTGAACACCGGCCACGGACACATGGGATGGACGATGTCGTGTGGCACGGCGAAGCTGCTGGTCGACATCATGGCCGGTCGCCAGCCCGAACTCGACATGACTGGGATGACACTGAAATGAGCACAATTCCATTGCAGGACGACCCGTACGTAAAGCTCGATTTCGCGCTGGACGACGGCATCTGCCGACGGGCCGCCATTGGCCTCGTGGTGCTCGCGACCGATCATACGATCGAACACGAGTGGCGCCGGTTGCTGACGCAGGACGGCGTGGCGTTCTACGAAAGCCGCGTGCTCAACTCACCCGACATCACGCCCGAACGGCTCGCAGAAATGGAGGGGCGGATCGCACCAGCGGTCGCACTGATTCGCCCTGGAGAGCGGATCGATGTCGTGGCGTTTGGCTGCACGTCGGCATCGATGGTGATAGGCGAGGAAAACGTATTCGCACGCATCCACGAAGCGCGTCCGGGCGTTGCGTGCACCACGCCGATAACCGCCGCGCTTGCCGCGCTACGCGCACTGGGCGTTAAGCGCGCCGGACTGTTGACGCCCTATGTGCGCGCGATCAACGACTACATGCGCGACTACATCGAGGCACGTGGCGTCGGCATTACGCGCATGGTGTCGTTCGAACACGCGAATGACAACGAGGTGGCGCGGATAGACGCGGCCTCCTTGCGCGCCGCCGTCGATCGCCTTGCACAGAACCCTGACGTGGACGCTGTCTTTGTGTCGTGCACGAGCTTGCGCATCGCCGAGCTGATTCCAGAACTTGAAGAGAGGATTGGCAAGCCGGTGATATCCAGCAACTTCGCGATGGCTTGGCACGCGTTGCGGCTAGCCGGCGTGGAAGACCCGGAGCCTCATCTCGGGAGGTTGTTTACGCTGTGACTGGCGCGGTCATTCCCGACGACGCGACCGGCACGCCGCTCATGGTTCCGTGTCCTCACCATGCCTTTTATGCTGCGATGCCAGCCGCTCTTGTTGAGCGGAGGGGGCCGGATCGTAGTGGCTGAGCTGGATGTTGTAGTTGCCAAGTCCGCCAGCGATGGCGTTCAGACGGGACTGGTAGTCGTTTAGTTCGGACAACGGCACTTTCCCTGCGACGACCACGGTGTTGCCGGCGGCCGTGCGCGTGCCATGGACCTGCCCACGCTTGGTCGACAAGTCGCCGATGATGTCGCCCATCGCCGCTTCCGGCGTCATCACCTCGATGTCCACGATGGGTTCGAGCACGATTGGCTGGGCTTTCAATACCGCATCGATGAAGGCCTTGCGCCCGGCAGTGACGAATGCCACTTCCTTGGAGTCGACTGAATGACTCTTGCCGTCGAAGACGGTGACTCGCACGTCCTGCATCGGGAAGCCGGCGAGCGGTCCGCTCGCGATGACCTGGAGGACGCCCTTTTCCACAGCGGGAATGAAGTGCCCGGGGATGGCGCCGCCCTTGACGGCGTCGACGAACTCGAAACCCGTGCCTCGTGGCAGTGGCTCCACGCGCAGCATCACTTCGCCGAATTGTCCCGCGCCGCCGGTTTGCTTCCTGTGGCGATAATGCCCCTCGGCCTTAGCGCCGATGGTTTCCCGATAGGCGATCTTCGGTGGCCGCGTCACTACCTCGAGCTTGTACTGCTCGGACAGTCGCTCGAGCATGTGACGCAGGTGCAGCTCGCCCAAGCCGCGTACCACCGTCTCGTTGGTGCCGACCGGGTGTTCGATGCGCAGGCACGGGTCTTCCGCGGTCAACTTTTGCAGTATCTCCCAGAGGCGCTGCTCGTTGCCCGGGCGCGCCGGCTCGATCGCCAGGCCGTAAATGGACGTGGGGAAGTCGAGCGGGGTGAGGTGAATGTTGCCGTCCTCCGGAGCGTCATGCAGCACGGTATCGAACCCGATCTCGTCGACTTTGGCCGTGGCGCAGATATCGCCTGGACCGGCTTGGCTGACGTCCACGTGTTCTTTGCCCTGCAGCATAAACAGATGCGCGACCCTGAACGGCTGGCGAGCGTCACCGATATAGAGCTGGCTATCGCGTCTGACCGTGCCCTGATGAATGCGAAACACGGCCATCTTGCCGATGTACGGGTCCATCACGATCTTGAAAACGTGGGCCAACACATGTTTGTCCGCGACCGGTTCGGCGCGCACGACTTCCCGGCGACCGCCGGCATCGCGGTAGAAAAGCGGCGGGTTGCCTTCCATGGGGTTAGGCAAGAGCCGGACGAACACGTCGAGCAATTCCGCGATGCCGGCGCCGTTGGCCGCCGACGTGAAGCAGATCGGCACCAGATGACCTTCACGGAGCGCCCGCTCGAAGGGCTCGTGCAACTGCTCCGGGCTGATGGCTTCGCCTTGCTCCAGGTAAAGCTCCATCAAGACGGGGTCGATCTCGACCACTTGATCGACCAACGCGTTGTGCGCTGCCGCAACCGACAGGAAATCGGCGTCACCCGCCGGATTGAAAAAGCAATCCACCACTTCGCGGCCGTGCTGCGCCGGCAGGTTGATCGGCAGGCATTCCGTGCCGAAGGTTTCCTGAATTTGCGTCAAGAGCCCATGAAGGTCGACCTTTTCGCCATCGATACCATTCACGATGATCATCCTGCAGAGCTTGCGCTCGCCCGCCCACGCCATCATGCGCCGGGTGGTCATTTCGATACCGGTCTGCGCATTGATGACGATGGCTGCAGTCTCCACGGCGGGCAGGGCGCTGATCGACGGCCCGGAAAAGTCCGGATAGCCGGGTGTATCCAGCAGATAGATGCGTGTATCGCGGTAGTGCAGGTGGGCGACGGCGGAGTTCAGCGAGTGGTGATATTTGCGCTCGAGCGGGTCGAAATCGCAGACCGTGGTCCCGCGCTCCACGCTGCCGCGCGTGTGGAGCGCGCCGCCCTGATGCAGCAGCGCTTCGATAAGCGATGTCTTGCCGCACCCGGCATGGCCGACGAGAGCGATGGTACGGATAGCATCGGGGCTGTAACGCATGGCCGCCCTCGTCCAGTCGTGGATGTGGGGCCATTATTGGCGAAAACGGACCCGTGTGCCATACGGGGTAATCGCCCGTTCGTCGTTGTGCGTTCGTCGTCACGCCTGCGCAGTCAAAGCGCTGCCGCCGGCCTATTTTTCACACGCGAGCGAAAGCGACCTATGCTTAAAGAATCGTCCGCAATGATCTCCCGTTTCCTTCCTTGATGCCGACTTGTCCGGTGCCCGCCTGATGCGGCAAGACTTGCGCAGTGCCGCATAAATGGCGCTGCGCCACCTAACCTTTGCGCGAGGCAGATCATGCAACGCAGCGATACGGTCTTGAAGCAGGTGATGGCCGCCTTCGAACGCGAATCACACCTGAAGCTCCACAACCATCCCATCCATATGAGTTTCGACGGCGATGCCTTGACCGTGGCAGGCGAGGTGCCGGATATCGCATCGAAGAAGCGCCTTCTTCAGTTGACCCAGCTACACAGCGAGGCGACCCGTCTGGTCGATCAACTTCGGGTCACGGCCAACCCGCCGGTCGGTGATGGTGAGTTGCGGACACATATCTGCGAACGGCTGGCGCAGGCGGTGGATTTCCGCAACTGCGTGATCTGTGCGCGCATCAAGGGCGAGCTCGAAGTCTTGCGCGGCACCATGGACCCGGCGGGCAACGACGGCAGCGGCGTGATTGAAGTGACGGTCGAGGACGGTGTGGTGACCTTGACGGGGCAGGTGATCAGCTTGTCGCACAGGCGCCTCGCGAGTGTGACTGCCTGGTGGGTCGGTGGCTGCCGCGACGTGGTGAACCTGCTGCAGTTGGTGCCCGCCGAAGCGGACGGCGACGATGAAATCTCCGAGGCCTTGCACCTGGTGCTCGAAACCGATCAGCGTGTGCGCGCCGAGCAGATCACCATCAATGTGGAAAACCAAAAGATCACGCTAGCAGGTTGGGTCGCGACCGAAGCTGAAAAACGGCAGGCGGAACAGGACGCCTGGTGCCTGGATGCTATCGAGGGCGTCGTCAATCACATTCAAGTGCGGGCGTGATCGGACTGTAGGTCTGCGCAGTGCTTCTTCCACCGATAAACGTCTGCTCTGCAATCGGGCAGGTCGTACTGTGCTCCGCCGCGTGGCAGCCGCGATCATCAGTGGGCGGGTTGGTGCGCCGTAGATCGTTCGGCAAAGGGCCTTTGAGTTACATGCGTTGTCGCGGTGGAACCAGGCGCCAGGTCAGCAGCACCGCCAAGGCAAACACCACGTATGCGAGAGTGAACACCCAGGTCGACACATCGTAATAGAGCAGATGGCTCACCCATCGCTGGATGAAACCTTGCGCCCCAACCGGATCAGCCGAGCCATTACGCAGCCAATCTTCCAGCACAGTCAGGGGGCAAGCCAATCCCAACAGCGACAGGGTCGACACCAAGGCGATCGCCAACAGATGAGCCAGCCGGAACAGCCGACTGTGTACCCATTCCCAACCGAGGCCCGAACCAATCCAGATCGCCGCAAGTCCGCCCACGATAAAAAGCGCGATCAGCGCGTGCACTACGAGCACCGCATCCGCTAGCCAAATCATGATGTCCTCACACCTCAGTGGCGAATTTTCGACTGGATTTAGTGCGATGTCGCAATGCGCGCCGCACTTTGGCTAAAGTTTTTCCATTTCCTGTCGTCATACAGGGCGCTACCTATTAGACCGGAGACCGCAATGAAGTCGGTAAGCGCAGAAATCGACATGGTGGAAAAGACGCTGAATGAGCTCGTTCGACGTCCACGCTTGATTCGTAGCAACTACTGGTCTACGCACATAGAGAGTTTTCTAGCGCGTCCGGGACTTCGGGTTCAGGATAAAGCGCGGCTAACCGCTTTGCGCGATTTGATCGGCGCTGTCGCAACGACCGGCGACCTCTCGCAAGATTTGCGAGCCGAGGCTTTGACTGCGACCTGAGCCGGGACCCGGTGCTGTCTGTCAACTGAATCGATCGCCCCTGACTCGGTTGGTTCACACGAACCGGTCGGAGTGGAAGAGTGCACGCAGCAAAGAAAAAAGGACTTAGCCCGTTAAGGCTAAGTCCTTGATTTTCCTGCTGCTGTCTTGGTCGGGGCGACAAGATTTGAACTTGCGACCCCCTGCACCCCATGCAGGTACGCTACCAGGCTGCGCTACGCCCCGAAAGAAGGAGGAGTATATCAGAGACTCTTAAATTTTAGAACCTGCAGACTCTTCTTCGAAGCAAAAGCCCGTCAGTTTCACTCTTCCATCGAGCAAATTGCGTTCATTCCGCCACCGTGCCGTATACCGGAATGCAGCGCCGCGATCCGGCTCATTCTGACTGCGTCCGCACTCAATACCGCAACTCCGACTGTGTGTACTCGGACGTCTGGATGGTCACCGATGGCTCGACCGAACTTCGACTCCGCGAGCGAAATCTCAAAGCCATCACAGCGGCAACGACACAAGGAATCGCGTAAGCAACCGCGCGTTCGCCACAAGCGGACAACGACGATAGATCGATGTATCGCTCACGATCGGTCGTGGTAGCAGAAGCAAAAACGAAAGTCAGCGTGAAATCCAACAGCATCGCCAGGCAGCAGAAGCCAATGAAAATGAGCGCGCCATTCAACATTGAGGTGCGGCGCCCGGCGTTCAGCGTGTTGCAGACAAACACAAACGCCCCCAACAGCACGAAATTGAGGATCAACGGAAACCAGGGGAAATTCATCACACGCCCGCTTGGTAGTCTTGGTAGTGGAAGGAAAAGGGCCATCGGTCGTCGGTTCCAGAGAATCGACTGAGCGAAGTGGCGCGATCTTCACACGAGCGGTTACGTGATTTGAATACGATTTATCCTAGTTTCCCAGGCGCGGGCGAAGATCCGCGCGAGCGGGCAGGCGCAGTCGGACGAGGCATGGAACCGTCGACGGAATCATCGGCGGCGAGCGCTGCCGAGACGAAATCGATGAACGTCCGCACCTTGGTCGTCATGTATTTGCGGCTCGTGTAGACGGCGTACACGCGCGGTGCGAACGTCGTGTAGTCGGGGAAAAGGCGCGTCAGTGCGCCCGACGCCAATTCCTGCGCCACGATCCATTCGGGGAAGTAGGCGAGACCAATCCCAGCGCGCACAAGTTGCAGCATCATGGAGCTGTCGTTGGTCTTGAGCACAGCGCTGTTTTTCACCGCGAACACGCCATCAGGCCCGGAGAACTCGACCGTGTCCACACTGGTATAAGTCGGCAGCACGATCTCATGACGTTCGCCGAGTTCACTGGGGTGCTGCGGATAACCCCGCTGCTTCAGATAGTCCGGCGAGCCCACGAGCACGAACGGCACTTTGCAGAGCGGCCGCACGATCATCGTAGGGGACGGTTCCGACGTTGCCCGCAACGCCATGTCATAACCTTCTTCCACCAGATCGACGAAGCGGTTTTCCAGTCGCAGATCGATCAGTACGTCCGGATAACGCGCCCGATACGCAACCAGGATATCGGCGAATTTCGCGGTCGCGAACCAGCCTGGCGCCGTGATCTTCAGCACGCCTCGCGGCTGATCGGTTTGCGACCCGACAGCGGCTTCAGCGGCCTGCAGAATGTCCAGCGCTTCCCGGCACTGCTCGTAATAAACGCTACCGGCTTCCGTGAGGCTCAGATGACGCGTGGTCCTGTTCAGCAAGCGAACGCCCAGTTGCCGCTCGAGATTGGCGACGTGCTTGCTGGTCATCGCCGTGGAAATATCCAGCCGCTCGGCGGCTTTGACAAAGCTGCCGGCTTCGACAACATCGCGGAATACTCGCAAACTGGTTAGTGCATCCATGACACGGCATCCATGACACTTTCCTGGCAAGAAACAAAGCGCTTAGTTTAGCGGCGTTTATCGGTACGCCGAGGTTGCTCGGGAAGCTTGGGCCACTCGTCGAGTTCATCGTTGAAAAGCGATGCGACCACGCCGCGCAGCCACATGGTGCGCGGATCGTTGTGAAACTTCCGATGCCAGTGCTGCTTCAGATCGAAGTTCGGCAAGGGCAGCGGCGGTTCGGCCAGCGTGATCGACGCATGTTCAGCCACGTACGCATAGCCGATGGCGTGCGGCACAGTCGCGATCAGGTCGGTGCGCGAAAGAATGAACGGCAAGGACATGAAGTGCGGCGTCTCGAGCACGGCGCGGCGGCGGATGCGTTTCTTGTCGAGGAAATTCTCGAGGACTTCCTGGCTGCGTCCCTCAGCCCGCACGACTGCATGACCACATTCCACATACTGCGCGAGCGTCAGCGGGCCGTGTGAGTACGGGTGATCGCGCCGCATCAGGCAAATGAAGCGATGCGAAAAGAGCCGCTGCTGGAAGAAATTGTTGCCGGCGAGATCGGGAAAATAACCGATGGCCAGATCGATGTCACCGCTTTCCAGGGCACGCTCGACCTGATCGTGCTTCAGCGATACCGAGCGCAGATTTGCCCGTGGCGCGACGCTCGCGAGGGTCTGCAACAGGCGTGGCAAGAACACGATTTCACCGACATCCGAGAGCGCGATGGCGAAGGTATCGGTGGTGATAGCGGGATCGAAGTGCTGGGTGTCGAGCAATCCGCGCTCGATACGGTTAAGCGCCTCGCGAGCCACGGGCACGAGTGCGAGGGCACGCGGCGTGGGTTCCATGCCGCGCGATGTCCGTACGAACAACGGATCGTTGAAATACTCGCGCAAGCGGCCAAGCGCCGTGCTGACACGCGGCTGGCTCACGCCAAGCCGTTCTGCAGCGCGGCTCACATTGCGCGTCTCCTCGATCGCGACCAGATACGGGATCAGGTTCAGATCAAGGTCGTGTAGCGCAAGATCGCCGGGTTTCATCGCCATGGTTTCATAGGCCTCCGCCTAGCCTCGTCTCGCGACCATCTCGGAGACACGCTGGGCCGCGTCCAGCAGCGGGTCGAGAAACGCCTTCACCATCTGCTTCGCGTTCTTGCGCTGCGCGTTGCCGCTGATATTCAGCGCCGCGATCACGCGTCCCTGGCGGTCGCGGATGGGCGCTGACATCGAAATCAGGCCTTCTTCCAGTTCCTGGTCGACGATCGACCAGCCTTGCTTGCGCACCACGGCCAGCGCGGTTTTCAGCGCGGTTTTATCGGTAAGCGTGCGCGGCGTGCGGGCTTCTAGCGGACTGGCATCCAGCACGGCGTCGAGTTTGTCGTCGTCGAGCGAGGCGAGCAGTACGCGGCCGAGCGACGTGCAAAACGCAGGTAATCGGCTGCCGATAGACAAGTTGATCGTAATAATCTTGTGCGTGGGCACGCGCAGCACGTACACGATTTCCGTGCCGTTCAACACGGCGGCCGAACAGCTCTCGTGCACCTGGCCCACCAGTTCTTCCATCACCGGCTCGGCCAGATTCCAGAATGGCATCGATGTAAGGTAGGCAAAACCAAGATCGAGGATTTTCGCGGTCAGCGTGAAATGGCGCCCGTCGGCATCGACGTAACCGAGCGCCTGAAGGGTAAGCAGAATGCGGCGCGCGCCGGCGCGGGTCAGCCCCGACGCGGCCGCGACTTCCGACAAGGTCTGCGCCGGACGCGTAGCATCGAAGGAGCGAATGACCGATAAACCGCGTGCGAACGATTGCACATAAGCATCGCCGGGCCGCGAGGGGGATTCCGGATCAGACTGATCGGCTTCGGCAGGGGACGTGGTCATCGCTGTTGGTCCTAAAAGTCGGGCACATTGCGAGCGCATCGGTACAAACCCGAGGATCATTGACAGCGCAACGAATGCGGGAATACCATACGTTTGTTCGCTAAACGAATCGATGTTCGCACAGCGAACTTAAAAATGCAAGCGACGCCGGTCAAAATCAAGTCACCCGGCGCACTCGTCAAAGGAAGAGACGGCATGATCAACAAGATTTTCGACTCGCTGAGTTCAGCGGTGAAGGACGTTCAGGACGGCGCGACCGTGATGATCGGTGGATTCGGCACAGCGGGCATGCCGTCGGAACTGATCGATGCGCTGATCGAGCAGGGCGCGCGCGAACTGACGATCGTGAACAACAATGCGGGCAATGGCGAGATCGGCCTCGCGGCGCTGTTAAAAGCGAAACGCGTGCGCAAGATCATCTGCTCGTTTCCGCGCCAGAGCGATTCGCAAGTGTTCGATGGCTTGTATCGCGCGGGCGAACTCGAACTTGAACTCGTGCCGCAAGGCAACCTCGCTGAGCGCATTCGTGCGGCGGGCGCGGGTATCGGTGGATTTTTTACGCCCACGGCCTACGGCACGAAGCTGGCGGAAGGCAAGGAGACGCGTTTTATCGATGGCCGGCATTACGTACTCGAAGCGCCGCTACATGCCGATTTCGCGTTGATCAAAGCATTCAAGGGCGATCGGTGGGGCAATCTCGTGTATCGCAAGACGGCACGCAACTTCGGCCCGATCATGGCGATGGCAGCGAA
>Ga0302308_10004780_pt1 | contig 10623 bp, 10 predicted proteins | sample III_Palsa_E3_3_FD_200531 | JGI IMG/M metagenome (GOLD analysis project Ga0302308, IMG submission 200531) | Peat permafrost microbial communities from Stordalen Mire near Abisko, Sweden - III_Palsa_E3_3 | ecosystem: Environmental > Terrestrial > Soil > Palsa > Peat permafrost | place: Sweden... | reverse complement strand
GACCCGCTACCGCCACGCCAGGCAGAGGGGTTCTCCGGTTTCCGCGGTGGATCCGGGCTCCGCGGCGGATCGGGTGCACGGGGATACCCCGGATCAACCATGAAGCCCGGATCCACCACGATAATCCGCGCCTCTAAGCGATAAAGGGACAAAAGCCTGCCCTGCGACCGCGCCGGGCACCGCAGCCCGGGGCATGCAGCACCCGAGCCCGGCATATGGGGCCGGTGGCACCCGCACCCCAGGCAAGACGCGCGATCCCCGCGAGAAATGGCAACGCACCCAGAAGAATGGGTAGAGTGCCACATCCATCGAAAAAGATGCTGGAATTACTCGTTAAAGCGGTGGGCGCCGAGCGTGGCGCGACAGCTGTGACTGCAGAGAAAGCCCACTTCACGCGCCCGCTCCTCCCAGGGCCCCGGCTCCGCCCCGCTCGCCACACGCGTCCCATCCCCGCTCTGCAGCCCCACACCGTAACCGGGCTTGCGACCTCAAGTATCCGCATAACCGCCTACCGTGAGAATTCCCGGCAGGCTAGCCTGGCTCCGTGTCACCGAACGGTACCGCCTTTTACGACGCCGTAGCCGACTTGCCGCCCTTGGTCGAACGCGCGGTGACCCTGGCCAGGCGCGAAGGCTTCGCCTACTCGTGCCGACCCGAACACGGTCGCCTGCTGCTCGCGCTGGCGGCGGGGGCCGAGGTGATCGGCGAGACCGGGACCGGCTGCGGGGTAGGCCTGGCCTGGCTGGCGTCCGGCGCACGCCCCGGGGCCCGGCTGGTCAGTGTCGAACTCGACGCCGAGCGGGCGGAACGGGCGGCGGCCCTGTTCTCCGGCTCGCCGCAGGTGACGATCCTGCCCGGGGATTGGCAGGAGATCTACCCGGAAGGCCCCTTCGACCTGCTGGTGCTGGACGGCGGAGCACACGGCAAGGCCGGCGGCCGGTCGGCCGACCCGGACATCCTGCTCCGGCCGGGCGGCACGCTGGTCATCGATGACCTCACCCCGGCCCGGGACTGGCCGCCGCGTCTCGCCGGCCAGGTCGACGAGGCCCGGATGTACTGGCTCGGCTTCCCCGGCCTCGACGCGGCCGAGCTACGGCTAGCCCCAGACCTAGCCGCTCTGGTAGCCACCCGCCGCTTCCCGCCAACCCCGTAGCCAGAACGCACCCCGGTCAGCTCCCGTCACGAAGATTCTTCGGGGCTCCGGAACGGAACGTGATGTGGTCAAACGTGGCCGCGCAGCCCTCGCCGGCCGGGGATTGCGCCAGGAAGCCGATCCGGACCAGTTCGGCAGGGTCCCCGCTGAGCGCGAAGTAGCGCAGCAGCTGCCACCAGGCGCCGTCGGTCGATGCGTGGAAGGCCCAGGCCCCTCCGGATCGCGTGATCCTGAGCCACAAGCTGCTGCCGTCGACCTCGAAGGAGTTGCAGTCGTCGGAGATGCCCTTGGTCACGACCGTGACCGCGGTTGGCTGTCGCTGCGCTGAGTACTCGAAGCAGAGTTTGGCCCAGTGCCGCTCGCGCGCGTGCAGCAGCAGCGCGCCCGCGTCGTACATGCTGCCGAACTTCACGCTGACGTGCGCCGCGAGCGTGAAGTCGCCGGCCGGCGGCAAGCCTGCGAACCGGCCCGCGTCGGGAGGCTGTTCCAGGTTGGTTCCGGCCGGATCGATGAACAGGTCGGTTCCGGCCGCAGCGGTCAGCGTCAGCACGCCATGCACCACGCGGCAGCCGGCCGGCGGTGTCCCGGCCGGCTCAAGCGGGAACGGCAAACTGGGCAATTTCAATGCGGCCACCCGGGTAGTTTGCCACGCGATGCGGCCGGCCGGAATGTCGTAGCTGGTTGCTAGGCTCCGCACATGATTGATCACATCGGCCTTCAAGTGCAGGACGTCGAGGCGTCCCTCGACTTTTACCTGCGCATCTTTGCCCCGATCGGGATGCGCGAGGCGATGCGCTTCCCAGCTGGCGACACCGTCTTCGTGGGCCTGGCCGGTCCCGACGGCACGCCCGTGTTCTGGCTGGGGCCGCCCACCGGAGCCGAGACCAGGGAGCTGCACCTCGCCTTCCACGCGCCCGACCGGGACGCGGTGGACGCGGTGCACGACGCCGCCGTGGCGGTCGGGGCGGAGGTGCTGCACGCTCCGCGTGAGTGGCCCGAGTACCACCCTGGTTACTACGGTGTGTTCCTGCGCGACCCCGACGGCCACAACGTGGAGGCCGTGCATCACGGCTGAGGAGTAGGCCCGGCCCGGCTGTTACCCGCGCCGCCCGGCCCGGACGCGTGCCGCCGTCCGCCGGGCCCGGCCGCGCAGCGCGATCCGGTTCGCGCGACTGTGCGGCGCCCGCGCGTCCCGCTGCCGGTCTCGCGGGCCCCGCAGCGGCTGCCGCACCTGGGCCTGGCCCCGGTCGCGCAGCTGGCCCGGCAGCCGCCCGGGCTGGAGCTCGGAACGCAGCCGGTCCACGTGGGCGAGGATCTCGCCGCGGAGCGGCCAGCCCTCCGGCTGTTCCGCTGGGTCGGTGCTCAGCAGGTCGGCCAGCCGGTCCTGCTGTTGCCGGGCTTGCTCCAGGTGATCTTCAAGCACCTCGGTCAGCGGTTCAGCCCCGAAGCCGCTCTGCCCGGCCAAACCGCGCCGGCCGGCCAAACCGCCCCGGCCACCCGAACCCCGGCCGGCCAAACCAGCGTGACCGGCCTGCTCGCCGGAGGCCGGCTCGGCCTCGAGGAGCAGACCGTAGGCGCGGACCGCGGCCGACAGCTCGGCCAGCACGGCCGCGAGCCTGGCCCGGGTTTCCGCTTCCCTGACCGGGCTGTGCTCGCTGTCGATCCGCGCGCTGTCCGCCACCGAACGCGCCAGTACCCGCATGTCGGTAGCCGCTCGCTCCAGCGTGTCGACGCCCTCCCGCAGGCCGGCCGCCGGGTCGCTGAATCTGAGCCGCCTGGGGTTCAGCCGGACGCTTTCCTCGGCCTGGCTGAGCGCCTCGTCCACCCGCTCGATCTCGCCGCGCAGCGCCCGGGTCCGCTCCAGCCACTCGGTCGCGCGCTTCGGCTCGGGCGCTTCGGCGAAGGCCAGGCCATCGGCCATCTGGCCGAGCAGGTCGGCCATCTGGCGGCTCAGCTCGCCGACGGCGTCCTTGGCCGGCTGCACCCGCAGCGGGGCGAAGACCAGCCCGGCGGCCAGTCCGGCAGCGGCGCCGACGAGGGTTTCCGTGATGCGGCTGGTCGCCGCCGCGTGCGAGTCGACCGAGAAGATCAGCATGGCGCTGATCGGCACCTCCAGGATGTCCTCGCGGAGCCGCAGGATCAGGCCGAGGACGAGCGCACCCGCGATGAGCAGGCCGAGCACCCACCAGCTGAACGGAACGTACGCGGACACCGCGACGGCGGCGAGCACGCCCGCGGTGACCCCGACCACTCGCTGGACGGCGCTGCGGATCGTGTGGAACAGGGTCGCCTGCACCACGAGCAGCGCGGTCAGCGGCGCCAGCACGTCGCGCGCCGACGCGCCGGGCAGCCGCAACGCGAGCAGGTAAGCGAACACCGCCGTCAGCGTCAGCCGGGCGATGTACACCGCGGTCGGCTGGGCGCGGCGGCGCACCAGCGTGAGCTGCTCGGCCTGGCGCCTGGCCACCGCCTTGGCGGTCTCGCCGGGGATCTGACGAACGAGGAAACCTTTCATGAGCGCTACACCGTGGGACTAGTAAGGACACGAAACAGGAATAGCTCTACCCAAGAGCAAAACACCTGCGCTAGTCCAACACACACCCCGGCCAGCTATTCCCCGGCCAGATAAACCCATTATTCCGAACGGTCCCGGCTGCTTCCCCCCGTCCACCGACCAGCCACCACACCATGGCGCCCCCGTTCTGGCCGCGCCGTCAGGGCATCACTCGCTAGGGTCGGCCCTCGTGGATACCAGCAGGATCGCGACCGGAACGACCACCAGGCCCGCCAGCGCCCACGCCAGCCCGAACGCCTCCGCGGCCAGCCCCACCGCCAGCGGCCCCAGCCCGCCGGCCAGCCCCGCCGCACTGCTCAGCGTCACCGCCACTGAACTGCGCCCGGGCAGGCTCCGGTACAGCCCGGCTTGCAGCAGCGGGTACCACGGTGCGGTCGCGGCGCTCAGCCCGGCCAGGATCACCAGCTTGGTCACGACCCCGGGCACGAGCAGGAAGCCCGGGTAGAGCAGCGCGGCGCCGACGGCGCTGACCCGCAGGACGGTGCGATCCCCGGTCCGCTCGAGCACCCCGACGAGCACGGCGTCCCCGGCCAGCGCGGCGCCGAGCCTGATCGCGATAGCCAGCGCTGCCACGGCCGGCCTCAGGTGCGCGACGTCCACCAGGTAGAGCCCAAGGAACCCGGTGAACACGTCCACGAGCAGGTCCGCGATCTGGAGCAGTACCAGCCAGCGCAGCACACCCCTGTCCCGGGCCGCCGCGATAACCTCCCGTGCCCGCGCCGCCCACCCCTCAGCGTCCGCTCCCGCCCACCCCTCAGCGTCCGCTCCCGCCCACCTCTCAGCGTCCGCTCCCGCCCACCTCTCAGCGTCCGCTCCCGCCCCGCGCTCCTGCCCGGCTACCTGCTTAGCGGCAGCCGTCATCCCCAGCGGGCCCCGCAGGCAGGTGCCCAGCCAGGTGACGGCGGCCACCCCGGCCAGGACCAGGTAGGCATCCCGCCAGCCCCCGCCGCTGGCAAGCACCGCCGTCAGCAGCAGCGGCCCGGCTACCGCTCCTGTCGATCCCGCCAGGTCCCAGCGCGCCATGACCTGGACCTGCCGGCCCGGCTGGGCGTCCATGAGTTCGGCCTGGGTGAGCGACACGAACGCACCGGAGGCCGGGTAGAAGGCGATGAAGGCACACAGCAACGCGGCGAAAGACCGCGCCGCGGCCACGCCGAGCAGGGTGAGCCCGAAAATGAGGCCGCCGCCGAGCACGGCGCGCCGGCGCCGTTTTCCCTGGCCGGCGAGCACGCCGAGCGGCAGCTCAAGCAGACCGCCGACCAGCAGCGGCACCGAGGCTAGCAGCCCGATTTGCCCGTAGCTCAGCCCCAGGTCATGCCGGATAAGCGGCAGCGCGGCGCCCTTGGCGCCGTCAGCTAGCTCGTCGGCCAGCTCGACCGCGAGCGCCACCGCCAGTACCGAAAACGCAGGCCTTCAACGTCAAGTGAAACCCATGCTGACGATGCTACGCCAACCGTGCCCGCCGATCGCGTCGACCAGGGCGCAGCAAGCGCCGCCATCGGCACGGTGAACGCGACGGTTTCGTCCAGTACCGGCTTCATCACTGGTCACAATAAGCCAGCGAGAAACAGCTGACCGGCAAACCACCCGATGACGGCTAACCGGCGGTTCTCGGTGCGCCAGACCACGCGCAGGCCGGACCAGTCGTCGTCGATGGCCGCTACCTTGACGTCAACCAGCCCGAGCGAGACCGCATGGGCGCGGATGACGTTGTCGGTGATGTCGCTGCGGTGGCCGGCCGCCCGGCGTGGCCAGGCGATCCAGAGCGCGCCCGCGGGATAGATCCGCCGCGCGAGCTCGTCGAGCTGCCCGGCGATGTCGTCCGCGCGGGTGAAGAAGGCGATGATCACGTCGGCCTGGCCGTCGCCATCGGCGTCGTTCAGCCCGGCCGGCGGGTCAGTCAGGGCCCACCCGGGTGGAGGATGGTGCAGCTGGACCCGCTGTTCCGGCTTGAGCCCGAGCTTGGCCGCCTGCGGCCGGCCCGAGTATCCCGTCGTCACCGGGCCGCCAGCGATGACTTCACGGTCCCGCCTGCGTCTATCCCGCGGGTGCGAATCGGTCCCATAGACAGGAGCATGACATGTTCGAGAACACCACGGCGTTCAGCGGGTTCGCCGTCGACGACATCGAGGCGGCGAAGAAGTTCTACGGCGATACGCTCGGGCTGAAGACATCCGAGCAGTACGGCCTGCTGACCCTGCATCTGGCCGGCGGCCGGGACACCTTGGTCTACCCGAAGCCGGATCACACGCCCGCCACCTACACGATCCTCAACTTCCGGGTGGATGACATCGACGCGGCCGTCGACGAACTGACCGGCCGGGGCGTCGAGCTCGAGAAGTACGACGGGCTCGGCCAGGACCAGAAGGGCATCAACCGGGCCGGCGGACCCTACATCGCCTGGTTCAAGGACCCGGCCGGCAACATCCTCGCCGTCCTGCAGGAACGCTGACGCTCACGCAGACAGCCCGGCAGCTCAGGGCCTGGCGGCCGAGGCCTTCCGGGCTTTGCCCCGTGATGCCCATGGGCCAGCCAGCGCGGTCCGCTAGTGGTCGACGCCGCGCCAAACCCAGCAATTCGGACAGCGAGGGCTGAGACGAATCATTGTGGATCGTTACCGCCCCGATAGCGGTAGTAGCGATCCACAATGATGGACGCCGGCAGCCGAGAAGCTTGAGCCTGTGAAAGCTGCTTCCCATGACGCTGGTGAAGCGAGGGTAGGCCTCGGGATCCGCGGCGTACGGGCACTAGCCGGTGGGCGGAACGGGGGGCTAGCCGGTGCCTGAAAAAGGGGGGGTAACCCGAGTGCGAGACGCCCCCGCGCGCGCTACTATACTCAGTATGCTACTCGATAGAGTCACGCTATGAGCGTCCGGCATGCCCTGCTCGCGCTGCTGAGTGAGGGTCCCAAATACGGGCTTCAGCTCCGCGAGGAGTTCGAGGCGCGGACCGGAGAAGTCTGGCCGCTGAACGTGGGCCAGGTGTATACGACCCTGCAGCGGCTGGAGCGGGACGGGCTGGTCGAGTCCGACGCCACCGAACAGGACGGCCCGCAGAAGGGCTTCCGGATTACCGTGGCCGGCGCCGACGAACTCGCCCGGTGGCTGCGCATGCCGCCGGACCTGGCCTCCCCGCCCCGGGATGAGCTGGTGATCAAGGTGCTGGTGGCCCTGCGGCTGCCCGGCACCGATGTACGGGACGTGGTCCAGGTGCATCGCAGGTACCTGGTGGAGCTGATGCAGCAGTGGACGCGGATCAAGGAAACCGAGGCCGAGTCCGACATGAACCTGGCCCTGGTGGTGGACGCGGAGCTGTTCCGGCTCGACGCCGTGGTCCGCTGGCTGGATAGCGCGGACGGCCGCATCAAGCGAGCGGCCGCCGAAACGCCAGACGCGCCAGACGCGCCAGAAGCAAAACAAGCAGCAGAAGCAAAACAAGCCACCCAGGCAGCAGGCACCGCAGGACCGGTTCCCCCGTCCATGCCCAGGCGCCGCCGCCGGGCCGGAGCCGGACGATGAGCGCCTATCACGGCCCGAAAGGCAACCCAGGGATCACCCCGAAGCCAAACCAGAAGACAAACCTAAACACGAAACCCGAAGACCAACCCGAAGACCAGTTCAGAACGGGGGCAGTGCTATGAGCCTGCTTGAGATGCGCCACGTATCACGGGTCTACGGCCGAGGGGCCAACGAGGTGCAGGCGCTGCACGACATCAACCTCGAGGTCGACGCGGGGATGATGGTTGCGGTGATGGGACCCAGCGGATCGGGGAAGTCCACGCTGCTCACCATCGCCGGCAGCCTGGAGGACCCCAGCAGCGGCGAGGTCCGGGTCTGCGGCGAAGACCTGGTGAACCTGCCACACAACGCCAAAGCGCGGCTGCGGCGCCGAACGATCGGGTACGTGTTCCAGGATTTCAACCTGCTGCCCGGCCTGACCGCGGCGGAGAACGTCGCACTGCCGCTTGAGCTCGACGGCGTGCCCGCCAGAAAGGCCCGCGCCGCCGGGATGAAAAGCCTGGCCGAGCTGGGCCTGGCCGACCGGGCCTCGCACTTCCCCGACCAGCTGTCCGGCGGTGAGCGGCAGCGGGTGGCGATCGCCCGCGCCGTGGTCGGCGACCGTCAGCTGCTGCTGGCCGACGAGCCCTCGGGCGCGCTGGATTCGGTCAACGGCGAGGGCGTCATGCGGCTGATCCACGCCGCCTGCAAGCGCGGCCTGGCCGCGGTGGTGGTCACCCACGACGCCCAGCTGGCCTCCTGGGCCGACCGGGTGGTGTTCCTGCGCGACGGACGGGTTACCGACCAGACCCTGCCCCCCGCGGGGCCCGAGTCGCTCCTCACGCAGGGACAGAGTCAATGAGCACCGCGCTGCACGGACGCCCGGCGTCGGCGGGAACCCGTAACGGGGGCGTTCCCGCCCGCCGCGCCGTGATCCGCTGGTCCTGGCGGATGTTCCGCCGCGAGTGGCGCCAGCAGCTGCTGGTCCTGGCGCTGATCGTGATCGCGCTGGCCGCCACCGTCCTCGGCGCGGCGATAGCCACGAACACGCCACCGCCGGCCAACGCGGGCTTCGGCACCGCGCAGGACATGGCCACGTTCTCCGGGGGCTCGAAGCTGGCCAGCCAGATCGCCGCGCTGCAGCAGCGCTTCGGCCGCGTCGACGTCATCGAGAACCAGGCCGTCGCCATCCCCGGCTCGATCAATACCTACGACCTGCGCGCGCAGAACCCGAACGGCCCGTTCGGCCAGCCCATGCTCTCCCTGCTCTCCGGCCACTACCCGGCCGGACCAGGACAGGCGGCCATCACCGGCGGCCTGGCCGCCACCTTCAACCTCAAGGTCGGTGACCTCTGGCGCCAGGGCACGACGTCCCGCCAGGTCACCGGCATCGTGCAGAACCCGCAGAGCCTGCTGGACGAGTTCGCCCTCGTCGTCCCCGGTCAGGTAACAACCCCGACCGTGGTGACCGTGCTGTTCGACGCGAAGGGACTGGCCCCCGCCAAGATCGGCCCGAACGTACAGACGCCGAAGTCCGCCGCGGCGAGCAACCCGCTCAATCCCGAGACCATCGTGCTCGCGCTGGCCACGGTGGGCATGCTGCTGATCGCCCTGGTCGCGATCGGGGGCTTCACGGTGCTGGCACAGCGCCGGCTGCGCTCGCTCGGCATGCTCGGCGCCCTGGGCGCCACCGACAGGAACATCCGCCTGGTGGTCCGGGCCAACGGCGTCCTGGTGGGCGTCGTGGGCGCGCTGGCCGGAACCGTCCTGGGCCTGGTCGCCTGGCTGGCCTACCGGCCGAGCGTCGAATCCAGCGCCCACCACGTGATCGGCGCGTTCGCGCTGCCGTGGATCGTGATCGGCCCGGCGATCGCGCTGGCCGTCGTGGCCACCTACTTCGCCGCCTCCCGCCCGGCCCGCGCGATCACCAGGATCCCCCTGGTCGCGGCGCTGTCCGGCCGGCCCGCCCCGCCGAAGCAGGTGCATCGCTCGGCGGTCCCCGGCGTCGTCCTGCTCGTGGTCGCCGCGGCCTTGTTCACCTACACCGGCAAGACCAACGGCAACGGCGGTGGCGGACCGATCGCGCTCGTCGGCGGCTTCGTCGCGCTGATCGTGGCCGTGATCCTGCTGGCGCCCATCTGCCTGACCCTGCTGGCCACCCTCGGCGGGCGCGCCCCGATCGCGGTGCGCCTGGCCCTGCGCGACCTGGTCCGCTACCGAGCCAGGTCGGGCTCGGCCCTCGCGGCCATCAGCCTCGGCATGCTGATCGCCGTCCTGGTCTGCGTCCTGACCGCGCAGCGGTACGGGAACGTCCTGGACTATGCCGGGCCGAACGTGGCCTCTAACCAGGTCATCGTGTACACCCCCAACGGCCCAGGCAGCGGCGGCGGCAACCGACCCAACGGGCCAAGTACGCCCGCGATCACCAGCACGCCGCAGTCCCAGGCCGCGACCGCCCAAAGCATCGCCGCCGCCCTGGGCTCGCACGCCGTCACCGAACTCGACCAGACCAGCGCCACCCTCCAGCACGCCGCCGCCGGGCGGTCCTGGTCGGGACCGGTGTACGTGGCCACCCCGCAGCTCCTAGCGGCCTTCGGGATCAAGGCCTCCGACGTCAACCCCGACGCCGACGTCCTGACCATGCGCCCCGGCCTGTCCGGCCTCTCCCTCATGCAGCTCGTCTACGGCGCCTACTTCGGCGGCAAAGGCCAGGGCGGACCTGCCAACGGTCCAGGCGGCGGCAACGCCCCAGGTAACGGCGCCGCCAGCTACCCGTGCCCGAAGGGCGAGTGCGTGGCCAATCCGGTCATCCAGGAGGTCGGTGCGCTTCCGTCCGGCACCTCGGCGCCCAACACCGTGGTTACCGAGCACGCCATTCACACACTCGGCCTGAGCACCAGCATCACTGGCTGGCTCATCCAGGCCCCGCATCCGCCCACCGCCGCGCAGATCACCCAGGCCAGGCTCACCGCAGCCGCGGCGGGCATGACCATCGAGACCAAGAACAGCGCGCCCTCGTCGGCGGAGATCCTCAACTGGGCCACGGTGTTCGGCATCGCCCTGGCGCTGGGCATCCTGGCCATGAGCGTCGGCCTCATCCGCAGCGAGACCGCCAGTGACCTGCGTACCCTGTCCGCCACCGGGGCCAGCAGCTCGACCCGCCGGATCCTGACCGCCACGACCGCCTTCGCCCTGGGCCTGGGTGGCGCGCTGCTCGGCACGGTGGCGGCATACGTCGCCGCCGTCGGCTACGCCTTCGACAACCCCCTCGACGGCCTGTCCGAACTGTCCAACGTGCCCATCACGAACCTGCTGATCATCATCGTGGGCATGCCGACGATCGCCGGGGCGGCGGGATTGCTGCTGGCCGGACGCGAGCCGCCCGCCATCGCGCACCA
>Ga0302308_10004778_pt1 | contig 10624 bp, 10 predicted proteins | sample III_Palsa_E3_3_FD_200531 | JGI IMG/M metagenome (GOLD analysis project Ga0302308, IMG submission 200531) | Peat permafrost microbial communities from Stordalen Mire near Abisko, Sweden - III_Palsa_E3_3 | ecosystem: Environmental > Terrestrial > Soil > Palsa > Peat permafrost | place: Sweden... | reverse complement strand
GAAGCCCTTGACGCGCACGCCCATCAGGTTTGCGACAGCGTTGTGGCGGCCGAGCTCGGCGAACGAGCCCAGCGTCTTGAAGGTGAACGGCTTGATCTGCCCGCTTGCGCCGAGCGCGACGGCAACATTCTTCGCGAGCAGCTTGCCCTGCCGGATCGCGTGCTGCGCAGTCGGCGGGCAGAGCTCGCCGGGGCGCGCCGGGTCGGGCACCGCGGCGACGTCCCCGACCGCCCAGACATTGTCGAAGCCGGGCACCCGCATCGTCTCGTCGCACACGATCCTGCCCTGTTCGAGCGGCAGCCCCATCTGCTCGGCCACCGGGCTGGCCTTGACGCCCGCCGTCCAGCAGACGGTGCGGCACGGGATCACCTCGCCGCTGGACAGCGTGACGGAGTCCTCGCCGACCTCGCTGACCTGAGTCGAGAGTCGAAACTCGATCCCGCGGCGCGACAGCAGCTCGACCGTGAAGTCGGCCAGCTGGGGCTGGATCTCGGGCATGATCCGCGGCGCCGCGTCGACGAGCGTCCAGCGCGTCCCAACCTCGCGGCAGCGGGGGTAGCGCTTGAGCGCGGCGCGCGCGAAGTCTTCGAGGAAGGCGATCCCCTCGAGCCCGGCGTAGCCGCCGCCGACGAACACGAAGCTCAGGTACGGGCGGCGGGCGTCCGGGTCGTCGAGCCCCTCGGCGAGCTCGAGGTGGCGGACGACGCGGTTGCGCAGTTCAGTCGCCTCGGCGATCGTCTTGAAGCCGATCGCGTGGTCGGCCAGTCCCGGGATGGGAAACGTCCGCGACACCGACCCGAGCGCGACGAGCAGCTGGTCGTAGGTGTAGTCGATCAGCTCGCCGCTGATCATCTTCACCTTGAGGACGTTGCGGTGCGGCTCGCCGCCGGTCACCCAGCCCATCCGCAGCTCGGTCCGTTTCAGGTGGTCGCGCAGCGGCATCACGATGTGCCGCGGGTCGAGCGTGCCGGCCGCCGCCCCCGGCAGCAGCGGCGCATAGGTGAGGTAGTTGACGTCGTTGATCAGCGTGATGCGAACGTCCGGGGAGACCAGGTGTTCAAGCCGCTTGGCGGCGTAGAAGCCGCCGAAGCCACCGCCGGCGATCACAACGTCACGGGGCATTGCGCCGCAGACTACCCGCCGGCGGCGCGCACGAGCCGCAGCGCGGACCACTCCGCGGATTCTCGCCGATCGGCCTCGAGCAGCCCGACCGCGGCGAACGCATCGGAGACGTCCTCGGCCTCTTCGGCGAGCACGCCGCTGGCGATCACGGCGTCCGGCAGCGCCGCGGTGCCCGACGCCAGCTGCCAGCACCAGTCGCGCAGCAGCGGCGCGAGCAGGTTCGCCAGCACCAGCGGAGCCTCGGGGACCGGCTCGTCCCGGAGGTCGAACCGCCGCACGACGAGCGCGTCGCCGACGCGATTGACCGACGCGTTCTCGATCGTCGCGTCGACCGCCAGCTGGTCGTGATCGAGCGCCAGCACCGGCGCGTGCCCCAGGCGCGCCGCGGCGATCGCGAGCACGCCGGAGCCGCAGCCGAGGTCGACCGCGGCGAACCCAGAGGAGCCGGCGTCCTGGAAGGCCACCGGCAGCTCCAGCAGCAGCTCGAGGCACAGCCGCGTCGTCGGATGGGCGCCGGTGCCGAACGCCCGCCCGGGGTCGATCACGACGTCGAGCGCCGCAGCCGACAGCGGCGCCCACGGCGGACGCACACACAGCCGGTCGCCGAGCACGAGCGGGCGGTGGAATTCGCGCCAGCGCTCGGCCCAGTCGTCGGCGATCTCGGTGGTCGAGACCTCGATCAACGCGCTGCCCGCAGCGGCGCGCAGGGCGGGCAGCTCGGGCAGCTCCCCCGGCGGCCCGTAGACGGCGAACTCGACCGTGTCCGGACCTGCGTCGACCTCCTCGACCCCGCTCGGCGCGAGCGACAACAACTCCGCCAGGACGAGCTCGGCCTCGGCGCGGCGGACGCGGACCGCGAGCCTGATCAACCGCCGAGGGCGCGCTTGAGCTTGGCGAACACGCCGTCGTCGGTGCGGAGGTTCTCGTCCGTCATCGTCCCCGCGAGCTTCTGCAACAGCTCTCGCTGCTCGCGCTTCAGGTGACGGGGAATGACGACGTTGACGACGACCCGCAGATCGCCGTGACGGCGGCCGCGCAGCGACGGCATGCCCTTGCCGCGCAGCACCAGCACCTCGTGCGGCTGTGTCCCAGCGGGGATCTCGAGCTCGACCGGGCCGTCGATCGTCGGCACCTCGATCGTCGTTCCGAGCGCCGCGAGCGGCGCCGCCACGTCGACGGCGGTCAGCAGGTCGTCGCCGTCGCGCATGAAGCGCGAGTCATCGCGCACCCGGATCAGCACATACAGGTCGCCCGGCGGGCCACCGCGCTCGCCCGCGTGCCCGCGGCCGGCGACGCGGATCCGCTGGCCGGCGGCGATTCCGGCAGGCACATCGACGGTCACGTTCGCGTGGTCGACCCGGCGGCCGCGGCCATCGCAGACCTTGCACGGCACCTTCGGGACGCGCCCATCGCCGCCGCACTGGTCGCAGGTCGCGGCGCGCACGACCTGGCCGAACGGCGTGCGGCTGACCGCGCGGAGCTGGCCGGAGCCGCCGCAGCGCGGGCACGTCTCGATCGCCGTGCCCGGCTCGGCGCCGTTTCCGCGACAGTGCTCGCAGACCGCGACCACCTCATAGCTCAACTCCACCTGGGTGCCGCGCGCCGCGGCGGCGAGCTCGATCTCGGCAGCCAGCGAGACGTCCGCGCCCTGGGTCGGGCCTGCCGACCGGATCCCGCCGGCGCCGCCGAACGCGCTGCCGAAGAACGCCTCGAAGATGTCCGCGACCGACCCGAACCCCTCGAAGTTCGGCGCGTAGCCGCCGCTGCGCAAGCCCTCGTGGCCATACCGGTCATAGGTCGCGCGCCGCTGGGAGTCCGACAGCACCTCGTAGGCCTCGGCGGCCTCCTTGAATTTCTCCTCTGCCTGCGGGTCGTCGCGGTTGACGTCGGGGTGCAGCTCGCGCGCGAGGCGGCGGAAGGCGCGCTTGATCTCGGCCTCGTCGGCGCTGCGCGAAACTCCGAGCACCTCGTAGTAGTCGCGGGACGCGGACGCGCTCACCGGCTCACCGCTCGTCATAGAGGTCGACGACGAAGCTCGACAGCTGTGCGGCCGCCTCACGCACGGCGCTGATCACCCGCGCGTAGTCCATCCGCAGCGGCCCGATCACCGAGACGGCGCCGAGGTTGCGCTGCGGCAGGCCGTAGCCGGCGGCGACGAGCGCAAGCGAGCGGAGCGCCGGCTGGTCGTTCTCGGTCCCGATCCGGACGACCACGTCGCGCTCGGCGAGCGCGCGCCTGAGCACGCCGAGCATCGACACGCGGCGCTCGAGCATGTCCATCAGCGCGTTCAGCTGGCCGACGTCGCCCGGCTGCTCGTAGCTCAGCAGCCGCGAGGTGCCGTCGACGTACAGGGTCTCGCCCGCGAGCTCGGCGAGATCGGTGAACGCCGGCACGAGGGCTTGCAGGAAGTCCGCTTCGGTCTGCGACAGCGACTCGTCGCGCAGCCGCGAATGCAGCATCCGCGCCCCCAGACCGGTACCGACCAGGCGCTCGTTCAGGTAGCTGCCGGCCCAGTCGGCGAGACCTGGGTCGACCGGGCGCTCGAACGTGAACAGGCGCTTGGTGACGCCACCGGTCGATGTGATGATGACCACCATCAGGACCTGGGGTTGCAGGGTGAGCACCTCGATGTGCCGGATCGTCGAGGTCTCGAGGGGTGGCGCGGTCACGATCGCGAGCATGTTCGTCACTTGTGACAGTGCTTCGGTCGTGGCCCGCATCGCCTCGTCGACCTCGCGTCGCACCAGCGACAGCGCCAGCGACGGCTTGTGCGCCTTGTCCTCGCGCGGCAGCAGGCGGTCGACGAAGTAGCGATACCCCGCCTCAGTCGGAACCCGGCCCGCGGACGTGTGCGGGTGGGCGAGCAGGCCGCGCTCCTCGAGCATCGCGAGCTCGTGGCGGATCGTCGAGGGACCCCATTCGAAGCTCGCGCTCAGCACCCTTGAGCCGACCGGCGCGCCGGCGCTCAGATATTCCTCTACGACTCGTCGCAGAACCAGTTCCTGCCGTTCGCTCAACATCGGTTGACAAGTGTAGTTTCGGGGCCCCGCGGCCCGACGACGGCGCGAGTCGGGGCACTTGGGCGCAGAAAGTGCCCGGGGAGGTCACGACTGGCGCCCAAGTCGCGGGCGCAGCCGCGCGACGCCGTTGCGGACGATGCGCTTGCCACCCTGAACGGCGACGAGATTCGCGATCAGACCGTCGTCGCGATCGGCGAGGGTCCCGCTGACGACGATCTCCTCGCCGATCATGCCGGCGCCGCGGAACTCGACCGACAGCGAGCGCAGCTGCTCCGGCCGGCCACCGGCGGCGTCCGTGGCCGCCCGCGCCACCTGCGCCATCGTCCACAGACCGTGCAGGATCCGCCCCGGGAGGCCGACCTCCCGGGCGAACTCATCGTCGAGGTGGATCGGGTTGAAGTCGCCGCTCGCCCCCGCGTAGCGGATCGTCACGTACCGGTCGGGCGTGACCCGCAGCTCGATCGCGCCTGTGGGCTTCACGCTTCCACGCCCCTGACGATGTTCGTCCAGGTTCCGATGCAGACCGGCTCGCCGCGCTGGTTGGAGGATCGCGATTCGAACACGTAGATCCCCAACCCGCGCCGCTCCTCGATCCTCGCGACCGACACCTCCGTCGCGATCTCGTCGCCGGCGATCACGAGCCGCTCCCAGTGAAACTCCTGAGCGCCGTGGACCAGCATCGCGAAGTTCAGCTCCAGCTCGGGATCGAACAACGCCGGCCACACCGCCCGCCCGGCGTAGACGACGGCGAACATCGGCGGCGCCACGAGATCCTCGTAGCCGGCCGCGCGCGCCGCATCGAGGTCGAGGTACAGCGAGTTGGTCTCGCCCACCGCCTCCGCATACTCGCGGATCTTCTCGCGGCCGACCGCATAGCTGAGCGCCGGGTACGTCTTGCCGACCTTGTCGACCGCGAGCGGCACGGGCAGCTCAGATGATCGCCGCGAACGCGCCGCCGTCGGCCGACCAGGCCGCGCCGGCGACATTCGCGGCGGCCTGCGAGCAGAGAAACGCGATCACGGCCGCGATCTCCTCGTTGGTGCCGAGGCGGCCGCGCGGTGTCCGCGACGCGACCCGGGCGAGGAGCTCGTCGCGGGAGACGCCGGCGGCCGCCGCCCGCTGGTCCGCGACTCCCCCGTCCGACAGCCATGCGTCACCGGCGATCGGGCCGGGGGTGACGGCGTTAACGAGCACCCCGTCGGAGGCGAACAGATCGGCGAACGACCGCGACAGCGACAGCATCGCCGCCTTCGTCGCGGCGTACGCCATGTTCATCCCGGACGGTCGTTTGGCAGCCGAGGAGGAAACGTTGACGATCCGTCCCCAGCCGCGCCGCGCCATCTCCGGGGCGGCAGCGCGCATCAGCCGCATCGGAGCCATCACGTTCAGCTCCCACTGCTCCTGCCATTCGGCGTCGGTGAGATCGTCCCAGCGCCGCACGGTGGTGCCCCCGGCGTTGTTGACCAGCACGTCGATCCGGCTGAACACATCCAGGCAGGTGTCGACGACCGTCACTGCGGCGCCCGGCGTGGTCAGGTCAACCGCCACGGTCTCCACCTGCGGCGATCCGAGCCGCGACGCCTGCGCCGCGACCTCCCCGAGCGCCTCGATGCGGCGGCCGACGAGCAGCAGGCTCGCCCGCTCGGTCGCGAGCGCCCGCGCGGTCGCCCCGCCGATCCCGCCGGAGGCGCCGGTCACGACGCACGCCCGCCCGTGTAATCCGAGCTCCATGATCGATGCGGATTGTCCCATGGGGACTCGCACCCACCGCCCCTGGCCCACCCGCGGCTAAACTTCACTGGCTCACTGGACAAAGGAGAGACACCCCATGACCCTTTCGCTGGGAGACACCGCTCCCGACTTCGAGGCCGACACCACCGAGGGCCACATCCACTTCCACGAGTGGCTCGGCGACTCCTGGGCGGTGCTGTTCTCGCACCCCAAGGACTTCACGCCGGTTTGCACGACCGAGCTCGGCGCCATGGCCCGGATCGAGCCCGAGTTCGCCCGCCGCGGCGTCAAGATCATCGGCCTGTCCGTCGACCCGCTCGGCCGGCACGCCGAATGGGCCAAGGACATCGAGGAGACGCAGGGCACAGCGCCGAACTACCCGATCATCAGCGACGCCGACTTCCACATCTCGAAGCTGTACGGAATGCTGCCGGCGGAGACGAGCGGCGACCCGCTGGCGCGCACGCCGGCCGACAACCAGACCGTCCGCAACGTGTTCGTGATCGGCCCGGACAAGAAGGTCAAGCTGATCCTCGTCTACCCGATGACGACCGGCCGCAACTTCGACGAGGTCCTGCGGGTGATCGACTCGCTGCAGCTGACGGCCAAGCACAAGGTCGCAACGCCCGCCAACTGGCAGCAGGGCGACAAGGTGATCATCGCCGGCTCGGTCAACAACGAGCAGGCGAAGGAGCTCTTCGGCGAGTGGGAGGAGCCGAAGCCCTACATCCGGATCGTCCCGCAGCCGACGAGCTAGAGCGGTTTCCCCGGTGGGGGTGGCTTGCGGGCCACCCGGACGACGTGAGCGCAGCCCATAAGGCGAGGCAGGATGCCGAGCGGGCTGCAAGCTCACGCCACCGCACCCTCGCCGACATATGCTCGACCACAGGAACCGCAGGCGGTACTCTGATGTCATGGCGAGGCGATCCTCACTGAGAGCATCGGACGCCGACCGGGATTGGGTCGCCGAGCGGCTCAAGCAGGCCGCGACCGAAGGCCGGATCCTGGCGAATGAGCTCGAGGAGCGGCTCGCCACCGCGCTGCGCGCGCGCACCTACGGAGACCTCGATGACGTGGTCGCCGACCTCCCGGGAGCGCGGCCTACGAAGCCGACATCGAGATCGCGCTCACGGCAGTTGCTCGTCGCGCACCCGATCGCGGGAGTAGCGGTGCTCGCGGCCGCGGCCCTGGTGGTGATCGTCGTAGCAGTCTTCGTGTTCTTGCTGGCAGGTCTGTGGCTGGTGCTCGCGCGGATCGTGTTCGCCCATCGCGGCCAGCATCTGGGTCCACCTGGCCGCGGCGGCTACGGACGCCGTCCCTACGGCCCGCCGCTGAATCGCGGACGCTACGGCGGAGCGCCCGCCCATGGCGGCCGGCGACCGCAAGCGAATCCAGACGCCTGGCGGTGAGTGCAGTGCAGCGACGGTCCGTGCTCAGAGCCTCCGATCAGGACCGTGAGCAGGTGGCGCTGCGCCTGCGCAACGCCGCGCTCGAGGGCCGCCTCGACAGCGACGAGCTCGACGAGCGCCTCGGCCACGCCCTCGCCGCGCGGACATATGGCGAGCTCGACCGGCTGCTGACCGATCTGCCCGCCCACGCCGCGCCGCCGGCACGCCGCCCCCGGCGGGGGGCGAGCCTGACGCTGCGGGCCGTGACGCTGCTCACGGTCGCGCTGATGCTCGCCGCGCTGGCGGCGGCCTACGCGCCCGCGTTCGCCTTCCACCGGGTCGCGCAGGCGGCAGGAGGCCCCCACAACGGCGCGTTCTTGCTGGTGCGCGAGTCGTTCAGCCTGCTCGCGCCGGCCGTTGGGCTGCTCGGGCTGGTGTTGCTGTGCGCCGGCCTTGCTTGGCTGTTCTCAGACCACGCGACGCTGACCGACAACTAAGGGCCCACGCCCCGGCACATATATGTGCCGGCGGGTCAGGTTTTCTCGCCGAGCTCGAGCACGGCGAGGAACGCCTCCTGGGGCACCTCGATCCGGCCCACCTGCTTCATCCGCTTCTTGCCGCGCTTCTGCTGCTCGAGCAGCTTGCGCTTGCGGCTGATGTCGCCGCCGTAGCACTTGGCGATCACGTCCTTGCGGTATGCCTTGATCGTCTCGCGCGCGACGATCCGGGAGCCGATCGCCGCCTGGATCGGGACGTCGTACTGCTGGCGCGGGATCTTCTTTCGCAGCTTCTCGGCAAGCATGCGTCCGACCGGCTCGGCCTTGGAGCGGTGCACGAGCATCGACAGGGCGTCAACCGGGTCGCCGGCCAGCAGGATGTCGAGCTTGACGAGATCGGACTCCCGCAGGCCGATCAGCTCGTAGTCCAGCGAGGCGTAGCCGCGCGTGCGGGACTTGAGCTGGTCGAAGAAGTCGAGGACGATCTCGGCGAGCGGCAGGTCGTAGGTGATCTGCAGGCGCTCGGCGCTCAGGTAGTGCATGCCGGCATGGTCGCCACGCCGCTCCTGGCAGAGCTCCATGATCTGCCCGACGAACTCCTTCGGGGTGAGGATCGAGGCGCGGATGTACGGCTCGCGAACCTCCGTGACCTTGGTCGGTTCCGGCATATCGTTGGGCGAGTGGATGGGGACGACGGAGCCGTCGGTGAGCGTCACCTCGTATTCGACGCTCGGCATCGTCGCCAGCAGCTCCAGGTCGTACTCGCGCTCGAGTCGCTCGCGGACGATGTCCATGTGCAGCAGCCCGAGGAACCCACAGCGGAACCCGAACCCGAGCGCGTCGCTGGTCTCCGGCTCCCACGACAGGGCGGCGTCGTTGAGCGTCAGCTTCTCGAGGGCATCGCGCAGCTCGGGGTAGGCGTCGGTGTCGATCGGGAACAGCCCGCAGAAGACCATCGGCTTGACCTCGCGGTAGCCGGGCAGCGGCTCGCTCGCCGGGTTCGCCTTCGTTGTCAACGTGTCGCCGACGCGCAGCTTGGTGACGTCCTTGATTCCCGTGATCAGGAAGCCGACCTCGCCGGCGGTCAGCTGCTCGGTCGAGATCATCTCGGGCGTGAAGAACCCGATGTCGTCGATCTCGGCCTCCAGGTTAGCCTGCATGGCATGGATCGCCCGGCCCTTGCTGAAGGTGCCGTCGACGACGCGGATGTAGGCGATGACGCCGCGGTACTGGTCGAACTCCGAGTCGAAGATCAGCGCCCGGGCGGGCGCGTCCGGATCGCCGTGGGGCGGCGGCACCCGCGCGATCAGCTCGTCGAGCACCGCCGTCACGCCTACGCCGGTCTTGGCGCTGATCCGCAGGACGTCGTCGGCCGGCTCGCCGATCAGCTCGGAGATCTCCTCGGCGACGCGCTCAGGCTCGGCGCCCGGCAGGTCGACCTTGTTGAGGCAGGGGATCAGCTCTAGCCCGGACTCGATCGCCAGGTAGGTGTTGGCGACCGTCTGGGCCTCGACTCCCTGCGAGGCGTCGACGACGAGCAGGGCTCCCTCGCAGGCGGCGAGGGAGCGGGAGACCTCGTAGGTGAAGTCGACATGCCCCGGCGTGTCGATCAGCTGCAGCTGATAGGTCTCGCCGTCACGCTGTGAGGTGTAGAAGACCCGCACCGCCTGCGCCTTGATCGTGATCCCGCGCTCGCGCTCGAGGTCCATCGAGTCGAGCAGCTGGGCGCGCATCGCCCGGGGGTCGACCGTGTGGGTCAGCTCGAGGATGCGATCGGCCAGCGTCGACTTGCCATGGTCGATGTGGGCGATGATCGAGAAGTTGCGGATGTGGGCCTGATCGGTGATGGCAGTCAGTGTATGGACGGTGCGCTCAAGCGAGCAGCCGTTCCCGCAGCAGCCGCTCGATCTGACGCGCCTCCGGGATCTGCATGCTGAGCGCCGCGTAGCCGTAGAAGGCCCCGGCGACTGCGACCGCGACGCCGATCGCGAACAGCCTCCCGATCAGTAGCGAGCTTCCGACCTCGGCGTTCAGTAGCACCCAAACGCCGCGCGCAATCCCCCCGGTGAGGATTGAGGCGACGAGGATCCGGGCGGTGATCATCAGCGTCTGGCCCCCCTCGAGCCGGCCGTTGAAGCCGTGCCGCAGGCGGTTGATCTGCAGGTAGGTCATGACGATGTTGGCGGCGGCGGTCCCGATCACGAGGCCCTGGATCCCGAGTGGCTTGTAGAGGCCGACGCTGAGGATGATGTCCACCGCCATGTTGATCGCCGCCAGACGGGTCGGGATCCACGGCTGCTGCAACGCGAAGAAGGTGCGCGTCAGCAGCAGGTTGATGCCGGCGAACGGAAGGCTCCAGGCGAACCAGAACAACGCCAGCGCCGTCAGGTGCGTCGAGGTCGCATCGAATTGCCCGCGCTGGAAGACGAGCTGTACGATCGGGTGCGCGAGCACCATCAGCCCGGCGGCGGCGGGAATCAGCAGCAGGTTGATCTGCCGCATGCCGTTGCCGAGCGTGTGCCGCATCGCCCCGGCGTCGCGGCGGGCAGCCTGGCGACTGAGCGTCGGAAACAGGACGGTCGAGACGGCGACGCTGAAGATCCCTTGGGGGAGCATGTAGAGCAGGAACGCGGTCTGAATCGCGCGCGGTCCCTGCGCGGGCGGGTTGGTGTGAACCAGCGCGCCGAAGGTCGAGTTGATCAGCGCATCGAGGTTGACGATCCCCAAGCCGATCGTGACCGGCAGCATCAGCGTGAACACCTGCGCAATCCTCGGGTCGCGCCAGTCGACGTGGAACGCGAGGCGGAAGTCGATCCGCCGCAGCGCCGAGGCGATCAGCGCCATCTGCACGGCGGTCGCGATCAGC
>Ga0302308_10004776_pt1 | contig 10626 bp, 6 predicted proteins | sample III_Palsa_E3_3_FD_200531 | JGI IMG/M metagenome (GOLD analysis project Ga0302308, IMG submission 200531) | Peat permafrost microbial communities from Stordalen Mire near Abisko, Sweden - III_Palsa_E3_3 | ecosystem: Environmental > Terrestrial > Soil > Palsa > Peat permafrost | place: Sweden... | reverse complement strand
TACAGGCCAATGCCAACGCCTCCAGCGCGGCATGTTCCTCCGCCATCGATTCGAATTACCTGAATGATGGCTTTACCAGCTTCAGTCAGCGCCACCCGCTCCCCTTCCAGTCGGGTACGCTGCTCACGGGTGTCAAAACGGTGGCTTTCCTGCCAGCCGGCACGTTGCCGGGTATCAGCAACCCTGCTGCACTGGTGTACCTGCTGGTGACGACCGCGAACGGGACGCCGAACTTCGCGAGTGACATTGTCCAATTCGTCAACGGAAACTGGGACCTTATCGGGAACCAAGAACAATACGATCTATATATCGCGTCCTTCCTTGGCCGGGTGCAGTTCACTGATGCGGCCGATGCCAACAAGGGTCGCTATGAGTCGGGGCTGGATATCCAGATTCCGGCAAGCGTGACGGTCAGCGGCGCGAGCACGTCGGTCGGATCGGCGCTGGTGCAAGGTCCGGGACTGCCGGCGAATGGGGTGTACTTGCTCGGTGGGGGTAGCGGTTTTGGGCCTTATCTAACGTTCCCGCTGCAAACCGTCACGGCAGCGCCGGGGCTGCAGTCCGTGACGATTCCGGCATGGCCCAACGTCGGCATCAGCACGCAGTACAAATGGAGTTGGGCTTCGCTCTCGGGGGGAACCAGTTCGTTTGTGCCGAGCACACCCGATTATGCGTCGGCTCCGGTCACCGTATCGAACATTCAGCAATATGGGGTCTATACGGTCACGCTGTTTGACTATTCGGGTAATCCGATTGGTACACCGCAAAGCGTGATCAACGTTGCGCCTAATGTGAATGCAGCAGCAGGCACGACGGTGGCCTGGCAAACGCTGGGCAGCGATGTCATTGCCAACTTGCTGACGCCAGGTGGCGCTAACGCATCGACCGCGTCCTCGAACACGCCGAGCACTTCAACCACCACGATCGATTGGACGGTCCCGTCGGCCACCCTGGCCTATCCCAATCCCTGGGTATCGCTCAACTCCCAGGGCGCGGAGCTGTTCTCGAACGGTGTCGAGACGATTCCGGCTCAACCTTACGACGTCACGAACAGTGCGACGCCTACGGTAAGCGGGACGACCTATTCATCGGCGGTGTCGGGGTACGTCGATCAACTGACGGCAGCGCCTAATGTCAGTGCGGAATCAGCCGCGCAGGTGCAGTTGGGCTGGCAGGCTGACGGCGAGTATTACACCAACACCTGGCAGTTCAGTAACTAGGCGATGTTGAGCCATGGCTTGCGCAGTCCACCGAGTCATGGCTCGACTCGGTGCCGCAGTTGCCTCTCGAGAGTTGGGCCACCTCGGTTGCTGACACCCCGCAATGCGACGAATACTTAAAAGCGACCACTCAAATCCCGATGAACATTATTACGTCCGACGACGTCATCGGCATCTTGCCGAACCATCCAAGATCGGCGCAATTCACCGTGATCGGTTACCAGGACGGCAGTTTTTCGTGTATTGGCGTTGTTTGTTGAACACATTGGCCGGCGGGTGCAACGAATGCGGTGCTCTCGTTCACCCGAGCACCGGATTTGACGAAAACATTTTTGAGGGGTCAAGTCCGGGTATCTCCGCCTGCGCCGCCGGATAACTTCGTAGCTGATCGGTCACGATCTTGCATGACACTGCGGGGCGCAGCGTCCAGTAGGCGCATGAAGAAGTATTTCGCTATCTGCCGGTGAAGGGCATCTGTGGGAGTCATTACGCCAGGGCGTTGTACCGCGAAGCTGTATTAGCTCAGACTTGGTCGTACACACTGTGTCAGAACTGATCAAACCCGGCCGGCGGTGAACAAAAAATCATAGCGCCTCGTTGACCACCTTGGTTAGCCAGATTTCTCTTGGCCGAATTCGGATCCTGTCCAGCGGGAGCATCGGGTCAAAATACTTCTTGTCTCGGAACTGTGCGCCAATCGGACCTCACATCAACGAATCTTTCGAATACTGTGTAATTGTCAGGCCCGCGTTCGGATAATACCGATTCACCAAATTTCCGGGATCTGGCATCGAACACGATTAGATACCCGAGTCGTGTACGTCGGTTCTCCATGTAGTGCAGTATCTGCTCTTCGCCAGCTGCTGCATAACTCGATGAATAGCGTGCACCGCACATCTTCAACTCGATTACAGCAGCCAACCCACCAGCTAGCTGAAGATAAAGATCGAGACGCCCAGCTCCGGCAAAGATTTCATTGAAAACTTCAATTCTGTTGCCGAATTTTGCCGACAAAAACGTATGCAACAGAAGCTGCGCGAGCGCTTCAGGCCGTTCAACCCACTCGCGTTTATTTTCCTTTTTCCTCCAGAACTCCATGCGATGCTGCGTGGAAACTTGCAATGCGAACTCGTTTAGCGCAGCCTCCAATTCTTGTCTACTGATCTCCGCGACCGGCGCCGGAAGCTTCTGAAGAATCACCGTCCCGCCGGCGTCCATTGCCCTGTTTTGCCAATCTAAAATGTTGCGCATGAGGTCACTATTTGGCTCAGCCAGCTTGCGAGCCTCATGGAGGACCGTCAGCGCTTCAGATGGGCGCCCATCGTTAAGGAGGACCTTTCCTAGAAAAAACTTGATGCCGGGCCGCTCGCCGCGTAGAGCAAGCAGAACACGCAAAACCTTCTCGGCCTCTGACCACTTTTGTAGTTCGGTGCAGCAGTTGAGAAAGTTACCAAGAACATCGTCATTCCAGGGGAGGTCCTGCGCCAACGCCCTCCACCAACCAAACGCGCGGTCAAATCTTCGCATTCGTGTCAACAATTCCGCGATTGCACGGCGTGGCGCTTCCAACATCCCTTCCCGCGCATTGATACCTCTCAACTCCGAAATCAGACCCTCGAGAAGACTCAGGCGTCGTTCGTCTGCCAGCGATGGATCGTGTAAAGCCCTAGCCGACACCACTGCCGATACAATTTCCCACGAACTCCTGTCTCGAGCATCCTTCTCATGCCGGGTCGCGAGATCGTCGTCGAAATTCTGGAACAACGACATCACCTGATCCACCAAAACTGCGCGGCTAGTCTCATCGCTACCGAGTAGCGCATCTGCCTCATCGGAGAGCTTTTGGGCTTCCTCCTTTCGACCGAGGATCGTAAGCGCTGCCGCTGCCACATGTAATGAACTAGCAAGCCGCTCTTCTGACCCGAGCAAACCGCGACGAAGCGCAATTGCTTGCTCTGCATCCTTGAGCGCGAGGGCTGCATTTCGGAGGGTTAGTAGTCGATTAGCTCGCGCGTGATGAACGGCGGCGCGCAAGTCGCGATTTCCAATGCTTTCTTGTTCCACGAGTACAAACATCTGATCCAATGCTTCGAGCGCTTTCGCCGGTGCTTCAGTCATTAGACAGTCAGTCATGCGCAACAGGCTGGCGCCGGCTTGGTATTTGTCGCCGGCCTGCAAGAATGCATCCGCAGAGAACTGAGCGGCTTTCCTTGCTTCCGGATCAGAGGATGCAAGCGCAAGGGATATGTTGCGCCATGCCCATCCCTTTCCTGTTGCGTCCAAGGGAGTGTCCGGGCCAACGAGCCGGCGCCAAGTCGCCAAGGCGGCTTCAGTTTGCCCCTTACGTTGCAGGCCAATCGCAACTGCGATCTCGAATTGCGCCCGTTCTTGGACGGTCAGTGCATTCCCCAATTCGGCCAGCAAGGCTTCGGCCTCTGCGGCAACGACATCAAGCCGATTAAGCCGCTGGGCCACTTCCAACCGAGCACGACGAAGAAACTCCCGGTTTTTCTCGTCTGCCGAGTCAATGTTGACTGCCTCAAGAGCAGCGAGAATGTTAGCTGTTGGGCGCAAGCCCAATATTCCTTCAGTTTGCGCTTGCTTGAGCACGGCAACGACTTCATTTGCGTCGGCAAGAGCTGTCACTCTCTCCGCGAGCTCATTCATTGGCTTCACTAGAGCGAGCGCCATCGCATCGAAGATCTTCTTGCTCGGGTCTCGAGTTTCAGTTGCGTACGGGTGAAGCGCCATCGATGTCGCCACGCTTTGTCCGGTCTCAACGTTCATTTCGAACGTGACCTTGTAGTCTCCGGACGAGATGTCCATGACGCGGAACCCCTTACGATAAAAGGCTTCGCGCACTTGCTCCAAGGGAAAAGAACTGCGATCAACGAAGGCAGAGTCCTCGCCGACGCTATCCATGACCTCCTTCATGAGGCCGTCCGCATCACCATTGATCCAGTACTGGGTCTTTCCGTCTTCAACACGCCACACCAGAACCCCGAGGGAACTCGACCCCTCACCGTCTCCGGACAAGATTAACAGGCGGCCCGATATAGTGTCGCTCGTGGACACATCGGGATTCGTCTTCGCTTCGCTATCAGGATTTTCCGCCATGCACCCGCTCCATAGACGCTTTGTTGGTGGATCGTATAACAGAACGGAGCCAGCACCACCAAAAACCGAGACCAGCACGAATCCAACCTCAACGAACGATCCGTCGCGAGACTTCGCCCCCCTCTTGCGCTGGACACCGCGGGGCGCCGCCCTGACAGAACTCGGAGTTCGCCGCATACACTCAGCGTTGAATAAGCCCGCAGTTGCTGCGACGTCTGAAGCCGCCACAATGGCGGACATTCACCTGCGATGCACATGTGGCCGCTCCTGGCCATTTGCCGCTTAAGCCACTGGCGTGGCGAGTGTATTAATAACAGCCTCGATCCGATAGCCATCCGGATCGACTAGGAATGCAGCATAGTAGTTGGGTCCGTACCCAGAACGCAGGCCCGGCGTTCCATTGTCTCTCCCGTCCACATCAAGCGCGGTGCGATGAAAGTCATCGACTGAAGCGCGAGGCGGCGCCGAGAAAGCGAGATGAAACCCGTCTCCGAGAGCGGCCGAGCTGTCGGGCCGGAGTTTAAGGCAGAACAAATCTTTATCATCGATAAGTCCATATGCATGCTGCCATGCGGTGACTGATCTCGACGCAGTCGTGCATGTGCCGCGCAGCAGCTAGAAACCGCTTGAATCGCCCGGCCTACAGGTTGAGACGACTCGCAGCACCCGTGAAACTGTTTGCCACGATCTAACCGATCTTGAAACCGCCGTGCAGGTGCTATGCCGCATCGATGAAGCCGTTTGGAGCATTCTTGCCGACAAGTCGCTACGATCTGCAACACCAGTGAAATCGTTTGCATATTCTTTGCCACCCAACTGAAACCGTTTTCAATACGGGAAACGTGCCCCGTCAAAGCCTGGGAACGGGTTGCCACACGAAAATCAAGTCACGAAATTAATCTCGATACGCCGTCAGCTTGGTCAGGGGTCAGCACGGCGACCGAAGTCATCGAGCCGACACCCGAAACATCTCCGTCTTGCCTTAATCCTTACGAGGACGGCCTGACTTCTTTTTTTCCGCTACCTGACTAGCCCCGAACAGGTGGCAACGTTCACCGTATTTCATATGCAAGAACTGGTCGGCCTTTGTCATATACCGAATATTGGTTCGCAGCGCTTCGCGCTTTTCGTCATCGTCCCAGTTGATCTCGCCTGTACCGATGCCGTGACCATGTTTCTGGTGAAATGCTTTTTCTGCGTTGCTATTCCAATATGCGCCCCGGCCGCCGGTAACTACGTTTTTCCAATACTCCCCGATCAGCTTGGCGATCAGCACGTCACGGCATGAATCTGCAGTGTAGAAAATCAGGAAGTGCAGGTGTAGGCCGGACTCGGGACCTTCTTCCAGCGTCCAGATGTAGTCGACAATACCGCGCAACAGCTTGTTCGACCTGCAGTTATTAAGGAACTTCTTAAGGTGCTTTTTGATTTCTTCGGGCGTGATTTGACCGCGGTACTGCGCTTGATACCCAAAGTGCAACATCAGAATGAGCTGGCGCGATTTGTTCTCAAACACCTGCTGCTCGATTGCCAGCCCCTTCGCTTCGTTGCGTTCCGCATTGCGTATGCGCACGCGCAAACGCTCCCTGAATTTCGAGGATCCGACAATCTCGGCAATCCTGATGGCTACGTCGTTAAACACTGCACCATGCGTCTTACCCGTGCTGAGCTCGTAAGAGCCGGGTTCGCCGAAGGTGAAAGCCTTCGGGCTCAACCTCAAAGCCTCGAACGCTTCGCAAACAGTGGCTATGTGCGGACTGTAGGCGTAATGGTCCCAAAATGCATAGTGGCGGAAAAACGTCCCCAATGCTGCGTAGTAGCGCGTACCAAACGGTTTAGGTACAACCAAGGGTTTGCCGAACCGGTCTTGCTTGATATCAAAACCGACACCGCCTTTTGAAAACTCGATGTCGCGTACCATTTTTTCCATCGACACAAGCGTCGACTTGAGCATCTCGAAGCTCGGCAGCAGGATTGTCTTTTCCTGGCCATCGACCTCGGCACACTCAGTATTCCTCACACACTCGGTATATCCGTAAATCTGGCCGAAATCATCTTCGTCGAAGGACATAATTGGTTACCTGTCAATGTCATCGCACCAGAGCGCATCGGAAGCGCTGCTCAGTGCTTGGTTGTGGTCGATCATCGGCGAGTGTTAATCGACTTTTTGAATCGCTTAACTATGCTCTACGCCCTCCTCGCTTACGTGCATCTTGAACAACATGATCACTGATTAGTGATATCAATATTATTCTATTTAGTACTACTATCGATTATGTAATTAACATTGAATAAATCCTATTACATAGGACCCATAATTTTTACCTCGCAAAGCTTAAAGATTCACTTGATCCTTGCTGCAAAAATGCCCGCACAGGCAGGGAAATCCAAACTGGCTGCGAGTGCATACATATGACCGAGCTACATAGTCAAAACCTAACCCATCGACGGCAAGGGACCTCGGATCCATTGGACACCGATAGAAGGGCTGACCATCTCACTAAACAGCAGGGGGGCTGCAACCGTCTTTCGACTTAAGTTGTATAGGTTCGACGTAACTTGTATGGCCTCGGCGTCGTTTGTATATGTTCGATTTAGTTGGTATCGACTTCTCCAGTTAAATAGGTCTGTTTTGATCCAAGTGCAACTCATGCCACACGGCACTCGCCAGCCTAGCCCCACGAGCCGCCCACCGTTTTTTTAATCCGGCCATCGCGCGGACCGCCCACAGTCCGATCAGTCGCTGGATAGCAGATCGATGCGCCCTTGTGTCGAGAACCAGGCAATGCGGCATACCGAATCGGCACAATGCTTACTTTCTCGGACTCTTTCAATATTTTTAATATAGCTCCCTTGCACGCACCTCCGTTCAAAACACATTCACGCGCCCATGCCCGTTGCATCGACGTCGGAATAATTTCACTAATCTAGCCCAATAGAGTTTTCATCGCTGATGCGTTTACCTCCTTTGAAGATCAGAAATTGATCGGATCGGGTCAAATTGAAATCACCCGAAATAGGCATCGAATTTGTACGTTATACAGAAGAGCAAAAGTGGTCAACAGCTGAGAAAGTGCTGCGGAAGATGTTATCCATCCCAAAACATGCCGATCTATTCCGATCTAACTCGTTTAGTTTTTTGGCTAGCAAAAATACAACACTGCGTGCGTGCAAGGGCAGGCACGAATTTGATCAGTTCAGTGTCAGCCTATCCCGAAATGCTAGACAACCCACCAGCTTAATTACAATCGTTGACTGCGCCTGCAGAACAAGATTACTAGTGCCACCATTGTTCCCAAGGATGCCGGCTTGACGGCACGCCTTGAAAGCCGCCGCTTAAAACGGCGTATCCGTGCCGCTTCCGAAGACGCCGACCATGATCTGGAAAGAAGAAAGCAAGATTTAGCATGAATGCGTGGGAACGCCTGAATGGCGTAAATAGCAGTAAGCGGCATAGAACGGCTCCTGAGAAGCTAAGGCTTCCCAGGAGCCTATACCGGTAAGGTCAGTACCTGTCCCGAACTTTGCTACAACAATAATCCCGACGCAGGTGACGAGTTGATTTCAGCCATCGTGATCCAGCGACTCCGGCTAATAGGGCTCAGTGCGGGCAGGAATCTGCGGTGGCGGAAAATTTCGGACGGCATTCCCCCGTGACCCACGATACGCGTCGGAAGATTTCCACTCACAGATGACTTTGTGGCTTGCGATCTTACGACGAAGGGTGGTCACAGAAACGCCGAGTCCATGCTCGCGCAGAATTTTCGCAATATCAATCAGCGACACGCCGCGCTTCAACGCACGTGCGATAGCTGGCATCTGCTTCATTATTTTTTTGTGTTTCTGCTTGCGCTCACTCGGTTCAAGCGCGTTGATTCGAGCGCTCAGATCTTCGTATTTCGGCTTACGGCCGGTAGATTTATGATTCGATCGCGTGACCATTAGAGCACCTCGCCGCGCAAGAATTGTTCGACCGCCGCCGGATCGAACATCAGGCGACGATTCGCCAATTTGATGGGGACCAAACCGAAGTACGAACCTTCTTGCGAGTACCGTTTGCGAATGGATTGCGGCTTAACGCCCACAGCGGCGGCCAGTTCGTCGGTCGTCAAATACGTGACGAACCCGTACCGCGAAGTGCCCGCGACTTGTAACGCGTTTTGAATATCACGATCGCGAAGGTCAAAACGGGCTTGCCCGGTGACCGCAGCGTCTTTGCTTGCGCACCGGAATTGCGTAAATTTGGAAGTCATCGACCTCTCCAGAACCCGGCGGCCACAGCACCAGGCAAGAAAGGTCCGAAGCCCCTTACTGCGTGCGCGCGTCGGACTGAACGCGCAAACAGTTACGGTAGACGTAACGGTACACCATCACCGCGCGTTAGAATTCCGCGAGGTAAAGCAATGTCATACCTGTTACGTCCCCGCAAGAGGGGGGTGTTTCAATGGGTTTTTGTGGCAGTACAGCCTATACAACGAGGCGTTGCCTCATCAATGGGCGCCCGACACGCTACTTCGCAACATACGCGCGCCGGACATCGCAGGCCATTGGCCAGCTTAGTTCCGCCAGGTTTTATAATCTTTGGGTGAATTATGCCGCAATCTGTAGCATTGCAACACGGTCGATTATAACCATTACTACGGCAAAATCAACCCCGTCTCGATGGACTGGAACTCAATCCCTGCCTGTGCCAGCATCCACGCCTCAATTCTGTCGTGCCACATTCTAAGCAGGTCAAGCGGGCGCCGCCGATAATGCTTTTCGGCGATGGCCGACGGCTTATGCCCCTGAATCTGCGCCACAACGCCCACCGGCACCTCACACCACTCGGACAACGTACCGAACGAGCGTCGGAGACCGTGCAAAGTTAAATGCGGCAGGCCTCCCGCAGCTAATGCTTCGTTATGCGCGATCCGCGGCTCCGCAATCTTTCCATCCGCGGCAGTTTTGCTGGCAAATACCCATGGCGACGGTGTCCATTGCGCCCCTTGAACTGCAAGTCGGGCGATTTGACGCGTGTTTGGAGGTATATCGCTGATCCGTTTCAAATTACTGAACAAGCTCGCCAGATAAGGTGTCAGCGGAATAGTGCGCCCACCCGAGCCCTCGACCTTGTCATCGAGAACAAGGCTACGCCATCGAAAATCGACGTCATCCCAACGTAACGCCGCCAGTTCTTCGCGCCGCGCACCGGTAATCAACAAGCCCTGTAAATACGCGCTGATGACGGGATTATCAATCTGGCGGACACAACCGAACCATGCCGCTAGCTGTTCACGTTGCAAACAGTCAATCTTGACTTGTGGTTTGGTCAACCGCTCGCGGATACGCTTGTTCGAGCAGACCTCCAACGACGCCAAGCCTGCATATTCTTTTTTATCTTCGCACCAAGTCACAAAGGCTCTTAGTAAGGCAAAGGCAAGCCGTGCCCGCGCGGGCCGATTTTCGACTTCGACTACAAGCCATGAATCGACTACGTCACGCGTAAGGTCGGACAAGCGCAGCGGCATCAGAACGGCCAATGGCCCCGCAGCGATCTCTTTGTTCCCAATCTTCGCAGGACGCCCACCCATTTCAGCCAACCGAATATGGTCTTGATGGTGCCGCTCGGACCATTGCGTCTTGCGAACCGCCAGATATATGTCCCACGCCTCTTGAACTACCACATCCTGCCGGCGCACCGCCACCTGACGGGCTTCATGAGCAGCTCGCTGTTCGGCCTTTACCTCGCGCGGATCTCTACCATCGTCGATTAGCATCTTTAGCCTGCCCGCCTCAGCTCGAGCCTTACCAAGCTCCCACGCCCTCGCATCTCCGATAGTCAGACGAATGGTTTTGCCGAAGAGGCGCGATTCGAAGATGTATGCACGCGAACCTGCCGCGGTGACTCGCACCCCAAAGCCCGGCGTCTTTGCGTCCCAATAGATGCTCTGTTGTTTTCCTGGTTCGCAAACGAAGCTATCGACGCGCGCTGCCGTGAAGTTCTGCTTTATCATCAATCCACCGTGTAGGCACCATGTAGGCACCATGTAGGCAAACTTTACGGGAATCGATATACTTAAGTCAATCTAAAAATCCACACATAAATAGAATAATCGTTTAATAACATGAATTTACAAAATTAAATGCATTTCAATCAATGTAAAGAAATGTCAACTCTTTCGGAATCATAATCCGCAGGTCCGGGGTTCGAATCCCTGATTCGCCACCAGTTTCAAAGGAAAGCCCTTGATCTCACGATCAAGGGCTTTTTCTTTTGCGCTGCACATTAGCGATCGAATCAACGCTC
>Ga0302308_10004769_pt1 | contig 10634 bp, 17 predicted proteins | sample III_Palsa_E3_3_FD_200531 | JGI IMG/M metagenome (GOLD analysis project Ga0302308, IMG submission 200531) | Peat permafrost microbial communities from Stordalen Mire near Abisko, Sweden - III_Palsa_E3_3 | ecosystem: Environmental > Terrestrial > Soil > Palsa > Peat permafrost | place: Sweden... | reverse complement strand
CTTGCGAGCTTTGGACAAGTCGCGCGTTGTACGTACAACATAGCTTCGCTATGCCGTCCGTCCACCGGCCACCCCTGATCCGCCTTCGGCTATTCAGTGGGTGTCCTACGCGTTCTTGCTCAGGGCTTCGCCCCGAGACCCTATACAACCGCCCCGCCCTACGGCCGGCGAAAGGAAAGCCCCAGTTATGCCCTTTAAGGCTGCACCCGATCCGCGCACTGCCCGCATTCCTCTCCGCTGCACCCCAGCGGAAAAGGAACGCGTGCAAGCGCTGGCTAAGGAGGCTGGATTAACGGTTTCGCAGTTCCTCATGCGTCGCGCACTCGGAACGCCTGTACACAGCAAGGCCGACGTGCAAACGATCAACGAGCTGAGGCGGCTTGGCGGGCTGCTAAAGCTGCTGCATACACAGAGTGGAGGTGCGTATCGCGATACCACCTCCGACGCGTTACACGAGGCGACTGCCGCCATTCGCCGGATTGCCCAGGGTGATAACTGATGCTTGCTCCCGTTCCAGCCAAACGTGGCGATGGCGGCAGCAGCTTCGGCACGCTCGGTCGCTATTTGATCGAGACTGTGTCCGTTGAGACTGGCGAAGTTGTGCAACGTGGAGAGATCTACACCAGTGACAACATACTGTCTGCTGAGACGGCTGCTACCGAGATGAAGGCGGTTGCTGCCGAGAACACACGGGTGAAAGACCCGGTGTTTCACTACGTGTTGTCGTGGCAACCTGATGAGCAGCCGACCAGTGAGCAGTGGCGGGAGGCTGTGCTCCATAGCCTCAAAGAGATTGGTTTAGGCGAACACCAATTCATGGCCGTCGCCCACACCGATACCGAGGTTTTCCACGTCCATGTGATGGCTAACCGGGTCGACCCGGAAACCTATCAGGCGTGGGGGGCCGAGTTTTACAAGAAGGGTTTGGACAAGTCGATTCGGGAAATTGAGGCAAAGCAAGGCTGGCAACACAGCAACGGTTTATATCGCTGGGATGAACGAGCTGGCCTTGCCGTACCCATGACGCGAGTGGAGCGCGATCAGTTCCGGGAGCAGCACAAGGAAAGCACCCGGCTGGTAAAGGGACGCGCCGAAAAGATGGAGCGTTACACCAATGCGGAAAGCCTTGAGGGTTACATCAAGCGGAGTGTTCGGGGAGACGTCAGCGCGGCGATCAAGCGCGATGGTGCAACCTGGATGGATGTTCATTCCGTCCTGGAGCGCCATAGTTTAGAGCTGGTGCGTGGAGAGAAAGGTGGTTTTACAGTTCGTGCCAAAGGCGATGAGGGTCAAATCATCGCGGTAAAGGCTTCCGATGCGCTCAGGGAGCATTTCAAGGGTAAGAACGAGCGAGCGGCTACCGATGCGAAGCTCGGACCGTGGCAGCCTCGTCCTGCGTACCTGGCGCAGGTCGTGGAGACCACCCAGACCTACTCCCCTCACCGGGAGCCGCTGCGCGATCCTCAGGAACGCACCGAGGCGCGCGAGGAGCGCGCCAAGGGGCGCCAGGCGCTCGATGCACGATTCCGGGTGGAGGTAGCCAAGCACCGGAGCGCCATCCGCGCTACGGAGCGTCGGCTTTACCAGGCTGGCTGGCCTGCCGCTAGGGATGCGGCGGCGGCCGAGCGGGCGAAGATCCGCGCGGCCCGGTTGCCGCCTGCTACCAAACAGGCGATGCGTAGCGTCATCACCGCTGAGCTACTGAACGCTCGTGAGGGACTGCGGCAATGGTCTCGCGAGCAAGCCCTCACCGAACTGGGTCCGGCGCCGACTAAACGTGAATGGGTCGCCGATCGAGCACGGGAAGGAGACGCCGCCGCCCTTGCCCAGCTTCGCGGCTGGGCTTATCAGGACCGGCGCACGGCAAAAGCGATCGAGCGTGCAGGGCAAGCTTTTGGCATGCGGCCTGGTAGGGACAAGGTATCGCACGCCGTCACATCCCCCCTGGAGGCGATGGGGAAGGTACGCGGCGACGCCCAAAGGGCGCTCACGTTGGCCTGGAACGTCAACGTGCGCACCGGAACCGTGACCTACACCGTCAACGGCAAAGATGGCTTTATCGATCATGGGCACCGCTGCACCTTGCGCAATGCCTCGGCGGCCAAAGATGCGGATTCCATCGAGGCCACATTGAAATTTGCCGCCATGAAGTACGGCAGTAATAACGTCGTGTTGCACGGCGACGACGAATTTAAGCGACGAGCGATCGCGGTGGCCGTGGTGAGGAACGTGCCCGTGACGTTTGCCGATAAAGAGCAAGAAAAGGCGCGCCAACAGCTAATCGCCGAGCGGGCTGCAGCCCGCGAAATACAACGCGGCAGCGCGCCCGGAACAACGCATGGAAAGCAAACAGAGCAAGAGAAACAAGTCCCCGACCAACCCCCACGGAAGCCAGATCGTGGGTTTTCTCGATAAAACGGAGTAATGCCATGTCGAAAGAATTCGAAATGATGGAGGCCAACCGCAAGCTTGAAGAGTTGCGGTCACAGCAAGGTGCGGAGAAAGATCCCAGTGCACGGGATGCGCTAGCCCTGAAGGTTAGCGAGCAGCAAAGCCATGTGCAGAGCATGGCCTCCATGCCGGAGCCGGCGCCGTTTATGTCGACCTCCACCACCAGCAAATCCCATGAAAGTGCCACCACCATGCCCGGCCTTTTCGGAGCGCACCGTAAGGATCAGGTGGTCACACATCAGGAGCGCTACCTGCTTACCCCGGAGCAGGAACGGTTGCGTCAGGCCGGTATCGCCTACCAAGAAATGGGGGCAGCGCCCCAGCAGGCGCCTCGCAACGTCAGCTATGCGGTCGACGCGCCGGAATATGTGGCGACGCCGGCAGAGCAAAGCCGAGACGCTTTGGCGTTTGAAGGCCTGCCATCTCGGGGGATCAGTACCGAAAGCTATTCCCGCAATCAGGCGGAAGCGTTGGGTAAGTCGTGGACCGCTCCGGAAACCACCACCGATCGTGAAACGAATGGCATTGGCGGTCGGGAACAGGAAACGGATCGTACCGTGGCCCTTGACCCCCCTGCCCGTGCCATCGCACCCGGTGAGGAGGTCCGTGGCCAAGTGACGAAATCCTTTGAACACGATGGTGAGCGGTTCTATTCGCTGGCCACCGAGAAAGGAGAGCGGGTCGTAGTGCCGGCGGGACGAACCAGCCGCGAGCATGGCGATACGGTAGCGGCTGCCCGTGATGAGGTTGGGTATGTCATCGATGGGCGCAGCATCGAGCGAGACCGCAACTGGGCCGCCTTGCAGCAGCAGCAACAGCAGCGCTCCCTTTAATTCCCCGCCCTGCCCCGCTGTCTTATCTGGCCGCCTCAAATTGACTTGGTGACGTCATGACGCTATAACGTCACCAAGTCAATTCTGGGCGGCATCGATGAAGGTCATCACCCTGGCAGCGCAAAAAGGTGGCGCCGGCAAAACCACGCTGGCCGTTCACCTGGCCGTTCAAGCCCATAACGCCGGCGAACGTGTCGTGCTGGTCGACACGGATCCCCAAGGCAGCGCGACGGCGTGGGCACGCGCACGTGGCGAGGACGCGCCGGTCATCGTGGCGGCAAACTCAAGCCAGTTAAATGACGTCATGGCGGCATCACGTCATGACGGCATGACGCTAGTTATCATTGATACTCCCCCGCATGCCGCCCCTGGTGCCGCCGCAGCGTCCACGCTGGCGGACCTGGTATTGGTGCCGGTTCGTCCCTCTGCTTTCGATTTAGCAGCGTCGGGAGCTTCGGCTGAAATTGCACGCACAGCCAAACGAGCGGCGTTTGTGTTGTCTGCCTGCCCATCCCGTGCACCGGAGATCATGGAGGCACGTAAGGCGTTAGAGCTGCAGGGCCTGCCCGTCATGGATACAGAAATTGGGGAACGTCGATCGTACGCCCGTGCGGTGGCCAGCGGCCGGGCTGTGGCGGAGTTTGAACCGGCCGGGCGCGCTGCGCACGAAATCAGCCAACTGTGGCGAGAAATTAAAAAGGTGATCGCATGACATCTGCAAAGAAGACCGGTGGCCTTGCCGCTTTTGCCATCAACACGCCTGTGTCCGTTCAGTCCACGCTGGCGGCGCCCAAGAGCGGTGGAGAAGCCGTATCTGGGGGAGAGGCAGATCGTCAACGCGGGAAGGGCGCGACCGTAAGTTTGACGGTGCGCGTTAGTCGGGATCAGTGGCGTCGTATCCACGAGCTGGCGGTGCACGAAGGAAAGAGCATCAACGCTGTGGCCATCGAGGGCATCTCGCGTTTGTTTCAGGAGAAGGGCCTGAAAGCTCTTTGATGTAATGACTTCATAGCGTAATGACTTAATGACGTCATTACGTCATTATATGGAGGCTGCTATGCATGGCAAAGATTCTGATGAGGCCTTAATTCCCAGGCTTCCGCGAGAAAACCGGGGGCGCACGATGGAACGCGTCTACGCGGCATTAGACGGGCGGGTGGCTGTCGAAATGCTTGAACCGGACGAGCTGGCGATCTTCGAGGATCTGTTCGCCGAGCGCGAAATGCATGGCAACACGCCAGCGCGTGCGGCGCTTGCAGCCAATATGGCCAGTGAAGGCGGCTATGTTGGTGATGACGAGCAGGAGCGCTTAGTGCGCACGCTCCCAGGCGGAGGGGTGGAGATTCTTGCCCTTCCCGAGGACGACCAGTCGTAAAATTATTGCCTACCTAATCTGGAAGATGTCGATGTCGGCGCCGCTAGTCGAACCAACACGTGATGAGTTTCGTAAGTTTCTGGAAGAAGCGGCTCTCTACGACAAGCTGCCATTGCCAAAAGGAATGAGTTCGTTAATGAGGTTGTTAAACCAGCCGCCTCCGTTAGACGCCTACTGCGATGTCTGTGAACGCCCTAGCACCTTCGGCTTCCATAGTAATTCTGTGAGTGTTTATCCCGCAGGAGAGTTGGAGAATTTCTACTTCGACATGACATATAAGTGCAGCCGTGATGGCGACCATGTCATGGGTTTTTACCTCCGGGCTCATGGGGTGGAATTGCGGAAAATAGGCCAATATCCGGCTTTGGCTGACATTGTTGCCGCCGGCCTTTCTGATTACAGAAAGGTGCTCAGCAAAGAGCATTTAAGCGGTCTGAAAAAAGCAGTCGGCTTGGCAGCCCATGGCGTGGGGGCGGGCTCACTGGTTTACCTACGTCGCGTGTTCGAAGCCCTCATCAAGGAGACCATTGATTTGGCTTCCGTCGAGCCAACCTGGGATCAGGCAGCGTTCGACCAATTACGGTACTTGGATAAAAAAATCGAATTCTTGAAAGATCGGTTGCCCGGCTTTTTGGTCGAAAATAAACATTTTTACGGTCTGATGAGCGCCGGTATTCACAACCTGAGTGAACAGGAATGCCTGCATCTGTTTCCGATCGCATTGGATGGTATCTGCGCGATCCTCGATCAAAAGGTGGATGTCCAAAAAAGCCGCGAACGAGAGGAGTCCGCCAAAGCCAACATTAATGCACTGGCGCATCTCATCAAAGCTTAGCCAAGGGCTTCGTCATCCAGTTGGCAACGGCCCAGCATCGATGGTGATCGCGATGCCGGCGCATTGAGGGCACTCCGGCAGCATGTCATTGGCATCGGCGCGCCTGCGTCCCACGGCGTACGCGCTGGGAGCGCGCTCAATGAAGTCTTCGAACTTCGTTTCCGATCGGCCCCAATCGTCTGACGACCGAATACAGACGCCTTCATGGCCACAGCCGTCACAGGTGGCGCGATAACGAATGTGTTCCCACGACATGGATTTGTCCTTCCGGGGGGGGGGGCGGGGCAGGGCGCTCAGTGCAGCGTACGGTATTGGGAGGTTGTTCCATTGGGAAACGTTGCGTCAACCATCGCCTGCAGGCGTTGGTGCACGTATTCCGATTCGTCCGGCAACTCGATGGCGATGATCTCTTCCACGCGTTCTTCGAAAGCCCGATAGAAGGCGTTTTTGTCGCGCGCCAGTTCTGGCAAATCACGTTCCAAGGCCAGCAGTGCCGCTTCGATAATCTTCCGTGCCATAGCCGCCGTCGCGAACGTTTGGGTTGGACATCATCGATATGGCCAGGTGATTGCCGCGTGGGGGTGCGCGGTCCCGACAATACGCTAGGCATCAGATCGGCCAGCCCTGAAGCCCGCGCCATTTTTAAAAATGGCTGACTAGCAAAGTGAGCACTGGCGCGGCTTCCCAGGGTCACCCGGCCTTTTTTGGGGTCAAAATTCGCAATTCGCTAAATACATGTACCTGGCAATCAACCAACTTTCCGCCAGGGAAGGAAGCGAATTATGAAACTCAAAATAAAAAGAAAGGCCAAAGGCCAGACATGGACGTACACCTGCTCGATCGACCAGCACATCATCGTCGTGGTGCTTTACATATTTATGCATCTCGCCCATGTTTTCTAAGTAGCAATAGCGATGATGCTAGCGAACCGATAGGCAATTCTTACGGGTACTGTTCTTCGGGCCAGCGCGACCAATTACCAAGCCTGATTTGGAGCTCGGTATAGAACTCCTTGTAGGTCATTTGTTGATTGGCAAATGCGGCAAGAAGGTCTTTCATAGCATCAAATTTAGTACGAGCACGCGGCGCCAACTGCGGTAGCAACTCGGTAAAGAAACGCCGCATGCGCGCGTCGGGCTCGTTACCTAATCGAACATCATGGTAGCCAAGTAAATCTTTGTGTGCTGCCTGGGCAGCTAGCCCGGAGTCCGATCCTGGATAGCGCTGGTTGTAGGTTTGGTGCGCGAGCACGCCACAGGCTTCCAGCGTCGCCATCGTAACGTAGGGAATGCGCCGGGCAATCAGGACGGGAACCATGTCCAAGTCTGTCGCCTTGCGGAGTAATTTGCGGATCTCATCGCTATCCGGGTGCACCCATTCCCGCGTGTTTTTGACCTCGATCGCCAGCATTTCATTAGAGACCAGCGCAAGAAAATCGACCGGTGATGCGGAGGTGCGTAGCTTGTAGGTCGTCGGGGGTTCGATTTTCTTGTAACGAACGTCATCGGGTCCGTCGATACTGACGAAGCCACCCCAGTGATGCGCGCCTGCTTCAAGGAGCGCGCGGAACACGGCTACTTCAAGTGCGTCGCCCACACGTTTCACAAAGTCCGGGCTGTGAACCTGCTGGTATATCGGCCGCTGAGCCGCCAGACGCTCAGCTACATAGTCGGAAGGCATAGCGGCCATACGGTGCCACTTAGTGCCAGAGGCCGAATCGTTGAGGGATATAACTTCCCCTGCCTTTCGCATGCGAGATAAGGCCTCTCCGAGCAGTACCGGCTCGATGCGCTGATTGGTCGGACCGGCGTCGGCAATTTTCTGCTCCAGAGTCCGGATGTGCGCGACACCATGCCGGGTGAGAGCCTCAACTTTCGGGTTGACCTCCCGCTCGACCAAAGCGCCATCCTCTATTTATATGTATTTATGAATACGCCCCGAGTGCGCGTAACGTGCGCTTTGTAAAATTGGGCACGACCTTCGCTATTGCGCAGGCGACCAATTAAGCATAATGTGGAGCCAGTTAATACTAACGAGGCGCCACGATGTTGCAACCCATCAAACTCGAATCGCTCCGCGAGCTGGTGTCTGCCGGCTCGGTGAAGTCAGCCACGATTCTAGGCCAGAAGGGCGGCTATGCCGTAGTGGCCAGCGTCGGTATGCATCAACGGCCCCTCGGCACCAAGTTTGGGGACGTGCGCATGTTTGGAAGCACGGACACGGCGGTTAAGGTGCTGCGTGACCTGGGGCTGTTTATCTTCCACCTCGATGTATCCAATTACGAAGAGGGTCGACTACGCGCGGCGCGTCCCGACGTCACGCTCAAAGCGAAAGAGGCGAGCCAGGCCGTCGCCCACGATCGATGGTTCCGCGACCAGGTGCAACCGGTCATGGACAAGGTTGAGGCCGGTACCGCGGTGCTGCACGATCACGACGAGGTGTGGAACCGCATGGAAGCTCACGCCGCCAATCGACTGAGCGAGCGTGCCGCCGCAGCCGTTGATTCGGTGCCTAGACGCTCCGGACAGAGGCGCCGATAAGCATGGCCATTCGCTACACGGAGGAGGCGGAAGCGGATCTGATGGGGATCATCGATTACGGCATAGACAACGACCAGCCAGATCCCGTGGCCTATGTCCGGACCTTGCGCCAACGGTTCCAAACGCTGGATGTGAACCGCGTACCTGGTCGTAAGGGGCGCGTGCCGGGGACAAAGGAATGGGTCGTGACGGGTACGCCCTATATCGTCGTCTTTATCGCCACAGAAGGATTGATCGACGTCTTACGCGTCCTGCATGGATCGCGGCAGTGGCCGTGAGGCCACAAAACAAAGCGGCCGACGCAGCGTCTAGGAAACGCGGCGCCGGCCTGACCATCACCCGATGAATAGGATCGAGCATGGCTAAGCCCAATGGTATGCGAACACCGCTCAGCAAAAAGCGGCACCCGCAAAAGGATTTTTTTGTTGCGGACATCATGGATGCGTCGTTTAAGGACGACGTAGCGAGTATGGAACATCCCTTGTTTGCCCTTAAATCGGGCGATCGGCGCGTGCGGAAGTATCAGCGAGGGGATGCCACCATCGAGGTGCAGCCAGGCGTAAAAGGGCTGGCGACGATCCACGATAAAGACGTGTGGATCTACTGCATCAGTCAGCTGATCGAGGCGATGAACCGGGGGCGCGACGAGGATATAAGCCGCACCGTGCACTTCACGGCATACGACTTCATGAAAACCACCAATCGTGACGTGGATGGCGATAGCTATCGGCGTTTTGGTGAGGCATTGGAGCGACTGCGCGGCACTTCGATCGTAACCAACATCGAAACCGCCGGACGGCGCGAGCGAAGCGGCTTTGGCCTGGTCGACGCCTGGCGCGTCATCGAACGCGATGGCGACAACCGCATGGTGGCGGTATCCGTAACGCTGCCGGATTGGCTGTATCGCTCTGTCGAAGCCAAGCAGGTGCTCACGCTTAGTCCCGACTACTTCCGATTGCGCAAGCCGCTCGATCGGCGGATCTATGAGTTGGGGCGCAAGCATTGCGGTGCCCAGGCATCGTGGCGCGTAACTGTGGCCACCCTTCATGACAAGAGCGGCAGTACGGCGAGCGTGCGTGAGTTCCGCCGCAGCCTGAAGGCTCTTGCCGAATCGGATGAGCTTCCCGATTACCGAGTGACCTTTGACCAAGACGATGATTGCGTGACCTTTCATCGTCGTTAGGGCGAGCGACACAGCAGACCTGTGCAAAGTGGGACACATCAGCTGCACTAATTCAGCGGCATCAACACTCAATAAAGGAACGCCAAATGGCTACGGTAAAGATCTACCAGTTTGAGACTTATGACATCCATACCGACCAGACGAAGCGCTCCCGTCGGTGGGGAACGCTCGATGGCATTGAGAACACCAAGGTGGCCACGCGCGTGCTGCGCGAGACTGAAACCGAGGTTGACGCGTCTGTGGTCGGTAAGAGTGTGGCAGGGCTGACAGAGATTGATTTCTTGCCCAACGGCCACGCTGAGATTAAGCGAACGATGGACCCGTCATTCTTGAGTTCATCGCTGCGCGATGCCATGCGCGCCGGCGCGTAGGGATGCTCTGCAGATGAGGGCGCCCAGTCGGATAAGTCAATTCAACCCCGATTGAGTATCGCCACCCAAAACGAGGGTTGGCAGGGATTCGGCCAAAAACCGGCAATCCCGCCTCCAAGTCCCTGTCTCGCTTAGCAATCACTGGTCGCGTTCTTGCGTCGCGACGCCAAAAGTGTAGGATTAAATCCTACGACACTAGAAGGCCGCGTATGCGCTCCACACAACAGTTCAGCATCACCCTTCCCAACGAGATGGCCGAGCTCGTGCGGTCCAAGGTCGCGGCGGGCGAGTACGCCACCGAAAGTGAGGTTATTCGCGACGGACTGCGTACGCTCGCGGCACGCGATAAGGCGGTCGAGGCGTGGCTGCGCGACCAAGTGGTGCCGGCCGCAAAGGCGTTGCAGGCGGACCCGTCTCGCGGGCTTTCAGTGAGCCAGGTGCGCGAGCATCTCACTCGTAAGCGATCGGCTCGCCGTGGCGACTCGGCCGCGTGACCTTTACCGTCATCTTTGCGCCAGAGGCCATCGAACGCCTCGATGCAATTGAACGGTACATCGCTGACGCCGGCGCTCCAGTTGCCGGGGCCGACTACGTAGATGCCATCGTCGCCTTCTGCCAGAGCTTGGCCACTTTCCCCTTGCGCGGCACGAAGCGTGACGACCTATTGCCTGGACTGCGCATCACAAACTACCGCGGCAGCGCCGTAGTCGCGTTCATGGTGAACGAGACGATCAAGACCGTCGCCATCCTTGGTGTTTTCTACGGCGGGCAGGATTACGAGGCCATCCTGCAGGAGCCATAGGGCGCGGCCGAGCTGTACGTCCGCCAGCTCGGGCAGAGGAGGGTATCGCCGGAGGTAAGGCGGGATAACGCAGCATTATCCCGCCTTAGAATCCCGATCTTCGCAGGTGAATTCACGCTGTCAGGTGTTACGTAATTGCGTATTACGTAACGCGGTACGAAATAAATGCAGCGCCGGCAAACGTGTGCTGCAGCGCTTGCCGCTCAGGCACTTGCGGGTCAAATTGCCGGTTTTTGGCCGAATC
>Ga0302308_10004766_pt1 | contig 10643 bp, 9 predicted proteins | sample III_Palsa_E3_3_FD_200531 | JGI IMG/M metagenome (GOLD analysis project Ga0302308, IMG submission 200531) | Peat permafrost microbial communities from Stordalen Mire near Abisko, Sweden - III_Palsa_E3_3 | ecosystem: Environmental > Terrestrial > Soil > Palsa > Peat permafrost | place: Sweden... | reverse complement strand
CGCTACCTGACCGGCTGGAAAAGCGGCACGCTGCATGCGGTCGGGCATAACCCGCTCGGGGCCTGGATGGTCGTGCTCCTGCTGCTGTTGTTGCTGGGCCAGGCGCTCACGGGCCTGTACGCCAACGACCAGATCAGCAATACCGGACCCCTCTTCGGCTACGATTCGGGTCGCGCGAGCTACGAGCTCAGTTCCTGGCACCACTGGATATTCAACATTCTGCTTGGCACCATTGGCCTGCACGTGGTGGCGGTGCTCGCCGATCGGTTGGTGCGCCGGGAGGATCTGATCACGCCGATGCTCACCGGCCGCAAGCGCGATGTGCCAGAGACTGAAGCAATCAAAGGCTCCCGGAGCTGGCTGTTCGCCCTGATCCTGCTCATTGTGGCCCTGGCGCTCGCGCTGATCATTGCCCGGGCCCCGGAGGCTTCGCTGTCGATTTTCTAACGCGCGGCGCGCGCGGGCGCCTCGCGCCAGCGCGCTCCCCGCTACACTAGAGCCATGGCCAATCCCAAACCGGCAGCTGCCGATACTGTCGCTCCGCCCATCGCGAAGCGCATCGCGCCGCTGCTCGCACTCGCACCCTTCCTCGCTCCCTACCGCCGCATGATCGTACTGGCGGTCATCGCCCTGATCGTAGCCGCAAGCGCGACCCTGGCATTTCCAGCCGCGGGGCGCCTTGCGATCGATCATGGCTTTACGGCGGCGACTACGGCGCACGCCGGTCGCTACTTCTTCGGGCTCATGGGCGTCATGGTGCTGCTTGGCCTTGCCTCGGCCTCACGCTTCTACCTGGTCACGTGGATCGGCGAGCGGGTCGTGGCAGATATCCGCTCGCGGGTCTACAGTCACATTCTCTCGCTCTCGCCGGTGTTCTTCGAGACGACACGCACCGGTGAGGTGCTCTCGCGCCTGGCGGCGGACACGACCCTCGTGCAGACAGTCGTCGGATCCTCGGCCTCGCTCGCGCTGCGTAGCATCGTGATGAGCATCGGCGCGTTGGTGTTGATGACGATCACGAGCCCGAAACTCACCGGTCTCGCCTTCGTCAGTGTCCCGATCCTGCTCGCACTGATCATGGTCATGGGCCGACGCGTTCGCGGGCTCTCGCGCGCAGCGCAGGATCGGCTCGCCGACACCTCCGCAGTGGCCGGAGAAACCATCAATGCGATTCAGACCGTACAGGCCTACACGCACGAGACCGCCGATCGGAGGCGCTACAGCGGCGCGGTCGAGGATGCGTTCGCAACCGCCATACGGCGCACGCGCATGCGCGCCTTCATGACTGCGGTTGTCATCATTGTCGGAGGTGCCTGCCTCGTCGGTGTCTTGTGGGTCGGTCGCTCTGATTGGATCGCTGGGCGATTGACTAGCGGGCAGTTCCTGCAGTTTGTGTTCTATGCCTTTTTTCTCGGCGGTTCGGTGGGTGCGCTCACTGAGATCTGGGGCGATCTGCAGCGCGCGGCAGGCGCCACGGAGCGCCTGCTCGAGATTCTCAATACCTCACCAGCCGTGCGCGCGCCGGCGCAGCCGGCATCGTTTCCCGCGCAGGTGAACGGTCGTGTGAGCTTTCATGGCGTAGACTTCACCTACCCCTCGCGACCCGATCACCTCGCGCTGCTTGAATTCAACCTGCACATAGAACCTGGCGAAGCTGTGGCACTGGTGGGTCCCTCGGGCGCCGGCAAATCCACGGTTTTTCAGCTGTTGCAGCGCTTCTATGATCCGACCGCAGGCGCCATACACATCGACGGGATCAGCATCGAGACACTGCAGCCCGAGCGGTTGCGCGCGCACATCGCGGTCGTCGCGCAGGAGCCCGTGATGTTCTCCGGGACAATTGCCGAGAACATCCGGTATGGGCGCCTGGGTGCGAGCGATGCGGAAATCCACGCGGCGGCCAATGCCGCGGCCGCTGATGAATTCATCCGTCGTCTGCCCGAAGGCTACGACACGCGACTGGGAGAGCGAGGTATTACGCTTTCGGTCGGACAGCGCCAGCGAATCGCCATCGCGCGCGCGATCCTGCGCGATGCGGCCGTGCTGCTGCTCGATGAGGCCACCAGCGCGCTGGATGCCGAGAACGAACACCTGGTACAGCTTGGCCTCTCCAACCTGATGGCCGGCAACTCCGGGCGCGGCCGGACGACACTGGTGATTGCACACCGCCTGGCGACGATCCAGCGGCTGCGACGCATTGTGGTGATGAATCACGGACGCATCGTGGCCGAGGGCAATCACGGGGAACTGGTCCGCGCCGGAGGATTGTATGCGCGGCTTGCGGCACTGCAATTTGATGAATCACGCGCGCTGATGGACTGATCTAGCCGGTTGGGCCTTTCCGCGCTGCCGAGCAGAGTCGTGATGCAATTCACAGTGCCGCGTGAACCGGCTCTCTGCGGCCCAACAGCTATCGGCCGATAACAGTGCAGACCTTGCCCAACGGGATGGCTGCATTTTGTCAAATGATTCCACTGCCACGGGAACGCCGGAAATTCGCCCGCGCAGCGACGCGCCGCCTCCGGGCGAGCTCCCAGTTGCGGACTTAAGCGTCGCCCATGCACGCGAGCTGCGCCGCGCGCAGCTCGAACAGATCCTGTCGGGTTCGGTAATCGCCGTGATCGTGCACCTGCTCGGTGCCGCGGTCCTGGCGATCGTGCTCTGGCCGCACGCCAGCCACGTGCAGGTCCTCTCGTGGTTTGCAGTGACCGTGGTGGTGCTGGGCTTCCGCGTCAGCTGCCAGGTGCTGTGCCGGATGCGCCCCAGAATGGATCCGCGCACCCAGCGCCTCTACCTGCTCATCGCCTGCTACCTCTCCGGACTGATCTGGGGCTCGAGCAGCCTGATCTTCCTGCCGGCGCTCGATTTTCCCCAGCAGGCCTTCCTCGGCCTGGTGGTGGCCGGTGTCGCCTCGGGCGCCGTCACGACGGTCGGTGCCGATCGTCACGCGGCGATGGCCGTGATCCTCGCCTGCGTCGTGCCGTATGACATCGTGATGCTCGGCTCGCAGGAGTCGATGCGCGTGGCGCTCGGATTCATGGGCCTGCTCTACTGCGCAACGCTGTGCGTCTCTGTGAACCAGACCAACAAGCAACTTGCCGACAACATCTCGCTGCGCCTGGAGTCCGATGAGCGCGGCCGCCGCCTGCTGCTGCAGGCAACGCACGATGCACTCACGGGCCTGCCCAACCGGCAGCAGGCCCACACGCGCGTGGCCGCCATCATTGCCGACAGCACCGTGCGCAAACCGGCCTTTCCGCTGCTGCTGGTCGAAGTCGATGACATTGAGCGGATCAACGTCTCCTTTGGCTACAGCGTGGCCGATGCCGTACTGCGCGAGATCGCCATGCGGCTGGGGTCGCGCGTGGGCCCCGGCGGCCTGCTGGCGCGCATTGCGAACCGGCAGTTCCTGCTGGCGCTGCCGGATCATGACTGCGAGCGCGCCGAGCTGCTGGCAACGCAACTGCTCGAGTCCATCAGGAGCGGGGTACTGTGCGAGAGCGTGCCGATCTCAATCGGCGCCCACGTTGGCGTCGCCTATTACCCCGAACATGGTGGCAACGCCACCGAGCTGATGCGCCACCTCGATGCGGCATTGTTTGATGCCAAGGAAAGTGAACGTGCACTGCTGGTGTATCGCTCGGGTGGTGAGGCTCAGCACCGGCGCCATCTGGCGCTGATGAGCGACCTGCAGGGTGCGATCCGCGATAACCAGTTGAGCATGTGGTACCAGCCCAAGGTGAATCTGCTGAGCCACCAGGTCGAAGGCCTGGAGGCGCTGGTCCGCTGGACTCACCCGACGCACGGCCCGATCTCCCCAGGCGAGTTCATTCCGCTGGCCGAGCAGACCGGCATGATCACGATGCTCACCCGCTGGGTCGCCAAGGCGGTCTTCGCGCAGATGCAGGACTGGCAGAGCGCCGGCTTCACTCCGGATGTCGCGATCAATCTCTCGACCGCGGACCTGCGCGATGCGGGGATTGCCGATCTGCTGCTGCGTGGCGCCCAAAGTTGCGGCATACCGCCGCACCGGATGATTCTTGAAATCACCGAAAGTGCCGTGATGCGCGAGACCCAGCGGGTCGTTGAATTAATGAATTACCTGCGCCACTTCGGATTCCGCTTCTCGATCGATGATTTCGGAACCGGCCATTCCTCCCTCGCTCAGCTCAAGAACCTGCCGGTGGATGAGATGAAGATCGACAAGTCCTTCGTGCTCGATCTCAAACCCGACTCGAATGATGCAATCATCGTGCGCTCGATCATCAGTCTGGGTCACAACCTGGGTGTGCGCGTGGTCGCCGAGGGCGTGGAAACTCCGGAGACCTGGCGGCTCATCAAACAGATGGGCTGCCATGTCGCCCAGGGCTACCTGATGTCCAAGCCACTGCCGAGCTGGCATGTCCTGGAGCGCGTCCGTGCGCTCAATGCCGCCTTCGAGTCCGACAGCTCGGTGACGCAGCAGCTCGTGGCGCTGCGTATCGCGTAAGTAACCTCCGCTGACAAATCTTTGCCCTCCGGCTGCCGGAGCGGCTCCCCGTCCCGGTTCTGCGCCGTGCGCGTTGCGTATACACTCAAACCGCTCGCGTTAAATTCCTAAAGGGGGGAATACTTGTGAAGCACTGCAAATCAACTGCGCCAGGCCTGAGGCTTGGCATCATCGGCGCTGCTGCCGTATGCGGCCTGCTGGTGAGCGGACTGAGCCTCGCGGCCAGCTGCCCTCAGAAGCTCAAGGCCGAGGATCATGTCGTCGCGCTCAATGCCATCCAGAACCTGATGGGCCGCTACTCGCACCTGGGCGAGCTGCGCGGCGAGGGTACCTTGATGGAACTGTTCGCGATGAAGACCGAGGGCGTCAGCTGGCGCACGCCGATGGGGCCCTCGGGCATCAAGGACATGATGGGCCGCTTCAACAAGCCGGGCGAGGAAGCTCCCGGGCTCGTGCCAGGACAGCTGCACATGCATTCGATGCTCACGCCTGTGATCGAGATTGCCGCTGATGGCAAGACCGCCAAGGGCGTGTGGGATTCCTTTGGTCCGAACATCCAGAACGGGAATGAAGTCGGCAACTGGCTCTGGACCAAGTACGGCGTCGACTTCATCAAGGAAGAGGGCGTGTGGAAGATTTGGCACCTGCAGGTCTACGCGATGTTTAACACCCCGTATGACAAGAGCATCACCGTCAGTGCCAAAGAGCGCGCTGAGCGCATGGCCAATGGTGGGGGTGGCGGACCGGGTGGGCCGCCGCCGGGCGCACCGCCGGGCGCGGCACCCGGGGGCCCGCAGGGACCTGCCGGTCCGGCGATGGGTGGTCCTGGCCAGAACTGGACGGGACCGAAGGACAAGTGGATCTACGATGGCACGAGTGCGCCACGCGGACCGAAGATTCCCGAACCCTACTGCACCTTTGATCCTGCAGACTCGTACGGCAACGTCTGAGCTCCATTTGACGCTTTAGCCAAAAACCTTTCTGGCTGGCCCTGCTGGCCAGAAAGGTCTGCTCCTGCCTGGATCAGCAGCTCGCCTGTGACTTGCAGGCTCCTCTCTTGACGCACCCCAGTGCCGGGCCGATCCTGTTCCGGCATGAACCTCAACTTACGCTTTTTTCCGCGAGCTATATCCATCGCGGCCGAGATGCTCACGTGAGCCTTAGCGACGAAGAACGGCAGCGTTACAGCCGGCATCTGGCGCTCAAGGAAATCGGCATCGAGGGGCAGGAGCGGCTGGGACGGGCCCGGGTGCTGATCGTCGGCGTCGGTGGCCTCGGCTCCCCTGCCGCGCTCTACCTCGCTGCAGCCGGCGTCGGCACACTCGGTGTGCTCGACTGCGATCGGGTCGAGCTGTCCAATCTGCAGCGCCAGGTGCTCTTTGATTCCGCCAGCGTCGGCAGCGAAAAGGCCCTTGCGGCCCAAGCCCGGCTGCGCGCGCTCAATCCCGCGATCCAGGTCACCGCGCATGCGCTGGAGCTCAACGCGGCCAACGCCCGCGAGTTAATCGGCGCGTACGATATTATCGTGGATGGCACTGATCGACTGGCCACGCGCTATCTGATCAACGATGCCTGCGTGCTGCTCGGCAAGCCGCTGGTGTCGGCGGCGATCTACCGCTTCGAAGGGCAGGCCTTCACTTATGTTCCTGCTCGCGGCCCCTGCTACCGCTGCGTCTTTCCGCAACCGGCAGCCGAGACCGCGCCCAGCTGCGCGGAGGCCGGCGTACTCGGCGTACTGCCCGGCGTGCTCGGCGCGATTCAGGCGACTGAGGTCTTAAAGCTCATCACCGGAATCGGTGAACCGCTCATCGGGCGCCTGCTGACCTATGATGCCCTCGAGATGCGCTTTCGCGATCTCAAGGTGCGTGCGCGCAGCGACTGCCCGGTGTGCGGCACGCATCCGTCGATCAGCGAGCTCGCTAATCCTGCGCCATTGCAGCCTGCGGGTGCCGTGCCCGTACGCCGCCTGGCTCCCGATGAACTGCAGGCATTGCTGGGGCGTGGCGAGACCGCCACGACGCTGCGCATCGTGGATGTGCGTGAACCCGATGAGTTTGCCGCCGGGCACCTTAATGGCGCGATGAGCATTCCATTGAGCGAGCTGCCCGCGCGTCTGCCAGAGTTCGCTCATCCGGCGACCGTGGTGTTCGTGTGTCGCTCAGGGGTTCGCAGTGCGCGCGCAGCGGAACTGGCGAGTCGTTCTGGAATTCCGGCGGTCGCGCACCTTGAGGGCGGCCTGCTCGCGTGGGCGGCGCGCTGCGATCCAAAACTCGACGTGGCCTGAACCTTAAGGGCGCCTCTACATGCCGGCCTTGCCAAGCACGTCGATGATCTGGCGCACGCTGGCCGCGAGCGCCGGGTGCCCCGACTCAAAGCGCACCGCGAGTGACTCAAGCCGGGAGGTGTGATCGGCCGCGAGTGCGGCATTCGGCCTTGCCAGACGGGCAATGTCGGCGCTGATCTCCATCACCAGCTGTTGCGACTCCCGATCAAGGCTCGGTGTGCGTTGCAGCTCCTGATGCAGGCGCGCCAGTGTTTCTCGAAGTTCTTCAGCGGACATCTCCTCACCCTCCTTAGTGGTGAACCTGCAGATCCTTGCCGGTGTAATCGCTCAGCTCCAGATCATTTTCCTCGCAGATGATCTCCGGTGCCGCTTCCGTGATCGGCGCCCAGCGCCATAGGTTGCGCGTGGTCCACGGATAGCGATACATCGCCGGATCATCAATCGTCGTCAGAATCTCAAGCAAACCGCCTTCGATCCGACGCAGCCGCTCGGTCACCCGTAGTTGCGCGCTGTGCGGGGTGCCATCGAAGTCAAGCCAGGTGCGCTCGTTGAAACCGGTGCTGTCGATGACCAGAGTATTGCCATCCCAGTGCGCGACCGAATCGCCCATGTAGCCGGGCTTGAGCGCCCGCGGATGCACGCCACCGATGCGAATCCGCCGCACCAGATGATCCTCATTGATTAGGATCGTCAGCCGGTCGGGCGCCTGCATCATCTGCCAGCCGAATTCTGCATTCATCGCACGCAGCAATCCCATCGGTTTGCAGGCAATTCCCGCATCGGGCACCGGCGTGCCGGCATTCTCCATCTCGACCCGGTTCCAGAAAATCTTTTCGGCCTGGGCATTGAAGGGCGGAGCGGACCAGCGACCGGCCGTACCGGCTGGCGACAGCGCGTTGTAGCCGATGACATTGGCATAGCTGCCCTCGAAATCACGCGGATCAACAGGTGGCGTGACCGGTGCTACGGGCGCGCCGCCACCAAGCGGGCCAGCGCCCTTTACCGGGGAGAGCAGCTTGTGGCTTGGCGGTTCGCCCGGCGGCTGGAAAAACTGATTGCCAGGTGCTGGCCGCGGCGCAAGCTGGGCGAGCGCTTGCGCCACCAGGCCGAGCGTGACTGCCGCGACCCAGGCTGCTTTAGGCATGGAAGGAAATCTCACGGCGCCGCTCCCGGTGGCGAGGCAGCCGCTGGCGGGGCGCTGCCGGCAGGCGCCGGGCCCGGGCCACCCATGCCAATGCTGCGCCCGTCAGGCAGCGTGACTGACTGGAAGCCGCCACCATGGCTGCCATCACGACGCGGGTGATAGCTGATGGTGATCCGATCGCCGGCGTGCAGCGAATCCTCGGTCCAGCCACCGCGCGAGAGCATGATCGGTGGCGCCCCCTCGAAGCGCCATTCGCTCGAAGTGCCATCGGTCCCCAGAACCTGCAGCACGATCCAGCAGTGGGGATTGGTCCACTCGAAATCCTTGACGGTGCCGGTGATGCTGAGCGTCTGATCCATATTGAAGGCCGCGAAAGAATGGTGCGCAAAGCTCGGCGCCACCAGGCACGCCAGCACCAGGCACGATCCGCCGAGTGTCCGCAACGCCTTGGTCCACATCCGGTTCACTGCTCCGTCTGCTTGAGTTTGCTGAACCATTCCGGATGCTGATCGGTGCACACGTCTTCGGCAAACTGCGCCTTGACGCGCCGGAAGCGCAGGCGCGTCTGCCATGACTGCGTGAAGGTCGCAGGATCCTCAATACTGATCTGCGCTTCCAGGCCAGCGCCCGAGGGCAATAGCTGGTAACGCTCGATGACATGGAGGCTCTTGCTGTGTGGCAGGCCGGCGCCATCGAGCAGCGTCGTGTCCTTCATGCCGGTGGTATCGATCACCAGCGTCTGCCCATCCCAGCGTGCGATGGAGTCCCCGAGAAAACGCCGGCCGTTCACCAGCGGCGGGTGCTTGTCGGCAAAAAAGACTTCGCGGTTCAGGTGCTGGTACTCGAACAACATCACCAGATAGGTCTCGCGCTGCACAATCTCGAATGGGCGCGGTTCATACAGAATCCGCGGCACACCGGGGGGCAGGCAGCGCGTGGTGGTATCAAAATCGCGATCCCCGGCAGCCAGCGCCTTGCGGTGAGTCTCGTAGATCGCTTGGGCCGCAGGCAGCAGCGGTGGCGCAGCCCCGGTATTGGTACGCAGTGCACTCGGTGGTGCGATCGCTTCCCAGGTGCCGCTCAGATCGGGCACCGCGGCGAACACCGGGCTCATCGAGGCCCATGAGCATGCGGCGCCCAGCACCAAAATCAGCAGGCGCGCTGGGCTGCTCACGGCCGCTTGATCGCCGGGAAATTCGTCATCGGGCTCAGGCCGGATCGCCACCGCGCGCGGCACGCCGCGCGCTGGTGCGTCGGGTCGTGGCCCCAGGTGCCGCGCCCGAGGCCCGATCCATCAGGCCCTTGAGCTGTGCCCGGGCGCCAGTCGAAACCGTGCCCAGGCGCGCCTCGATAAGTTCGACGCCCGGAGATACATCGCGCGTGTGCGCCTCAAGCGCCGCACGCATGATGCGCAGGTGATCCGGCGTCGTGCCGCAGCAGCCACCGATGATGCGCGCCCCCGCATCCCAGGCCAGGCGGGCGTACTCGGCCATCAATTCCGGGGTCCCATCGTAGCGGATTGCCCCGTCGACATATTTCGGGATGCCGCAATTAGCCTTTGCTATCAGCACCGCACTGGGTGCCGAGGCCTTGGCCAGGTTCACGATTGAGGCCACCAGTTCCGAGGGACCGACGCCGCAGTTGCTGCCCGAGGCGAGCAAGCCGTGTGCATGGTGAATCCCGGCCAGATCCTGTGGCGTCAGCGACATCATCGTGCGCCCGTTGGTATCGAAGCTCAGTGTGCTCACTACCGGCAGGCCGCTGGTGCGGGCCCCTTCAATGGCTGCCTCCACCTCCTCCTTCGAGGACATGGTCTCGATCCACAGCACATCGGCGCCGCCCTCAGCCAGTGCCATGGCCTGCTCTGCGAATGCCTCGCGCGCAGCCGCCACAGTCAGCGGGCCCAGAGGCTCAAGGATCTCGCCGGTCGGGCCCATGCTGCCGGCCACTACGATCTCGCGGCCGCTCGCATCGGCAGCCGCGCGTGCCAGGCGCGCCGCACTCACGTTGAGTTCGCGGACGCGGCCTTCGGCCTTGTGAAGCTTGAGCCGATAGCGCGTGCCGCCGAAGCTGTTGGTCAGGATGATGTCGGCACCCGCTTCAACAAAGCCGCGATGCAGCGCGCTGATCCGCTCCGGGTGCTCGGTGTTCCACAGCTCAGGCGCCTCGCCCGAAACCAGACCCATCTCGAACAGGTTGCTGCCGGTGGCGCCATCCGCGAGCACCCAGGGGCGCGTTGCCAGCAATCTAGAGAGCCGATCAGACATCATTGACCTCTGTAACCATGATCAGTTTGTTATGCCCTGGCGCCACCGAGCTAACGATGCGCGGCGCATCGGCAACCGCAGGACAATACCCTGATCCCGCAGTTTACCTGCTACGGCTGCGCCGCCGGGACTACGAAGCTACTGGCGGATGCCTCGAGCAGGCAAGTGTTTGATTCTGCGAATCAGATTGACTATAGGGCAACGGCGGCGGAACGCGCCTGTTACGCCGTTTGCGCCTTGCTTACGCCGCCGCGGGTCGCCTGCCAGGTCCCCAGCAGGATCAGCGCAAAGGCCATCAGGCCACCGACCCCCAGGCGCTCATGCAGGATCCCGACGCCCAGCAGCGCTGCCACCGCGGGATTCACATAAGTGATCAGCGAAGCGCGCGAGGCGCCGGCCGCCTTGATCAGGTAGAACATCAGCAGCATCGCCAGTGCCGTGCAAACCGCCCCCAGTGCC
>Ga0302308_10004765_pt1 | contig 10643 bp, 6 predicted proteins | sample III_Palsa_E3_3_FD_200531 | JGI IMG/M metagenome (GOLD analysis project Ga0302308, IMG submission 200531) | Peat permafrost microbial communities from Stordalen Mire near Abisko, Sweden - III_Palsa_E3_3 | ecosystem: Environmental > Terrestrial > Soil > Palsa > Peat permafrost | place: Sweden... | reverse complement strand
CACGAATGAGGTCGTCCTAGTGTCGACCCACCTCCTCATCGAAGGACAGAAACTGCTCGACGGCGGTGTCATCGACGAGCGAGACAACCATTCCCTTCACGTCCTCCAACGCCAAACCGACGGCACCTGGCCCGTAGTCTCGGAAATGTACATGGACGCCAACCGCGACCAGTCATACGCCTGTCACTCATAACCGAGCCTGCCACACCATCCGAGCGCCCAACAGGCAGCGAGTTCCCGTTCCGGCCAGAAGCATCCACGTCGCATATGCGAGCGAACGGCGCCGGAGAGACGACAAAGTTCACGATCACCGGCCCACGCGGTCAGACCTGGCCGCCATGCCGAGACGGCAGCCAAGCTCCACGATGCGGCTACGTGAGCAGATATCCCTTATCTGGACGCCTTGGCGGACGGGAACCGACCGGACGTCAGCCGCACGTAACGGCGGATATCGCACCCCTCCTGGTTCGAGTCTGATCACGGTTCGTGAGTTACGTGCCGTCGGGTGGCGTGGCTTCCTGGAGCAGCCGGGCCGCCCGGGCGAATGCGCTGGCCAGGTCTGCCAGGCGCTGCGCGCGGACCTCGGACGTGCCGATGAATGCCTGGTTGCTGGTGTGGTAGGTGGGAATGACCTCGTATCCGGCCGCTAGGCCGGGATGCCGGCGCGCCAGCCTCTTCCAGCCGTCCTGCGCTGACCCTCCGTGGAGGATGACCACCCGGAGCCGGGGAAGGATGCCGAGGAGCCGGCGGAGCGGCTCGACCCCGGCCTCCAGTTCGGCCGGGGACGGCTTGTGGTTGACGTACCAGGGGTAAGCGTTCCAGGCCAGGATCTCGCTGACCGGGATGCCCGCTCCATCCAGCAGCGCCGCGAACCGCCTCGCGGTAGGGTCGTCGTTCTCCGGGCTCAGGAAACCGCTGCCGCCCCGCTCGTCATTCGTCTTCGGGCCAGGGTCGCGCAGGACGCACAGCACCCGCGCGGCCACGCCGCCGTAGGCCGGCGCCAGGTACGGAACCCAGCCCCGGCCGCCAGGATCGGTCAGCTCATCTACCAGCGCGTTGACCGGCGCGATGTGCGGCAGGCGCAACCCGTCCAGCTGCCGCTGCCGGAACTGCGGATCACTCATTCGGCCGTGTGCCACCAGCCCATCATCACACCATCCGGCCGCGGGCACGGACGCCCGAACTGACGGTAACCACCGAGCTGCCACCGCAAACGCCGCTCATCGGAAGGGTCTGTCGGGGAGCGTTAGGGCGGACTGACCGAGCGCCGACGGCGTAGCCGTGTACGGCTGACGATGGCGAGTATCAACTACGACAAGCGTGACCTGCTCCCGCCCGGCCCCGAGCCATTTTTGTTAGCCGAGCGTGAGATTCCGACATCTGGGGAAGCCCCTTGAAATTGTAGGGGCGGCGCGGTCGCCGTAGCGGCAGTGCAAGGCCGTTTAGGAGTACAAGCTACGAACGGCTCTGTCCGCGGCCCATGCTCAGGATCCGGTCCATCGCCTCGGCACCGGTAGTGATGACAGGGCGCAGTTCGTGGCGGTAGACGAGTTCCGTGGTGGAGGTGCGGTTGTGCCCCGCCAGACGGGCGATCTCTTCGATGGGCACGCCGTCTGCGGACATCAGGGATACGAAAGTGTGCCGCAGGTCCCGTGGCGCCCAGTCCGTGCCGAGGCCGGCCACCTCGGTGATCTTGCGGAACTCGCGCCGGACGTTCGCCGCGTCCAGCGGCGTCCCGATGGCCGAGGCGAACACCAGACCGTGATCCTGCCACAGGGCACCGGCCGCCAGCCGATCCTCCGCCTGACGCTTGCGGTGCTCCCGGAGAGCCTGCACGGCGGCCTGAGGCAGCGCCAGCGTCCGCCGCGACTTGTCCGTCTTGGTGTCGCCGCCTTGCCGCACCGAATGCCACACGGCCACCGACGGCGGCACCGGCCGCATCGCACCCGGATCTCCGTCCAGGTCAAGGTGATCCCAGTGCAGTTCCCTGGCCTCCTCGGTCCGGATGCCGACTGCGAGGCTCAGCACGACGTACGCGTGCAGCCTGGATTCCCGGGCAGCTTCGAGCAGAGCCAGGGACTGCTCCAAAGTAAAGGACCGGCTCGGCCGGCCGACCTGGCCCTTCGGGTTATCCACCAGCGTGGCCACGTTCCGGCCGACCAGGTCGTGCGCCTCGGCGTACCGGATGGCCCGAGCCAGGGAAGCCCGGCCGATCTGCAGGTATCTAGTCGACATCTTTTCGCTGAGCGCCTCGAGCCCCCGGCGCACATCGCGGGCTGTCAGCTCCCGCAGCGGCCTGGTGCCGATGTGCTCTAGCAGCGGCTTGAGCGCCTCGCGGTAGATGGACCTCGTCCGTTCCGACCGGCCCTGCAGCCCGCCCTCCAGCCAATCGTCCACCGCCTGCTGGACCGTGTACGTGGCCGACGTGTGCAGGCCGCGGTCGAGCTCAGCGTGCGCCACCTTGAGCTTGTCCCGCACCTCGGCCTTGGTCTTGCCTGTGACCTTGCGCCGGAGCCGCTTCCCGTCCGGCCCGAAGCCGACCGAGATCGCCCCGACATAGCGGCTCTTCGCCGCATCGAAGTAGATCGCGTCCTCGCCATGCCCGCGACGGCGCGCTGTGTTGTCCGTCATACCGGGAGGGTAACTCTTTTTGGCTCCCCGTTTGGCTCCCCGCGACGGGAGCCGATCCCCGGATAAGGCCTCTGAGCTGGTGGTCAGGGACAGGATCGAACTGTCGACCTTCCGCTTTTCAGGCGGACGCTCATACCGACTGAGCTACCTGACCTGGCTGGGATCCCGGTGAAGCCTCACCGGTGATCCCTGCGGTCCTGACGGGATTTGAACCCGCGACCTCCACCTTGACAGGGTGGCGAGCACTCCGAGCTGCTCTACAGGACCTCGTTCTGCCAACCGTAGCCGACACGTGCCCCCAACGGGATTCGAACCCGTGCCGCCGCCTTGAAAGGGCGGTGTCCTAGGCCGCTAGACGATGGGGGCGCAGACGGCCTCGGCCGTCATAACCGTACCAGTCCGCCGTCGGGGACTGCCCCAGCATAGGTGACGGACGCCGGAACCACCAAAGCGTAGGCCTCAAATCGGTCAAGTCGACGGGGATCAGCTCGATCCTCTTGCCAAGCGCGCTGGCATCAGACACGGTAAGCGATAGAGAAATCACACAGTGACGGTAATCCAGTGACGATCTCAGCGGCCGCACTGTCTGATAGGAGGCCAATTGCCATGTCTGGCGGCGAAAATGGTCAGATACCACGCGAGACCCTGGCCGTTGCCCGAGGTTGAACAACACTGTGACAACTGAGCCGCGGACTGAATCGCGGACCGAGCTTCGATCTGAACACGACCAGGCCTGGCTCCGGGCAGCGGAGAAGCCAGCGAGCCAGGCCGGCCAGGCCGGCCAGGCAGTTCAGTCGGGTCGTCACCGGCGGGCCCCTGAGGAGCGGTCGTCCTACCGCGAGATCTTCGCCATCGGCGAGTTCCGCGCGATCTGGAGCGCGCAGGTGCTCTCCTGCGCGGGCGACCAGTTCGCCCAGGTCGCCATCGCCATCCTGGTCTATGGCCGGACTCATTCGCCGTTCCTCACCGCGCTCGCCTATGCGCTTACCTACTTGCCCCCGATCGCGGGCGGCCCGTTGCTCTCGGGCCTCGCGGACCTGTTCCCGCGGCGTCGTGTCATGATCACCTGCGACCTGCTCCGGGTCGGAACCGTCGGGCTGATGGCGATACCGCGGATGCCGTTCGCCGCCCTGTGCGCGCTGCTGTTCTGCACCGTGCTGACCAGCGCGCCGTTCTCCTCGGCGCGGACTGCCCTGCTGCCTGACATACTGCCCGGCGATAAGTTCGTGCTCGGTTCCGCCGTCGGCAATATCACCTACCAGGCGAGCCAGATTCTGGGGTTCGTCGCGGGCGCGGCGCTAGTCGGCGTGCTGCATCCCAACAAGACCCTGGGCATAGACGCCGTGTCGTTCGGCATCTCGGCTTTTATTGTCTTTTTCTGGGTGAAAGCCCGGCCGTCCCCACGGCGTGAAGGGACGGCGCGGCCCACCCTGTGGTCGGTGTCGGCGGACGGGATCCGGGTCGTCTTCGGCAGCCGCATACTGCTGACGCTGGTGCTTTTCGGCTGGCTAGCAGGCTTTTACATCGTCCCGGAGGGACTGGCCGCGCCGTACGCGCGGGCGCTGCATGGCGGCCCGCTGACGGTGGGCCTGCTCATGGCGGCGATGCCCATGGGCATGGTGGCGGGAGCCTTCCTGCTCAGCCGGGTCGCCGCGCCGTCGGCCAGGATCAGGATGATGGGCTGGCTCGCCGTGTTGTCCTGCGCCCCGCTCATCGGCAGCGCGTGGAACCCGCCGCTGTGGGCCGTGTTGCTGTTGTGGATAGTCGCGGGCGCGGGCGGCGCCTATCAGCTGGCCGCCGCCGCCGCATTCGTCCGGGCCCTCAATCCTTCCACCCGGGCCAGCGCGTTCGGCTTAGCCCAGTCCGGCCTGTACGCGGTCCAGGGGCTCGGCATCGGCGCCGGCGGCGCGATAGCGCAGGCGATCGGCGCCCCGCTCGCCGTAGGCCTAGCCGGCCTGGTGGGCCTGACCGCGGCCACCATGCTCGCCATAAGCTGGACCCGCCTTCGGCTCCAGCTGATTGCGGCCCAGCGAGGGTAGGCAGGCTGACTGGGTAGGCCGGTCAATACTCTGGTCTAGAGCCACAAGAGAGGAACGGACATGCCCGCGAGCACCCCGCATACGGACCTGCTGCAGATCGATGACCAGCTGACCGAGGAGGAGCGGCTGATCCGCGACACCGTTCGGGCGTTCACCGCGGACCGGGTGCTTCCGCACATTACCGACTGGTTCGAGGCGGGCATGCTGCCGCGTGAGATCATGCCGGAACTTGGCAAGCTCGGGGTCCTCGGCATGCACCTGACGGGTTACGGCTGCGCCGGCGCCGGGTCCATCGCCTACGGCGTCGCCTGCCGCGAGCTCGAAGCGTGCGACTCGGGTCTGCGCAGCGCGACCTCGGTCCAGGGCTCGCTGGCCATGTACCCGATCTGGCAGTACGGGTCGGAGGAGCAGAAGAACGAGTGGCTGCCCCGGATGGCGGCCGGGGAGGCGGTTGGCTGTTTCGGCCTCACCGAGCCCGACCACGGTTCCGATCCGGGCAGCATGCGGACATCCGCCCGGCAGGACGGGTCTGACTGGGTGCTCTCCGGCACCAAGATGTGGATCACCAACGGCAGCATCGCCGATATCGCTGTGGTGTGGGCCAGCACCTCGGACGGCATCCGCGGCTTCCTCGTTCCGCGCGGAACGCCGGGTTTCACCGCGCGTGACATCCACAAGAAGCTGTCACTGCGCGCGTCCATCACCTCCGAGCTGCACCTCGACGAGGTCCGGCTGCCCGCCGACGCCGTCCTGCCCGACGTATCCGGGCTGAAAGGACCGCTGTCGTGCCTGACTGAAGCCCGGTTCGGCATCGCCTGGGGCGTGACGGGCGCGGCCCGGGACTGCCTGGAGAGCGCGATCGAGTACGCGTGTACCCGCGAGCAGTTCGGCAAGCCGATCGGGTCCTTCCAGCTGACTCAGTCCAAACTCAGCTGGATGGCCGCCGACCTGTACCGGTCCCAGCTGCTCGCGCTGCACCTGGGCAGGCTCAAGGAGGCCGGCTCGGTCAGCGCGGTGCAGGTCAGCATCGCCAAGTTGACGAACGTCAGGTCGGCCATCGACATCGCCAGGCAAGCCCGGACGATCCTCGGGGCCAGCGGCGTAACGCTCGAGTACTCCCCCATCAGGCACGCCAACAACCTCGAGGCCGTGCTCACGTATGAGGGCACCGAGGAGATCCACGCGCTGGCCATAGGCCAGGCGCTGACCGGCATCTCCGCATACCGCTAGCCTTTAAGCAGCCGATCGGGCCGGGAAGTTCGGTACGCTTCGTCTTTGGGCACCGGTCCGTTCGGTGCGGCGGGGCGTTAGCTCAATGGCAGAGCAGTGGGCTTTTAACCCATTGGTTCAGGGTTCGAGTCCCTGACGCCCCACCAGGAGGTCCTCACGTTTCAGTGGGGACCATTTTCACGTTTGCGGCGGCGAGGCGGGCGAGTTCGCTGCATCACCGCCAGGCATTGGCTGGCGCGCGAGGGAAGCTGACGAACGTCTCCTCGACGATAGCCCTTTGGGGCCTGTGCAGGTAGTGCTCGACCTGGAGCAGCATCGGGATAAGGCCGCCGAGGACAAGAACGACCAGGGCGACGGTCACCCACCAATGGGCTGCGACTGCTCACACCATCTACTTGTAAACTGGCGGGCGGGGCCAGGCGCCAGGAGAGTAGTCGGCCGACTCCAACCTGCTGTAGCCGCTGCACCGGCAGCGTCGCCACCAGCGGCGCCGGACTGAGCACGAACCCGCGTGCAGGTGCGAATCTGCACGGTGACCGCAGCGCGCGCAGGGCACGGCCTCCGGCTCGCTCGCATCGGGACGGGGCCCCGGCGTCCAGCCGAGCCCATATCCACCACTAGACATGGCAACCTCCTTGAGGTCACAGGCTCTTACCTGAGGAACGCCAACTGCCTTGAGGACATTCGCCCCCTGCTTGCACGATAAGGCCCCTGACGCCGAGCTGGGCAGGGGCATAGGTCACCTGCGGCCCCGCGTGGCCCGGATGTGCACGACGGTCGCGTGCGCCTCTGTCTGGCGAGCCTGCCGCGAGCCACGCTGACCACCCAGGGCCGGGCGGTCGGCTACAGCGCGGTGGCCGCGTCGACTGTGCTGTCCAGGCTGTCCAACGGTGTCATGGTTGTCAACTCCGTGATGGTGGCGAAGGCGCGCCTCGCGCGAGGTTCGCATACCTGAGACAACGGGCGCGACCAACCCGCCTCGGCCTACGACCTGACTCTCATCACCGAGTCGGGACCGCCCAGCCGTGGCGCTGTGACCTGTAGGTTTGCCGACGGAGACCGATGTAGTTCCGCACTACCGGCTCCCCGTGATCTCCTCTGGGTGGCGGTATGTTCGCACGGTGAAGGCTGATGCGTTATGCCTGACCCAGAGGACGGTAGCGCCCGGCCCGGCGCGGCGTCCAGTGGCGTTGCTCTGGCCGTGCTCTCGGCTGGTACCTTCGGGACGTCCGGGATATTCGCTTCGGTGCTGATCAGCGCCGGATGGAGCCCGGCCGCGGTGGCGATAGCCCGGCTGGGCGGAGCAGCGGTGCTGCTCACCGTCCCTGCTGTGTTGCAGCTGCGTGGCCGCTGGGCACTTTTGCGCCGGGAGGCGGGCAGGGTCGTGATCTATGGCCTCGCGATCGCCTGCGGCCAGTTGTTCTACTTCAACGCTATTGAGTCGATCCCGATCGGCCTTGCGGTGCTACTGGAGTACCTCGGCGTGGTGCTGGTGGTGGGGTGGCTGTGGGTGGTCCGCGGTCAGCGGCCTGGGGTGCTCACGGTGGCTGGCGTGGTGGCGGCGATCGCCGGGCTCGCGTTCGTGGCGGATCTGGCCGGGACGTCACAGCTGAGCCCGATCGGGATCATGTGGGGCTTGCTGGAGGCTGTCTGCCTGGCGGCTTACTTCCTGCTCTCGGCGGCCACCGGTGTAGCGGTCCTGCCGCCGCTGGTCATGGCGTGGGGCGGCTTGTGCGTCAGCGCAGTCTTCCTTGCCGTGGCCAGCGGGACCGGGGTGCTGCGTGTCACGGCGGATGCCGGCGACGCCGAACTCCTGAACCGCGGGGTTAGCTGGATCGTGCCGGTGCTGGAACTGTCGCTTGTGGCGGCGGTGATCGCCTATGTCGCCGGCATCGCCGCCGCCCGGCGGCTGGGAGCCAAGCTCGCCTCATTCGCCGGCATTGCCGAGGTGTTCTTCGCGGTGCTCTACGCATGGCTGCTGCTGGGCCAGCTGCCGTCCCATATGGAGTTCGCTGGCGGCGCGTTCATGCTCGCCGGCGTCATCCTGGTGCGCGTTGATGAGACCAAGCGGTGTGCATTAAATTGACAAAAGTCGGGACTAGACAACGGGCCAGACAATAACCCAGGCGAGTTCCGATCGAGAGCATCCGGCGGCAGCGCCTTGATCACGGGGACGCCGCCCCTGACCTGGACGACCTCGTGGAGCTCGGCAGTCTGCTGTCCGGGCTGTCTGACGGTGTCATGGCTGTCAACTCTGCGATGATGGCGCCGGGGAGAGCCCGGAACGCCGCTGCGGCACCGAAATGGGCTTAACGGCGGCGGTAGGCCTCACTGGTGCGGGCGTTCTCGTAGTGCTTGGCCCGGGTGAGGGGGTGGTGGTTCTCGGCCGAAGCCGCCTCGGCGTCCGCCGTCTCGCGGCTTCTATATGTGTCCTCAGCCTTGAGGGTACCGAGCTGAATGTCAAAGCGGGCGTCGAGGGCCGTGGACAGCGCGGCCAGCGTCCGCAGTGTCAGGTTCTCCCCCCCGCCGAGGATCTGACTGACCCGGCCGGCCGAGACGCCCATGCGGGCCGCGAGGTCGGCCCGGGTGAGACCGCGCTCCCGCATATGCCAGTTAATCTCATTCGTCAGCTGCGTGACGAGGGCGAGCATCTCTTCGTCGATCTGGGTATCTGTAGCCCTCTGGTCTGGCGAAACGCCTAGTCCGAAGCCCATCAGTGCCTCCACTTGGTTACTGCCAGACCCTGTCGCGCCCGGGCGGTCTTAGGTCCACTATACATTAGCCTTAGCTAAACATGTAGCTATACCTAAAGTCTTTAGCTACGACTAAACGTCTCACCAACGTAAGGACCCGACAACCTGCGACCCGGGATCGTTACCGAAACGTTATCTTTTCGGCCGGGCCGACGGTCCCGCTTACTGGAGCGGGTTACGGGGGGTGCATCCCGGGCAGGCTGGGACTTCTGTGACATTCCGTGAACCAAATGAATGATCCCAAATTGACATGGAAGGAAATAAAGCCTAGATAGATCGGCAATGACCTGCAACCATATTCTCGGGTGGCGGCCACTACCTGTGTGAGCACAGGCGCGAGGCGAGGGGGCTTGGCATGCCTGACTGGGTGGCGGGTGTTGTCGGGACATTCGCCTTGTCGCTGATTCTGGCGTATGGGTTCCTTCGGCTGCGCTGCCGGGGGATCGGGCCTCCGTTCGGGCCTCGCGCCAGGTTCTGGGCCTTCGCAATCGTGGTGGGCACGGCGGCCGCGTCCACCGGCGTGGGCATGCTCATCGTCGCCGCCAGCCACCACAACCACGCCGCGTATGTCGGAATCCTCGTGCCGAGCGGGCTGTGGCTGAGCAAATTGCCCCCCCGGGGTGATCGGCTGTCATCGGGCCGGACGTTCTCCAGCGGGGTGCTGACGGTCCCGTTCAGCCGCCTGTACGAGCGGATGGGCGACGACATGCAGGACTGGTGCGATACCAGGCTCAGGGCGGCGGCGGCGAAGCCGCAGTGGATAGCGGACGCCGTGACGTATTACTCCGATCAGGTGCGAGGCGGGCTTAAGGACGGCCGGGCACGGACCGACCTGAGCCGCTGGCAGGAATCCATTACGCACAAGATCGGCATCGTGCGGCTGATCAGCCTGGACACCACCCCGGCCCGGCTGCAGGAGTCCCTGGCCAGGCACTCCTCCACTCAGCACACGCCCAAGTACGCCGATGACGACCTGCCGCGGTTGGCTCGCCGGATGGAGAGCGACGCGCTGAACGAGCTGAACCTGTTCCTCGCCTGCGTCTACCGGCTCGGCTATCACAAACTGCTGATCTATCCGTTCCGGCCCTCCGCTCACCGGGTCCCGGCCCGAAGTACCGAGCCGATGACCCCGGACCTGCCGATGACCCCGGACCTGTAGGATTTCCGGCGTGCGGGCCAACGATGCCGGGCGCGCCCAAAATGCACATGCAGAATATTGCTCGCGGCTGGCTTCTTGCATTTCAGCGCCTATCCGAGCGCCCAAACGTTTGCGAAGTTGATAGAGGATAGCGCCGCGGGCGCAGGGAGCCTGGGAGATGCGGGGGACGGATCTCCGCTGCCGTGCCATGCCGGCAGTTGTCGTCCGTGGCCGTGAGAAAGTCTTACGGTCTGGGCTCGGAGCGGGGCCTGGCCACCCCGAGCCCAGACGGAGAAGGGCGATATCTCGTCCCTCTCGCTAATGATCATGCCGCTTGATTCTTAAGGCAGGCTATGACGGAGCTGTGAACCTGCTTATCAAGTGGCGGTGCCTGAGCTCGTCACGCCGGAGCGGCGACGTTATGCGATGGTGGCAGCGTCAGCTACGGACGCCGGACTGAAGCGGTGCCTGGCCCGGCTGCGCGCACTCATCACGATCGAGGAACTCCGCGAGGTATCCGGCCTCATCGGCGTCGATCCCGATCACGACCCTGGCTTGCCCCCATGGCTCTTTGGGTGAGTAGCCGACGTAACTTACTACCGGCTGCCCCGGCGCGGCGGCAAGTCCATGCAGCGCGCGCCATTGTTCCCATGCTGTTTCCAAGCGCTTCGCGGCACGCTGAGCACGTGCGACCAACTCTGGATCACGCATCGTGCGACCCTCCCCCTGAGAGCGGACCGGCCCCGGCAACGTGCCTTCGCAGATGTTCCGGCGACAGATCTTGCCGGACAGCACCCTTGATGTGACACAGCCACCGGGGCCAACCCCCCATTTCATTGAACGAGTGCTGCC
>Ga0302308_10004759_pt1 | contig 10649 bp, 10 predicted proteins | sample III_Palsa_E3_3_FD_200531 | JGI IMG/M metagenome (GOLD analysis project Ga0302308, IMG submission 200531) | Peat permafrost microbial communities from Stordalen Mire near Abisko, Sweden - III_Palsa_E3_3 | ecosystem: Environmental > Terrestrial > Soil > Palsa > Peat permafrost | place: Sweden... | reverse complement strand
GATTGCCGGCCCGGCTCGCCGACCCGCGGCTCTGGCTGATCGGCGGCGCCTTCCTCGTGATCGCGGGCGGCGTCGCCGGCGTCATTCCCAACCTGATCAAGGTGTTCACCAGCCACGGCGTCTCCCGCGCCGACGCGGTGCTGGCGACGAGCTGGGTCGGCGTCTTCGTGGTCATTGGCCGGGTCTCATGCGGGGCGCTGATCGACCGGTTCTGGGCGCCGGCGGTGGCGGCGATCTTCGTGCTGGCGCCCGCCGCCGCGTGCGCGGTGCTCGCCCATGGCGGCGTGCGGCCCGGTACGGCCGCGCTCGCGTCGGCGCTGGTCGGCCTCGCGGCGGGCGCCGAGTTCGACCTGCTGCCGTTCCTGATATCGCGCTACATGCCGCTCGAGCGTTTCACCCGATCCCTGGCCGTCGCCAGCGCCTGCTTCTACCTGGGCGCCGGGCTGGGCGGGCCGGCCCTGGCGTGGTTCTACGACCGGCAGGGCAGCTATAGCGTGGGCCTCTGGACCGCCGCCGGCCTGTTCGCCGCCGCCGCCGCGACGCTGCTGTGCCTGGGTCCCTATCCCGCGTTCCGGTCCGAGAGCCGCCAGGAGCTGTGAATTCTGCGGACGAAGTCGTCCGCATGCGTCGTAATGACCCGTCAATTCGCGCGTCCGCGGCATGGTTGCCACCGGGCCGGACGGCTAATTTCGTGCACCTTTCTCCGGCGGCCGGGGGCATCGATGGCGGCTTTTCTGACTCTGGCGCTTGCCGTCATCGGCGCGATCGCATTCGCCGCGATCGGCCTTCTGATCACCCGGCGCTTCGTTTCCCGGCAGGTCGCCGAAGGTCACAACGATGTCCTGGTGCCGATCTTTCTGACCGCGGGCACCATCTACGCCGTGTTCCTGGCGTTCCTGGTGGTCGCGGTATGGGAGTCCTATGACGCCGCCCATGACAATGCGGCCGAGGAGGCTTCGACCCTGGCCACGCTCTACCGGGCGAGTACGGGGATGGAGCCCACGTCCGGCGGAGAGATGCGCGCGCTGATCCGCGAGTACACCGAGGCGGTGGTCAAGGAGGAGTGGCCGATCCAGGCGGCCACGGGCGGCGCCAGCCCGAAGGCGCGCGCGGCCGCGCTCGGCATGTACCGGCTGTTCGGACACATTCCACCCAACGTGCGCCAGAGCGACGCCGCCATAGACCAGGCGGCGCTGCAACTGGTCGGGCAGGTGCAGACCGATCGGAACCGGCGCACGCTCCAGGCCGGCGAGTCGCTGCCAGCGATCATGTGGCTGGCGTCGATCGGCAGCGGCGTCCTCGTGCTGCTCCTGTCGTTCTTCCTCTACATGGACCGCGCCTGGCCGCAGGTCGTGGGCGTCGGCGTCATGGCAACGCTGTTCGCGCTGCTGCTCTGCATCACCTTCGTGCTCAGCCGCCCGTTCGTGGGGGCGATGGCGTTGCAGCCCGACGCCTTCGAGCACTCGCTCACGGTCTATGACGCGGTCGACAAGACGCCCTGACCGGAGTCAGGCCTTTTCCATGTGCCGCAGCGACTGCGCCAGCCGGTCGAGGCCGCTCTTGGCCGGCGTCGGCGCCAGGGCATAGTCGGGCGACCCGGTGAGCGCGGCCGAGGCGTGGATTGCGAAGTTGGGGTCCTCCAGCGCCGGCCGCGCCAACGCCACCAGATCGGCCTTGCCGCCGGCGACGATCGCCTCGGCCAGCGCGGCGTCGAGGATCAGCCCGACCGCCATTGTGGCGATGTCGGCGCCCTTGCGCACCGCCCGGGCGAACGGGACCTGATAGCCGGGGCGCAGCTTCGGCGGTGTCGCCGTATTGCCGCCGGACGAGCAATCGACGACGTCGACGCCCACCGCCTTGGCCGCCTTGGCGAACTCGACCGTGTCCTCGATGGTCACGCCGCCGTCGGTGTAGTCGACCGACGACACCCGCATGAACAGCGGCTTGCCCTTCGGCCAGACCGCGCGGACCGTCTCCACCACCTCGAGCGGAAACTTCATCCGCCCGGCGCGGTCGCCGCCATAGGCGTCGGTGCGGTGATTGGAGAGCGGCGAAAGGAACTCGTGCAGCAGATAGCCGTGCGCGGCGTGGATCTCGACCACGTCGAAGCCGGCGTCGAGCGCACGGCGGGTCGCCTCGCGAAAGGCCACGATCACCTCGCCCATGTCGGCGGTGCTCATCGCCTTGGGCAGCGGGTAGGTGTCGGAGAACGGGATGGCGCTGGGCGCCAGCGTCTCCCAGGCCGGCTCGCCCTTGGCCGCATCTTCGGCGTTCAGCTCGGCGCCGCCATCCCAGGGCCGGCGGGTCGAGGCCTTGCGGCCGGCGTGGGCGAGCTGGATGCCGGCGGCGGCGCCGTTGGACTTCAGGAATTCGGCGATCCGGGCCAGCGCCCGCGCCTGGTCGTCGTTCCAGATCCCGACGTCGCCGGGGCTGATGCGGCCACGCGCCTCGACCCCGGTCGCCTCGACGAACACCAGCGCCGCCCCGCCCAGGGCGAACCGGCCCAGGTGCACGAGGTGCCAGTCGGTCACCACCCCGTCGATGGCGCTGTATTGGCACATCGGCGAGACGACGATGCGGTTCTTCAGCGTCAGATCGCCGATCTTGAAGGGCGATAGCAGGACGGGATCGGACAAGGGCTGGCTCCGGGTGGGTGGCGCTCTCAGCTAAGCACGCGCGATCGCAACCCCAACCCCTTCACACGTCAGGCGCGCCGTCTCGGACGCCGACCCAAGTCCTTCAGTATCTCCCGCGCCGCATTGTGGCCCGGCGCGCCGGTGACGCCGCCGCCAGGGTGCGTTCCCGCGCCGCATTGGTAGAGCCCGGCGATCGGGCTGTCAGCGCCCCGTGCATGATGTCGCCGCCAACGAGGCCGAAGGTGCGCTCCAGGTCGAGCGGGGTCAGCACCTGGCGGCCGATCACCGAGGCCTTGAAGCCCGGCGCCTGCCGATCGACGGTCTCGATCATCCGGTCGGCGACCTCGTCGCGATGGTCGTCCCACGAGCGGCCGTCGGGCAGCGCCGGGGCCACGTGCTGGCAGAAGAGGCTGGCCACGTGCTGGCCGGGGGGCGCGAGGCTGTCGTCCAGGGTCGAGGGCACGAGCAGCTCGACGATCGGCTCTTTCGACCAGCCGTGGGCGCGGCAGTCGGCGTAGGCGCGCTCCATGTAGCCGAGGGTGGGGGCGATGATGATGCCGCCGGTCATGTGATCGCCAGGCTCCGGCAGGCAGGTGAAGCGTGGCAGTTCGGAGAGCGCCACGTTCATCCGCAGCGTCGCCGAGCCGCAGCGGTAGCGGTCGATCCGCTCGTTGAAATCCGCCGGCAGCGCGGCCGGATCGACGATCTTCTGGAACAGCAGCTTGGGATTGAGGTTGGAGACGATGGTGCGGGCGTCGAAGCGATCGCCGGCCTCGGTGACCACCGCGACCGCCCGGCCCTTCTCGATCACCACCTCGGCCACCGCCGCGTCGGTGCGGATATCGACGCCCAGCGCCGCGCAGGCCTTCGCCATCGCCTGGGTGATCGCACCCATGCCGCCGATGGCGTGGCCCCAGACGCCCTTCTTGCCGTTCACCTCGCCGAACACGTGGTGCAGCAGCACATAGGCGGTGCCGGGCGAATAGGGGCTGGCGTAGGCGCCAACTATGCCGTCGAAGCCGAAGGCGGCCTTGATCGGGCTGCTTTCGAACCAGCCGTCGAGCCAGTCGCCGGCCGATTGGGCGAAGAGGGCCAGCAGGTCACGCCGCGCGGTGGTGCCCAGCCGGCTGAGGCTGCGGCCCAGCGAGACGCCCTTCAGCAGCTCCGCGAGCCCCGCCAGGCCGCCGCCCATCTCGACGTTCGGCGGCGTGGTCAGCACCAGCTCGCGCAGCACGTTGGCGATGATCTCCAGCCGGTCGTTGTAGGCGTCCAGCCGCTCTGCGTCAGCTTGCGAGAACTTCGCCACCTCGCTCTTGGTGCGGCCCTCGCCGACGATCAGATATTCGCGCTCGTTCAGCGGCAGGAAGTTGGAGGCGCGACGATGGACGATGGTGAGGCCGTGGCCCGCCAGGTCCATGTCGGCGATCACCTTCGGGTTCAGCAGCGAGACCGTGTAGCTGGCGACCGAATTACGAAAGCCGGGATGGAATTCCTCGGTCACCGCCGCCCCGCCGACCACGCCGCGCCGTTCCAGCACCGTCACCTTCAGCCCGGCGCTGGCGAGGTAGAAGGCGCAGACGAGGCCGTTATGGCCGCCGCCGATGATGACGACATCGCTCTGCATCAGGCGCCCGCCGGCGGATGCGGCGACGCGGCCTCGGGGATCGCCGCGCGCAGCCGTTCGGCGAAAGCCGCCAGGCACGGTTCGGCCGGCGACAGCGGCCCGGTCACATAGCTTGAGGAGGCCATCCCGGCCTGCACCCGCTCGATCAGCACCGTGTCCTCGGCATTGACCTGCCGGTTGATGCGCCAGTTGAGATAGCGCGCGGCGCGGGTCTCGCGGCGGTCGTCCGGATGGACGTAGGCGATCTCGCGGATCAGGGTCTCGGTGGCCGAGACTGGGATGAACTGCATGAAGTCGACCTGGTCCGGATAGACGTCGAAGGCCATGTTCGGCCAGAGCTTGTAGTAGTTCCAGCTACGCCGCTCGAAGCCGCCAAGCAGGGCCTGGTAGCCGCGCTCCGACCAGTTCGCGGACGGGGTCTCGGTGATTACGCCCGACCTCTTGTCGACCCAGGCTCGCGCTTCCACCGCATAGCTGCCGGCGAAGAGGCGCGTCAGGCCGGGATGGGCGACCGGGATGTGCAGGCCGTCGGCATAGTTGTCACCGACGTTCTTCCAGTTCACCGGGCGGGGCCGCAGCACCACCTTGCCGCGCGGCTGCAAGCACTCGAAATCATAAGCGTCGATCTCGGCGGCGTAGGGCGACATCATCTCGGCGACGCCGGGACCGCCCGCTTCGAGACGGATGAAGACGAAGCCGCGCCAGATCTCCTGCTCGACCGGAACCAGGCCGTGCTCGGCCAGGTCCAGCCCCTCGAACCCCTGCCAGCGCGGCACGGCCGCCAGCCGGCCATCGAGCGCGTAGCTCCACGCATGATAAGGGCAGACCAGCCGATGGCCGCAGTTGCCTTGGGTCCCGTCCGCGATCCGCGAGGCGCGGTGACGGCAGACGTTATGGAAGCTGCGCACCACGCCGTCCGCGCCGCGCAGGGTGACCACCCTCTCGTCCAGGAAATCGAACGCCTGGTAGTCGCCGGCCTCAGGGACGTCGTTCAGGTGGCAGACGATCTGCCAGGTGGCGCGAAACAGGCGCTCACGTTCCAGGGCGAAGAAGGTGGGGTCGGTGTAGAGCCAGGCGGGCAGGCTCTGCGCCATCGCCGGCGCCGCGAACTGCTCGACGGCGCTCATGGCGAGGTCCGCGGGACGGCGCGCCAGCGGGCGGCGGCGTAGAAGGCGACGCCGGACAGGATCAGCACGGCCGAGGCGAACACCAGCTTCAACATCTCCCCCATCTGGTCCTTGGCGTCGGGGCTGGGGACGAGGGTGCAGGCCACCGCGACCGCGGTGGCGACGAGCCCGACCGCGCCCACCGCCAGCGCCGCACTCCGACCGCCCGGCATGCGCCAAGCCTCGGCCGGCGCGGGCCGCCGCTGCGCGACCAGGTAGACGGCGAACAGGAACAGGAACGGCAGGGTGTAGCTCAGCACGGACATGGAGACGAGGAAGTCATAGGCGCCTTTCAGCGTATCGCCTGCCTGGGAGACCACCACAATGACGGCGACGATCAGGGCCTGCACGGCGATCGAGACCACCGGCGCGCCCGACTTCGGATCGCGGCGCCCGAAAGCCGCCGGCAGGTAGGCGTCGATCCCCGCCGCGAACGGCAGCCGCGCGCCCACGCCGAACCAGGCGCTGTACGAACCCAGCGAGCAGAGGAAGCCGCCGAACAGCACCAGCGGCGCGATCGGACCTAGCCCCAGCGTCTTCAGCCCCAGGATCAGGGCGTCGGGCAGGCCGGAAAGCCGCGTCGCGGTCTGCGGCGACAGGATCACCAGCATCGACCCGGTTCCGATCAGGTAGAAGGCGATCTGCACCAGCGCCACGCAGGCCAGCACGCCGAGGATGGTTCGCATGCCGCCGCGCACGTCGTTGCGCAGGAAGGCCAGCGCTTCCGTGCCGCCGACGCCGAACACCATGGTCGCCCACAGGATCGCGCCGTTGGCGTCCAGTGGCGGCCGATAGCTGGCGTGGACGAAGTCGGTCGCCGATCCCTGCTTCAGCCCGACCCCGATCGCCGTCACCGCCAGCAGCGCGACCAGGCCGATGTTCGAGACGCCGCCGATGTTGGAGAGCCACTTGCCCGTGCCGAGGCCCACATAGTGGACGGCTCCAACCGCGATCGAGAGCGCCACGGCGACGCTCGTGAACAGCCACGGGTGGTCCAGCAGCGGCTTGCCCGCCAGTCCCAGCGCCACCGCCAGGATGTTGAGCATGAAGACGAGCACGCCGGAGAAGAACGGCAGGTTCGACATCCAGTAGAGCCAGCCGCAGAGGAAGCCCCAGAACGGCCCGAACACCCCTCCGGTCCAGGTGTAGACGCCGCCTTCGCCCGGAAACCGGCCGGTCAGCTCCGCCGTCGCCACGATCAGCGGCCCGGAGAACACCAGCACCGCCAGCGCCCAGATCGGCAGCGACGCCGGCCCCGCCGCCGCCGCGACGCTGATCCAGCGGATCGAGAGCGCGACCGACGCGGCGTAGAAGAACAGGTCGGCGAACCCGAGGGTGCGAGTGGACGCGGTCACGGACATCTCAGCGGGCGACCGAGACGCATCCGGGCGTCCACCCAACTCAGCTTCTTCGCCGCCCTGCCCCGCACCTGGCGACAATGTCGTCTTTCGCGGACGGCGCCAATGACCGCGGCCCATCGACCCAGGGCGATTGTTTCGGCGGCCTACGGTCCGCTCACGCCGTGTAGGAACACCTTCCAGGCGGTCTCGAAATAGGCATCGCGCTCACCTGGCGACTTGAACGGCGGCTGGCCGATCAAGATTTTTTGGAGCGGACCGCCCGCCACCAAGCCGGTCATTTGCATCTGGGTCTGTTCCACGTCGTCGAAGCGGATCTGGCCGGCGTCCTGGGCATCCCGCAACGCCGCGCGCAGCAGATCCTCGAATGGCCTCGTGCAGTTCTCCAGCACCGCGCCGACGATATCGGGGAAGCGTGACGCCTCGGCGATCAGCACGCGGTGCAAGCCGATCTTTTCGGGATCGAGCATGAAATCCAGCATCGACCGCGCGATGCCGCGCAGCGCGTCGAGCGGGCTGGCGCCGGTCGCGTGGGCGGCCTTGGCCATCTCGGTCAGCCGCTGGCCCTGGCGATTGATCACCTCGATAAAGAGCGCGTCCTTGGCGACGAAGCGGCGATAGATGGTCTGTTTGCCTGAGCCGGCCGCGGCGGCGATCTGTTCGATCGAGGTCGCCGCGTAGCCCTGGCGGATGAAGAGCCGCGCGGCGGTGTCGACGATGTGCTGGACCAGTTCCTCGGACGCCTGCTGATCCGGCCTGCCCACCCGTCGCAGGGGTTCGACGTTCATGTGTTTTCTTCCCTAGGCGTTTTTTGTTTCGCGGCGCGCCCGCCGCGGCGCTCGCTCATGGGCGAACGATACCGCACCGTTTCATATTTGCGAGAGCCTCGGCGTGGGCCGGAGCTGAGCCGCCGGTGGTCTCAGGGCTCGCCGATCAGCTTGCAATTGAGCTGGATCGGCTTGGCCTCGGCCACCGTGAGGGCGGTGTCCATGAAGGTGTCGCAGTTGAGCAGGTTGTTCTGGGTGGTGTGGTTGCCCGACGAGATGTCGATGGCGACGTCCACCTGGCCGCCTTCGACCGAGCCCAGCTTGCTCTGATCGATTTGCGGCGCGGTGAAGTTGGCGGTCCCGGCGCCCTGCAGCACCACGTCCTGCTCCGGCGCGAGGTCGAGCCGGCCCTGGTCGGCCATGCGCTCGTGCTCGTCGCTCGGCACGCCATAGAACTCGGCCGGGACGGTGATGGTCTGGCCGGCGCTGGCGATCTGGGCCGCCGCGGCCGGGCTCAGGGTGACGACGACCTGGAAGGCCGGGGCCGGCGCGGACGGCGCCGCGGCGAGCGCCGGCGGCGCGGCGCCAGCCGGCGCGCTGGCGGCCGGCGCCGTATTGGCGGCGGTGGTGTTCGCGGCCGACGGTTTGCAGTCGGCCAGCAACAGACCGACAGCCAGGAGACCGGCGAAGCGCGCCAGATCGAGTGCGAAAATTCTGGTCATCCGGCGCGCGCCCCTCGTCCCTGGCGCCGAAGCTTAGCGATATCGGCCCTGCCGCCAACTCTCATTCATGATGGGCCGCGCGCGGCTATTGGACCGTCTGGCGGACCAGGTCGGTGTCGTAGCCCAGTTGCCGCGCCCGGCTGTAGATGGCCTCGCGCGTTTCGGGCGACAGATAGGGGCGGCGGCTGAGCAGCCAGAGGTAGCGGCCGGACGGCTCGCCGACGATCGACCAAGCGTAGTCCTCCGCGTGGTCCAGGATCCAGTAGTCGGCGAGGAACAGCGGCCCGAAGAACGAGAGCTTGAGCTTGGCGTTGTCGCTGCCGCCCACCACCTTGGCCCAACCCTGGATCACCCGGGCATGGCCGGTCGGGCTGCCCCTGCGCCCGGTGTTGACGATCCGGATCAGGCCGTCGGCGCGGACGCGATACTCGGCCGTGACGCCTTCGAGACCGCGCTCGAAACCGTTCTCATAGCGGCCGATTTCGTACCAGACGCCGAGGTACTGGGAGAGTTTCACCGGCTTGGCGGGCTGCGGCACGCCGATGTTGCCGACCGGCTGGCTGCGGCGCGACACGAGCAGCGCCAGTCCGATGGCGACAAGCGCGATGAGGGCGGCGGCCGTCGCCGCGGTTCTCTGTTTCATGCCTTCGCCAAACGGCTTCCCCCTGTGCGCGTTCCGCCAATCCACCGCAAAGCTACAGCTTTCGCGCTTGCCCGTCGTCGGCAGCTTTCACCTGAAGGGTCCTATCGGGCGGTCGTGGTCAGGGCAATTCTACGGCAACGCCGACGGGGCGTCGCGATAGGCTCCGGTCGGACGTCCCGTGCTAGCGATCGATCCGGTAAAGCGAGGTTTCGTCGCCGGCGCGGATCAGGGTCAGGGCGGCGGGCAGCGGGCCAGGCGGCGGTTTTGGGCCGACCAGCAGCACATAGTCGAACCGCGCCCGCCAATCGCGCAGATACGGATGCAATTTCACTTCGGCGGCCGTGGCCGGCGCGTTGAAGAGATAGGGCCACGGCGTCGACCAGCCGAGCGGCGCGGCGATCTGGTCGTAGGGCGGGCGCACGGCGACGGGTTGCTGGTTCGGATCGGCGAACAGCAGCGGCCAGAAGGCGTGGCGCTCGATCAGCGCCAGGGCGGCGAGGTGGTCGTCGAGGCGCGAATAGTTGGGCAGCACCCGGCCGAAGCGGTCGGACTGGGTCTCATCGATGTCGGTGCGCGCCGGCAGGATGTTGGCGCCGGGTGGGACGTGGGCGAGGTCGGCGCGCAGCTCGACCAGGTCGCTGGCGCGGCCCAGCCAATCGTAGGCGACCAGACCCGCGCGGCCGACGATGACCAGGGCGAAGGCCGCGGCGATCATCGCCGCCCCCCGCGGCGATGCGCGCGGCGCGACGCCGGCGAACAGCAGCAGCGCCGCCATCAGCGGCAGGCGGCTGTCGACGAAGGTGCCGCCGGCGATCGCGAACGGCGAGACGAGGTAGAGAACCAGCAGGCCGACGAGCGCCAGCAGCACGCCGGGCGCGCGCTGGGCGGCTCGCCAGGTCAGCACCGTGACCCCAATGACCACGATGGCGGTGGGGATGGTCAGCCGCAGGTCGTAGATCATGAACGGCACCAGCCACTGCACCAGCTTGCCGGGCCAGCTCCACCACAGGATGTCGCCATGCTGGGTGGCGTGGTGGGTGACCACATAGAGCGCGGCGGCGGGGCCCAGCGAGAGCGCGAGCCGCGCCGAGGCGGCCAGCACGGCGCGGCCACGTCGCGATTCCGCCGCCGCAGCACACGCCAGGCGCCGGCGCCGGCCAGGGCGACGCCGAGGCCGAGCAGGAAGTTCATGAATCCGAGGATGAAGATGCCGTTGTAGGCGATGGCGCCGGCGCCCAGCGACCACCAGGTCCAGCGCCCGAAGGCGGCGCGGGCGTAGAGGATCACCCCGGCGAGCGGCGCGAGCAGACTCATCGCCAGCAGCAGCCGTCCGCCCACGCTCGGCGGCAGCACCCGCAGCAGGGCCTGGCCGATCACGTCCATGCCGACATTGGGCAGGATCGCCCAGTGGGCGACGTAGACCTTGGACAGGAACGGATCGTCCGGATGGGCGAGGACGTAGAACCGGGCCAGATGGTTCGGGTAGTCGAGCACCGCCGGTACGTCGACGACGAGGAACGGCGCCAGCGACACCGCCAGGATCAAGAGTGCGATCGCCGGCCAGGCCCAGGCCGAGCGAACAAAGGCGCCCATCAAATACCGTCTGCTCGACCCAAGTGCGGAGGGTCAGTCACCATAAAAGCCGGCGGCGGCCAAACCCTTTCCGGGCCGGTCGCCGTCCGGACCGGCGGCCGCATCGACAGGTTATTAAGCGCTCCGCTGTCATCTGGGGC
>Ga0302308_10004758_pt1 | contig 10651 bp, 9 predicted proteins | sample III_Palsa_E3_3_FD_200531 | JGI IMG/M metagenome (GOLD analysis project Ga0302308, IMG submission 200531) | Peat permafrost microbial communities from Stordalen Mire near Abisko, Sweden - III_Palsa_E3_3 | ecosystem: Environmental > Terrestrial > Soil > Palsa > Peat permafrost | place: Sweden... | reverse complement strand
CTGCTTGCTGTCCACGTAGGTGTACAGCGCGCCGTGGCTGAGCCCCAGGGCAGCCGAAACATCCGAGATCCCGGCAGACCGGAACCCCTTGTCGGTAAATACCCCCACCGCCGCGTCAGCCACCTCGGTCAGCGGTCGAACCGGTTTGCGTCCACGCATGTACCGAGCATAGAGTACTGATTGACTGACCAGGTCAGTCAGTCATTCTGAAGAGAAGAGCACGAGGCGGCCCCGCAGTCCTCAGCGGCTGCGGCATGGTGACCAGGTTTCTGGCCGGCCCGGTCCCGGCCCAGCCAGATCCAGTTCCAGGAAATGTTCCGCCGAGCATGAGAGCACCGGCATAACCACCGCATTTTAAGGCAGCATAATTCCCATTGGAGGGCCCAGGATGCGAATCCGCAAGCCTCTCGTGTATTTGTCAGCGCTGGTCGTAGTAATCGCAGTCGGCGTTTCACTCGCCGTCGTGCTGGTAATCTCGCGCCCCAGCCAGCCGCAGCCGGCCGCCTCGGGCTGCGCCTGGCCTGTCGCGCTTAACCAGGCCACACTCACCGAGAACAGCCAGGTAAATGTGAGCAACCCGGATACGGCTTCGGATTACTGGATAATGCCGGTGCCCGTGGAACCGGGGCTGAGCGTCACGCTGGCTGGGCGATACCCCAACAGCCGCTACATGTCCATCGCTGTCTACAACGCGGATGGTTCGCCATTCACAACCAACGGCATCGCATCGACGCTGACCGATTACCGCATCGCGCCGGACCCGGGCAGCGTCAACCCGTGGCAGCACAAAGCGCCCCCCGGCGGCAGCTTCACGGTAACGCTGAGGTCCAGCGTGGCGCCGGGCCAGGTCAACACGCTGCCCCTCGCGCCAGCCGGAACGCCCAGCGGAACCACCGACGTGATCTTCTACCGTGTCTATGCGGCGCACGGCGGCCCCGGACAGGTACCCCTGCCAACCATTACGCTCACGCGCAACGGCGAATCCAGGCAACTGGGCCAATGCCCGGCAAGTGGCCAGGATCAAATCCCGAAATCCTATTGCTCGATACCCTGGGTGGCCAAGGGAGCCCCTGTTTGCGGGGTCACCGGCCACGCTTCCACGACAGGCGCAGCCGGAACCATCGTCCCGTTCGCCAGGGACCCGATCGGGACGGGCGGCACCCCCGACAGCGACATCGCCTACCTGTCAGCCACCGTCGTCCCCCCGCGGAACGGGGATGTGCTGGTCATCCGGGCCAAAGCACCGGCCACGCCCAGCGGTACCGCCCCCACCCCGTGGCCAGAGCCCAGCACGGACCTGCGGTACTGGTCGCTGTGCATCGACCTGGCCAAGCCGCCGGTACCTGTCGTGGTAAACCGCCTGCCGGGCCGAACCGCGGACTACGGCTGCCGGTACGACAGCCAGGTCGCACTCGACGGCAGCGGCTACTACACCTTTGTCATCGGCACAGAGTCCCAGCGCGCCGCCATCGGACGACTCCCCGGCGCCACCTTCCTGCCACTTTCTGCCGCCCAGCCCGTCCAGCGGTACAAGCTCAACATGCGGAACATGCTCGCCGAGCGCGACTTCGGCGAGGCAGTCCAGGACGTTCCGGCGAACGGGCGATCAGCGTCAGCGGCGGCAGCCATGGGTCCGTACTACCCCCGCATAGCTTCCTGCCCACTCGCGACTCTGGTCGCCAGCGGACCCGCCGTGTGCATGCGCGCCTCGGCACCGCCATCAGCGAACGCGAACCAGACAACAAGCTCAGGGCACACCGTCCCGGCGTTGCTCTTTATATGCGCCATCGCGGGCTGGGCCGCAGGCGAAGCATGGCAGGTCCTCAGACGCCGGGGTACGGGCCCGGCAGCGACTTCGGCAAATCGCGGCAGCCTGCTCATCATGGTTCTAGGCGCCATCGTCGCCGTCGCGATAGCAATACTGGCGGCCGCGGAAATTCCAGCGGCATCGGTCCCTGGAGGCCTCATTACGTTCGGCATAGGTCTATTGATCATGTGCAGCGGAATCTTTCTTCGATGGTGGTCCGTCAAGACACCAGGGCACCCCGACCAGCCGGTCACCACCACAGGACCCTCCCGCTTCACACGGCACCCGAGCTATCTCGGCTTCATTTTGGCGCTGACCGGAATAGGCGTCGTACTAGACAACTGGCTGAGTATCACAGCATTGGCTCTTATTCCTCTCATTAGCCTTATCCACCGGATCCAGGTCGAGAAAAAGCACTCGCCGCGACCCTAGGTGCCGCCTACACATCTTACGCATCCAGGCACAACGCCTTATCCCGTTCGTATGGTTAGAGAGCTTAGTTTGGCTCATCACCCGAGCCCGACTGCCATTCCGCTCTAGCCCGGCGCTCGACAACAACGCTTTCTCCCAGCCGCCGCCATCCGATGCGCTGTTCGGCCGGCCTGATCCCTTGGTCCTGAACGGCACCGCGCAGCAGGAGGTCTGCACGAACCCGGCTGCACTCGCGGAAGGAACGGGAATGCTCGTGTCTGCGTACCGGGTCCAGCTTCCCACTCAGGAGGTGGCCGGCAGCGCGTCGGAGGGAATACTCGATTACTACCCGGCCGCATCGACGCCCTGGATCCAGTTCAACGATCAGTACAGCGCCCGCTGCGTGAAAAGCAACGGAGCCAACGTGCTCATGGTGACGCCGATCCACGACGGCTCCCTTCTCACCGCGGTTCCTAACTCGGCCTGGGGACTGCACGTCGATGATCCGAATCTCGCGCTCGGCAACCTCGTTGATCTTGTGCAATCTGAGGCGGCCGCCTACATCAGCCCGCACCGGCCTCCCGCGTGAACCCGGGTCCGACGAAGTGGCCGGCGCACGCGGTGCGACGTGATAACCACAGGCATCACAGCTGGAGCGCGGCTTCGATGGTCAGCCGTCGCGCGGCTGGGACATTTTCGGATTTGGCATGCGGCTCTGGGGTCTTTCACATCCGCACAGTGTCCGCACGGTCGGGCGCTGCGCGTGCCACTGGCGAGGTCCGTCAACCTCACCGGCACCTGCTAGCCCATGAATTCTAACGACGATTTTCACCGTGAGTCGTTAGTTAGTGGCCGGGCCTGACGGTCCCGGTTTCGTATGCCAGGACGACGGCCTGGACACGGTCGCGCAGGCCCAGCTTGGAGAAGATTCGGCTGACATGGGTCTTGATGGTTGCCTCGGGGATGACGAGCTGGTGCGCGATTTCAGCGTTCGACTTACCCTGCCCGATGAGAGTGAATATCTCCAGCTCGCGGGCGGTCAGCTTGTCCAGAGCCTCGGACCTCCCGGCGGGATGGGGCCGCCCGAGGAACTCTTCGATCAGGCGCCGGGTGATGGCCGCGGCTATCAGGGTGTCACCTGACGCGACGGCCCGCACGGCGTAAATGAGGTCGTCACGGCGGACGTCCTTGAGCAGGAATCCACTGGCGCCGGCCTGGAATGCGTCGCAGACGTGCTCGTCGAGATTGAAAGTGGTAAGCATCAGCACTCGCACCCCGGCTCGCTTCGTAACCTGCCTGGTGGCTTCTATGCCGTCCATGAGTGGCATCCTCACGTCCATCAAGACGACATCGGGCTGCATGCGGGCGCAGAGGGCGACCGCCTCGCGCCCGTCGCGGGCTTCGCCGACTACCTCGATGTCGGTTTGGGTCTGCAAGATGAGAGTGAAGCCGCTGCGGACCAGATCCTGGTCATCGGCGATGACGGTCCGGATCATCGTCATTCATACCTCGGCACCTTGAGGCGCGCGGTCACCGTGAAACCGCCTCCGTCACGCGGGCCTGCCTGCAGATCACCGCTGTAACTGCTGACACGCTCGCGCATTCCGATGAGCCCGTGTCCCGGCGTGCCGGGATGAGCAGAGCCCAGCCCGTTATCGGCGATCTCCAGCTCGACATACTCGGTCCCGCAACGGACATCGACGCGCACCTGGGACGCTTGGGCATGCTTCACGACGTTGGTGAGCGCTTCCTGGACGATCCGGAAAGCGGAAAGGTCCACCGCAGGAGGCAGAGACCCGGAAGCCCCGTCGATTTCGAGGTCGACGACTATCCCCGAATCCCGCAGAGCGTCGGCGACCCGACCGAGGTCGTTGAGGCCGGGCTGGGGCGCCAGCGACGAATGGCCCTCGGTCCCGGGGCGCAGCACACCGAGCAGCTGCCGCAGTTCGCCGAGGGCCTGACGGCCTGTCTCCTGCACCGCGACCAAGGGCGCGCGGGCTCTGGCCGCGTCCACATCGAGCATCCCCTCGGCAGCCGACGCCTGAATCACCATGACACTCACGGTATGGGCGATGACGTCGTGCAGCTCCCGGGCGATGCTGACCTTCTCCTGCGAGATCCGGGCGTCGACCATTTCCTCGCGGCGGGATTCGAGCTCCGCCACGGTGGCTCGGAGCTGGTCGCTTATACGCCGGTAGGAACTGACTGCCCGGCCGATCGCCACCGCGCCGATGAGGATGAACGCGGCGAGACCCGACTTGAGGAAACCGCTGCTGGGAACAGCGGCCAGTAGCACCATGCCCAGGCTGAACCCCAGGGCGAGCACCGACTCCAGGAGGCGGGCCCCGGTGGCGGGAGCAGGATCGGCGGAGCCGCCGGGCTGCTGTCGATGGTCCTGCTGATGGCCGGCCTGGCCCTGGGGCCGAACAAGCCGGTCAGCACCAATGCCGCCCTTTCCGCCATAGTGGCGAACGTGAGCGGCGACCCGCAGCTGCAAGCGCTGTCAGGCGCCCTGAACATCCTGGGCGCCATCCTCTTCCTGGGCTACGCGACGATTTCCGCCGCCGCCCGGCGAACACACTCCTTCCAGCATCAGGATCCCTGGGCGACCTGGATGGCGGGCGCGGCGGCGACCTTCGTCGTGTTCGCAGTCCTGGATGTCGTGGTCGATACCGCCTTGACCTTTATCGCACAGCAGGGCAGCCTCAGTGCCGAGCCGGAACTCACCCGGCTCATGTACCACCTCTACGACGGAATCCTGATGCCGGGCGTGGCCCACCTCGCGCTGGCCGGTTACCTGGCCCTCGTCGCGATCGGGGCCTTCACCGGGCGGCTCCGTCCCCAGTGGATCGCCTGGCCATCGGCGCTCCTAGCCGTCATGGCCCTGATCAACGGGTTCGTCGGCCTCACCGTCTCCACCGGAGGCGCCTTCCCGCTGGCTCCCATCACAGTGTTCGGGTTCATCGTGGTCACCATTGCCGGCAGCATCTCAATGCTGCGGGAAGTACGGACGGCAGCGGCCAGCCAGGCAGAGGCTGTCAAAAGTGCCTGCGGCGGGATAACCCATCAAGGTCATGACGCTGAGACGAGTACGATGACACTGCCGACATCACCTCTAGTGAAGCCGCCGAGGCGGAGGATTCGAAGTTCGTCCACCAGCCGGGCTTCGACCGTTTCCCGGCCCGGCGCATCGGGCCGCGCGAAAGCCGCGCCGGTGACAGAACGGATGATATCGGCCTGGGCGGCCGATTCCCGTCGAATCAGCATCGCTTAACGTTGCGCTTTTGCCACGTCCGTCCGCAACCGAATAAATCTCCGGCGATCATACTTTTTCGCTATCTAAGCGCCATGATTCCGGGGGCCAAACAAAAGGAGCCATTAGTGATTGGCTCAGCAGGGTAAAACCACGGTCCGTTCGGCAAATAAATTATCCAGAACGGGCCGTGGTACTACGGTCCGGCCTCCGCTCCAGCCCGGGTGCCGGGAGAGGAGCGGCGGTCTGCAGCAGGTACGCGTGCCTGACCAGATAGCCAAGGAAAGGCCAGCCCGGCGATCGTCCGGTAGCCGGCCAGCCTGCGGATAATCACGACGGAGTAGGCCAGTGATAGGCCCGTGAGCCCCTGGTCGACTGACACTCCCTAGGACCCTACCGTCAGGACGGCACCAGCAGCAGGTCGGCGAACGCGGTCGCCATGAGCTCATGGCCGCTGGCGTTCGGATGAATCCGGTCCGGCCCGAACAGGCCCGGGTCGCTGGCCCCCGGCATCGCCCAGGTGTCCAGGCACACGACGCCCCGGCCGGCCGCCTGCGCCCTGATGATGTCGCTGGCCCGCCGCATCCGCTGGCGCGCCACCTCGACCAGCTCGGCCGGCAGCGGCATGATCCCGGCGATGTCCGGCAGGGTGCAGGTCGCCACGGTGGCCCCGGTCACGGTCAGGCCATCGAGCAGCTGCCCCAGACCGGCCGCGAAGCGCTCCTCGCTGAAGCTGGGGTCACGGATGTCGTTCATTCCCACGGTGACGCTGACCAGGTCCGGGCCGATCCCGGCCACCGACGGCAGCTGACGCTCGAGCACGGCGGCCACGGAGGCCCCGTCGGTGGCGAGGTTGGTCAGTGTGCACGGCACGCCGGTCCGCGTGGCCAAGATCCCGGCCAGCCGCCGCGCCCACCCGATCCGGCCGCCGCCCGGCCCGGGATCGTCTCGCCCGGCCGTGAGACTGTCGCCAAGCGCGACATAGTGCGACCAGTTCAGCATGGCTTCCCCTCCGGATTGGGTACCGCGAACTCAGCACCCGATATCCCACGGTAAGCCGCCGTGCCCCGCACCGGGACATCGGCCTGATTCGGTACGAATGTAACGGCGATTTCGGGGCAGGAGCACTGACTTGGGTGGGCGCGCGGCTGGTATCAGGGCCAGCCGCCCGATGAGGAGGGGAACAGGAGCTTGATGATCACCAGCTTCGTTCCGTGGAAAGCGGCCGCGCTGAGCGTCAGCACGGCCGGTGTCATGCTGCTCGCGGCCGGGTGCACTTCGAGCACCTCGCCGTCAGCGGGCTCGTCGGGCTCGTCGGGCTCGCCGTCAGCGGCCTCGTCCGGTTCGGCCGCGCCTTCGTCCACGGCGGCCGGCCCCAGCGGCTCGCAGGCCAGCTCCGCGAGAGACGGACATTAGTGGTCAACGACCCCATGGCCATGCACCTCGTCGCGGCCCAGCCGGTCGGCTGGACGGGGCTGGCCGATCTCGGCCGGGCGGCCGCCCATCCTGCTGATCGACGGCGGCAGAAGGCAGGCCGCATCCACCACCGTTATGCGCCGCAGGGTGCGGGCGGCGGGTCGTGCCGCGGATCACTAGCCGACTCGATGAACATGTCCGCGGTGCGTGGCATATCGCCATCCTCCGTCCTGCGCGTAGCGCCCTTACCGAGCGGCGACTCCAGCCCGTGCAGCCGCTCAAGCACGGCCGACAGCGCGGCGCAGTCGCCGATCTCCAGGTCGATGTCGCGCGCCCGCGTCCAGTGCTGGTATGCCGAGTCCTGCTCGCCGTCGCGGTCATCCATGTCGCCGAGTTCCACGTGCGCCGCCGCCTCCGTGGTCCGCAGACCGCTCTCGGCGGCGAACCGCACGGCCGAGCTGAAGTGGCTCCTGGCACCGGCCGGATCGGCGGCCAGCACGCTCAGGCTAGCTAGACCAAGGTGGGCGATCGCTTGCCCGTGGGAGTTCCCGGCCTGCTCGTAGAGTTCCAGCGCCTCGCGCGCAAAACTGCGTGCCCCCTCATCGTCACCGTTCTCCCGGCTTAGATTCGTCAGTGCCATGGCGACGTTGCCCTGGCCAATCACGATCCCCAGCGCGCGGTAGCTGGCCCGCGCTTGTTCCAGGTAGTCGCGGGCGTTCCGCGGCTCGCCGATCTCCGCGAATATCACTCCGAGCTCGGTGATCGCACTGGCCTGGCCCCAGTCGATGCCGAGTTCGGTGTAAATCTCAAGCGCCACACGCGCATGCTGCATGGCGCGATCCCGACGGTCCGCCGCCCGCTCGACGATGCTGAGGTCGATGAGCAGGCCCGCCTGGGCCAGCATGTCCCCGTGTGCGCGGGCCGCCTTTAGCGCGCCTTCGTGGAGCACGCTTGCCTGCCGGTACAGACCGCGGGCCTGCAGCACGACGGCGAGCGCCCGCGGGAACCGCCACGCGCTGTCGGGCTGGCCTTTCTCCACAGCGTAGTGTGCGCAAGACAGCAGTTCCGGCATCTCGTCCTCGAACCAGCCGTGGTCCTGCGCGCTCTCGTGATCATGGACGGCGTCGATGTAGTGGCCGATGAGCCGTCGCGTGGCGGCCTGTCGGAGAGGCTCTGAGTCGCGGTCCGCCGCGAGGTCAGCAGCGTAGCCCCGGATCAAGTCGTGGAACTGGTACCGGCCTGCCCGCGGTTCCTCGATGAGGTGCCTGTCGTAGAGCTCATCAAGCAGCGCCTCGGCTTGGTCAGGGTCGGCATCAACAAGCACCGCAGCCGTGTCCCGGGTGAGCGTCTGGCCAGGATGCAGCGCCAGTCGGCGGAACATCAGCTGCTGGGCGTCGTCCAGGTCGCGATAAGACAGCTCGAAAGCGGCGGACACAGCGCTCAGGGTCCCCGGAAGCCTGCGGATGGCATCGGCGATGCTTCGCGCCGGATGGTGCCGCAGCCAGCTCGCGACCAGGCGTATCGCGAGCGGTAGGTAGCCGCAGCGGAGCACGATCGCGGTGGCCGGGCCAGGCTCCGCCGCCACCCGGCCAGGACCTACGATGCGGGCAAGAAGCTCGACCGCATCATGGGCGGGCATCGCCTCGAGGGAGACCGACTCGACCCCTTCAAGGCCCATGAGCCGTACCCGGCTAGTGATAATTAAAAGAGAGCCGGGACTAGCCGGGAGCAGCGGCCTGACCTGCGCCGAAGACACCGCGTTGTCTAGCACGATCAGCGCTCGCCGATCTGACAATTCGGTGCGCCAGCGGGCGACCCGTTGATCAAATTGCACAGGAATCTGGTCGCCCGGCACGCCCAGCATCGATAGCAGGACCTCAAGGGCATATCCAGGCTCCAGCGGCAGCTGGTCCTTTGTATGAGCCCGCAGGTCAAGGAACAGCGCGTCGGAATACTGAGATTGCAAGTGATGCCCGACATGAACGGCGAGGCTTGTCTTGCCGATCCCTGCCATCCCGTTGACCGCGTGAATCGCCACGGCACGTCCGGCGGAGGCCATCGTGCTCAGTTTTCTGAGCAGAAAGGCAACCTCATCCTCACGGCCGGTGAAATCAGAAAGATCACGGGGCAGTGCCCTTACCGGTGACCGGGACGGCGCAGCGGCGGCAGGCGTGTTTGCCGTGATGGCAGGTAGCGTCTGGATGCTTTCCGGATCCGCGATACCCAGCGCATCCCAGAATTGCTGCCTGATTCCAGCGGGCAGGTCGCTGATCGACGTGATCGGGGTGATGGTCAGCGACTGGCCGCCGGCCGCGAGGTTATGACTGCGGATCACTCCGATAAGGAGGTCTCCGGTCAAGACCCCGGCACCGGACATCCCACCCCACGGGGAGCCCGCCGTATCGGCCACCATTCCGGGCGAGATCTGCGGGGCGCCCGGTATCCGGTCGCCGACGAGCGTGAGGAACCCAGCCCGGAGCCCGGAATCAGCCGTCGGCTCCAGTCCCTCCGCGGTCGGGATCATCCCGTCCACCTGGGCGGAGCGCCGCTGATCGCCGTCCTTGCGCCACCGGGGGAAACCTACCGTGACGCAGTCGGCTACCTGGGCAATCCGCCCGCGGTCGACCCGAGCGAATCCTATCGGCCCAACGCCCGCTATCGGTTCGCTCAGCGTGAGCACGGCCAGGTCAACGGCAGCCGTCCCCGACCTGAGCACCCTGGCGACGGCACGCGCCTGGCCCGCGCAGTCAATGTTGTAATCCCTCCCGGCGGCCACATGATCGGCGGTAAGCACCGTGCTCGCGTCAATCAGTAGGCCCGAACCCGCGTAGGGGGTGCCATTGGATGCCGTGTAGCGAATCAGCGCAACGCGGCCCGTTTCCATGGATTACATCCGGACCTGAAAGATCCCTAAGAGGGATCTTTCAGCGGCTGTTCGTATGCGAGGGGGCCGGACTGTATCTCCCGGTCAGTGACGAGTTGCTCGGCCTCCGCGAGCAGATCTCCCTGCTCATCGAATACCAATGGGGCAAGCCGTAGCTTCAACGTCTGCGTCACGGCGGATTCCCGCGACCGTTCACCCCCGAGCTTCAGCACATTCCACTTGATGCCGGCACTGCCCTTGCCGACCCGCGTTACCCCCACCTGGACGGTGAGCTCGACGGGTTCTACGCGAAAACGCACGCGACTATGCTGCCCATCCCACCACGCTCGCACCAGAGCTTCCCGCAGGGCTTCAATGGCCTCTGCCAGTTCAACCGTGTCCGGCGTACCGTCGCCCCCCGTCATGTTGGCCCTCCCCGAGGTATCTGGTCGTACCACACAAGCTCGTAACATTATTTCTGCCATGAGATTACGCCCGCAGGCAGCCAGTTCATCATAGGTTGCCCATTCCCGATGCCCTGAAGCGGTTTCGCCTGCGAACTTGTCCACGTTGGTAACCGTCCGCGGTTGGCGACAACACGATCTCGCGTTGCCGGCGGGTCCAGTAGCCCTCGTACCCGGTGGGGTGAGTGACCCTGTAGCCTTCACTGCGATCGACGTGATCTGGCAGTTGATCTTCCCGCAGCTCAGCCGGGTCATGCTCGGGATCGCCGGCTGTTCCGTCCAGCCCGATTCGCTCGCCTTGAGCCTGACGTCGACCGGCGCGCCGCACCACGGGCAGCTGACGGCCTGGCCAGGGTCGCTTGCCTGCCGGCAATACCGGCAGAGGCGGCTGGTCATGCGGTGATGCCCGCCGCGTTACTCAGCGTGGTGGCGGACAT
>Ga0302308_10004747_pt1 | contig 10660 bp, 7 predicted proteins | sample III_Palsa_E3_3_FD_200531 | JGI IMG/M metagenome (GOLD analysis project Ga0302308, IMG submission 200531) | Peat permafrost microbial communities from Stordalen Mire near Abisko, Sweden - III_Palsa_E3_3 | ecosystem: Environmental > Terrestrial > Soil > Palsa > Peat permafrost | place: Sweden... | reverse complement strand
GCTGCAGATGCGCGAGCGGATGGAAGAGATGAATCGGCAGATGCAGGGGTTTGTGGATTATGTGCGGACGGAGATGCTGACGCGGATGCACGAGCAGGCTCCGCCGCCGGGGCTGGTGGCGGTGCGGCGGCCGTTTGGGGTGACGACGCGGGAGCCGGTGCCGCATGGGACGGGGCGGAAGAAGGTCAGCTAGTTGGTGGTCGCGTAGACTTGAGGGTGGTGCTGGCTGCGGTGGGCAGCTCGCGATTTTGGCAGGATTCGGTGCGATGAAGGTTTTGCTGCACGTTATTTTCTGGGTGGCGATGGTTGGGTCGGTCACCTCTTCGATCTATTGCGGGATGGTGCTGGCGGCGGCGGCGCGGTTTGGTCTGCGCAAGCGGCAGGAGCAGCGTGCGGCTGCGGACTTTCTGCCGGCCGTGAGTATGCTGAAACCGCTGCATGGGACGGAACCGGGGATGGAGCGGAATATTGCTTCGTTCTTTGAGCAGGAGTATCCGGGGGAGTGGGAGCTGCTGTTTTGTGCGCGGTTCGATACGGATGAGGGATTGAAACTGGCGCGGGCGGTGGGGGAGAGGTATCCGCAAGTGGACGCGCGCTATGTGACGTGCGGGGAGCCGACGCCGAAGTTTCATAATGCGAAGGTGTATTCGCTGGCGAAGATGGACTCGGTGGCGAAGAATGATTTGTATGTGACCAGCGATGCGGATGTGCGGGTGGAGAAGGATTATCTGCTGCGGATGGTGCAGAACTTGAAGGACCCGCACATGGGGCTGGCTAGCTGTATTTATCTGGGGACGGCGCAGCCGGATACGGGGAATGGCGGGCCGGGGTTTGCGTCGCAGCTGGATGCGGTGGGGAAGAGCGTGGAGATGAGCTCGGGTGTGCTGGTGGCGGACATGCTGGAGGGGACGAAGTTTGCGCTGGGCGCGACGATGGCGGTGCGCAAGAAGAGCTTCCAGGAGGTGGGTGGGTTTGACGAGCTGGGACAGTTTTATGCCGATGATTTTGTGATCGGGAATCGGCTGGCGGCGCAGGGCACGGGCGTGAAGATGGCGACGTACATCATTCGGCTGATGGTGCAGGATTCGCCGTTCTGGCTTAGCTTTCGGAATCAACTGCGGTGGATGCAGAGCACGCGGCGGTCACGGCCGTGGGGACATTTGGGGAGCGGGCTTACGTTTGCCATGCCGTTTGGATTGCTGGGATTGGTGTGGGGATTGTTGAGTGGACATGAGGTGGTGGGCGTGGTGTGGCTGGTGGCGATGGTCGTGAATCGTTGGCTGCAGGCGGGGGCGATTCTCGGGGTGCTGGGGGATCCGGATATTTTGTATAACGCGATGATTTACCCGCTGCGGGATGTGCTGGGATGGGTGCTTTGGGTGGGGAGTTATGGCGGGGAGAACTTTTATTATCGCGGAAAGATTTACAAGCTGAAGGATGGGGGACGGGTGGAGTCGCCGGAGTAGGGAGTCGAAAGACTTGTCCTGCCGGACGGGCCCACTACGCGTGGGGCGGCAACTTCGTTGCGGGCAGAGGCCTTCGGCTGGGCGCTTCCGTTGGTCGCGAACGGAATCTTCTTGCCGACCAACGGGAGGGCCATGCGAAGCCGTAGGAAGGCGTGCGAACGCCCGCACCACGCGTAGTGGGCACTTCCCACTACTCACCTGTTGGTGAGGATGGTTTTGTCGCCGCTGGAGGCGAAGGTGTGAACGGGGGCGAAGGGCGAGAGCGTCGCGGCGCGGGCGTGGGCGTGGTCGGTGAGGAGGAAGAGGCGGTGGGGGCCAGCCCAGAGGTGGGTGAGTTGCTGGTCGTTGAGGAAGATTTTGGGGGCGTCGGGATAGAAGCTGCCGAACCAGGGACCGTTGACGCGGCCGTTGACGAGGAGGATGGGCGCTGCGGATTGTGGTGTGTAGAAGAGCAGGGCGGAGCCGGAGGTGAGTTCGCCGTCGTTGAGGATGAGGTCGGCGGGGCGGAGGTCGCGGTCGATGGCGAGGGCGAGGCTTTTGGTGCCGAGGATGGGGTAGAAGCGGACCAGGCCCTGATGCGCGGCGAGCAGGGCGGCGGTCATGGCGGCGGCGATGAGGAGACTGGCAGCGAAGGGGCTTCGTTTGCGAACGAAGTAGGCGATGGGGCCGAGGGTGAGCATCGCGAAGGCGACGGCGAGGAGTGGACCTCGGAAGAAGCCCATGGCTGGGCCGGTGAGGTCGAAGACGTGGCCGAGGGAGAGGTCGTAGAGGGCGGGGTTGGAGCGGAGGACGTCGCTGAGGGTGGTGTTGGTGTCGGGGGCGTGGGCCGCGAGGGCGAGATAGGCGCAGAGGAGGAAAAGCAGCGTGCCGAAGGGGACGAGGATGTAGAGGCTTGCGCGGAGTGCGCGCTTGGCGGCGGTGGTTTGGCGGCGTGGGCTGGCGTCGGCGGAGGCGAGGAAGCCTCCTACGAGTAGGGCGAGGGCGGGGGGGGGGGGCAGGTGGTAATACTCCTGGCGGGACGAGAGGGTGAAGAAGCCGAGGATGATGCCGGCCCAGAGGAGGCAGGCCAGGGATGCTTCGCGGTCCTGCGCGGACGGCGAGAGTGGAGACGCGGTCGCTGGGGAGAACTCGGGGTCGGAGTCGAAGCGCGTGGTGGCGTCGGAGTGGCGGGTGCGGAGGGTGCGGGTGGCGTCGCGGAGGGCGGCAGGGAGGAAGGCTACCCAGGGGAAGAGCCAGAGGAGGAGCAGGGCCCAGAAGATGGGGATGGGGACCTGGCCGTAGTCGTGGGGGATGCGGTGGCCGAGGAAGCGGGCGATGTGCTCGTTGTAGAGATAGAACCAGGCCCAGCCGGCGTGGGCGGGGAGGCCGAGGCCGGGAGGCATGGGGATGGGAGGATTGCGAATGGCCGCGAGGATGTGCCAGGGTGCGGCGATGGCTACGAAGAGGAGTGTGGAGGGGAGGAGGTGGAGTTTGCGGAGGAGTTTCAGTTGGCGTGTGAAGGCTAGGTAGAGGAAGGCGAAGGCGAGAGGAAAGATGAGGCCGATGAGGCCTTTGGTGAGGAGGTTGAGGGCGGTCACCGCGGCGAAGCCCAGCATCGGGAGGAATGCCGATGAGTGTGTGAGGCGCGGACGGCTTGCATCCCACTCATCCGCGATGGAGCCGCGTATGAATGGGGCACCCGGCACTGGGTCCTGTTCGGACGGCGGGAGTTTCGTTGCGGCGGGGATGGACTTCGCGCGGTCTATCGCGAGGAGGAAGAAGTGGACGGCGAGGGTCATCCAGAGGGCGATGAGGACGTCGGGGATGTAGAAGCGGGTGTAGATGTAGGGGCCTATGCAGGTGGCCATGGCGAGGGCGGCGTAGAGGCCGGCTCTATCGGAAAACGCCGTGGTAACCCAGGTCTCAGAAGCGAGACCTGGGGCACCCAGGTCCTTCGCGGACGGCGAGAGTTCGAGTGTGGTGGCTGAGGCGGCGTAGAAGCGGATGCCGAGGGCGTAGACGGCTAGTAGGAGGGCGAGGACGCCGAGGGCCAGGGGGAGGCGGGCAGCCCAGTCGTGGATGCCGAAGAGGCGCATGGAGCCGGCGGCCATCCAGTACATGAGGGGAGGCTTGTCGAAGAAGCGGATGCCGTCGATGGTGGGGGTGACGAAGTCGTGGCGCTGGAGCATCTCGCGGGCGATCTGGATGTAGATGGAGTCGACGTCGTCGAGGAGGCCGGGGGAGAAGAGGCCGCCGAGCTGGAGGATGGCCCAGAAGGCGGTGATGATCGCGACCGAGGAGGCTCGCCAGCGGTGCGTGGGCGCTGTGCGGGTGGCCGGGATGGGGAGGGCGGACGTCAAGTGCGGCCTGGGCTTTCGTGGTGCGGTGGTGGTGAAGAGAGCTTCTAGCTTTTAGCTTCTAGCTAAGAACCAAAACGTAACAACGAAGGACCAAGCAAGAACTAAGAACGAGAAGCTAAGAACGAAGAGCTAGACGCTAAAAGCCAGGAGCTAGTGGGCGATCGGTGATGAGGGCTTTGCCGGAGGTTTGTTGGAGGATGATCTGGCGAGAGCCTAGGAGTTGGTCTACGTCGTCACGCTTTTCGAGGGGGACGAAGAGGAGTTTGCGAGGGCCTTGGCCCCATTGGGCGAGGAGGTCGGCGGAGCTGAGGAAGATAGGTGGGGCGTCGGGGAAGGTGCTGCCGAAGAGCATGGAGGTGGTGCGGCCGTCGACTAACTCTACTTGACGGTCGAGGTAGAAGGGGATGGAGGAGCCGAAGGCCTGGTCGCCGTAGAGGAGGACCATGTTGTAGGCGGAGATCTGGTGGGTGCGCTCGAGGTTTTGGATGGTTTCCGCGAAATTTACAGACGAGAGCATGGGGTTGAACCGCACGAAGGCCATGTGCGCGGCGATGAGGAAGACGCTGCTGGTGGCGGCGATGGTGAGGATGGCGGGAAGGAATCGGCGGCGCGCGTAGAGGAGCCAGGCGATGGTGGGGCCGATGAGGAAGGCCGTGAGGGCGAGCGTGGTTGGGAGACGGAGGGCGGCGACATGGAAAGGGTGTAGTCGCCGACGTTGCGGTGGGCGAGGAGATCGCCGATGTCGGGGGCGAAGGGGAGGCGGCGGGAAGACCAGAGACCGTAGGCGATAGCCGCCGCGATGGCGAGGCCGAGGAGGGTGTAGGTGGAGAAGGTGAAGGTGAGGGCTCGGCGGAGGGTGGGGTCGAGAGGGTTGCGCTCGATGGTGGAGAGGGCCGCGGCTAAGAGCATCAGGAGCGGGAGGTAGACGGGGAAGGTGTAGTACTCCTGATTGGTGGAGAGGGAGAAGAAGAGCAGGACCAGGGTGGAAAAGATTGCCAGGATGAGGATGGTTTGGTGGCGGAAGGTGGCGGCGCGGCGCGAGAGGATGTCGCGGCGATTGCGCCAGGCGGTGATGAGGGCGGCGGGGGCGAAGAGGCTCCAGGGAAAGAGCCAGACTAGGTGGAGGGACCAGTAGAGAGTGGTGGGGAGCTTGTTGTAGTCGCGGGGGATGCGGCGGCCGAGGAAGCGGAGGACGTGCTCGTTGATGAAGTAGAACCAGAAGAAGCCGTGGCCGTTGGCTCCGCCAGTATTGCGCAGGCCGGCGAGGATGTGCCAGGGGGCTGCTATCGCCAGGAAGAGAAGGATGCCAGTGAAGGGGCGGAGAGTGCGCCATTGGTTGAGTTGGCGGGTGTAGGTGAGGAAGAGGATTGTGGTCGCGAGGATGAAGACGATGGCGACGAGGCCCTTGGTGAGGACGGCGAGGGCTAGGGATGTCCACATCAGGTAGGGCCAGAGATTGGGTGAACCCACCTTAGCGCCCAGAAGCGGGCGCGAAGATGGGGCACCCAGGTGGGGCGCGGATGTTGTGGGATCCCAGGTCCCAGAAGCGGGACCTGGGGCACCCGAGTCCTGCGCGGAGGGTGAGAGTTGGGCTTGTGGCGGGTTGAGCGAGCGGAGAAAGGCGTAGAGGGTGAAGGCTAGCAGGAGGGAGAGGAGGGCGTCGGGGATGAAGATGCGGGTGAAGAGGAAGACGCCGGCTGCGGTGAGGATGAAGAGTCCGGAGTAGAGGGCTGCGTGTTGGGTGGGGGTGGGGAAGGCTCGGCAGGCCCAGGCGTAGCCGAGAAGAGCGAGGCCGAGGATGGTGAGGGCGAGCGGGAAGTGGACGGCGAAGGTGGCGGCGGTTTCGTGGCGGCGGATGGCGTTTGCATCCCACTCATCCGCAGAAGCGCGTATGAAGGGGGCACCCGGGTCGTCCGCGGACGGCGAGGGTTTGGTTCGTGGCGGGTCGAGGGGACGGGCGAAGAGCTTGAGGCTGGCGGCGGTGATCCAGTAGGGGAGGGGCGGCTTTTCGAGGTAGCGGATGCCGTCGACGTGGAGGGTTACCCAGTCTCCGGTGGTGAGCATGGATTGGGCGGCCTGGGCATGGGTGGCGTCGGCGTCGTCGAGCAGCGGAGGGGTGAAGGCGGCGGAGACGTACAGGAGGAGCCAGAGGCCGATGATGAGGAGGAGGTGGGTGCGCGGGGAGTGGGAGGTGAACGCGGATGGAGTGTGGGTGAGCCTTGGGACGGCGTGGTCTACGGGACTGGTTGGGAGGGTGGGAGCGACGGTGACGGCCACGCTTTCGGGGGCGTGGGTGGAGGCGAGCGATGGTCGGGGAGAGAAGGCGTCGAGCGGCATGGCGGCGGTATTCAGGGTGCAGTTTGAGGGGATGGACGCAAGCTCACGATGAGCAATGTTCTAAGCATAGCGAAGCTGAGGAGGTTCACACGGGTGGGTTGTTGATCGGATTAACGTACGCGACGCGTATGGTGGCGGGTGAGTCAAGTGTTTGGGCTGTTTTTCCACCGCAATTGACGTGTAAGGATGCAGTAGACGATGCCTACTTTTGCAGCAATCGATATCGGGTCCAATTCTTGCCGGCTGGCGATCGCGTCGGTGCAGGCGCATCGGCTGAAGACTCTGTTTGAAGACCGCGAGGTGACGCGGCTGGGCGAGAGCGTGTTTGAGACAGGCGTCATCTCGCCCGAGGCTATGGCGAATACGATCAAGACGCTGAAGAGGTTTCAGCGGTCGGTGCAGGCGCAGGTGGTGGACAAGGTACGGGTGGTGGCGACGAGCGCTGTGCGGGATGCGCGGAATTCGGATGCGTTCAAGGCTTGGGTGAAGTCGGCTACGGGATGGAATCTTGAGGTGATCTCGGGGCTGGAAGAAGGACGACTGATTCACCTGGGAATTGTGACGCATGAGCCGGGGGCGCAGGGACGGTGTTTGCTGATCGACCTTGGCGGCGGCAGTTGCGAGGTGACGATCTCCGATCATGGACGGATCCAGGAGATGGTGAGTTTGCCACTGGGGGCGGTTCGGCTGCAGGCTGAATTTCTGCGCAGTGATCCGCCGAGCAAGGAAGATATCGCGCGGCTGCGGAAGTTTATCGATCGCGAGTTGGGACGGGCGGAGCGGAAGCTGGGACAGCCGAAGGTGAAGCTGGTGATTGCTACTTCTGGCACGGCGGCAGCACTGGCGGAGGCGAGCACAGCTTTGGAATTGGGGTTGGAGAAGAAAGGCGCGCGGGCGGGGATTGGAAAGAAGGCTGCGAAGAAAGTTGCTGCGACGAGGGTGGAGATTCTCACCGCGGAGACGTCGTCGGTGCGCAAGATCGCGGATCGGCTGGCGCGGCTGAATAATGCGCAGCGGGCGGCGGTGGCGGGGATTGGGCCGCGGCGGTCAGAGATTATCGTCGGCGGCGCGCAGGTGTACGCGGCGCTGCTGGAACGCATGCACTTGAAGGGCTACCGGTTTTCGAGGCTGGGGCTGCGAGATGGAATCCTGGCGCAGATGCTGGCGGATACGGATGTGCGGACCAGTGCGCATCGGACGATGGAAGCTGAGCGGTGGGAGGGTGTGCTCGAGGTCTGCCGACGGTATGGCGTTGATCCGCGCAAGGTGGAGCCGGAAAGACAGCACGCCGTGCAGTTGTTCGACCAACTGGAGACCGTGCACCAGCTGCCGGTGGAGTATCGGCTGTGGATACAGGCGGCGGCGATGATGCAGGAGGTGGGGAAGTATATGAACCACCAGGGGCATCATCGGCACACGCAGTACATCATTGCGAACTCGGAGATCTTTGGGTTTTCGCCTGCGCAGCGAGCGATTGTGGCGGCGATTGCGCGGTACCTGGGAAAGAGCCGGCCGGAGGCGATGGATCGGCCGATGCGGTACGTGCCGGTGGAGGAGCATGCACATGTGCGGAGCGCGATCGTGCTGCTTAGGCTGGCGGAGGCTCTTAACCAGGATCGGGCAACCGCGTCGGTGCGGGTGCGGACCAAGGTGTATCCGAAGCGCGTGGTGCTGGAGCTCATTCCGGCGCGGGGCGGGGCGGAGCTGGAGCAGTGGTCGCTGAAGAAAGAGGCGGGTTATTTCCGCGAGGTCTTTCGGCGCGAGCTCTTGGTGGAAGTGGTGTAGAGGGCGCGAACGACGCGGGGATCAATCAGTGATTGAAGCACGGCAGTGTTGCGCTGCAGGTTGACGCGGGCTAGGGAGCCTTTGCGCATACGGACGCGTGGGATGGCTGGGTCATCGCCGAGGCCGAGGAGCTGCGAGAGGAACTGGCTGACGTTGGGATTGTGACCTACAACGAGAACGTTCTCGGAGGTGGAGGTGTCGCGCAGCAGGCGCTGGAACTGGGCGAAGGTGGCGGCGGGGGCGAGGGCGTTGGAGATCAGGATTTTTTGTTCGTAGCCGGTTTCGGTGGCGACGAGCTGGGCGGTCTGCTGGGCGCGCTTGAGTGGGCTGGAGACGACGAGATCGAAGTTGAGCTTGAGGGCGTTGAGGACGTGGGCGAGCTGCAGGCACTGGGTTTTGCCGTCCTTGTCGATGGGACGCTTGAGGTCGAGGAGCGGATTGGCGCGAGGACTGCCGGCGCTGGCGTGGCGAAGGATAAATAGGTTCATTGCTTAGTCATTGGATGCTGGCGGAAGCGAGTTCGGTGGTTGGGGTTGCGTTGGTGAGGGATGGAAGATACCGGGGTCGGGTGCGGGCAGCGAGGGTGGGGCTGGCTCGGGGTCGGATTGGGGATCGTTTACGGGTTGGAGAGCTGTCTGCATGAGGCTCTGAAGTGATTCTAATGGAGTTGCCAGATTTCTGTGTAAAGAAGGCCGGAAAGGAGCTCGTGGCGGGCGATGCGCGTGAAGCCGGCGGAGGCGAGGGCGGATTGGGGGTCGGGGAGGTGGTTCACGCGTAGGCCGGTGAGGACGCGGAAGACGAGGTAGAGGAAGCGGATGTAGATGGCGGCGACGGGTCGGAGGAGTGGGTGCGAGGGGATGGCGAAGTCGGAGAGGAGCCAGAGCGTGCCGGGGGCGGTGTTTTCGGCGATTTTTTGGGTGAGGGCGGTGAGGTCGGATTGGGTGAGGCAGTCGAGGAAGAAGTGGGTGACGATGAGGTCCGAGGAGGCCCAAGGCTGAAGCCTTGGGTTACCAGCCTCTGGGTCCCCAGATGCGAATAAGTCGAGGGCGGAGGTTTGGAAGGTTTGGAGGCGGTCGGCGTAGAGGTGGCAGCGGTGGCGGAGGAGAGAAAGCATGGCGGCGCTGGTATCGATAGCCACGGCGCGGAGGTTTGGTTGCTGAGAAAGGAGGCGGGCGAGGAAGCGGCCATCGCCGTCGCCGAGAAGGAGGGCTTGATGACGGGGTGGAAGCTGCGGGAGGAAGTGGGTGCGGGTGCGTTGGAGGAGTGGGCCGAGGGCGAAGTATTCGGCGAAGCGGTAGATACGGGCTACGGAGTCGAAGTTTGGCTCGGTGGGGTGTTCGGGCGTCGGCGAGGGCGAATACAGGGGTCTCTCCACTGCGCTGCGCTCCGGTCGAGATGACGAGGTTTGGGGTGCGCTCCGGTTGAGGTTACGAGGCTTCCGTCGGTTCCGGTCGGGACTACGTGCTGGCAATCATCGCAGGAAGGGGAGAAACAGGAGGGGGGTGAGGAGGACGAGGTCCGCGATGGCGCGGAGGTTGATGGGGGAGAGGCGGCGGCGGTAGAGATTGAGCGCGAAGAGGCCGGCGGTGCTGAGGGAACAGGCCAGGGCGGGGAGGGCGATGGGGATGGCTCGGCTGACTGAGGCGATGGTGGCGGCGGCGAGAATGAAGAGGGCGAGATAGGTGAGGCGGGCTGTGGCCCAACGAGTGGTCCAGTGGGCTTGGGGACGGACGGGGTCGGGCCCGTAGGGTGAGGCGAGGGATTGGGGGCCGGAGTCTTCCGTGCGGAGTGTGGGGTGTTCCCAGGCGTAGAGGCAGAGGCAGTTGAGAGCGCAGATGCAGGCGAAGAGGAGGGCCGAGGGAAGCAGGGCGGGGCGGACCCAATTGGCGAGCCAGCCGAGGACGTGGATGGCGGCAGGTGTGGGTGAGGTGCGGGCGATGGTGGGGATGAAGACGGCGGCGGGGAAGAAGATACCCACGGCGATTTCTTTCGGGAGGCGGCGGGCGTTGCCGCTGACGGGCGGGTGGGCGTGGATGAAGAGCATCCAGGCGGCGAGGAGCGTAGCCAGGAGAGTGTAGAGATGAAGGGAGCGGGGATCGAGACGGTGAAGCAGCGCGGCGAGGGTTAGGGAGCCGAACAGGAGGACGGTGACAAACGCGGTGCGATAGCGATGATGGAAGCGGTGACGTGCTTCGAGGTCGGGGGCGGAAGGATGAGCCTCGAGGGGGTGATCCAGGGGATGGATGTTAAGGCGACGGGGATCCAGCAGGCGGGCGTCGAGCAGACGGTCGGCGGCGTAAATCATCCAGACGGCGAGGAACATGGCGGCTGGCTCGGTCCAGGGGAGATGGAGGTGGGAGCAGCGGGCGATGAAGATGGTCCAGAGGGTGGCTACGGTGGGGGCGTCGAGGGAGAGGAGATGCCAGAGGGCGAGGGCGGAGTAGCGGGGGCGCAGAGGAGGGACAAGCTGCGGGCGCGGGGACGTTTGCGGGGACGGCCGGCGGGATGGGTGGGTGAAAGGAGAGGAGCTCATCGGGTAGCGAAGGTCACCACTGTTGCAGTTAGATGCAAGGTGGGGGGATCAGGCAGAAGGGTTGTGGTTGTACCTGGGGAGCGGGTCGTGAGCGGGGTCGGGGGACGGGTCGGGATCGGGCGATGCTTGTTGGGCCGACGAGCCGTTGTGCGACGGGGGATCGGCGGCGGGAAGGGTGTGGGGAGGTGGAGCGTCGGCGG
>Ga0302308_10004746_pt1 | contig 10661 bp, 7 predicted proteins | sample III_Palsa_E3_3_FD_200531 | JGI IMG/M metagenome (GOLD analysis project Ga0302308, IMG submission 200531) | Peat permafrost microbial communities from Stordalen Mire near Abisko, Sweden - III_Palsa_E3_3 | ecosystem: Environmental > Terrestrial > Soil > Palsa > Peat permafrost | place: Sweden... | reverse complement strand
AGCAGGAACCCGAAGATCCCGAATTCCACCTCGGTGAGCTGGAAGTTGAAGCCCAGCTTGGACGGAAGGGTATTCAGGACATCGGGAATCAGGTAGTTGTTGATGTAGCCAAGCACCATCCCCCCGACGACCGCGCCCCAGATCGACCCGAGCCCGCCGATGATCACCATGGCGAGGATGAAGATCGAGAACCCGAACTGGAACTGCCCGGCGTTGACCTCGGTGTAGTACGTTCCGAAGAACGCCCCGGACATGCCGCCGAACGCGGCGCCGATCGCGTATGCGAGCAGCTTCGTCTTCACCAGCGGAATGCCCATCGACACCGCCGCGACCTCGTCCTCGCGCAGCGCGACCCAGGCCCGGCCGAGCCGGGAGTCGCGCAGCCGCAGGTTGACGAACAAGACCACGAGCAGGATGGCGAAGATCAGCCAGTACCACGGCCTCAGGTCCAGCAGGCCGAACGACCCGATCCCCGGGAAGTACGGCGCGTCGACCGCGCTGATGCCGAGGTTGCCCGCGGTCAGCGTCATACCGCCGCCGACGTGCACGCTCTGGCCGTTGACCGCCACGTCGCCGATGATCTCGCCGAACGCGAGCGTGACGATCGCGATGTAGTCGCCGCGCAGCCGCAGCGTCGGCAGCCCGATCACCGCTCCGGCCGCGGCGCAGATGAGCGCGGCCGCTATCAGGATCAGGATGAAGTTCAGGTGCACGCCCGGCAGCGTGCTCGCGACCTTCGAGACGAGCACGTGGACCTGGGCCTTGAAGAAGAACCCCGAGCCGAACCACCCGAGCGAGTACGCGCCGAGCGCGTAGAAGGCGACGTACCCCAGGTCGAGCAGCCCGGCGAACCCCACGACGATGTTCAGGCCCAGCGACATCACCGCGTAGGCCAGCGCGATGATCGTGGCGTTCATGAACCCGCTGGCCGAGCCGAAACCGAACGGCAGGACGATCCCGATCACGATGAAAAATCCCGCCAGCGCCCGGCTCGACCAGGGCGGGAGCCGCTTTCCCGCCGCCGCGCGCCATTCGCGCAGCAGGGCCCGCAACTCGCTCATCCAGCCTCCCTCGTCTCCTCACCGAGCAGACCGCGCGGGCGCAGGACCATGATGGCGATGAGGTAGCCGAAGACGACCGCCTCGGTCCACTGCGGGCCCAGGCGGGAGTCGGACAGCGCCTGGATGACGCCGATGATCAGCCCGCCGAGGACGGCGCCGCGGACGTTGCCGATGCCTCCCATGACCGCCGCCGTGAACGCGATCAGCCCGGCCTTGAAGCCCTGGAAGTACCAGACGTTGGTCTCGTAGAGGGCGTACACCAGGCCGGCTGCGCCGGCCAGCATGCCGCCGAGCAGGAAGGTGAGTGAGATCGTCGCGTTGACGTTGATGCCCATCAAGCGGGCCGCCTCGGGGTCCTGGGCGGTCGCGCGCATCGCCCGGCCGGCCCGAGTGGTGTTGATGAACCAGGTCAGCGCGAACACGAGCGGGATCATCACGGCGAAGGCGAGGATGTAGCCGCGCTGGATGGGCACGCCGCCGATGGTGAATACTGCTTGCTGCGTACGGATCAGGTCGTTCACGCTCTGCGGGGAGCCGCCGCGCCAGAGCAGGCCGACGTTCTGCAGGATGAACGAGAAGCCGACCGCGGTGATCAGCGCGGCGAGCTTGGGCGCGCCCCGCAGCGGCCGGTAGGCGACCCGCTCGATCAGAACGTTCAGCGATCCGGTTACGAGCATCGTGATGATCAGCGTCACGATCAGGCCGCCGATGAGCCCTAGGGCGCCCGTGGTGAGCCCGAGCCCGAGCGTCCCCCACAGGCCGACGGCGGTGAAGGAGCCGATCATGAACACGTCGCCGTGGGCGAAGTTGATCAGCTCGATGATGCCGTAGACGAGGGTGTAGCCGATCGCGATCAAGGCCCAGATCGCGCCGTTGGACAGGCCCACGGCGAAGTTGAAGCCCAGCTTCGACAGGTCGTGGTGCATCACCACGTGACCCGCCACGTAGCCGGCCTGGTAGCCGCGCGTCAGATCGCTGATGCCGTAGTAGATCGGCAGCGCGGCGAGCGCCGCGATCAGACCCCAGCGGCCGAAATAGCGGCGGACCGCCGCGAGCGGGTGTGCCGCCACCGGGGGCGGGATGGGCGAAATCGTTGTGGTTTCCACGGTTCCAGGTGATGTACGGGCGCAGTGTCGATGCAGCCTAGTGGACGTGGAGGGGGCGCAGCGCGCCCCCTCCACGATTTCTAACTGACGGTCTTGGTGGGCGTGATCGTCTTGAGGAAGACCGGCTCGCCGTTGGCCGCGACCTTGTACAGGCCATAGGCCTTCAGGGTCGTGTCGCCGTTCTTGTCGAAGCCGTAGGTGCCGAGCACCGAGTTACGCGCCTTGATCGCGAACAGCGCCTTGAGCACGGCCGACTTACTGTTGCCCTGCGCGCCAAGGCTCGCGATCGTGTCGAGCCCGAGCTTCATGACCTCGTAGCCGTAGATCGCGTACGGGTCAGGATTCGCCGTGCCGTACTTGGCCTGATAGGCAGCGAGGAAGGCCTTGCCACCCGGGTAGGCGGCCAGGTCCTGGGTCGCGACCGTGCACTCGATCAGCGGGTCGATCGAGGCCGGGACGCCGCCCTTGGAGGCGGCCGTGTAGGAGTCCGTGCAGACGCCGTCACCGCCGAAGATCTTGGCCTTGGGCAGCGCCGAGTTGACGTCCTTGGTGATCTGGACGGCGCCGTTGGAGACGATGCCGGCGAAGAAGAAGCAGTCCGCGCCCTCGCCCTGGATCGTCGACGCGTAGGAGCGGAAGTTAGGCGCGGTCGGGTCGATCCCGGTGTCGCTCACCACGTTGACCCCGTAATAGCCCTTCTCCAGCTCGAGCAGCGTCGCCAGGCCGGCCCCGTACGCCTCCTTGTCGTTGGCGACGGCGACCTTGGTGCAGCCGGCCTGCTTCATCGCGATCAGGTCGGAGGCGGCCTGGATCGAGTCGATCGGCACGATCCGCAGATAGGTCCGGACCCCGGTCGGGTAGTACTTCTGCGGCTCGCCGGGAGCGCTGCCGGGGAGGTTCGTCGTCAGGCCGACGTAGGTGTTCGCCGGACTCACCTGGGGGAGTCCCGCCTGGTTGAGGATCGGGATCGACACCTCGCTGGCGCCCGAGTTGAACTCACCGATGTAGTAGACGGCCTTCGGGTCCGTAGCCGCCTTGCGCGCGTTGGCGGCCGTCTGGCCCGGGTCCCACTTGCCGGCCGCGGCGGTCGAGTCGTCGAGCGACTGGTAGTTCACCGTCCACTTCCCGGCCTTGCCGCCTGCCTGAGAGAGCGCGAGCTTGATGCCGTTGACCATCGGATCGGTCTGCGCGGTCGAAGCGCCCTGCAACGGGAGGCTGGAGTAGATGTCGACCGTGCCGCCGGACGAGCTGGTGGATGAACTGCCGGATGAACTGCTGGATGAACTGCTGCTGCAGCCGACAACTGCGAGGGCGACCGCGGCCAAGGCAGCGATCGCAGAGGTTCGTCTCATTTATCTTCCTCTCGTTGATTTTGAATTGTCCGGCTGCCGCGGTGCACTATCTGGCCGGTCTGGGCCAATGCGACAGCCGAGGGATGAACAGTTTGCCCCCAGTTCAAAGGCGCCAACGGTGGGGATCGTCGCTGCCTAGTGCAGTTGTCCCGCAGCGGACTCGTTCGGATCCGGCCGTCGTGGCACGGGAAGAGCTTGCCAGCTTTCTGTATCGTGGAGATTAACCGCAGGGTCACGAAACGATCAACAGCGGGATGCCGGGGATACACCCTGCGTTGCGTGCGGGACGGGTGTGCGCCGCTGATGCTGGCCGCCGACGCGGCGACGCGCCCGGCCCGATGGTCACGGCAGGCGGATGCCGTGGACGAAGCCGTCCTGGTCGCCGGTGACCAGGGTGCCGCCGACGATGGCGGGGCGGGAGTAGGAGTAGGCCAGGGTGTGCTGCACCGAGCCCTGCCGGCGTCCGTCGGCGAGACGGATGCCGATCAGCCGGCCGCGGGCGGAGACGACCCAGGCGCTGTCGCGAGCGGTCGTGACGCCTGCGTTCAGCACGCGGGCCTTCAGGGCGGTTCGCCAGTGGACGTGGCCGTCGGCCAGGCTGACCCGGCAGACGGTGCCCTGCTCGTTGGTCAGCAGCACGGTGTCGTCGCCTAGGACGACGGCGGCCGGGTACATGGTGGCCCCGGGGAACTTCCAGCGCACCGCGCCGGTGGCGGCCTCAAGGGCCAGCGATCCGGATACCGTGGCCGCGACGGCCGCCCCGGCACCGAGCACGACGGCGTCGTCCCAGCCGCTGTACAGGGCCACCCGGTGCTGGTCGCCCGAGACCATCGGGCAGGACCATTCCTGGCGCCCGGTGAGCGCGTCGTGCGCGCGCGCGTAACCGTCGGCGGCGCTGGTATAGACCAGCTGGCCATCGCATGCGGCCTGCCCGGCGGAGAACCCCCGGCCGGTCACGGACCAGGCGAGCTGCCCGGTGGACGCGTGGACCGCGAGCAACTGGCGCCCGGCGGAGAAGAGGACGTACTCGTCGCCGGCCACCCGCGCGACCGCGGGCGCGCTGAGCACCGGCGCGCCCGCGTCGAACCGCCAGACGGCCTGGCCAGTGGACGCTTCCAGCGCGTACAGGCGCCGATCGGCCGACGGGACGAACAGCGTGCGGCCCGCGGCGTCAACGCCGGGCCGCCGGTAGACCGGCCCGAGCCGGACCCGCCACAGCCACGGCGCCCGGCCATCGCCCGGCCCGGGCGGGACCCGGACGGCGGCTACCTCCCCGGCGGTCGAGGCGGCCACGATCACCGGGCCCGCGTCCGGGCCGGCCACGGCGATCCCGGCCTGGACCGCCCCGGTCAGCCTCAGCCGCCAGGCCGGCACCGGATCGGCAGCGCCGCCGGGCACGCTGAACGGGATGTGCTTTTCCTGCCAGCTGCCGTCCGGGGCCAGCAACCGCAGCTGCACGCGATACGCCCCGGGCACTATCCGCGGTACCGGCAGCGTGCCGGACCAGCGCCCGGCGGCCGGGCCGCCGGCCCCCGCGCCGAGATCGTGCCAGTCGCCGCCCGACAGCACCTGGGGATACGTCGACGCGGACACGCCGCGTACCTGGCCGGCCGGCTCGGCCAGCACCGTGACCGGCAGCCGGCCGCCGGACGCGACGCCGATGATCACCCGGTGCCGGGCCCGCGGGCGGCGCGGGGACAGCGGGACGGTGGCCACCGGCCGCGATGCCGGTGTCCCGTCCGCGGCCAGGGTCACGCGGGAGACCGCCAGTACCGGCGTTCCGTTTTCGGGGTCCGGTGCCTGCTCCGCCCAGTAGAAGACCGGGCTGGCCAGGACGGGCGCCAGCGTCACCTGGGTCAGCTCGTTGAAGCGCGTGACCTCCTCGCGGTGGATGTGCCCGGCGAAGATGCCGCGGACGTCATACTGCGACATCAGGTCGAGCAGGGCGGCCTGGTCATCGACCTCATAGTGACCGGCACCGACCGGGAAGTGCTGGAACAACAGCACCGGTGTGTCCTCGGCCAGGCCGCGCAGGACCCGCTCGAGCCAGCGCAGGCCGCCCCGGCCGTAGTGGCCGGGCTCCTGCAGGGCCTGGGTCGGGTCAAGCCCGGCGAAATGCAGCCCGCCCGCGCCGAACGACGTTGGCGCAGCGCCGAAATACGTGTGATAGCGCCCCTTGGCGGTAGCGTCCCACCGTACGTCGTGATTGCCAGGCACGTGCCGGACCCGGCCGGCGAGCGCGGCGGGAACCACCTGGCGGTACAGGGCGTATTCGGCCTGCAGGCCGGTGTCGGTGATGTCACCGCAGTGCAGCACCAGGTCCGGGGTGAGCTGGGCGATGGCGCCGTAGACCTGAGCCAGCCGCTCCGCCGATTCCGGCCGTGAGACGCTGACGTGAGTGTCGCTGACCAAGGCGAAGCGCAGCGCTCTCACGGGACAAGTGTTCCAGATGACGCCCGGAGCCAGGATCAGGTCTCGTCGTGCTCCTGGAGGAAGACGCGGAACTCGTCGATGGCCAGTTCGGCGTCGGAACCGAGGTCGGGGACCACGGCCATGTCGCTGCCGGTCCAGTAGGCCCCGGCGTACTCGCCGCCGTCGGTCTGGACCAGGAGATGGTGGTGCGCGATCTTGATGTGGTCCCGGACCTCGGTCCAGGTAACGCCGGGCGCCACCAGGCCGATCGCGGGTGAATCGCTGTCGTCGAAGTCCAGGTCCTCGAGCATTGATCTCCCTCCGGGCTGCTAGTTAATCATGGGCACGCGGCGAGGCCCGTTCGGGATAGAAATGAGAAAAATCGATGCGGGCGGTCAGCCTTCGCCGCCGGCGATCGTAGTGAGGGCGTCGATCCGGCTGCCCCGCTCGCCGCGGGTCAGCCAGCGGTAGCCTGCGTAGCCGATGATCGCCAGGATGAACGACATGACCAGCGAGATCGTGCCGAGCGCGTTGAGCGCCGGGCCGCCGTTGCCGCCGTGCTGGGTGGAGTAGATGATCACCGACATCGGGGTGTTGCCGGCGTTGGAGGACAGCAGGTCGACGATGACGAAGTCGTCGATCACGCCGGAGAACACCAGTACCGCGCTGGCGAAGATGGCCGGGGCGAGCAGCGGCAGCATGACGCGGCGCATGGCGGTCAGCCGGCTGGCGCCCAGGTCGGCGGCGGCCTCCTCGTACTGGCGGCCGAGTCCGACCAGCCGGGCCTGGACGATGATCGCGGGCCAGCTCACGTTCCAGGTGACCAGGCCCAGGGTCTCGGCCACCGTGCCCAGCGGCACGGCGGTGAACAGCACGGTGAACACGAAGAACATCGCCACGCCGAAGATCAGCTCGGGGATGACGAAGGACAGGATCATCACGAAGTTGAAGGTCGAGGGGATGGCCCCGCGCCAGCGGTTGATGCCGAGGGCGAAGGCCACCCCGAGCGGGACCGCGATGACCGTGGTCAGCACCGACAGCCGCACTGTCTCGATAACCGCCGCGTGCAGCTGCGGGTCGTGCAGCACCGAGTTAACCGGGTCCTTGAAGTACCAGCGCCAGGAGAAGCCCTGCCAGGTGCTCTGCGACTTGCCCTTGTTGAACGAGAACAGCACCGCGATCACGATCGGCACCAGCGACCAGATCAGGTACAGCCAGGTGAAACCCTCCAGGAACCAGGCGTGCCGCCAGGGATTCCTGGGGTTCCAGCGGCTCCGGGGGGTGACGGCGGTCCGGTCGGCGGCCCGGCCGGCGGTCGCGGGCGCGGGGGGCGGCGTTTGTCCGGTGGGGGCCGTCATGACGCCGCCTTCGCGGACCGGTTCGTCGCGATGACGTAGTAGATCATCGGGATGAGCAGAACCAGCAGGAGCAGCAGGGACAGCACCGCGCCCTGGCCTTCCAGCCCGGGCGTGCCGAGCTGGCCCTGGATCAGGTTGCCGATCATCGAGGTGGACGCGGCGCCGGACAGCAGCTGGTTGGTGTAGTAGTCGCCGAGCATCGGCAGGACCGTGATCAGCAGGCCGGTGAGGATCGGCTGCCTGGACAGCGGGAGCGTGATCCTGACGAACGTGCGCACCTTGGACAGGCCGAGGTCACGGCCGGCCTCGATCAGGGCCGGCTCAATCCGGTCCAGGCCCGCGTACAACACCAGGATCAGGTAGGGGATGTAGCCGTAGACCAGGCCGAGCACCACCGTGGCCGGCTTGCCGCCCAGCCAGTTGACCGGCGAGAGGCTCAGCCAGCCCAGCACCTTGTTCACGTACCCGCCGGTCTGCAGCAGGTCGATCCAGGCCAGCATGCGCATCATGTAGCTGATCCAGAACGGCGCGATGAGCAGGATCAGGAACAGGCCCTTCCTGCGGCCGGAGAAGCGGGCCACGAAGTACGCGGCCGGGTAGCCGATGACCAGGCAGCCCGCGCTGGCGATGGCGACGTAGAGGACCGTCCGGACCACGATCGGGCCGGCGAACGAGGCGCTGCCGACCAGGTCGCGGGACACGTCGATGACGTTCTCCGAGCTCCATGCCAGCGGGTTCCAGACCGCGACCGGCGACTCGAACAGCTGATCCAGCTTCCCCATCGCGATCGCGAGCACCGCGTAAAACGGCACGATGAACAGCAGGATCAGCCAGAGGATCCCCGGTGCGGCCAGGGCGATCCAGAACGCGTTCTTCTTCTGGCGTCTCATGGGGGCCTCTTCAGATTCCGTTGCTCACGACGAGCCACGCCTGCTGCCACAGGGCGTCGACGTCGACGGGAAGCTGCAGCTCGGCCACGCCGCGCCGGAAGTACGACGGCAGCACGATGGTGGACAGCAGCGCCGGGGGCAGGATCTGCTCCTTGACCAGGACCTGGGGCGTCACGCCGTTCGACGGCTGCATGTAGCCGTTGAAGCTGATGTTCTCCAGGACGTTCGGCAGGTCCTGCATGTAGTTGAGGAACATGTGCGCCAGCACCGGGTTGCTCGCCGACCTGAGCACGACGTTGGTGTCGTTCGCGACCGGTCCCTTGCCGTCGGCCGGGAACCAGTAACCGACGTCGCTGACCGGTACGCCCTTCGGCATGTAAGAACCGGCCGCGGCCATGTCCCCGGACCAGGCGTGATGGATCCAGGTGTCGCCGTCGGGGACCTCGGTGTAGTCGTTGTTGTCGATGCGGACGTTGACCAGGCGGGTGAGGTCCTCGAGCGCCTTGCGCGCGGTGGCGATCTGGGTGTAGTCGGTCGTGTTGAGGTTGAAGATGCCGTTCTTCATCAGGCCGAGGCTGATCGACTCCCGGTAGTCGTCCAGGATGGCGACCCGGCCCTTGTACTTGGCCTGCCACGGCATGGCCCAGGGGTTGCGCATGGTGTACGGGTTCTCGTCCACCAGGTCCTTGCGCCAGGAGATCCCGGTCGTGTAGATCGTGTACGGCACCGTGTACTGCCAGCCCTGGTCGTAGAAGGGGTTGGTGAAGTCGGGCCAGGCCTGGGTGATGTTCGGGATATAGGAGTGGTTCAGCGGCTGGACCAGCTTAGACTCGATGAGCTGGCCGAGCACGTCGACGGTGGCCCCGATCAGCAGGTCGAAAGGCAGCCCGCTGCGCAGCTTGGACATCGCCTCGTCCATGGTGTTGAACGTGGTGACCTGCACCTTGCACTTGTACTTCTTGGCGAAGGCGTTGACGCAGGCCTGGTTGATGTAGGCGACCCAGGTGTAGATCTGAAGGGTGGCATCGGGTTCGGCGGCGAGGCCTGACTTGATGGCGCTGTTGCCGGCGAACACGGGCCATTTGACCGGGTTGTTCGGGCGGGGCAGCCGCACGGTGCCCGTGCCGGCCAGGGCCGAGGCGCAGGCGGACAGCAGGGGGGCGGCGCCGAGGGCCGCGACCGCGCTGGCCCCGAGGAAGGACCGGCGGGTCAGCTTCCTGGGCGCGCCGTGGCCCTGCCAGCCTTCACGCGGGTGCGACATCTCCTCAGCCCTCGGAGACGTCTTGCGAGCCGGGCGTTACGGGGCCGGTGACGGCTCGGGCGAACGTGCCGAAGTTCTCGACCAGGCGGTCGATGTCCGCCTCGTCGTGCTGCACCGAGATCAGCCACTGCTCGATCTTGCCCCACGGCGGGAGGAAGACCCCGCCGTTGTGCTGGTAGAGCCAGTGCGCGTGACTGTACCTGTCGTCCACGCCGAGGAAGCCGCGGTAGTCGGTTATCGGCTCTTCGGCGAAGACGACGCAGCCCTTGGCGCCCACGGCGACCACGTGCGCGGTCAGGCCGGTGTCGGCGATGTGCCGCTCGATACCCGCCTTGGCCCGTTGGCGCAGGACTTCGATCCTCTGGTACGCCTCAGGCGTGGCGACCTCGGTCAGCATGGCCCGGGTCGCGGCCATGGCCAGCGGGTTCCCGTTAAAGGTGCCGACCATCTCGTACCGGCCGTCCGCCACGTGGTCCATGACCTCGGCGGTGCCGCCGATGGCGGCGACGGCCACGCCGCCGCCCACCGATTTGGCCAGGGTGATGAGATCGGGCTGGACGTCTTCTCGCTTGGTGACGCCGCCGGGGCCGACGGTGAGGCCGGTCTTGACCTCGTCAAAGGTGAGCAGCGCGCGGTGTTCATGCAGGAGAGATAGCAGGCCGGCCAGGTAGCCGGGCTCGGGCTCGATGATCCCGGCGTTCATCATGATCGGCTCGATGATCATCCCGGCGACCTGGCCGGGGTGCTCGTCCAGCAGGCGGGCGACGGCGGCCAGGTCGTTGAACGGGGCGATCAGCGTCAGGTCGGTGATGGCGCGGGGAATGCCGGAGGACGCGGGGGCGCTTCTCGGCTTTTCCCTAGGCCCGGCCTCGTCTGGGTCGGGGGCCACGGACACCTGCACCGAATCGTGATGGCCGTGGTAGCAGCCCTCGATCTTGATGATGAGGTCGCGGCCGGTGATCGAGCGCATGAGGTGGATGGCGTCCATGGTGGCTTCTGTGCCCGAGTTGGCGAAGCGCCAGCGGGGCAGGCCGAAGCGGCGGGCGAGTTCGGCCGCGACCGCGAGCGCGTTCTTGGTCGGCTGGGCAAAGTGAGTGCCCAGGCCAGCCTGGTTCCTGATGGCCGCGGCGATGGCCGGGTGGGCGTGGCCGGCCAGGGCGGCGCCGTAGCCGCCGTGCAGGTCGACGTAGGAGTTGCCGTCGACGTCGTAGACCTTGGACC
>Ga0302308_10004744_pt1 | contig 10662 bp, 9 predicted proteins | sample III_Palsa_E3_3_FD_200531 | JGI IMG/M metagenome (GOLD analysis project Ga0302308, IMG submission 200531) | Peat permafrost microbial communities from Stordalen Mire near Abisko, Sweden - III_Palsa_E3_3 | ecosystem: Environmental > Terrestrial > Soil > Palsa > Peat permafrost | place: Sweden... | reverse complement strand
GGCCGCGTCGGCCTGTGCCCTGGCCGGCCCTGCGGCAACCGTCACCGTGCCCGCCGCAAGCTGCGCGAAGCCCGCGCCGCCGGCCGGGCCAGCACAGGCCGCGGCGCGCACCCTCAGCTCGCCGTCCTCGCCAGCGGCCAGCAGGTACGCAGCGTCGGCAGCCATCATTGCCCGCGCGGCCTCGACCGTGTGGCTGAGCAGTTCCTCGTAGCCGAGCCTGCCGAGATTCCTGCTAGCCCAGACCGGAACGCCGGCCGGCGGCCATGCCGCGGCTGCGGCATCAGGCTGCTCGTCACCGTCAGCCTGCGCACCGCCGTCAGCCTGCTGGCCGCCGGCGGCCCGCTCGCCGTTCCCGGGCTGCGCAACGGCTGCTGGCAGGTCCCTGGCTAGCGGGCCGGCCGGACTGACCGGCTGGCCCTCTCCTATGGTCCCGGCGGCTGTCAGCATGCCGGAGCCGCCGGGGCGGGGTGCCGGGCACGCTACCCCGCCGTGGCCGGGTGGCCTGCTCGCCTCATCAGCCGCCTCGGAGCCGGCGATTCCCAGCCGGAACCACACCGCCTTCGCGGTACGGGCATACGTGACGCCCCAGGACGACGCGAGTTCGGATGGCAGCATCAGGCCGCGTCCGCCGGTGCGTTCCGCCGCGGCACTCTCGCCTTGCTCGCGGTCAGGGACTAACTGAACCGGATGACGGTCCAGGACAACGACTTCCACTGCCCCATGCGCCAGACGGCAGGTCACCTGCACTGGCGTTCCCGCGTGCACCACCGCGTTGGTGACGAGTTCGCTGGTGAGCAGCACCGCATCGTCGACCAGTTCATCCTGGCTAGCCGACTGGCCTGCCACCTGCCACGTCCGCAGCGTTTCGCGGACGAAGCGGCGCGCTGCCGCGGCGGCCGCGGGCTCGGGCTGGTACGCCGCGGTCGCAACGAGATCATCCCGTGCCTGCACGTGCCCTCTTGACTGGCTGTCGCTGCGTCAGGCCCCGCCCCCGGCCTGGCGGTGACCGAATCTCGCCGGAGCCTCCCGCCCACGTCGGAGGCGGCGCTGCCCATCGTGGCAGACTCGCGGAGATGTCACAGGCAAAGCGCTTATTCCGGGCCGGCGGAGGGACGTGACCAGCCACTTCCTGCGGCATATTCGCGAACAATCCTGGCCGGAACGCCCGCCACCACGCAGTGGCCGGGGACTTCGCCACGGACGACCGCGCCTGCCGCCACCACCACGTTCCTGCCGATGCACGCGCCCGGCAGAACCACGGCGCCGGCGCCCAGCCAGCAGCCCGGGCCGATCGATACCGCGGCATTACTCGGCCACTGACGCCCGATCGGCACCTCGGGATCGGTGTAGCCGTGGTTCTGGTCGGTGATGTAGACATAGGGGCCGGTGAATACGTCATCGCCGATCAGGATCGAGTGGTGCGCCACGATGTGGCTGCCCCGCCCGATCACGCACCGGTCGCCAACCCGCAGCAGCGGGCTATCCCCCAGTTCCTGCCCGGGCAGCATCCCGGCACAGAGCGTGACCTGTGCCCCGATCATGGTCTCGTCGCCGATCTCTATCCAGGCCTCGCCGAACACGGTGCCGGTCGGGAATGCCATCAGCGATCGGTGGCCGAAGGACGCGAACTTGCGCCCGGCGCGGGACCCGGCGGTGATCATCCCGGCCTGCTGCACCACGCGCCAGGTCTCGTGCACCAGGTCGAAGAGCGCGGCGTGGTATCGGTTGCGGAGCGTAACCCGCCAGGAGACCATGGCCTTGCTGGCCGCTAGCCCACCCGGCCAGTTGCCCGGGGACCGGACGGACCGGCCGGAGCGGGCCGGACGGCCGGCGCGGGCCGGACGGCCGGAGCGGGCCGGACGGCCGGAGCGGGCTGACCGGACGGGACGACGGGAACGGCCCGGACGACGGGATCAGCCAGTGCTACGGGACCGGCCGGGGGGGCAGTCCGATCCGTTGCCGCAAGCTGGCCGCACGCTCCGTCGATCTGCGTGCCGCGGGTATCGCGGACCGTCACCGGGATGCCCCGGTCCGCCAGCCTCGCCTCGAACTCGCTCATGTCCGCTGGCCGCGACGCCGTCCACCGGGAGCCCGGCGTGGGATTCAGCGGGATCAGGTTGACGTGGGCAAGCTGGCCTGCCAGCAGCCTGGCCAGCGCGTCAGCCCGCCATGGCTGGTCGTTGACGTCGCGGATCAGGGCATACTCGATCGAGACCCGGCGACCGGTCGCGGCCGCATATGCCCACGCCGCCGCCAGTACCTCGGCTACCTTCCAGCGCCTGTTCACTGGCACGAGCTCATCCCGCAGGCTGTCGTCGGGAGCGTGCAGGGACACCGCGAGCCGCACCGACAGGCCCTCGCCGGCCAGCCTCCCGATGGCCGGGACGAGGCCAACGGTGGACACGGTGATCCCGCGCTGGGAAATGCCAAGTCCGTCGGGCACTGGGTCAGTCAGGCGGCGCACGGCCCCGAGCACGTGAGAGTAGTTGGCCAGTGGCTCGCCCATGCCCATGAACACCACATTGGAGATCCGGCCTGGGCCGCCGGGAACCTCGCCGCCGGCCAGCGCCCGGGCTCCGGCCACCACCTGCGCCACGATCTCGGCAGCGGAGAGGTTCCTGGTCAGCCCGGCCTGGCCGGTCGCGCAGAACGGGCAGGCCATCCCGCAGCCCGCCTGTGACGACACGCACATCGTCACGCGGCCCGGATAGCGCATCAGCACCGACTCGATGTAGGCGCCGTCGAACGCGCGCCACAGCGTCTTCCTTGTGGTGCCCTCGTCGCAGGTGAGCTCGCGCTCGGCAGTCAGCAGACGGGGCAGCAGGGCGCTGGCCAGCCCTGTTCGCTCCCCGGCCGGCAGGTCGGTCATGTCAGCAGGGTCATCGGTCAGCCGACCAAAGTAGTGCCGGGACAGCTGGTCCGCCCGGAATCGCTGCTGGCCGAGCTGCTGCGCTGCCGTCCGCCGCCCGGCCGGATCCAGGTCAGCCAGGTGCCGGGGCGGGGCCTGGCGGCGGCCGGGCCGGCCGACCAGCCCGGCCGGCAGGCCGCCGCCCAGGCCCGGCTGCGGACCGCTGGCCGGGTCGTCCGGCTGGCCGCCGGCCGATTCCTGAACTGCTGCGCTCGGCACCTGCGCTCCGTTTCCGCCTGCCCAGCGGACCACGCCAGGCACAGGCCATTGCAAACCCTGATAACGATGTCCGCGCATGGTATCGGTGACCTGCGAAAAGTCGGTAGATTTCATTAACATGCCAACCTTGCGCAGAGGGCCCCGGGACACCAGGATAGCCGCCCAGCCCGGGCGGCCCGCGATCCTGCTCGAGAGCGAGAGCCCGTACGCGGGCCGGCGCCTGGTAGTCGAGTACGACGGCTCGACCACCGCTGCCTACCTGCATGACAAAACGTCAGCGATCGCCGCCACCTGGATCGCCAATCACCAGCAGGCCCCCGCATCCGCGGACCCGGCCAGGCTGAATTCCGGTCAGGCGCCGGTGATGCCGGCCGACCACACCAAGCATCCCGGCGGCAGGCCCGTGCTCGAGCCGCATACGCTGCGCGCGCTCTGGCTGGAGGAGGGCGACGGCGTGGCGATCCTGGAGAAAGAAGAGCTACTGGCCGTGATCCCCGGCTGGTCGGACATGTCCAAGGGCATGCCCGGCTATAGCCGCGACGTTATCGGCCAGACCCCGTTCGGCTGGTCGCTCGATGACGCGATCGAAGGCCTGGGACCGCGGGTGGAGCAGGCAGCCAGATTCTGGCGCTGGCGGGCTGACGGCCAGGAGTGGGCACGCTTCCAGCAGGCCGTTCTCGGCCACCTGCTCGGCAGGCTCGGCCCCGGCGCCCGGTACTGGGACGTGGGCGGCGGCAGGCAGCCGCTGGTCGGCGTCTCCGAGCGCCCGCCGAATGGCTACCGGCACTACACGGTCCTGTCCACCGTCGGCATGAGCAGCCAGCGGATGCCGATGGTCGAGCAGCTGGTGGAGGACGCGAGCGCGCAGGCAAGGATCGAGATCGCCATCGCGACCACGTTGCCGAGCACCGATGCCGCCCGCATCTTCCTGTGGCTCGCCCAGTACCCATGGCGCGACGTGACCTGGCTCGGGCCCGGTCACAGCCTCCGCTGGTACCACGAGCCGGCCACCTTCCCGCTGGGCGGCGGGAACGAGGCCGTCCTGCTGCTCGGCGAGCCAGCCGCCCTGCTCGGCCCGGAGGTGCCCGAACTATCCGGCTTGTCGTTCGGCGGCGATCCGGTGCGGTGGCTGTGGGTGGTCCCGATCACCGAGCGGGAACGCCTGCTGGCCCGGGAGCGCGGGTCCGGGAGCCTGGTGACCCAGCTCGCAGCGCAGCGCCGCAGCTGGGTCGTCAGCTAGACCCAGATCATCTGCTGTGCGGTATGAAGACCGTCAGCAGCAGCCAGACCACCGGGGCGACGACCAGCATCGCGTCAATCCGGTCAAGTACCCCCCCGTGCCCTGGCAGCACCGAGCCCATGTCCTTGATCTCCAGGTCCCGCTTGATCAGCGACTCCACCAGGTCACCTAGGGTAGCCGCGACGACAGCCGCCGCGCCCAGGAGGACGCCCTGCCAGACGTGGCCACGGAGCAGGGCATGCAGCAGGATCGCGCCGCCCGCCACCCCGATGAGCACCGACCCGGCAAAGCCCTCCCAGGTCTTCTTCGGGCTGATCCCCGGAGCCATCGGGTGCCTGCCGAACAGGATTCCCGCGAAGTAGCCGCCGACATCGCTGCAGACTGCCAGCGCAACGAAGATGAGGGTCCGCCGGGAGCCGTCTGGCCTGGCCAGCATGAGCGGCACGAAGAGCGCGAGGAAGGGCAGGTAGGCGAGGGCAAAGACGCCGGCCGTAAGGTCCCGCACATAGCCCGCCGCGCCGCCGCGCAGCCGCCATGCGAGCAGGACGACCACCGTCACCGCGAAAGCGGCCAGCGCAGCCTGCTCGCCGCTCCAGTACGCCAGCGCGAGCATCGCCACGCCGCCGGCCGCGATAGGGGGCAGCGGCAGCGCGATCCCGCGCGGGCCGAGTGCCCGGCTCAGCTCCCAGAGGGCAACGCCGACCGCGGCGGCCACCAGGCACAGAAAGGTGGCCTTCAGGGTAAAGAGCGTGATCAGCGCGAGTCCGCCCAGGGCGACGCTTACTGCCAGCGCGAGGGGGAGGTTCCGGCCGGTGCGGATTGCCTTGCGCTCGCTCACCGGCCCGCCTCTTCCTGACCGGCGTGCCGGCTATCTGGACGCAAGCTACACCTCGAGTAGCTCAGCCTCTTTCCGCTTGAGCAGCTCATCGACCTGCGTAATGTAGGTATGGGTGAGGTCGTCAAGTTCCCGTTCAGCCCTGTGGCCGTCATCCTCGCCGGCGTCGCCGCCCTTGACCAGCTTGTCCAGCGAGTCCTTGGCGTGCCTGCGGATGTTACGGATGGAGACCCTGCTGTCCTCGGCCTTGTGCCGGGCAATCTTGATGTACTCGCGCCTGCGCTCCTCCGAGAGCTCGGGGAAACTCACCCGGATGATCGCGCCGTCGTTGGACGGGTTGACCCCGAGATCGCTATTCCTGATCGCCCTCTCGATGGCTCCCATCGACGACTTGTCGAAGGGCTGGATGACCACCATCCGCGGCTCGGGCATGTGGAAGGAAGCTAGCTGGTTCAGCGGCGTCTGCGTTCCGTAGTACTCGGCCGTGATCTTGCTGAACATCGCCGGATGCGCGCGGCCAGTGCGGATGCCGCTGAACTCTTCCTTGGCGACCACAACGGCCTTTTCCATCTTCTCCTCGGCCTCGAGGAGGGTGTCGTCAATCACTGCGGCTCCTGTGGGTCCGTCCATGTCCCGGCGCGCCCGCGGGCGCCGGCGTCTTCCGTGGTGCCAGGCCGGGGAGTCACACCATGCCTGTCACCAGCATCCCCGTCACCAGCATCACCGTCATAGGCGCGGCCGTCCTCAGCGGCCAGACCGGCTGACCAGCGTGCCGATCTTCTCGCCCCGGACGGCTCGCAGGACATTTCCCTCTCCCATCAGGTCAAAGACCACGATCGGCAGGTCATTGTCCATGCACAGGCTCACTGCCGTGGCATCCATGACCTTCAGCTCGCGGACCAGAACCTCGGCGTAGTCCAGCTGGTCGAAGCGGACGGCGTCGGCGGAGAGCCTGGGATCGGCGTCATAAACCCCGTCGACCTTCGTGCCCTTGAGCACTGCCTGGGCACCGATCTCCAGCGCCCGCTGGGCGGCACAGGTATCGGTGGAGAAGAACGGCGCGCCGAGGCCGGCGCCGAAGATCACTACCCGGCCTTTCTCCAGATGCCGGATCGCCTTGCGCGGAATGTACGGCTCGGCGACCTGGCCCATGGTGATCGCCGTCTGCACGCGGGTCTCCACGCCCAGCTTCTCGAGTACGTCCTGGAGCGCGAGGCAGTTGATGACCGTGCCGAGCATGCCCATGTAGTCCGCGCGGGCACGGTCGATGCCGCCCCGGGCGGACAGCGTGGCACCGCGGAACATGTTGCCGCCGCCTACCACCGCCGCGACCTGGATGCCGCCGCGGGCGACCGCCGTGATCTCCTTGGCGATGTGCATGACCACATCCGGCGAGATCCCCAGCGGCTCCGCTCCGGAGAACGCCTCGCCGGACAGCTTCAGCACCACCCGGTGCCAGCTGGGATGCGCCTCCCCGCTGGCAGCACGCTCGTGATCCCGCGCGGCGGCCACGTGGTTCAAGGCTGCTTCGCCATCCTCCTGCGTGACGCCTTCGTGCACGGGCCGCATCCTCCGCTCATGACGACTGCCGGGTCAGGTCTTGCCGGTTCGCGTCCCCGGCTCACCCAGCCTGGCCGATCTGGAACCTCGCGAAGGCGCGCACTGTGGCCTTCCGCTCGGCGAGCACCTGCTTGACCGTCTTCTTCGGGTCCTTGATGAACGGCTGATCGACGAGCACCACGTCCTTGAAGAACGCATTCACGCGGCCCTCGACTATCTTCGGGACTGCCTGCTCGGGCTTGCCTTCCTCGCGGGTCATCTGCTCGGCGAGACTGCGTTCCTTCGCGACGATCTCGGCGGGAACGTCGTCGCGATGGAGGTAAGCGGGCATGCTCGCCGCGATCTGCTGGGCGATGTCCTTGCCGGTCTCCGGGTCAGCGGATTCCAGCTGCACGAGGACGCCCCTGACCGGCGGCAGCGAAGGGTCGGATCGGTGCAGGTAGCTCGTGATGTAGCCGCCATCGAGCCGGGCGAACCGGCCGAGCTCCAGCTTCTCCTTGAGCGGGGCGCCAGCCTCCTCGATGAGCTGCTGGACCGTCGTGCCCGGCCTGACCTCCACGCCGAGCAGGGCGAGCCGGTCGGTAACTTTCGATGCCATCGCCGCGCTGGCGATTTCAGCCGCTGCCTGCTGGAACTGGCCGGTCTTGGCGACGAAGTCAGTCTCGCAGTTGAGCTCGACCAGCACGCCCGCGCTGGTGCCGTCAAGTTCCGCGGTGACCAGGCCGTTCGCCGCCGTCCGGCCGGCCCGCTTGGAGACATCCTTGGCGCCCTTGAGCCGGAGCGCCTCCACCGCGGCATCAAAGTCGCCGGAGGCGTCCACCAGGGCGTTCTTGCAATCAAGCATGCCGGAGCCGGTCTGCTCACGCAGCCGCTTCACATCCGCGGCGCTGTAGTTCGCCATGTCCTCATCTCTCGCTTCGTCTTGTCAGGGCGGGCGGCTTGTCCGGGGAAGGCCGCTCGCCCGGCGGGCACCGCGAGCCGTGAATCCCCGGCCGCGGGATCAGCCCTCTTCGGCCGGCGGCCCATCAGCTGCGGCCTCGGCCGGCGCGGCGTCAGCCGGCGCGGCGTCAGCCGGCGCGGCGTCAGCCGGTGCTGCCTCGGCGGGCGCAGCCTCGGCCGGCGCGGCGTCCGCTGCCTGGGCACTGTCCTGCGTAGCGGCGACGCCAGCCGTGGCATTCCCGGTGGCTGTCTCGGCCGGCGGGGCCGCGTCACTGGCCGAGGCTGCACTGCCGGCGGCGGATGCACTATCCGACCCTGCCGCACCGTCTGCTGCGGGCGGGCTGCCTGCCGCGGCTGGGCTGGCGGCTGCAGCGGCTGGGCTGGCGGCTGCAGCTGGGCTGTTCGCCGCTCCCGCACTGTCTGTCGGGGCTGAGCTGTCAGTGCTGGCCGCGCTGGTGGCAGTATCCGCGGAGGTCGCGCCCGCAGTACTGGCGGCTGCGGCGGTGCTGGCGGCAGCCACGCCGTTCCCTGGTGCTGCGCCGTTCGCGGAGGCACCATCGCCGGCGCCTTCCAGCAGCGCCCGCTCCCACTCGGGGAGCGGCTCCGCGGCACCGAGCACGCCGTCGCCCGCCACCGCCGGCTTCTCCTCGCCCGCTGCGGCTCCTGCCCTGGCGATGAGGCCGTCGGCGACCGCGTCGGCGATGACCCTGGTGAGCAGCGCGACACTGCGGATAGCGTCATCGTTGCCGGGGATCGGGTAGGTGACCTCGTCGGGATCGCAGTTGGTGTCCAGGATCGCGATCACCGGGATGCCCAGCTTGCGCGCCTCGCTGACCGCGATGTGCTCCTTCTTGGTGTCAACTATCCACAGCGCGCTCGGCACCTTGGCCATGTCCCTGATACCGCCGAGCGACCGCTCAAGCTTGTCGTGCTCCTTCTTGGTCAGGGTGGAGCCGGCGACATCGTCGAAGTCGATCTCCTCTAGCTCCTTGAGCCGCTGCAGCCGCTTGTAAACGGTCGCGAAGTTAGTCAGCATGCCGCCGAGCCAGCGCTGGTTCACGAACGGCATCCCGACGCGGCGGGCCTGCTCGGCGATGGCCTCCTGGGCCTGCTTCTTGGTGCCCACGTACAGGACCGAGCCGCCGTGCGCGACGGTTTCCCTGATGAATTCGTACGCGCGGTCGATGAAGTCCAGCGACTGCTGGAGGTCGATGATGTAAATCCCGTTGCGCTCGGTGAAGATGAAGCGCTTCATCTTCGGGTTCCAGCGCCGGGTCTGATGACCGAAATGTACGCCGCTCTCGAGCAGCTGCCTCATGGTGACGACCGGTGCCATGCCGGTGTCCTTTCCTGTCGTGCGCCTGCGCAGGGCGGAGGCGCGTCTCGGTTGCTCCTGGCGCCCGTACGACCCCGCGGCGGGATGCTCATCCCGCGGACCGGTGAGGTGCGTTCCGCCAGGAAGCCGGTGCCGGCTTCCTGGCAGCGAGCGGACGCGCGAATTTGCCGCTGCGGCGCGTGCCTGGTAAGGGCACGGACTACAGCGACGTGCGTAGTCTACATGCCCTGCCTGGCCGGCCACTCCGGACAGCGGAGCTGCGCGGGACGGGATCACGCCCGCGGGTGCGCCTGGCGGTAGGCGGCCAGCAGCCGCTCGATCGAAACGTGCGTGTAGATCTGCGTGCTCGCCAGCGATGCGTGCCCGAGGAACTCCTGCACGCTCCTGAGATCGGCGCCGCCCTCCAGGAAGTGGGTGGCGGCCGAGTGGCGCAGCCCGTGCGGCCCGGTATCAGGCGCGGCTGGCACGGCCGCGATCATGGCATGCACGACGCGCCGGGCCATCCGGGGATCCAGCCTGCCCCCTCGCGCGCCCAGGAACAGCGCATGCCCGCTGCGCCCAGTAACCAGCAGCGGGCGGCCGTGGCGCTGCCAGCGGCCGACGGCGCGGGCCGCGGGCACTCCCACCGGGACGATGCGCTCCTTGCTGCCCTTGCCGAGCACGCGCACCGTCCGGCGTTCGTCATCGATATCGCCCATGTCGATCCCGCACAGCTCGCCGACCCTGAGGGCCGAGGAGTACAGCAGCTCCATGATCGCTGAGTCGCGCCAGCCGAGGGCGGCGGCCACCGGGTCCTGGCTGGCCGGTGCCCCATTCGCGGCCTCCCGGACATTGACGGCCGCTGGCTCGTTTCCGCCTCTATGACCGCCTCCGGGCGCCGCGTTTCTTCCCGCCAGATCACCTCCCGCCGCGTCCAGGACGGCGGCTATCTGGTCGGCGGCCAGTACCTGCGGGAGGTGGCGCTGGGCCTTCGGCGTCCCGAGCAGCGGCCCGGGATCCGCGGTCAGCCAGCCGCGCGAGCGGGCGAACGCAGTGAACGTCCGTGCCGATGCCGCCCTGCGGGCCAGCGAGCTGCGTGCCTGCCCGGCGGCATGCTGGGCAGCTAGCCAGCTTCTGATCGCGCCGATATCCAGTCCGGCAAGATCGGTCATCCCGTCCTGGCACGCGTGCTCGAGCAGCGACCGGATATCCCCCAGGTATGCCCGGACGGTATGCGGCGACAGGCTGCGTTCGGCCGCGAGATGCCGCTCGAATGCGGCTAGCTGCTCGCTGAGGCGGTCCGGCAGCAGCTGCTCCATCGTCCTAGTGTCGGCCATCGGCCCGGGCTGCCGCGTGCAGGCCACGCGGGCAGCGATTACGCGGCCGGCCAGCCGTAGGAGCCGACCAGGATGGCAGGTGCGGCCTGCCAGCGCCGTTGCCCGGCTGTGGCGGAATTTCCGCTTCCGCCACCCGGACGGAACGAGAGCTGACGGCGGCGCAAGCTTTCGTCGACCTGCGCGGCCCGGCTGATTTGCGCTGCCGACGGAAGGCGCCCGTTCACGCTGCCGGGCCGTCTTCGCGCTGCCACCGGGATGCACCCGTGCGCGCACCCGTCCCGCCACCGCCAGCCCGGAATCTTAGGTCAA
>Ga0302308_10004732_pt1 | contig 10672 bp, 8 predicted proteins | sample III_Palsa_E3_3_FD_200531 | JGI IMG/M metagenome (GOLD analysis project Ga0302308, IMG submission 200531) | Peat permafrost microbial communities from Stordalen Mire near Abisko, Sweden - III_Palsa_E3_3 | ecosystem: Environmental > Terrestrial > Soil > Palsa > Peat permafrost | place: Sweden... | reverse complement strand
GCGGTCGTTCTCCGCAAAGTGCGGGCCGACGTCGTCAGCCGCGCCGTCAGACTCTCCGGCCGGCGACCCGCGAAAAAATCCCGCGCCCTTCCGCCGCCACGCCTCCAAGGTCTCGGGGTGTTGCTTTGACGCGGCCACGGCGGCGAGCAGGACGCCCGCGAGGATTTCGGGATCTAGCCCGTCGGCGCCGGTCGCCACGACCAGCTCGCCGAACTGCCGCACACGCAGCGCCTTGAGGCCTTTGATCTGGTCCTTGCGCGCCCTGATTTCGGCGTCGATGTCCTGAGGTTTTCGCATGACAGCTCCGGGGTGTTGGGTCACTCTGCCAAGTCTGCGTCAATGAATCGTTGAACTTCCTCGTAGCAGATCACACAAAGGCGAAAGTCTTTGAGTGCGCGCTTATACGTCGTGCCGACGTGCGCTTGGTAAAAGTGGTGGTAACCAAGAGTATTTGAGCGTGGCGATCTATCATTTCAGCGCCAAGGTGATCTCCCGGGCCAACGGTTCCTCTGCCGTAGCCTCGGCGGCCTATCGTTCGGGCTCGCAGCTCTTCGACGAGCGGCTCGGGCGCACGCACAATTTCAGCAACAAGGCCGGCGTGATTCATTCGGAGATTCTGGCGCCGGAAGGCTCGCCGGAACGGTGGCAGGATCGGGCGACCTTGTGGAACGAGGTCGAGGCGCTGGAGAAGCGCAAGGACGCCCAGCTGGCGCGCGAGGTGGAGTTCGCCATTCCCCGCGAACTGGACCAGGCGCAAGGGATCGCGCTGGCGCGGGATTTCGTGGAGCGGGAGTTCGTCGCCCGCGGCATGGTCGCCGACCTCAATGTGCATTGGGACATCGGCCCGGACGGCGAGTCCAAGCCCCACGCCCATGTGATGCTGTCGATGCGGGAGGTAAGCCCCGGCGCCGATGGCGAGATCGGCTTTGGGGCGAAGGCCCGCGACTGGAACAGCCGCGAGGTGCTGTCGCATTGGCGCGAAGCCTGGGCCGAGCACGTCAATGTGCGCCTTGCCGGACTCGACATCGATGCGCGGATCGACCACCGGTCGCTGGAGGCTCAAGAGATCGAGCTTGAACCGCAGAACAAGATCGGGCCGGCCGGGGCGCGGCGGCTTGATCGCGGCGAAGACGCCGAGCGGGCTGAGGAGCACCGGGAGATCGCCCGCCACAATGGCGAGCGGATCATTGCCGAGCCAGCGGTGGCGCTGGACGCCATCACCCGCCAGCAGAGCACCTTCACCGACCACGACCTCTATCGTTTCGCCCACCGCCACAGCGATGGCGCCGATCAGTTCGCGCAAGTTGTGAGCGCGATGAGAACCTCGCCGGACCTGATCGCCCTGGGCGTCGACGGTCGGGGACGCGAGCGCTTCACCAGCCGGGAGATGCTGGCGACCGAGCAGCGGTTGGAGCGGGCCGCCGCCGACATGGCAAGGCGCTCGGGTCATGAACTCTCGCCGGCGACCACGCGGGGGGCGATGGCCGCCGGCGAACGCCACGGGCTCACCTTGGGGGTCGAGCAGCGAGACGCGCTGGAGCATATCACCCGGTCCGGGGACCTCGCCATCGTTGTCGGCTACGCTGGCACGGGCAAGAGCGCCATGCTGGGCGTGGCGCGCGAGGCTTGGGAGGCGGCTGGCTACCAGGTCCGCGGGGCGGCTTTGTCGGGGATCGCGGCGGAAAGCCTGGAGGGCGGCTCAGGCATCAGCTCGCGGACCCTGGCCAGCCTAGAACACGGCTGGGCGCAGGGGCGCGATGAACTGACCTCGCGCGATGTGCTGGTGATCGACGAGGCCGGCATGATCGGCTCAAGGCAGATGGAGCGGGTGCTGTCGGCGGCGCAGACAGCCGGCGCCAAGGTGGTGTGGGTCGGGGACGCCGAGCAGCTGCAGGCGATCGAGGCCGGGGCGGCGTTCCGGGCGCTCACCGAGCGGCATGGCGCCGCCGAGATCACCAAGATCCGGCGTCAACAGGAAGGCTGGCAGCGGGACGCGACGCGCGAGCTTGCCACCGGGCGTACGGCGGAGGCGCTTGAGCGCTACGAGGCCGCCGGCATGGTCCATGCGCATGAGACGAGGGACGCGGCACGCGCCGCCCTGGTGCAGGGCTGGGACGAGGTGCGTCGGACGCGACCGGAGGCCAGCCAGGTGATACTGGCGCACACCCGCGCCGACGTGGCTGAGCTCAATCGTCTGGCCCGTGGACGCATGCGCGAGGGCGGCGCGCTGAAGGGCGAGGACCAGCTGCTTGGGACCGAGCGCGGCGAGCGGTCCTTCGCGGTTGGCGACCGGCTGATGTTCTTGCGCAACGAGCGGTCCCTCGGGGTGAAGAACGGGACGCGTGGGACCGTCGAGCGGGTGGATGGCGGCGGCCTGGCTGTCCGGCTGGATGGGCCGGAGCGGCGACTGGTCAGCTTCGACCTGAAGGACTACGCCCACATCGACCATGGCTATGCCGCCACCATCCATAAGAGCCAAGGGGTGACGGTGGACCGGGCGCATCTTCTGGCGACAGAGGGCCTGGATCGGCATGCGGCCTATGTGGGCCTGAGCCGGCATCGGGAGGCGGTGAGCCTCCATTACGGCGTCGAGGACTTCAGGGACCGGGACCAGCTGGCCCGCACGCTGGGCCGGGAGCGGGCCAAGGACACCAGCCTGGACTATGGGGCGGTGTTCGCCGAGCGACGCGGCGTTGGCGGGGGGCGTGCAGACAGGCCGGGCGTCCTCAAGTCGCTGGAGCGGGGTGTGGCGCAAGCGCCGCGCCAGGCCTCACGGTTTGCTGGGTTCAAGCCGCGAGAATCCTCGCCGCGTTCGATGACGACGGATGTATTGGCGCCCAACCTCACGGCGCCGGTGCGCGCCTATGCGATCGCCCGCGCGGACATCGAGCGCATGGCGCAGAGAGGCCTGCCCGCCTTGCCCCATCAGGAGAAGGCGACACGGCAGGCCCGGGGCGCGCTGGAAGCCGTCAGTCCCGAGACGGCGAAAGATCTACGTTCCGCCTTGTCGCGCCACCCAGGCCTGGCCGCGCGGATTGACCAGCCGGGCGGACTGGTGGCGATCGGCAAGGCCATGGCCCGCGAAGCCAGGGTGCGCGGGGATCCGCAGCTTCGCGCTGGCCGGTTCGTCGAGGACTGGTCTCGCCTGGCGGGGCGGCGCGCCGAGCTTTCTGGGCTCTCCCAACGGGAGACGCGCGTGAAGGTGGAGACCCAGTTGCGCAACCTCGCCCAGGGCCTCGACCGGGACCCACAGGTGGCGAAGCTTCTCACGGCGCGCGGAAAGGATCTCGGCCTACCAACCGGCTCCAGACTGATGGCCGCACCGCCGCTCAGCATCGGGCAGTTGCTTGAGAGGTCGTTAGCCCCGGGACACCAACATGGCCCGGGTTTGGATTTCGATCGCTAGGAGCCCCCATGGCGCTGCATGACAGTCTGGATGGGTGCACGCTTCAGCGCGAGGTGTGAGCGTCCCCCCGGGTTAAAGCGAGGAGGTCTTGGACAGACCCGGCGATCAAGGCGTGGGCCTCGGGGTGATCGTCCGGCCAGATCAGCCGCTCCGTGACGGCGAGTTTGGCGATGACGGATTCAAGGGTCGATGACCCCGTGGCCGGCACGGCGGCCAACAGGGCGTCGCGCTTCTCGAACAGGACTTCGAGGCAACCATCGATGTCGCGAAGCTCCCGCGCCCAGGGCAAGGCCTGCCGCTCGGCCGTGGTGAGCTGGCCCCAGGAACGCTCCTTCACAAGCCAGGATTCCAGTCGCGCCCAACGGGCCTGAAGGCGTTCGATGTGGGCGTTGAGCCGTAGCCAGCGCGCGCAGGTCTTGGCGCCCTCGTCGGAAATGGGTGAGGCTGAGGCGGATTTTGTCCCGGCTAAACTGGCGACTGACGTTCCTGCGATAACCGAGCGCCTCGTCAGTTTCGGCAGGCGCACGGCCGCGCTTCCCGCGTTTCGGCGAGAGTCCATGGCCTGAATCTTTCTGTTCCCGTAAGAACGGCGAGCTATCCTGAAACACAACGTAAGGGGTTCCGCGATTACGTCAATGCAAAACATTGATGTCGGTGTTTTAAATTGACGCCGGATGTCTGCCGCGCGGCACGTGGCGCCATGAATCTCACGCAGCGAGAACTCGCTCGCCTAGCCGAGATAGCACCTCAGACGGTCGCTGATTTCGAGCGAGGCGCCCGTCAGCCACACCCCAACAACATCAAGGCCATGAGGCAAGTATTCGAGACTGGGGGCCTTCGTTTTAGAGAGACTGGCGGCGCTATCGTTGGGATGGATTTCGCTCGCCGGGAAGCTCAGCCATAGAGGCTCGCTATTCTGCCTCGACAATCCGGGCCGCCAGAACGCTTCAGCAGTAGACGCATCCTCATCTGGCCGAAGCTTCAACTCTTTTCGTAATGAGCCCATGCAACCTTGAGAGGTCGTTAGGCCCTGGGGCACCAATATGCACAGGGTTTGGACATTGATCTCTAGGAGCCCCCCAGTGGCGCTGGATGACAGCTTGGACCAGCACGAGACCGGCGATCCTGCGGAAGCGGCGTTCGACAGGCTTAGGAATGAGTTGCTAGCGGGCCAGGACAGCGTGGCTGCGGAACTCAGACGTCTGGACTGCAGTGAGACCCTGGGCGTCATCGTCCAGCGTCTGCAGGCCATTGAAGATCATCCAGCGCTGAGCATGACGCCACAGCAGTACGGCCAAGCGCTGCGCGCCGCCAGCGAGGCGGTGGAGAAACGCGCGGAGCAACAATTCTATGGCGTGATCCAGGGACTGGACGGCGTGGCGCGGGACCTCAAAGTGCGATTGGCCGGCACCCGCGAACGACACGGGCAGAACCAGCTTCTGGCCATAGCGGCGGGGGTTGGCCTGGTGGTCGGGGCGGGCCTGTGGGCCGGCCTGTCCGGGCCGGTGGCGCGGGCGTTGCCGGTGAGCTGGGCGGCGCCCGAGAAGATGGCCGCCGCGACGCTGGGGGTGGACGGCTGGAGCGCCGGGCAGAGGCTGATGCGCTGGGCGAGCCCGCCAGGGTTCCAGCTTGCGGTCCAGGGCGATCGGCTGGTCCGGGCCAATCGGGAGGCGCTGACCAAGTGCGAGACGGCTGTGCAGTCCTCCGGGCAGGCGCAGCGATGCGTCCTGACCGTGCCGCCCGATGGTGGCTAGTCGGCCGTAACGGCCGGTATCGATGATCCTGGCGCGGCTGCCGACGCCGAGCGCCATGGCGTGATTTAAGCGGTGGAGGCCATGTCTCCTGCCTTGCATCGCCGTTCCATTCGAACTCGCATTGAAACGCAACCTGGAGCCTCGCGCTCCGGCTTCAACGAGAATTTTCCCCTGACGCCAAGGCGCCATTCCTCGCGGCCGCTAATGCTGCAAAATTCCCGTTTTCCCCTGCGGGTGAACCCTTCCCGCCATCGGCTCCGATCGGTGCGCATGCGAGGCCGCATGCGGCGGCCTCCTTCACCGAAGGAAGACCGTCATGACCACCAGCGCCACATCGCCCGCTTCAACTGTCGCCCGCCTGAATGACGACTTTCCGCCGCCATCCCGGCAAGGGCTGGATGATCACAGCCGGCGTCCGGGCCAAAGGACCCGTCTTCGAATTCGCCGCCGTCAGCTACGTCCGCTCGTTCACGGCATTCACAACCGACAACGACCCTTACGGCGAGCACGATTTTGGATCGTTCGAACTCGCCGGCGAACGCCTGCTCTGGAAGATCGACTACTACGACGGAAATCTGCAATTTGGGTCGCCCGACCCCGCGGACCCGAACGTCACGTGCCGCGTGATGACGATCATGCTGGCCTCTGAATACTGAGGCCAGCAACGGCTAGGATCCGTTCAGCAGGGTGACCCGCGCCGCGGATCAGGCGGAGCGTTTTCAGCGCCAGATATTGTTCAGCGCCGAAGGCGAAACAGGCGTGCGTAATGTGTGATGCTGTCAAGCAGGGAAATAGACCCTGAAATCTGCCCCATCAGCGGCCGGTCATCTTCGGCCAACCCGCTATAAAGGCCGGGGAAACATGCCGGCCGAATTCGGTCGCGACTCATACTGCCTTCGCCCCAGGGCCGGTCCCGTTTCCACTTCGTTCCGATTTGCTAAGCAATCCGGCATCAAGCGGGCAAATTCAGCGGTCAGAAATGCGCCATTTGCAGACCTTGGACACGCTGCGGATTCCCGACATTAAGCCGTCATCTGCCGGCCTCAGAACCGCTTCGGAACCGCGACGCCGCCTTTGCGCAGAATCTCCGCCTCGACGCGGAAAATATCCGGCACGTTGATCTTGCCGTTGGTGCGCTCCTCCATCACCGCGACGTTCTTCATCGCTCCAAGGAGGGCCAATAGCTCACCGCCGTCGGACAGTCCAACCGGGGCGTTCATGGACTGAGAGCCGGCCGGTGTGGCGACGGCTTGAAGGACCTTTTGCGCGTTCCAAAGTTCGAAGAGTTCTGCGCGGTCCATCGGCACGAACTGCCGGTGCAGGGCTTTCAGCGCTGGCTGGATCCAGGGGTAGTCCTCGTAGAGCTCCGTCAGCCGGCTGGTTGAGGCCCATCGTACCCCATCCTGAAGTCCCAGATGATCCACCGCCAGGCCCGTCGGCGGCGGGTCATGTTCCGCCGCCTTCTTCCAGGCGATGAGAAAGCTACGCGGCGAGCACGTGTTCGCGGTGTCGCTCAGGTGCAGAGGCACCCAGGTATAGACCCGCCCGCGCTTCTTGTTGGTCCCCATGAAGGCACCGCCGATCGCCTCGATCAGCCTGGCTTGCTCATCGACATAGGTGGTGTTGTCCGCGCCGCCGATGGGTAGGGCGCGGCTAGCGCCGATCCCCTCGGCCAGTTCCTGCAGCGCCGGTCCGCCCTCGGCGTCGCGGAGAATCTCGAACAATAGCAACCCATAAAGCTCATTGGGCCGCCAGATCAGGTCGACGTAGTCGTTGCGGATCTTCGAACTGTCCGGAAAGCGGAACAACTCCTGATCGGAAAACTGGTCCACGCGCATGAAGATCTTGACGCGGATGGCGCGAAACGACTGAAGGCCGACGGCGAGGGCCAAAAGTGCGCGGGTTAGGGCACGGATGGTACCCCAGTCCGGGCCCAGCCGATCAAGCGCGTCGAACACGACCAGCAGGGTCTGTTGGCCGTGGATCAGCTGGTCGTCGAGCTGCGAGAGGTTCTGGGAATATAGCCCTGGATCGGCCTCAAGCGCCGCAATTGCCTGCGCCAAGGTCGACTGTGGGCCACTGCCCAGGACCATGAGGGCCGCGCGCAGGAGCACCCCCCGCCAGATCAGGTCCGGACTGAGGCCCCTCGCGAACAGACCGGCGATTTCGTCCGTAGTCGGGGCGATGGCACCGACCTTGGCCGATCCGTTGAAGCCGACCTCGACGCGGACAGTCTTCAGCGGCCGATTGCCATAGACATCCGCCAGACGGCTGCGCAGGTCTGGGCTCAGCAGCGCATGGGTCCAAAAGCTCTTGCCCATCCCGCGATTGCCCACCACCAATTGTCGCTTGAGGTCGAGGACGCCGCGGTGGCCGCTCGGCAAAAATGCTCGATCGACCGGGATCGGCTCGTTCGGCTCGACCCTCGAGGACAGCTCGAAGGCAGCGATGGCTCGTCGGATGGCGGCGAAGTTGATGGCCTGCGTGTTCACGGCGACTAGTCGATCCGATTCAAAGGAGAGGCAATGATGGCATCGAGACCGTCGAGGAACGAGCGAAAGGTCTGCTCGTAAAATGATTGGGTCAATTGGCCGGGAATGCGAAGTGGGTCGAAATCGACAAAGCTCTGGTTGAACGCGATAGTCAGTGGCCAATGGGGTGCCGATACATCGTCCCGAGTGAAGCGAAACGCGTCCTCGTCAGCTTGGCCCGTATGCTCTTCGTCATAGAGATTTTCGGAATAGAGATCGTAGAAATCGTCCTGAAACTGCTGGCCGACGCCGAAGTCCATACTCGCCTTCGCGTAGACGGGCCGGAGGGCCGCGCGCCAGTCAGCGTCGCGCTTGAGCGCCAGGTCCCGCTGCGCCAGCAACTGCAGCGCCGAAAAAAGCGACCGATAGCCTTCAACGGTTTGTTTTTGCGCCGTGCCGAAGAGCAGGACGGTGGCCCCCAAGCCGATCACGGCCGGGGCGGCCAGTTCGGATAGACCTGCGCGGCTGTCGATCAGAACAACGTCATAGGTGCTCGCATCGGCGATGCGGCCGATCATGGTGGAGACCTGTTCACCTACCGGCACACTGCCTTGCTCCGTGATATCCTCAATCATGGCACGCGAGAGTTTGGGCAAGACGTTCACCGGCGTCGCAATCGACCGCCGCCCGAGCGCCGGCATGACGTCGACCCGCCCGCCACCTGCCACCGTTAGGCCGCTGGCTCCGATGAACGATGGAAGCAGAGCGTCGCCGACCCCCCGGAGGCCGTTTTCAACCAAGAAGTCCAGAACGCCGAATTCCGGCATGCGCTCGGCGTCGAGGATCATGTCACCAAGGCCCGGAGCCTCCAGGTCCAAGTCGACCAGCAGTACGTTACGATTGCGCCGGGCCAAATCGGCGGCCGCCACTACCAAGGCGGTCGAACGACCGACCCCGCCTTTCAGGGTGGCGAAGGCGATCCGTGGCGGATTGGTCGAGACCGCTGCTGGAGCAGCCAGCCATCCGGCACCGACGATGCGGCGGTCGAGCAGCTGGCAAAACAGCCCATCGGCCTTGATCGGCACGCGGTCCGGCGAGGCGAGGATAGGACCTGCGCCTGGCTCGTCGGCGAAGACAAGGGTCCGGTCAGCGCGGGCATAAGGTCCCAGCGCGGCCCGTAGTGCTTCGCCGAGGCCAACACGCTCCTCCTCCGAGGCTGGCCGGCGCGCCGAGAAGAAGCTGAGGCGCCCCGAAGCGTCACGCAGGGCCGTCCCCTCTTCAACGAAATCGGTGCCTGCTTGGGCACTCAGGGTCCGGATCAGGATTGGCAAAGATTCGTCGAAGAACGGATCCGGCATCATGGCATCTCCATTCTGCCGATCAGTTCCTCAGCGTCGCCGCGCCAAGCGACGATCCAGGCCTCCCGGATATCCTCGGTCGGGGCATAGCGCATCTGGGTGTTCCAGTGCTGGAAGAGGGTTTGGGACTCCGCAATTTTGCGCAACTCTCCCTCGCGTCGGCCAAAGGCTGCCTCGCCCAAACGCGCCTTCAGTTCGGGAAAGTGGGCATAGTACGGATCGTCCCGCCGAGACTCCGGCGCCAGGGGTGCCATCCCGCTTGACCGCATTAAGGCCTTGACGGCCAACTCCCCAGTCAAGCCGAAGAGGTAGCCGGCTACGCTCCGACATCCAGGCTGTGCGCCCGCCGAGGCAGCGCCGTGCAACTCGGTGGCTGCCCTAAGATGTCGTCGGGCCGCAGTAACCAGATCTTGCCTATAGACCATACGAATGTCCCAACGAGTCGCGGGCCTTGCGGGCCGACTTGTGAGGTTAGCCTTCTACGACGGCGAGCGCATCCATTCGCCGCGTTGGACTGACGCTTTATGGATCGGGTCGATCGGGTGGCTCCGATCCAAGCCAAAGTCTGGCCACTATCAGCTGAAGGCAAAACCTGACGGGACTATCGCCCGTCAGCGGACTTTCCCAAGTTCGGCTAAGAGTCAGGCCTCGCCGTTCGTGACGCCAACGCCCGACGTCAACCACAAGGTGATCCCAGGCGACGGCCGACGATCGTCGTCGATGCATCCTCGCAATGGGGCGGCTTGGTCCTGGCTGAATTTCCCGTCGTCCCTGTAGTGCGTGAAAGACTCAGTTTACTATGCTTTGCAGACATCCTTGGAGCCTTGCAATTAGCGCACTAGTTAGCGCACTCAAACCCAACACCCTCGTTTATCATGTTAAATCAGGGCGTTGCACAAATCCCACTCAGACTCAAAATCTGTTGTCGAGAGACGTGTTGGTTCGAGTCCGACCTGGGGCACCATTGTTTTGTATCAATATTTGGCGGTTCGGCGGTGGTTCGGCTAACCATTCTGAACTCATGTCAGGTTGATGTCAGTCTTTGGCGTAATGGTTGGCGAGGCCGAAAGGGCATCGCCGACGTACGCGCAGGTTCAATCCACTGCGACCAAGCTTAAAGCCGGCGGTGCGGTAGGCGGCGCAATTGCGGAACTCTGGGACGCCACGGCGCGCGATGCGGCGCCGCCTGACCAGCCCCCTACAGCTCAATCCCCAACGCCGTCAGATCATATATCATCCGGGAAAGCGCCTTCGTCATCTCCACCCCGCGACCATCGACGCCGGCGCCTGCATGTAGGCGATGCTGGCGAGGTAGCCTTTGCCGACCTTGACCAGTTTGCCGGCGGCGACCAGGGCGTGGACCTGGCGGCGGATGCTTTCCTTGTTCAGGTTCAGGCGAGCGGCGACTTCGCGGATGGTGGCGGGACGGCGCTCGGCGTCGGTGGGCGGGGTGTCGGCGCGGGCATAGCGCCAGGCCTGTCCCGGATCCTTGGCGATCGGCTGGCCCCGTCATCCTGTGCCGCCGGCTCGGGATGACGTGGCGGGGTTGGATGAGACCCTATCCCGCCGCGGGCTCCAGCTTGTCCTGGGTCTTCGTCTCGAAATCGCTGGCCTCGTGCCGCTCGCGCAGTTGGCTGCTTGGTTCGCCCATGACGCGGTTGACCATGCGGCCGCGCTTTACCG
>Ga0302308_10004728_pt1 | contig 10678 bp, 12 predicted proteins | sample III_Palsa_E3_3_FD_200531 | JGI IMG/M metagenome (GOLD analysis project Ga0302308, IMG submission 200531) | Peat permafrost microbial communities from Stordalen Mire near Abisko, Sweden - III_Palsa_E3_3 | ecosystem: Environmental > Terrestrial > Soil > Palsa > Peat permafrost | place: Sweden... | reverse complement strand
CATGTCTGATTTCAGGGAATACGAGAACAGCGTGGCAACATCAGACGACGCGTACTCGACCAGGCGGTTACGCACGCGAACACACAGCTAGCCGCAGACGGATTCGAGTCGCTGCCCTCCGGTCTGACGCCGCATTCGCTGCGCCGGACGTTCGCCTCGCTGCTGTTCGCCATCGGCGAGACACCACCGTACGTCATGGCGCAGATGGGCCACACCACGCCGAACCTCACGCTTACGATCTACGCTCGGCAGATGGATCGCCGCGACGGCGAGCCGGACCGCTTGAAGCTCCTCGTCGACGGCCACTCGCCCGCCGCGGCCCTGGACAGGAACCTCGGCGCCTTTGAGCGAGCCGGAAACGCGACAGGATCCTGTCGGAGGCTGAGCGATGAAGGGCCAAGCTCAAGCGACCGCAACCGACAATAGGATGGCGGCCTCGATGGCCCAACAGGTTCGACACCATCCGCGCCGCCACGCTGCCGTGCGCACCGACGAGTACCTGTACTCGCAGCTCATCCCCTACATCGGGAACAAGCGCAAGCTCCTGCCGCTGATCGCTCAGGCAATCGCCAAGACCGGCATTGAGGACGGGACGTTCGTCGACCTCACGACCGGGACGACAGTGGTCGCGCGGCTCGCGAAGACGCTCGGTTTCCGGGTGCTCGCGAACGATTGGGAGCCGTATTCGTACGAGATCGCGTTAGGCACGGTCACGTTGAACGAGCCTCCCGCGTTCGCCTCCATCGGCGGCGCGAACAAGGTGTTCGCGCGTCTCAACACACTTGATCCGATGGACGGCTACATCGCCCGGCACCTATGCCCGGTGGATGATGAGAACCCGGACCCAGAACGGGAGCGGATGTTCTTCACGCGCGCTAACGGCGGCAGAATCGACGCGATTCGGGAGCAGATAGAGCGTTGGGACCGAGCCGGCAGGCTTTCGGCCGAGGAGCGCGCGTACATCTTCGCGTCGCTTGTCTACGCGGTCAGCTACGTGAGCAACACAAGCGGCGTGTTCAAGGGCTTCCACCACGGATGGGGCGGGAAGACCTCGACCGCGCTCTACCGCATCCTCAGCCGCCTGACGCTTCGACCTCCCGTCCTACTCGACAACGGCCAGGACAACGTGAGCACGCGCGAGGACGTTCAACAGCTTGCAAGTCGCCTACCGGACGTCATAGGCGAGCGCCCCGACATCGCGTACTTGGACCCGCCATACAACCAGCATCCATACGGCAGCAACTACCACGTTCTGAACACCGTCGTTCTCTGGGACAAGCCACCTCTCAACCCCTCCATCCTCGTAGACGGAAAGAAGCACGACAAGTCGGCCATTCGGCGAGACTGGAGGACCGAGCGACGCTCTCCGTACAACCATGAGAACCAGGCGCTTTCCGCGCTGCAATCGTTGGTCGCGAGCATCGAGGCGCGCTGGCTGCTTGTGAGCTACAGCACCGATGGCAATATCCCGCTCATGGACCTCCTCGGTACGCTTGCCGCTCGCGGACACCTCGACATGGTGGCGAACAGCTACAAACGCTACCGCGTCAGTACACCGCGCATGTCGCCTAAGTCGCACAACGTCGAGTTCGTGGCCGTCGTTGACCTAGACGCCCCGCCGTCACCCGACCGTGTCGAACCGATTGCGCGAGCGATCCTCACGCGCGAGGCTAAGGCGCTGAGTCAAGCAGAAGAGATCAACGCCGGGCAGCTTTCGCTCGTCTGAGGTCGGCAGCTACAGGCCGTACTCGTATTTGTAGTAGGCGATCGCTTGTTCAGCGACATCAATGAGGACCGAGAACATCTCTTCCGGCGTCCACGGTGCAACGCGGAAGAACAGTGAGGTCGGCTTCAACATGTCGTCTCGTAGGGCGATCTTGTCGACGAACACGCGGTTCAGCGGTAGGAGCCCGTTCATCGTCGCTACGCGGTCGATGATCGTGACGTCCGTAGCGAAGTCGCATCCCTCGCCGAAACACACGAACGGCGTGATCTTCTCCCCAAGGAAGAGCGCATCGAAGCCGCGCATGTTCTTGCCGAGGCGCTCAATCGCGTTCCCCGGCCTTTGTTTGCCCTTTCCTTCGAGCTTGCGAACGTCGTTGACTCCCTGACGCTTAGCCTCGGCGACGAGCACGTAGCGACGCGGTTCCTCGCCCCACTCTTTGATCCACATGAATCCGCCGTCCGGTTCCATCGAGGTCCTCGTTGGACCGCGGAACGCCTGCTCGAACTGGACACCGATGGTCTTGGCGTATAGGCGGTTGAGTTCTCCGATCAGCGCGTCAAGGTAGAGCCTGGGCTCCACCACGGCCGTCAGACCGAATTGACTCGCGATGGTTTCTTCGACTTCTGCAATCGCGGCGGCGAGGCGCTTCTCCATCTTCGCCGACTGACTATTCATCTTGATTCCAAGATGCGATGTTCGCAGCGCTTTGCGCGGCATGTAGGGGCGCAGTCTGCCAGACCGGTCAGGCCCGTGCCGTTCGGGGTGGCTCGGACAAGCGGCCTTGCGCATCCCGAGCAGCGGACATGGCGGTCCTCGGGCGCTCAACGGGCAGCAGCACTGCGCTCGATGCCTCCGCCGACGCGGCCAAGACCGCGCAAGCCCAATAGAATCGGCCGCCCAGGGCGCGTAGCTCAGTGGGAGAGCGCTCGCTTCACACGCGAGGCGGCGGGTGGGCGTGGGAGCCCGGTTTTTCAGCGCCCATCAGGGTTTTCGGCGCTCAGCTTTTGGCTTGGATACGGCCGGATTGGACCCGATTTGACGTGGTTTGGGCAGCGGATGGGGCTGCTGCCCAAACGTCGGCTGCATTCGTCCGCACGGTGACCATACGCAAGGAGCCCACCAATGGCGGGCTCCTTGAGGTCCTGTGGCGCTCACACGAGAGCGCCGCAGGACGCGCGTCTCTCAAACAGGGCTGACTGTAGCGCAGGATCAGGCGTGAAGTTTGGCGGGCCGACCGGGACTGGTGTACCCGGATTTCGCGTTTGAGAGACGCGCGTCCTAGGTTTGGACTACCGACCCATGATTGAAACGATTACAGGGTAGCAGATGAAACCAATTACGGCGTAGCGGTCTATTTACCGCGTGATGGCGGCAGCGGTTGAGGGTCGAGGCGATCAAGCTCCTTCATCATTTCTCGGATGGGCTTGAGCAGCGCCGAGTCCTCGTTGACTCGATAGCGACCCGAGTCCTCTATGAGGATCCCCGCCAGCACCAGGACCTCGACGTGACGGAAGACGGTGTGCTTCTCGTGGAGCCCGGCGATCTCGGCTAGGGCCGCCTTGCTCCACGGAGCGGGCTTGCTAACAAGCTCTGCGCCCACGAGGGCGCGGAACAGCTTCCGCTTTCCAGCGCCGCCAACGAACCAATCCGGGAGGACATCCGGTTTCCGGGGCATCTCTGCACTTGCGTTCTGTCTGGGAGGATAGTATCCTCCCTATATGGCTTTCACCTCACCACCTGAAGCCGCTACCCTCGGTGTTATGCATTTCCGGCTCTCAGACTGGGCCGACGATGGTGTCCTTGTTGGCCGCACGGAGGCTGATCGCGCTCGCTCAGCCGTTCAGGCACAGCTCCTCGCACACCGGTCAGGCTCAGATCCCGTCGGTATCGACGCGCGAGACATCAAGACGATGTCCTTCCCGTTTGCTGACAGCTTCTTTACGCCTCTGCTGAGCGGCTGGCTCGCCGGCTACTACGACGAGCACCCGATAGTCGTGTTCGGTGCCAATGAGGACGTAGCCGAAACGATTGACGCGGCCTTGCGACTGCGCAGCATGGGCGTCATCTCCGTGAGCCCTGAGACTGAAGCGACGCTGCTCGGCGGCGAGCCCGCGCTTCGGGACACGATCGCCGTCGCGGCCAAGCTCGGCAAGTTCTCAGCTACGCGACTCGGGGTTGAGCTGGGCGTGACGCCACAAGCGGCGAATAACCGCCTTAAAGCTCTAGTCCGAATGGGAGCACTGGTCCGAGTGCCCGTCGTCGTTCCAGGAGGCGGACGGGAGTTCGAGTACCACGTGTCTGACGTAGCCCCAATCGAGGGCTAAATCCGACGCAGTCGCGGGAGCTGGCGCACTCGTGCTACGGACTGGCCCACCCCCTGAGCGCCGCCTGTCGGTCCCTCTGGCGCGCGGCCTAACATCACCCAGCCCATGCTCAAGGATCGGATACGAGAACTGCTCCTCGCTCCCGATGTGCTCGTGGTCGTGCAGCGTTCAAGCGTTCATCCGGTCGAGTACGCGATCGTGCTGCTAGTCGAGCGCGACGGCGTTTTGCATACGGTGCGGACCTTCGATAACGCGCACGCACCCGAGGAGCACCACGAGCACCGCTATGTCGGCTCCGAGAAGCAAGACCCGATCGTCGCGCACGGCCCGGTCAACGAGGCGATGAACGCTGCCGAGGTCAAGCTGATCGACGGCTGGAGCGATATCGTTCGTAGCTGGGAGAACACCCGATGAGCAAGACCGTAGACAAGACACATGAGCTTTTCATGGCTGCGTCGCTCAGCGACGATGATCTCGGCTACCCGGACCGGGTTGCATTCATTCCTGGCGATCAGGAGTGGGCCGACGATGCACTCTGGCGCAATCTCACGGAGGGTCGCGCCACCGTGCTGGTCAGCGATGAGAACGAGTTGCTGTTGATCCCACAGCCAAGAGGCCTGATCGACCGACTACGCGGCCGCGTTGGCGTCAACGTCACGCAGCGTGTCCACGGACACCCCGCGCCCTACGCGACCGCGAGCCGGCTGGGTCGCCATCCCGTGCGGCAGATGCGGGAGCTGGCGCACGCGTAGACAGCAGGATCAGTAGCGCCACTCGTCTGGGGCGGCACCTGGCTTCCATGCGCGGGTGACGCCGCCGCCTTCCTGGCGGAGAGCGAGGCCGTAATCGGAGAGCTGGACCTGGAAGGCGAGCTCTTCGCGTGGGTCCCGCCCGGCGTCGTCGATCCACTGGCGCCACACGACCAGGGCGCAGAGCGTCTCGACGTGCGCCTCGCTCTTCCACCAGCCGTCTTTCAGCTCGGCGAGCGCTGTCAGGTAGCGGCCATAAAGGGCGACGATCCCGCCCCACATCCATGAGCGCCATTCCGCGTCCCCGCCGTAGGGCTCAAGCCACGGTGGCCGCCGGTCGGACTCTTCCTCTTCGGGTGCTCCGTGCGCAACAGGCACCGGCCTGGCGCGCACCGGATGAACCTGCCCGCTCGCCGCTGCTTCGGCGATGCCGTGGCGGACCATCTGGCCCGCGAGCCGAGCGGCCGGCTCGCCGGTGTTCGCAGCGAGTTCGTCCAGTTGCGAGGCAAGCGTGTCGGGCAATGTGATCTTCAGGCGACGGCTCATCGGCTGTACCCCCAGGAGTGCTCGCTGACCGTGTTTGTGTTGGTGCTTCTCGTGGTTGTCATGCGGGTTATTGACCCCGAGCACGCGAAACCGGCCACGGAATTGGTCCCGCTTAAGGGTCTTGCTCGACCCTCGTGCATCTGGTCTGTTCTGTCGTGGAGCGAAGCGACAGCGTTCAGGCTGAGCACGGTGGCACGAGGCCGGCGAGTATTGGCCGTGAGAGTGGCGAAGGGGTCGGTGTCTCATCTCGGCTCGGTTCTGGGGAACCGCGGGGGTGCGCCGCGGATTGGACTGCAAGGCGTTAGTTGGCAACTCGTTGGCCGGTCGCGGCCTTTTGGGGTCACTAACACCCATGAACCACCGCAGACGAACACGATCCCCCTTCAACTCGCCGACGCCCAGCGGCTCCCCTCTTGACGCGGCGTCCGTGGAGACGATCGCGCGGCGCGTGGTCGAGCTGCTTCGGACTGAAAGCCAGTCGTCTCATGAGCGTCGGCTGGTAGATGCGGCGACACTCGCCGCCGAGTTGGGCGTGGAGCGTTCGTGGGTCTACGCCCACCGAGCCGAGTTGGGAGCCATCCAGCTCGGGTCCGGCTCAAAGCCGCGCCTGCGCTTCGACGTGGACGTAGCCAGGGAGCTGCTTGCGCATTCCGCGGCCAAGCAGCCACAGACTCAGCAACCGCCCACAGTTGCGGGCAGTCAGCAACATCGCCACCGACAGCGCTCGGGCAGCGGCGCCGAACTACTGCCCATACGAGGCGTCGCAGAAAACCCCGACGCCAGCCGAGAGCGCCCGCGATGACTCGACTAACGCTTTGGCCTGCGTCCCTGCTTTTCAACCTCGGCGACGGCATCGGCGAGCTGGTGCAGGTCGGCACCAAGCGCGTGCAGAAGTCGGATGACTGTGCTCCAGCGCGCGTCGCGCCGTCCGCCCTCGATGTTGGACACGTACGCCTCGCTCGTGCCCACGCGCTCGGCGAGCACCTTCTGAGTGATGCCGGCCCGCTCTCGCAGCATCCGGATTGCTCGGCCGAGGGTATGCGGGTCGTCGTTGGTGCGCGGAGCCATCGGAGAGACTTGCGATATCAGGTGTGTTGCGCTACGCTCGGCCCGTCCAAACATAGTGCCCCCGCGCTGCTTGAACAGCCGGGGGCGTGGCACCGAGAGTGTGACCTCCCGGCGCGCGAGACACCTTACCGACGCGGTGAGGGCGTCTCCCTCGCTAGAAGCCGTCTCCCGGAGCCTCCAACGACAGGAGGAACCGACATGAGCACCGTCCCCGCCGCGGCCGTCGTACAGCTACGCGAAGCGCTCTACAGCGAACTCGGCAACGTCACCGAAGAAATCGACGCGATCGTCGTCACGTCTAGGCGCGCACGCGATGACTGGTCGCCGGCCGTAGCGCGCTTCGACCGCACGCGCGCGTTGCTCGACGCGCTCGGCTGGAACGAGCGCGACCCCGAGCGAGACGTAGAGGTCGACCTCGACCGCCACCGACAAGTGATCGTGGAGGCGCTGAGCGAGGCGCTAGAGGGCGAGCATTACCTGATGGGCGAGAAGGGCAAGCGCGCCTCGCGGCAACGCCGCAATGCGCGCGCCCGTGCGGCCACGATCGAAGCGTTCATGGACGACGCCGACCTGGAGCGCGGCTGATGCCACGCCCAGCTACCGGACAGGTCATCGTCGATGAGCGCAGGCGCAGCCCGAGCTTTGGCTTGCGCTTTCGCGCCTACGGCCGACGCGAGTACGTCGCGCTCGGCACAGCAGCAGAAGGATGGACGCGAGCGAAGGCGCAGACCGAGCTAGAGAACATCCTCGCCGACGTGCGACGCGGCATTTGGCGCCCGGCGGTCGTAGAGGTTGTCGAGGCGCCGCGGGAAGTGCCGACCTTCCATGCGTTCGCCTCGGAATGGTTCGATCGTCAAACGCTTGAGGGTGGGCGGCGAGGGAATGGGCTCAGCGCGGCCGGACGTGACGACCTTCAATGGCGTCTGTCGAGTCACCTGCTGCCCGCGTTCGCGTCGCGGCGTCTGGATCAAATCACCGTCGAGGACGTGGACCGCTACCGATTGGCGAAGGTGCGCGAGGGAAGCCTCGGTGCCACGTCTATCAACAAGACACTCACCACCCTCGCCGCGATCCTCGAGACGGCCGTCGAGTACGAGCTGATCGACCGTAACCCCGCGCGTGGCCGTCGGCGACGGCTGCCAGCCGTTGCGCCCCGACGCTCATGGCTCGACCGTGCCGACCACATCGCAGCCCTGCTCGACGGCGCCGGCAAGCTCGACGAGAGGGCGAGGGTCTATCGCGGTCAACGGCGCGCGCTGCTCGCCACGCTTACCTTCGCCGGCCTGCGGCTCGGCGAGGCGCAGGCGTTGCGTTGGCGCGACGTGGACCTCGTGCGCGGCACGATCACCGTGCGCGCCGCCAAGACCCACGCGGGAGTCAGGGTCGTGAACATCCTCCCGGTGCTCAGCGACGAGCTGGGCGACTACAGGACGCGCGTCGATCCCGCATCCGACGCACTCGTGTTCTGCACGACGACCGGCCAGCGGCTCGGCGCGACCAACATCCGACGGCGCGTACTCGACAAGGCGATCAAGCACGCGAACGCGCAGCTCGTCACGGACGGATGTGAGCCTCTGCCCGACGGTCTGACGCCGCACTCGCTTCGCCGAACGTTCGCCTCGCTGCTGTTCGCCATCGGCGAGACACCGCCGTACGTCATGGCACAGATGGGCCACACCACGCCAAACCTCACGCTGGCAATCTACGCGCGGCAGATGGACCGCCGTGACGGCGAGCCAGAGCGCCTCAAGGCGCTCGTGGACAGTCGTGAACGGACAATGGGCGGGTAAAGTCGTGACGTAGACGCAGAGCATGCCCGTATCGTTCCGAAATGCATCCGCAAGCCGCGCGCGCCAGCCATCGCCACAAACGCCCGACCCCTAGCGGCGTTCGCAGCACCCGAAACCGTCCAGAGGGACGATTTGTTCGTCCTACAAAGCGAAAGGGCCGTGTAGAAGACGGCCTGGACCCTCCGAGTACGAAGCGCAGAGCGTCTCGGTCCACGACGCGCAGTCCGGGCACCGGGCCATGATTCGCTAGATTCCAGTCGCCCAAGAGTGCCGGCCTGCCGTGAGCCGGAGCGATGGAGCCACGAAGGGGGTCCAAGTGCCACAGCTCATATCCGTAACCGTCGAGAAATTGCTCGGTCGCTTCGACCACCACATAACCTTTGATCCGACGTGGGAGTTCGTGATTCTCCATGGACCCAACGGCGTTGGTAAGACGAAGCTCCTAGAGCTGATCTACGCTGTGTCTAGCTGCAGGTTTGGGCAGGTAGCGATGTTGCCGTTTGTGTCTGCACACTTCTCCTACGATGACCAATCAACCGTGTCCTTGCAACGCGTCGGCCAGCTTAGTCTGCCGGGGGTCCCACAGGAGGACCCCGGCGCCACGGAGCTACACGTACGCCTGACCCGCGCCGGCGCCGTCCTGTGCGAGTTCCCTATAAACCACACTACTGCTTTGCCCCCAGAAAACCAGATGCGGGTCATAGAGCGGGAACTGCCGGTCGAACGCCTCGCGATCGATCTTTGGCACGATCACCAAACCGGCGATCAAGTCCCGACGCGGGAGATCATTGAGCGTTACAAAGATCTGCTGCCGGCGAATCTCGTCTCGAATATGGAGGGCATCCCACCCGAGTATGAAGCTTTCGCGCGCGACACCCCGGTTCACCTAATCGAGACACAGCGCCTCCTTGCGGCACGAGTGACCTCACCGCGGCGACCGGTGCGCGAGCTGCAGCCGCAGATGACGGTAACGCGGTACTCGGCAGACTTGACCGAACGCCTGCGTGTCGCTCTCGCCGAAAACAGCACCACCTCGCAGGACCTCGATCGCACCTTTCCCCGACGGGTTATCACTGCCCCAAAGCCAAAGGTCACAGACGGGCAGATTCGCGATCGCTACAACCAGCAGGGGGCGCTGCGAGACCGCCTGGCAACCGTGTCGCTGCTCGACGCCGCAACCGCGGACCTCACTCTCCCCGATCGTGAGCTGGAGGATTGGGAGCGCCGGGTACTTTGGACCTACCTCGATGATACAGAGCGGAAGTTGGCAACATTCCAGCCCCTTCTCGATCGCGTCCAGCTGCTTCAGGAGATCGTGAACTCGCGGTTTCTTTTCAAGCGTCTAGTGATTGACCGCGCTCGTGGCTTCACCTTCGTGACGGATGACGCAGGAGAGATAGGACCGGCGTCTTTGTCTTCCGGCGAGCAGCACGAGCTGGTCTTGGGCTATGACCTCCTATTCAACGTCGCCGAGGGTAGCATGGTGTTGATCGATGAGCCAGAGATATCCCTTCACGTGTCGTGGCAGCAGCAGTTCCTCAACGATCTCATTAAGATCGCCAACCTGCAGAAACTTCGCTTTGTGATTGCGACACACTCGCCGCAAGTTATTCACAAGTGGTGGGACCGAGCTGAGGCCCTATACGAAGACGACACGGCTCCTGAGGCCGCAGCCCCACCCAACGCAGGTTAAGTGACTAAATGCGACAGTGGCTGACGGGCGAGGACCTAGTGAACTGGCTGGTGATGTTGCGGACATCTGACTCGCGTACCTACCTCGTTCTAGAGGGACCTACCGATTGTCAAGCGCTCGATCCGCACATCGCCGCGGACGCAGCGCTGTCGTTTCCGGCACATTCTAAGTCGGTCGCTACGCGCGCGATCGAGATCGTGGATCAACGCGGGCTTAAGCGGATCTTGGCAATTCTGGACCGCGACTGGGTCGACATGTTGACGCCTGCGATCGCATCTAATAACGTTGTCTACACTGACATGCACGACCTTGACGCGACGATCGCGTTTGCTGGTGCCGTGTTGGACAGAGTGATCGTCGCGCACTCGAACCGAGATGCACGTGTAGCCCACCTCCAGAGCACGGGACGCGGAGCGACGGAGTTGGTCGCCTTCATTGCCTGCACGGTAGGTGTACTACGACTCGTGTCGGAGAGGGATCGGCTTGGCATCAGCTGCCGTGATTTTCCAGTACAAGAAACGCTCAGCGCCGCCCATGATGGGGTTGACCTGCATCGCTTGGCGGTAGTGGCGGTTGGCCGATCCGAGCACACCATTGTTTCGGAGACTGATCTAGTGGCGAGGATTGAAGCAGAGCTACCAGGGGTGCTTGAACCGCGACGGATCTGTGACGGACATGACGTGGCGATGACTGTGTCCACTCTCGTTAGGTATTGGGGAGGAACGGGCTCTCGCACCGTGATCGAACAGGCCATGCGGAGCGCTCTTAGCTGTGCCGAGCTT
>Ga0302308_10004726_pt1 | contig 10680 bp, 7 predicted proteins | sample III_Palsa_E3_3_FD_200531 | JGI IMG/M metagenome (GOLD analysis project Ga0302308, IMG submission 200531) | Peat permafrost microbial communities from Stordalen Mire near Abisko, Sweden - III_Palsa_E3_3 | ecosystem: Environmental > Terrestrial > Soil > Palsa > Peat permafrost | place: Sweden... | reverse complement strand
GAGGTTCTGGCGATTCACTACATTGAGGAAGAACGTGCGTCGGTGAGCAGTAAGGCGAACTGGCGGTACTCCCTGGCGTGGGTGCGCAGTGACCGGCACCTCTTTACGCCGCGTGCGCTGACCGGGTTTGTCTTTCATCAGATTGCTCCGGAGGCGTCGGAGCAGGGGGACTGGCGCGCTTTCCCTATGCTGCTTTTTGAAGTTTTACGCCATGGCAGAAGTACGCCTCGCGACTATGCGATTTTTTTAGCGATGTGGCTGCTGCCTCGCCGCCGACGCCGTCATCTGCGCGACTGGATGGCACGACGGCCTGCGCTGCGTCCTTTGGTGCACTCGCGATGAAGATCCTTCAACTAACACGGCAGTTTCTTCCTTCTGAGGGAGGGATTGAGAGCGTTGTCGAAGGGCTGAGCTGTGCGCTGCAGCAGAAGGGGCACACGGTGCAGGTGGCGACACTGCGGTCGTTGTTTGCAACCGGCGGGATGGCGCCTGCCAGGTCGGTCGAGGCAGGGTTGGCGGTGCGGCGTATGCGCCACTGGGGGCCGCGACGCTATCCGATGGCTCCGGCGGCGCTTGCGGAGATCCGCGGTTACGATCTGGTGCACATCCATGCCATTGATTTTTTTGTGGACTATCTGAGCCTGCTGCGTTTGCTGCACCGCATTCCTCTGGTAGTCAGTACGCATGGAGGAATTTTTCATACGCAGTGGGCGAGCCGCTTCAAGCAGATGTACTTCAGTACCGTCACACGCATGTCGCTGGGCGGAGTGGGGGCGGTGGTGTGCGTGAGTCAGCAGGATCGCGAAAAGTTCGAGGAGATCGTGTCGCCGAGGCGCATTCGTCTGATTGAGAACGGCGCCAACATCGATCGTTTCTGGAGCCTGAAGAAGAGGGTGGAGCCGGGCCTGATGCTGGGCATCTCGCGGCTGGCTGAGAACAAGCGCGTTCATAAAGTTCTGGAGGCGATGGCTCCGTTGAAGGATCGATATCCGCAGATGCGGCTGGAGTGGGTTGGAGCGGATTTCTCCGGACTGCGTGCTTCGCTTGAGCGCCGCGCCGTTGAGCTTGGGCTGGGTGGGCGTGTGTGTTTTCGTGGCGCTACCAGCCGCGAAGAGTTGTACGGCCTGATGGAGCGGGCTCATATGTTTGTGTCGGCATCGGCGTATGAGGGCTTTGGACTGTCGACGATAGAGGCGATGAGCGCGGCGACGGTGCCGGTGGTGACTGCGGTCGGAGCGCATCCCGACGTGATTGAGAACGGAGTGAGCGGTTTGCTGACGGACGCGGATGCAACGGAGCTTACGGAATATATAGAGCAGGTGCTGATGATGTCCGCTGAAAGAGCAGCAGCGATGGGGGAGGCAGCGCGGGCAGCGACGCGGCGATTTTCGTGGACGGAGATTGCGCCGCAGTATGAGCAGCTGTATTGCCAGGTGCTGGAGACGGGAGGATGTGCCGCATGAGCGATCGAAGAGATGGGATTGTGATCTTCCGCATTCAGCTGCTGCCGCGGTCTGAGACGTTCATCGTGACACAGGCTGCGGCGATGCGTCGCTTCGAGCCGTACTTCGTTGGCTGGCGCAGAGTGGCGGGACTTGAGGTGCCTGAGAACACAAGCTGGACGGCCGATGACGATGGACTGTGGGGAAAATTAACGGAGTTGCGTTTTCGATATTTCGGTTCTACCGCCAGCGAGATTGCGCGGCTGAAGATGCGGTCGCCACGGCTGGTTTATGCACACTTCGCACTGGATGGCTATGCGGCGATGCGGCTTGCGAAACAGCTTGGAGTACCGCTGGTGACTGCGTTGCACGGCTATGACATGACCATGAGCGATGAGTCGCTGGGCGCGACACGGCTGGGGCGCGAGTATCTGAAGGGTCGCATGAGACTGCAAAGAGAAGGCGCGCTTTTTGTGGCTTGCTCGGAATATGTGCGGGGACGGGCGATTGAGCGCGGGTATCCGGCGGACCGCACGATCGTTCACTCTATCGGTGTGGATGTGGAGCGGTTTGCGCCGCCTGCGACTCAACGGCGCGAACCGGTTGTTTTGTTTGTCGGGCGTCTGGTGGAGAAGAAGGGTTGCTCCCGCCTTATCGACGCGATGGCCGAGGTTCAACGTCGTTACGAGGACGCGGAGCTGGTGGTTATCGGAAATGGTCCGCTGCGCGCGGACTGTGAGGCGCTGGCTGCTGCACGGAAGATACGCTGCCGGTTTCTCGGGTCGCAGACAAGTGCTGTGGTGCAGGAGTGGATGGCGCGGGCGATGGTCTTCTGTGTTCCGAGCGAGGTTGCGGCTTCGGGCGATGCGGAGGGTTTCGGCATTGTGTTTATCGAGGCGCAGGCGATGGGGCTGCCGGTTGTGAGTACACGAAGCGGAGGAATTCCGGAGGCGGTGGATGACGGACAGACGGGGCTGCTGGTCGCGGAGGGTGATCAACAGGCGCTGTCGCAGGCGATTCTCAGGCTGATGCTGGACGAGGAGCTATGGCAGCGTTTCAGTCTCGCTGGACGGAGGCGCGTTGTGGAGCGCTTCAACCTGGCACGGCAGACACAGCGGCTGGAGGATGTTTTCGACGATGTGCTTTCGTCGCGAAGAGTGCTGACCGGGCATGATGCGATGAGTCCGGCTGTGGACCGCGTTTCTGTCGACAGGACGCATCACTACTCTTTTCCGGAAGTACAGGGCGGGTTTCCTTATGAGCCGTCAGGAATGAAATCGAACGCAAATGCGTCGGAAGGAGCTTAGATCATGAGTCTTTCAACTGAGGTCCTGAACGAAGTTGCACCAGCGAAAGCGATGGTTTCGCGCCGGTTCTACCAGCCGGAGCTGGATGGTCTGAGGTTCTATGCATTCCTCGGTGTCTTCGTGTGTCACACGCTTCCGTTTGAAGCGTCGTTCTATCATGGCCTGCATCTGCCGATGCCGTGGCTGTGGGGCGCGATTGTCAAGGCGGGTGCTGCGGGCGTCGATTTGTTTTTTGCGTTGAGCGCGTTTCTGATCACGTCGCTTCTGCTGAAGGAGCGAGAAGAGACGGGCGATATCTCACTCAAACTTTTTTATGCAAGGAGAGTTCTGCGGATCTGGCCGCTGTACTTTCTGGTGATCGGGCTGGGCGTCGTGCTGTCGCACACGATGGCGAACCAGCATCTGCCGTGGTATTACGTTGCGGGATATCTTCTTTTCGTCGGCAACTGGGTCCATGCGGTTTTCGGGCGGCCGGAGTCGATCGCGTTTCCGCTGTGGACGGTCTCGATTGAGGAGCAGTTTTATCTGGTCTGGCCGCTGCTGGTGAAGACGCTGCAGCGTCGCGGCCTCATCATATCGGGGATCGTGATGTTTTTGCTTGCGACGGTGTGCCGGGTTGGATTTGTGCTCGCGGGCGTCAGTGGAGGTTACATCTATTACGGCAGCACGGCACGGTGCGACTCGATCGCTCTGGGTATTCTGATCGCGCTGTTCGCGGGTCAGTTGCCGAAGCTGACGAGCAGCGCACGATTGCTGCTGGTGGGCGGCGGCCTGGTGGGATGGATCGTCTCGTCGGCGTGGCTGACGGATCAGCCTGGGCCGATCAGTATGCGAGAGGTGCCGGGACGCCTGATCATCTCCCTCGCCGCTGGAGCGATGCTGTACGGCTCTCTTTACAGCCGCAGCAAACTGCTTACGGGCGCGTGGGTGGTGCGGCTGGGTAAGGTGAGCTACGGCCTCTACCTTCTGCATCTCGTCGGACTGCTTCTGGCGAAGAGCGTTCTTCATCCGGTGTCGGGAACGGCTCTGCTTGCAACGAAAGCTGTGGGGTTTGTTCTTACCCTCGTTCTCGCGTTCGCCTCCTATCGCTGGGTTGAATCGCCCTTTCTGCGAATGAAGGATCGTTTTGCCAGGGTTCTCAGCCGGCCAGTATGAGGGAGTATTTTCGACCGTTATCTCGTATCGCTTGTTTCACTTGTTACGAGTAGCGAAACATAACGATGTGGTCTTTAGACCATACAATATTCGGGACCTAAAGAGGCCTTAGCCTTCTGTCTTCAGCTCCCCGGTTCACCCTAAAGGAAGGTCGATTTGGATAAGCTCGCACTTCAATCCTCCGATGTTGTTATTTCAGCGCGCTCGTCGCCACCCGAACTCACGCTTCGCGAGATATGGATGATGCTGTGGCGACGGCGCAGGATCATTTATGGCAACGTAGCAGTGTTTTTTCTGCTTGCGGTTCTGCTTCTTATGGTCACAACGCGTCGCTACAAGTCTGTTGGAGAGATCCAGGTTCAGAAGGATTCCACGACTACCCTTGGGGGCCTGCAGACGGATACGGACACGCCGTCTGACGCGCTTGAAGAGAATATGGTTCTGCAGACGCAAGCGAAGATTCTGGAGTCTGACTCGCTGGCGCTGCGCGTAATCAATGAGCTTCACCTGGAGCAGACGGAAGATTACAAAGAGAAATGGAGTCCGATCAGCTGGGTGTTTGGGCTGATCAGTCCGAAGGGAAAGGCGGATCCCCCAGGCGCGTCGCTCGAGGATTCTCCACACCGGCGAGTGCAGGTTCTGAAGATCTTTCGTAAGAAGCTGACGGTGAAGGTGGTCGATGGCACGCGTCTGATCGATGTGGAGTATCTGAGTCCTGATCCACAGCTGGCAGCGGCAGTCGTCAATCACATGCTGCAGGGGCTGATCGAAATGGGATTTCAGGCGCGCTATGCGGCTACGACACAGGCGTCGTCATGGTTGAGCGGACAGCTTGATGATTTGCGGGCACAGACTCAGACCTTACAGGCGAAGGTCGTCCGGCTGCGTCAGGCTTCGGGGGTCTTCGCTTTGGGCGAGGTCGATCGCGAGGGTAAAGACCAGGTTTACAGCCCGACGCTCGACAAGCTGCAGATGTCGACTCAGGCCGTGGCGCAGGCGCAGTCGAACCGCATCCTGAAAGGCGCAATCTACGATGTCGTGAAGACAGGTGACCCGGAGATGATTTCGGGACTAAGCGGAAATACGATCTTAGCGAGTTCGTCTTCGGGCATCGGCAGCTCGCTTACGCTGATCCAGAATCTTCGGATGCAGGAGGTGGCACTCCAGGGACAATTGCAACAGATGTCTGCAAAGTTTGGGCCGTCTTACCCGAAGCTTGGGGAGGTCCAGGGCAATCTGGATGCGGTGCAAGCAGCAATTCGAGCGGAGATCAACCGCGTCGCAGGGCGTGCGCGTAACGACTATATCGTTGCTGAGCAGACTGAGCAGAATACGCGCAGGGATTTCGACGCGGATAAGAGCGCGGCAGAGACGCTTAACAACAGGACCATTGAATACCAGATGGCGCGTCAGGAGGCCGATCAGAGCCGCTCGCTGTATGAAGATCTTTTGACGCATCTGAAGGAGTCGGGGCTGCTGGCCGGCCTGCGTTCCACGAACATCTCCATTGTTGACGCCGGCCGACCGACCGATAAACCTGCCAAGCCTGTGGCGCTGCTCTATCTGTTCGGGTCGATTGCGGCGGGATTGTTTGTGGGTTCGGCGGCGGCGCTGCTGCGTGATGTGACCGATACGAAGATTCAGGATGTGATGGAGATCTCGCGGGAGCTGGGTGCGACGCCGCTGTGTGTGCTGCCGTATCAGAAGGAGCGTACCGGCCTGCCGGCGGGAGCGAATATGGTGGCCAGTTCCCCGCTTGTGATGTTGCCGACACTCGATAACCCACGCTCGATATTTGTAGAGTCGCTTCGCTCTCTCAGGACTTCTCTGATGATGTCGCGGAGCGGCGCGCCCCCGAGGGTGGTGCTGGTGACGAGTCCGCTGGCGGGAGAGGGCAAGAGCTTTATCAGCTGGAACCTTGCAATCCTCTTTGCCCAGCAGGGGAAACGGGTGCTGCTGTGTGACGCCGATTTGCGCAGACCACGGCTGCACAAGGATCTGCAGATTGATGCGCAGATGGGTTTGAGTACGGTGTTGGCGGGGCTGTCGGATGACTATGGCGCTTCGGCGCTGGTTCCTGTTCCGGAGGTTCCGGGGCTCTTTCTTATGCCTGCTGGACCTACGCCGCCGTATCCTGCGGAGCTGCTGTCGTCGGATCATATGGCGACGCTGTTGAACGTCTGGAAGACACAGTACGATCTGGTCCTGCTGGACTCGCCACCGGTATTGCCGGTAACGGACTCGGTTGTTTTAAGTTCGTTCGTCGACTCGGTTCTGCTGATTGCCCGACATCAGAAGACACCACTCTCTGCGCTCGACAGAAGCTATCAGATGTTAGAGGCGGTGCCGGCGGAGAGCAATCGTAAGATCAACGTTCTGGTGAATGGAGTGCGCGAGCAGCCAGCAGCGGGGCACGTGTTTTACGAATATCTCGGGAAAGAGTCTGCAAGGGCATAGGTGAAGAAAATGAAATCAATTTCTATTGTGTCTTTATTTCTTTTCGGCGTTGCGATGAGTTCGCCTGCGCAGAGTACGTCTGCCCAGAGTTCGCCCGCGCAGAGTACACCTGCACAGAGTACGTTGGAGCAGAGGGAGAGTCTGCTGATTGGGCCTGGGGATGCGCTGCACATTCAGGTCTATGACACGCCGGAGATGGAGCAGAAGGCTCGGGTAACCGACTCCGGAGAGATTCCGGTGAGCTTCATTGGAAATGTAAAGGTGGCCAACATTACACCTGGCCAGGCAGCGGAAGAGATCGAGCGGCGACTGATTGCCGCAGGGATCATGCTGCACCCGCAGGTAACGGTGCGCGTGGATGCGTATGCCACGCAGAATGCTTCGGTGATGGGACAGGTGGTGAAGCCGGGAGTTTACGAGATCGATACGCAGCGCAAGGTGATTGACGTGCTTGCACTGGCTGGTGGATTGACCGATATTGCGGATCGGCATATTACGATTCAACGGCATGGCGATCCGAAGCAGAAGGTCGACTACTATTTTTCGAACATGGCCGGAACCGCGCTGACTGACGATCCCATGGTCTACCCTGGCGACACGGTGGTCGTGCCAAGAGCGGCGGTCGTGTATGTGCTTGGCGATGTGTTGAAGCCGGGTGGTTATCCCGTAGACACCAATAACTCGAAGATGACGGTGCTGCAGGCCCTCTCGCTGGCGGGCTCGGCGAACCACACTGCGTCGGTCAGCAAATCGAAGCTGGTTCGCAAGACTCCAACAGGAGTGGAGCAGATCAACCTGCCGGTGGCTGCGATGCAGAAAGGACAACAGCCGGATATCGCGCTGCTGCCGGACGATGTGGTTTATGTTCCTTTCAGCTTTATGCGCAACCTTGCTATAAACGGAACATCGATTCTGGCATCGGCTACCTCCGCCGCTATTTACATTCACTAGATACTCTTCTGCGAATCAGGAGTCTGTTTGGCTACGTTTCAAACATTGAGACCGATCCCGGTCCGCGAACATGGGAGAACAGCGGCGAAGAGCTCTGCAGAAGAAAGCAGCCTGTGGAGTCGCGCCTCGACGTGGGGTTTGCTGTTGCCGCTGCTCTACTTCGCTCTGGACGGCGTCTCTCCGTTTGTGAATGGAGCAGCGTCGATGCGAGCGGTATCGACGGGTGGCTCGCCTCTTTGGGATCGCCTGAACAATGTGCTGATTCTTGGTGGCTGCATGATCTTCGTCATTCGGCGGCATCATGCGGTTCTTCGGCTGAGCCGGCAGATGAAGCTGGTCGTACTTTTTCCGGTTCTCGCGCTGCTTTTTTGTCCGGTGTCGCAGCAGGCTACACGAACGATCAGCTCCGATTCCGTGCTGCTGGGCGGCATTCTGCTCATCTTCTACATCATGTCTCGATACACGCTGAATGAGGTGCACGAGCTGTTTCTGGTTCTGGGCTCGGGAACAATTGTGGCGAGTATTCTGTTTGCACTTGTTCTGCCGCAGTATGGCCGCGATCTGATGGGCGGGCATTCCAGTGCGTGGAAGGGGATCTTCAGCGCTAAAAATTACCTCGGCAATATGGCTCTGTTTTTTCTGACGATCGCGGTGTCGTATCGTCCGCGCACGTCGTTCTTTCGGTCGCTTCGAGGTTCGCAGATTTTCTTCTGTCTGGTCGCGATCGCTTTTTCGCATGCAGCAACCACCTATATGCTGACCACGGTCTACATAGCCTATGCGACGACTTTGAAGACTGTGCGCGGCTTTCGGAAGAAGGACTATTTCGTCGCCTTTATTCTGCTGTTCGTGGCCTTCGCTTCGGTGATAGTCCTGATTATTCTGCAGCCCGATATTCTGTTCAGCCTGCTTGGAAAAGATGCGACGCTGACGGGTCGCACTGAGATATGGGACGCGGTGGCGGGGTCGATCGCCAAGCGGCCGCTGCTCGGTTATGGATATCAGGCGTTCTGGCTGGGCTTCAAGGGGGAGTCTTATCGCATTATTCTCACGGTGACGTGGGCTCTGGGACAGGCGCAGAATGGATTTCTCGATGTAATGCTCGAGATTGGTGTCGGAGGACTTGTCATCGTGCTGCTGCTCTTCGGCTTTGCGTTCCGCGATGGAGTGACTTGTCTTTTGCGCTCGCGTGACGATGCACAGCTTCGAGCTGTGGAGTGGTATGTGGCCATTGTGATTCTTACCCTTATCTACAATCTGGACGAGAGTTTTCTCTTTGAGCCGAGGCATCTTGGCTCGCTGATGTTTGTGCTTGTCTGCGTCGGGCTGAAGCGGGAGCGAATGCGTCTGCGATCGTCCGGTGTGAGCCGGATTGCAAGGCCGGTTGAGTCGACGGCACGCGCTGCTTAACGCGTATATCGCTGGTGCATGGTCAGGCGGGCTGGGTGGCGAGAGCAGCGACACGCTCGCGATGACGGAGCCAGAAAAGCACGCTCCAGGTAAGCACGGCGAGACTTCCATCTGTGAGCAGGCTGGCAATCGCCGCTCCGAGCCATGAGTAACGTGGAATCAGGTAGACGTTCAGGGCGATGTTGAAGCCGGCTGCGAAGAGTTGGCAGACCAGGCGGAATTTCTGCTGGCCGACCCCGGCGATGGCGTCGCCGGCACACAAATGGAAGCTGCGGAAGACGGGGATCAGGCAGAGCCAGCGCAGGGCGCTCACGCTTGGCTTAAAGCCTTTGCCGATGACGAATGGAATGACAGGCGCGAGAAGAAATGCACCCAGAGCCGCGGCGAGGCCCAGCAATACGGTACGCTTCAGGATTTTTACAGCGAGCGGCTGGACTGCGGCGACGCCTTTGGCTCCTTCGCGAAAGAAGCGAGGGAACGCTGCCGCTTCAATGGACTGGATGGGGATCGTCGCGATGTTGATGACGCGATATGCCATCGAGTAGATGCCGTTTGCGACCGTCATGCCGTAGTGGCCGAGCATGACTTTGTCGAAGTCGTTGTAGGCCGAGGTGGTTGAGCCGGAGATGGCGAAGATGAAGCCCTCTGCGCCGCGCGATAAAAGGAGGCGGGGCTGGAAGCGTGGCCAGCCGAAGCGATGCGTGACGATGGCGAAGGCTGCACAGGCTGCGCAGATGGAGATGACGAGCATGGCGACGGCCCACTGTAGAGCTACCGCATGATGCATGACAAAGAGCATCGAGCAGACGAGGACGAGGCGAAACAGGCTGACGAGCATGTTGAGGGTGGCGGTGGGACGCATGTGCTCGAAGGACTGGAATACCTGGGCGGCGCATGAAGTGAGTTGGCCGCAGATGCAGTCAGAGAAGGCGATGAGGGTCAGGAGGGATGCGCTCTCTGCGCCGACGAGCCAGTGGCCGGTGAGGTGCAATGCGAGGACGATGAGCGAGCCATAGACTGCGGTCGACATGAGCACATTGCCCCAGTATTCGGGAAACCGCTGCTGGTCCTGGCTGACGTATCGGAGCAGGATCAGGCCCGATCCCATGGTGCTGTACTGGCTGACGACGGCAACAAGAGCCACGGCGCCCGCGAGAACACCATACTGTGAAGGGTTGAGAAGACGGGCAAGAAAGATGAAGTACAGCGCCTGGATAACGAAGGAGAAGCCCTGGCCCGCGAAGATCCATGCGGCGTTGCGGGCGAGCGTGCTTTGACGAATTCGTTTGATCTGATTTTGAATCATGCGGAGAGGCACCGATAGATGTCCTGAACCTGGGTGCGGGCGACGGACCAGGTGAAGCGGTTGCGAAACGTGGTGTAACCCTGCTGGCCCAGGACCGACCGAAGCTCCGCATCTTCGGCCAGTTGGCGTAAGGCGTGGGCGAGTTGTTCTGCAGACCCACGCTCCACCAGGATGCCGCCGCCGTCTGCGAAGATCTCTGAGGCTCCGCCGCCGCGCGTGCTGACGACGGGGAGAGCGGATGCGAAGGCTTCTATGTTGACGAGGCCGAATGGCTCGTCCCATATCGAAGGGGAGCAGAAGATGTCGGCCTCGCGAAAGAGATCGCCAAGCGCAACGCCGGAGCGATAGGGAAGAAAGGTTACATTCGACGGCGCGTTCGTTTTGAGCTGATTGATGTAGTCCGTCTCCTGGCTGCCGCCGAAGTTAGAGGAGCCTACGATGTGCGCCTGGAGTTCAACGCCCTGTTGCGCGAGGAGCTTCATGGCTTCCATCAGAATGTGAACGCCTTTGTCTTTAACAAGACGACCGGCGAAGAGGACAGTTGGAATCTTTGGCTCTTCTTTGCGATGAGAGGCGGGAGAGAAGATTGCTTCGTCGGCTCCGTTGTAGAGGACAGAAGAGGGGCCGAGCGATGGGAACTTATGTCTCGCCT
>Ga0302308_10004725_pt1 | contig 10682 bp, 8 predicted proteins | sample III_Palsa_E3_3_FD_200531 | JGI IMG/M metagenome (GOLD analysis project Ga0302308, IMG submission 200531) | Peat permafrost microbial communities from Stordalen Mire near Abisko, Sweden - III_Palsa_E3_3 | ecosystem: Environmental > Terrestrial > Soil > Palsa > Peat permafrost | place: Sweden... | reverse complement strand
TTCGCTGCCTAAACGTTATTGGCGCTGCTATAGTCGCTAGTCCACGAGCTACCGGCTAGAGATAACAGTCAGCGTGCTGGGCGTCGCAATTGGTCTTCTCGCGTCAATCACGATCCTGAGGAGGTTTAAGCGTGCCAACGACCAGCGGCCGTTCACGCGGTCGTCAGGGTGTGCATTCGGGAGCGCGGGGAGCGGCTGGGGACCACACGCGGGTGATCATGGCGACCATGGTCGCCACGGCGATCGTTATCATATTCGTGCTGGTCATGACCACGGTCGGCCGTAACATTGATGCTGCCACTCAGCGTTTCATGCTGTTTTACGCCGGGGTTTTCGCGCTGATCGGCCTGACCGGTTCGGTGCTGGTCGGCCTCGTCGCCACTGACCGGATCGTGATGACGCCAGGACACCGGGTGATGGCTCAAGCCGTCCACCGGGCGATGTCCTTCGCCGCGCTGACCTTTCTCGTCATCCACATCGTGACGGAGATCCTGGCCCAGCGGGTACACGTCATCGACGCGTTCATTCCCTTCCTGTCGCCATTTCGGACTTTCTACATCGGTCTCGGCACCATCGCGTCTGACCTCATCATCCTGATCGTAGTAACGAGCATTCTCCGTAAACGGTTCACTGCGCACGGTAAGGCCTGGCGCTGGCGGGCCATTCACTATTCCTCTTACGCGGCGTTCGTGCTTGGGGTCCTGCACGGGCTGCTTGGCGGGCGGGCAGCCAAGCCGTACGTCGACTGGAGCTACGGATTCGCCATCGCGCTGACGGCCCTCGGCCTTGCGGTCAGGTTCCTGGCCATCTCGCTGCGGTCGAAAGAGAACGTGGCCGCGCCATCCGGTGCCGATCGCGCCGGATCCACGAGCTCAGCGTCGCTGCAAGCCGCGGCGCTCAGCCTGGCCCAGGCTCAGCTCGGCGGTCCTGTTCAGATCCTGCCTGCCGGTATGGCCGCGGGGAGCGCGACCACCGGCCTGCGAAATTCGGACCCATGGCCCGCGCTTCCCGCCGAGTCCGGGTGGTCCTCCCCCTCTGGCCCGATCCCGGCCCTCGGGGCCGCCCCGGCCTACGCCGCCGCGGACGCCTCAAGCGGGGCTTACCTCTCCTATCCCGCCGTTCCCGCCGCTTCCTATCCGTCGCCCGCTTCCTATCCGTCGCCCGATCCTTACCGGTCGGCCGATCCCTACCGCGAGCTCGGGTTCGCGCCACTCGGTGCCCCTCCGTACGGCGACGGTGGCGCGGCGACCCTCGGCGGCCGTCCGTACGTGGCGATGGATTCACCGATGCCGGCGCAGGCCGGCCCGTCCGGGGCAACCGGTCCGGGGAGCGTGGCGCGGCAACCGCTTTACGAGCCCGAGTACGACGGGCCACCCCGGTTCGCGGGAGCGCCCAGGGGACATGTGCCGCAGGATGATCTGTCGTCCTACCCGTATGGCGTGTCCGGTAACCGGCCATCGGGCGCCGGGTACCCGGACCGCGAGGAACCGGGCGGACGCAGCCGCCCGCGTCATCAGCGGGCGATCGAGCCCTCCGATCCAGGACCGGCGAACCCCGGCCAGACCCGCCAGGGCCAAGGCGACCGGAACGCCGGCCCGATGCCGCGGGCAGGCACCGGTCCGCTGCCCCGCCCTGATACCGGCCCGATTCCGCGTATCGGTACCGGCCAGCTCCCACGCGGCGGCACCGGTCCGACGCCGCGCGCTGGTACGGGTCCGACGCCGCGCGCTGGTACGGGTCCGACGCCGCGCGCTGGTACGGGTCCGATGCCGCGCGCTGGTACGGGTCCGATGCCGCGGGCTGGTACGGGTCCGATGCCGCGCGGTGGCACCGGTCCGATGCCGCGGGCTGGTACGGGTCCGATGCCTCGCGCTGATTCGAGTCCCATGCCGCGCGCTGGTACGGGTCCGATGCCGCGCGGTGGCACCGGTCCGATGCCGCGGGCTGATTCGGGTCCGATGCCTCGGGCCGCTACGGGTCCCATGCCTCGGCAAGATACGGGTCCGGTTCCGCGTATCGGTACCGGTCAGCTTCCGCGCGCTGACTCCGGTCCGATGCCGCGGGTTGGGACCGGGGCGATGCCCCGTCCAGAGGCCGGTCCGGCACCTCGCTCTGACACCGGATCCATACCGCGTGCTGGCGGCGGTCAGCGGTCGCGGGCGGGCGCAGGTACGGCACCGCATGCCGGAAGAGGCCAGGGACCGCGGGCTGGGACGGGTCCGATGCCAAGCGCCGGGACGGGTCCGATGCCAAGCGCCTGGACGGGTCCGATGCCAAGCGCCGGGACGGGTGCCATGCCCCGTCCCGATACCGGCTCGATCCCGCGTGTCGGCCCCGGTCCTGCGGCTGGTATGAGCCCGGGTCCTGCGTCACGTTCTGATACCGGCCCGACGCAGCGAGCAGGAACAGGTGCCATGCCCTGGGCGGGCTCGCCGACGCCGCCTGCCGACCCGGCTGCTGCGCCGCGTGGCGGCCGGGCGGCTGGCCGCCGGTCACGCCGAACGGATTCTGCTGACCCTGGGTATCGCGAGGTATCCCGGCCTACTGGGAGCGACGAGTGGCGATGAGCTCGACCAAGGGTCCCGAGGCGCCCGCGATCATGAGGATTGGTGCGGCCAGGCTGACGGCCGGCCTCGACCGGATGCCGCGGCTTGACCTCGAAGCGCACCGCGACATTTTCGGCCCGCTGCCCCGGCTCTCCGCCGAGGAGCTGATTTCGATGGCCGAGCAGGTCGACCTTCGGGGTCAGGGCGGGGCGGCGTTTCCCTTCGCACGCAAGCTCAGCGCGGTGATGCAGACGGCTGAGACGAATGACTGCCCGACAATCGTGGTCGTCAACGCCACCGAAGGCGAACCGGGCAGCATTAAAGACAAGATGCTCATGATCCGCTCGCCCTACCTCATCCTCAGCGGAGCCGCGCTGGTGGCGGAAGCTATTGGCGCCGAGGAGATCGTGGTTGGCGTCGCGGGTAACGAGCTGGCGAACAGGTCTCTTGAGGCGGCTATCGCGGCCGAACCCGGCCTGCGCAAGATGGCTCGCGTGGTCCAGCTACCGGACCGGTTCATCTCCGGCGAGTCGGGCGCGCTTGTCCGGGGCATCAACGGCAAACGGCCCGTCCCTCCCGGCCGCAAGATCCTGGCCAGCGATTTTGGTGTGGATGACCTGCCGACACTACTCTCGAACGCATCCACGTTCGCTCAGCTGGCCGTGCTCGCCTTGCTCGGGCCGGAACGTTTCGCCGCGGTGGGTACGCCGGAGGAACCCGGCACCGTCCTGCTGAGCGTGGGCGGATCCGCGGCACATCCAGCCGTGATCGAGGCACCCACGGGTGTTCCGCTGGCCGCGGTGCTGGACATCTGCCAGGCTCCGGCCGGCGACGGCGTCCTGGTCGGCGGCTATCACGGCATGTGGCTGCCCGCCGCCACCGCGTACGCCGTGCCGGTCTCCCGCGAGGGCCTCGCCGCCGTGGGCGGCACTCTCGGTTCAGGTATCGTGCTGCCTCTCGGCGACGGAACCTGCCCGCTGGGCGAGGTCTCGCGGATCGCGAGCTACCTGGCTGGCGAGTCGGCGGGACAGTGCGGTCCCTGCAAGCTCGGCCTGCCCTCCATCGCCCGGGCCCTGGCGGCACTCATCGACGGCTCCGGCGGCATCGAGGCGCTCGATGTGGCCAGGCGCTCGGCGGCGGCTGTGGCCGGCCGGGGCGCCTGTTCCCACCCGGACGGCGTGACCAGGTTCGTGCTCTCCGCGCTCGACGTCTTCACCGAGGACCTGGCGGCGCACGTCTTCCACTCGTCCTGCGGCCGTCCGGTCCGCGGCGTGCTGCCGTTGCCGACCGGGCCGGAGCAAGAAGAGCAGCAGCGGCTCGTGGTGGACTGGACACGATGCCGCGGGCACGGGCTCTGCGCGCACCTCATCCCGGAACTTATTCACGTCGATGGCCACGGCTATCCGGTCATCCTCAACATCCCGGTACCGAGCTGGCTGGAGAAGGACGCCGAGCAGGCGGTGCACATGTGCCCGGAACTGGCCCTGCGGCTGACCGATGCCGCTCCCGTCCCGACCCGAACCGCTCCGGTGTCCATTCCCGCACCCCAACTGCGTACCGGCCTCGTGGGCGGCGGCAGCAGCAGCCGCAAGCAGATTACCGCCGGATAACGGGTCCAGGGACGTAACCCGCGGCCTTGGCGTCCCCGGCCAGCCCGGCTCACGGTTCCCGCACTGGCCCAAACGAGACATACTGTGAAGATCCGTACACAATTCTATAGCTATCCGCTGCCATTCTTTGTATGGATGTTCATTCTGCCCAAAAGAATGGGTAGGGTGTAACATCCATTACCCATTAAGTGAGCGGAGAAGACGCGGCACTGGCTGCGGGCAGGCTTTTGTGGCCACCGAGCCGAGTCGTTGAGAATGGATGTGCCGTGCTGTGTGCCCAATCCTCGGCTGGTAGGGTGAGTCATTCTGCCGGGCTATAACTGTCCAGAACTTTCTGCACATCGTCGATGTATACGGCCCGATAGCGGCCCGTTGACCGCAAAGCGGCGAAGATCTTGCCCGCAATCTCCTGCTGGTACCTGAGATTACCGCTGGTATCGCAGATTTCTATCATGGCCGGGTACTCGCTCTGCAGAGGGATGTCCGAACCCTGCGGCCAGGCGATGTCATCATCGTCAAACTCGTGGCCGCCGACATAAACCGCGACAGTGCCGACTCGGATGTAGGGATCGCTACCCTCCGCACGGGGCCGAGGTATTCGGCGATGCGGCGCTCCGCGGGCGAGAACCTCTTCCCGCGCTCGTCGATCACGCCACGTCCGCAGCGATCGACCTCACCTCGGCTAAGCAGGTCCTGCCATTCGGCGCTCCGTTGTCGATCCGGAGGCTCATCACCGGCATCTGGAGGGCCGGAGGGGCCGTCGATAACCATGACGCATATTCCTGCCGTCGGTGTCCTCGTTCTCACTCGTCTGCGGGCCCATGCCACCGGGCGACATAACGGCGCTGCCGGAACGTCTCGACGGCATGCCGATCGTAGTGCGTACGCACGAACGCCACGGCCGAGGCGGGAGGCACCCCGTCAAGGATGGCCAGGCAGGCCAGGGCGGTGCCGGTGCGCCCGTGGCCGCCCGTGCAGGCGACTTCAACCCGCTCACCGGCGGCGCGCTGCCAGGCTTCGGTCAGGATAGGCAGCACCTCGGCTCCGTCCGCGGGCAGGCGGAAGTCGGGCCATCGGAGCCATCGCGATTCCCACGGGACTGCGGGTGGCGGCTGGCCGAGCAGGTAGACCGCGAAGGTTGGGCTGGGTCCGGCTGGGAGCGGGCGCGCGAGGCCGCGGCCTCGAACCAGCCGGCCCGAAGGGAACTGCATAATGCCTGGCCCTGAGGGGTCCCACCGTTCGCCCACAGCCGGATCGTACACGCGGCGCCAGCGTAGTTACTCAAATAGAAAGCCGTGTTGCGGCGCGGGCTAGCAGCGCCGAAGCACACGTGTTCTGCGGCAGACCGTCCGTTCGACCGACGCACCGGGTCGGCGTGCCATCGGCGGGCAGGGCGACTAGGGTTTGTAGCTATGCCGGACGATAAAGTCGATCTCAGTTCTCCCAGCGGTTCTGCTTCGCCCGACCCCGGAGTGAGTGACCGGCGTGTGCTGGAGCCCTTGAGTGAGGCCGAATGCATGCGGCTGCTCGCCAGCGGCGGTCTGGGGCGTCTGGTCTACAACAGCCGGTATGGGCCCACAGCGATGCCGACCGTGTACAGGATCGCGGGCGAATCGGTTGTCTTGGGCACGTGGGACCCCGCCCTGTTTGACGAAGACCTGCGTACTGGTATCGCGCACGCCGAGTACCAGGTCGCCGTGGAGGCCGACGAGCTCGATCTGGAGACGCGCCAAGGGTGGATCGTGCTGGTGCGGGGAGCGGCGCATCATCTGGATACCGAGGCCGAGCGCGCGTCGGTCGCCGTCGCCGGGCTTGAGCCGTGGATCGAGGGGGTGCCTGCGCACTTCATCAGGGTGACCCCCACCAGCACGTGGGGCAACCGCGTTATCCGGGGATGATGCCCGCAGCAGGCGGCTTCGGCCTGTCTGGCCCGGGGAATATCGTCCGTCGATATTCGCTGGCGTCCACCGCTGACGGTGGTGATTGTTACTCACTTGGTCGCTCGCCACGCTGGTACGAAGTTCCGCCCCTGCGGGGGTTGCCGTGAGTACCCCCAGCGCTACGCTAGGAATGGGTCTAACCCGACTACGGCAGGGCCGGGCCAGGGAGGGGTCTGATGGCATCCTCGTGGCGTGCGACAAGATCACCCCGTACGTATCTCGTGATTGGCGGTATCCTGCTTGCCGTTGGACTGTGGGACCTGTTCTTCGTCCTGTTTCGTTCGGAAGATGTCCTGTTTACGCTGTCCGCAGCCTTGCTGCTGCTATTGGGCAGCTTTAACATCTGGCAAGGTGTTACCCGGCTGCGGACCCAAAGGCGCGGGGTATGACCCGGAGCTAGGGTCGGGGTGGCCGGATTCGAACCGGCGGCCTCGTCGTCCCGAAGCCAGGCCGCGCACCGCACGCCCGGCTTTTCAGCCGTCTCTCCGGCGCGCGCCGACCGTTTCCGGAGAGGAATAGTGCATACATGGTGGGAAAGCCATCACACTGCAGGTGACGATGTCCATCAAGCCCGAGCTGCGCGAGGAGTACCTCGCAGCACTGCGCGAATTCCCGGTTCCCGCCCGTTCTGGCATGCGGCTGGCACGGCTGCGTCATCTCATATCGGGCCATGGCTTTCAAGGAAAACACGTCAAGTGCCGCATGACCAGGCCGTGGAGACGACGGGTTTGGTCAGCAGTGTGGAGGGTAGCCGGTAGTAGGAGTGCTATCCCTGAGAGCATGCTCGATGGGAGGGAGAAAAATGACTCTTAATCCGCCATGGACCAGATCCGACACGGGAACATGCGTCCGCTGTGGTCATGTGCCTAAGTTTCACCGTCCGTCGTGCCATCGTCGGCTGACTTGGCAGCACTTGTGGAGGCGCTGCTCCTGCGAGGGCTACGTCCCGCCGGAAACGTGACCAGAGATGGTAGACCAGGATCCAAGTCGGCGATCTACCGCGTAGGAGATCGTGCTCTGTCTGGCTGTGAGGCGGCCGTCTCTGTAGGTTCCGCGTTGTGGAGGTTCGCCGCGCTCGCTTCGAGCCCGGCCTCTGGCCTGGCCCTTCGGTTGCTCGCGCCGTTCGCATAGCCGGTTCCGGCCGCAGGCGTGGCACGCCGAAGGCCATGCCCAAGAAACCGGACATGGCCGGTGAGCTGGTCGGGGTGGGGAGATTTGAACTCCCGGCCTCTTCGTCCCGAACGAAGCGCGCTGCCAAGCTGCGCCACACCCCGCCCGCGCGGGACCTCAATCGGTACCGCACGAGACTTGGCTAGTGTAGCCGAAACGTGGACCCGCTCGGGCCCGGCTGCGTACAGCGCGGGGCGCGGTAAGCGGCGCGCCGGTCAGGCCGAATCGCGCGGGACCAGGGTGAGCAGGCTGGCCTCAGGGCGGCACGCGAACCTGGCCGGAGCCCACGGCGAGGTGCCGAGTCCGGCAGAAACGTGCAGCCAGGCCTGGCCATCGACCGGATACCGGTGCAGCCCGCGGGCCCGCTCGCGGTCCAGCCCGCAGTTGGTCACCAGCGTTCCGTAGACCGGCAGGCACAGCTGGCCACCGTGGGTGTGCCCGGCCAGCAGAAGCTCATAGCCGTCGGCCGTGAACCGGTCGAGTAGCCGCGGCTCGGGTGAGTGCATGACCGCGACGCGGAGGGCGGCGGCCGGATCGGCGCGCCCTGCTACCTGCTCGTAGCGGTCCCGGTAGATGTGCGGGTCATCCACGCCGGCGAACGCGATGTCGAGGCCGCCGACTGTGAGCCGGCCGCGCTGGTTGTTCAGGTCCAGCCAGCCGGCCGCGAGCATGCCGTCGCGGAGCTTTTCCCAGGGCAGGTTGATGGTTCTCCCGCCTCGCCCGCGAGTGCCACCCGGCTGCAGGTACCGCAGTGGGTTCCCCGGCTTGGGTCCGTGCAGGTCATTGGAGCCGAAAACGAAGACGCCAGGCCGGTCGAGCAGCGGCCCGAGCGAATCGAGGAAACACCGGACGGCTTCCGGGTGCGCGATGCAGTCTCCGGTGTTGACCACCAGATGCGGGTCTAGGTCGTCGAGCGCTCCGATCCAGGACATCAGCCGCTTGCGGCCGGGCGTGAGATGCGCGTCGGAGATATGCAGGACACGCAGCGGCTCCGAGCCTGGCGGCAGGACGGGAAGCTCAAATCGGCGCAGAGCGAACCAGTTCCGCTCGATCACCGTCGCGTAGCCGATAGCCGCAACACCAACGGCAGCGGTGACTGGGATTAGGGTTCGCAATCTCACCGGTCCATGGTGCCATGACCGCAGGCGTGCCGCCGACCACACGCAATCCTTGGCCGCTTCCTAGGATGGGCATGTGGCTGAACTCAAAGAGCGGCTGCGCGCGGACCTGAACGCCGCCATGCGGGCGCGTGACCAGGTGCGGATGCGCACCCTGCGGTTGGCACTTAGCTCCATCACGAACGAGGAGGTGGCCGGTGCCTCGGCCCGCCAGCTCAGCGACGACGAGGTCTTGAAGGTCCTGACCCGCGAGGCCAGGAAGCGCAGGGAAGCCGCCGAGGCGTTCGGCGCCGCAGGCCGGGATGAGCAGGCCGCCGCCGAGCGAGCCGAGGGGGAAGTCCTGGCCGGCTATCTTCCGGCGCAGCTCAGCGATGATGAGCTGTCCGCGCTGGTCGCTGCCGCGATCGCCGAGACCGGTGCCAGCGGCATGCCAGCCATGGGCCAGGTCATGAAGACGCTGACTCCCAGGATCGCGGGCCGGGCCGACGGGGCGCGTGTCGCCGCCGAGGTCCGCCGCCGCTTGTCCGCCCGCTCTAGGTAACGGACTTCGGTCCGGGGGAGGAGGCGGGGGTCGGTCCGCCGCCGTTGCCGCCACCGCCTCCGCCAGTGCCGCCGGTGCCTCCGCCGCCGGTCCCGCCGGTCCCGCCGGTCCCGCCGGTGCCAGTACCGCCGCCCTTGGGCTTGGTCGGCGACTTGGGCTGGACGACGACCTGGCCGTTACCCTGACTGTTGAACGGGCTGTCGGGTGGGACTGGCACGAAGTAGGTGACCGAGCCGAGATCGGCGTGATCGAACGACATGTGCCAGGTCGACCCTGGGGCGTCCGCCCCGAACATCTCACCCGGGCAGCTCTGGCTGCCGCTTTCCAGCCGGTAGCAACTGCTCTGGCCGCCCATGGTGTCGACGGTCGGGGACACCGGGTTAAACACTGAGATGTAACCCACGAGGTTAGGCGTGTAGCCCGCGAAGGCAGCGTACGGGGTGCCGTCGTTGTTGGCCACGTTGGAGGTGCCCGTCTTGCCGGCCGCCTCGCGCCCGGCCAGGCCACCGATGGCACCGGCGGTGCCGGTGGTCAGGACGCCCTGCAGGATGTAGTTCACGGCATCGGCGACATCAGAAGATATCGCCCGGTGGCAGTTGGCCGACGGCACCGACATGCTGCTTCCGGTGCCGGTGACGATCTTGTTGATGGCGACCGGCGTGCAGTACATCCCCCGGGCCGCGACGGTGGCGTACGCGGCTGCCATCGAAAGAGGAGCGACGTTGACCGAGCCTAGAGTGAAGGACGGGTAGTTGTCCGCGGAGGCCTGCCCGCCGTCCGCGCTGAGCAGCGATGTGCCGTCGGCCCTGGTCATGCCTAGGTCCACCGCGGTGTGGACGACGTTGCACAGACCGACCTTTTTCTCGAGCTCGGCGTAAAACACGTTGATCGAGTTGGTGGTTCCGGTGTAGAGCGAGTCGGTTGATTTGCCCGGCCCCTCCGCGTTGCTCACGTTGTAGGCCCCCGGGGCGCCGTTGTAGTAGCCGGCCGGGGCTCCTTGGCAGTTGGTGTAGCCGGTGAGGGTGGTGCTGCCAGGAACGGTCTGGGTGTAGCCGAACGGGATGCCCTGGTTCAGGGCGGTGATGAGGGTGAACAGCTTCGACGACGAGCCGGTCTGGACCCCGGAGCTGCCCCCGTAGAGGGTGTTCACCGCATAGTCGATCTCGGTCTGGCCGTAATTCGTCCCGTAGGGCCTGTCCTCGGCGATCGCCTCGATCTGGCCGGTGCCGGGCTTCACCATGGCCTCGGTGTCCGCGTTGTGACCCGGGTTGTAGACGCCGCTGCGGGCCGGCACGACGTAGTTCACCGCTTCGGTGGCCGCCTGCTGGTCCTGCTCGTTTAGCGTGGTGTAGATGTGCAGGCCCCCGGTGGAGAGCAGCTTGGCCCGGTCCATCGGCGTCTTGCCGTAGGCCGAGTCGTGCAGGAAGACCTCCTCTACGTACTGGCAGAAGAAGCCGGCCGTGCCCACGGAACTGGCCTCGCAGCCGCTCTGCGGCTCCGACCCTTTCAGTCCGAGCGGCTTGGCCTCATCGAGGCGGGCCTGCGCGGTGGTGAGGCCGTTATCGGTAGTCGCCATCCGGGCCAGCACGGTGTTGCGCCGTTCGAGGGACACCCCGGGATGCAGGATCGGGTCGTACTGCGTCGGGTTCTCCACGATGCCGGCCAGCGTGGCGGCCTGGGTCACGGTCAGCTTCGACGCGGTCGTGCCGAAGTAGGTCTCGGCGGCGGTCTCGATCCCGTAGGCGTTGTAGCCGTAG
>Ga0302308_10004721_pt1 | contig 10684 bp, 9 predicted proteins | sample III_Palsa_E3_3_FD_200531 | JGI IMG/M metagenome (GOLD analysis project Ga0302308, IMG submission 200531) | Peat permafrost microbial communities from Stordalen Mire near Abisko, Sweden - III_Palsa_E3_3 | ecosystem: Environmental > Terrestrial > Soil > Palsa > Peat permafrost | place: Sweden... | reverse complement strand
ATCGGTCTGGCGCTTCACGAGCTAGCCAACCCATTGCTCACATGCCCTCTTACAAGGCAATCTGCAGCAACGCTGGTTGCAACTCTTTCGTAGCTGCAACCTAACTACTCGTTCAAGGCGGACGGCTTCGCCACCGCTTAACTCCAGCGTTAGGCCGCACCCCACATGTACGAACCCCACGCGCGAGCTACTTCAACAGCGTTCTTGGAGGCGTACCGTCGTTGCATGACAGATGCACCGGAAACATCCGAGGCAATGTTTATCCCCGCGCTTGTATGTGCTGCCTTCTCTGCGGAGGTCGGTTTAAAGTCACTCCTACTGCAAGCGGGTAAACCGGCTAGAGGGCATGACCTTTTTGCTCTGTTTGAGCAATTGCCAAGCAACAACAAGACCGACATTATTCGGCTTGTTGACCTTGCTCCAGAAGCTTTTTTGACCAATCTCGCGCATATCAGGGACGCATTTCCAGAATGGCGATATATGTATGAGTTCCAAGACGAGCGAATGATCAGCATCGTCTTCGTAGCAAAGTTCGCCGCCGCAGTTGTCCAGGCAAACCCACTCAACCACAATGTGGCCTAACATCTCGTTCAAGGCGGACCCCTCCGGCGCCGCTTAACTCCAGCGTTAAGTCTATATGGACATCTCGGAAGTTCGTAAGCAGATGGCTCAGCAGCAGGTGACCAGTCCAAACTGGCACGATGATCAATCCCTACCAGCACTCGTACACCATCACCCTAGCGGTCGTCGATGCGGCGAAGTTAATCCTCTAGGATTTGTAAGAGCTTGCGAAGGCGATCCATTTCAGGATCTTTTCGATCTGACAACAATCGCTCCCTCATTGCGAAAAATCTCTCTACAAGAATCCGTAGGTCAAAACCTGACCACGCGACAGCCTCCTTGATCAGACTGATCGACCATCCTCGTTGTACAAGTGAGTCGACCAAAATAAGGAAAGCGTAAGTGGATGTCGCATAAGGAGCGAGTGCCTGACCGAGAAGCCTGTGAGGAGGAATATCTCGAGAGGGGTCGCTTGGCGGGAACTCACTGAAAAGTCGCACGAGAATTAGGTTGAGGGTCTTTGATCGAGAGAACATATCCGTTTGCCACATTTCGCGGACGGCGATTTCCAAGCTGCGCCAATAAGCATCACGATTTTCAGATGACAAATGCGGGTACGCGCATAGTCCCCACAGCATCAGTAATTGGTCGGTATTGGCGATTACGGTGCCGTTCTGATGAGCTTTCCAAATTCGCTCGCGGATTGATCGCATTAAAGGCCACATTCGCGCGAAACATCGGCCTTCCGACTCCAGTTTCGCTAATACGTAGCCTCCTAAACACGCAACAACGTCCAAATCGCCAGCGAGGGCGGAGTCGACATTGGGGTGGCCATAAAGGCCACTCTTAATTATTTCGTCGAACATCGGAGCGAGTTGGCTGGCCTGTTTTTGAGATCCAAGCAGTTCAACCGAGAGAGCACCAAGCGCGTGGGATGTTTGCGCATTCTTCGATGCAGTTCTGACCCAATTTTTCCAGTCCTGTCGAGGCGACATTCTTGCCGCTAAACCACAGATCAACGCAAGCGACGCGTTTAAAATCTGGAATTTTGTAATTGCGTCGCCAACACGTGGCCGTAATCTCGCCTTTCCGCACGCGATCAAATGCCCTAGCCACATCCACGATATTTCATCGTGATCGGGGCGAGAGAGGATGGCGTCGACTATCAATGAAACAGATTCATCCAGCTTGACTTGAGCAGACTGCATTTGGTCTGTCTGACCGAGTGGGAATGTAATCAAATATCCCTGGTCGTCCGAGGTAATGGAGCAAATTGATTTGTGAGCTCCATCGAGAAGTAGCAATACCAAAGCGCCTTGAACAACAAATCTCCCTGTTGAATCAAACGCAATGGGTGCTGCTGCAATCAGCCTGGCAAACTGCTCAACTGACGCACCATGTAAAGTACCCCTGATACTTGAACGAATATACGCAGGATGTGGCATCTGGGCGATGAGCTGCAGCGGTGCGTCGGTCGTCGCTTCTAGCAACGCGTCCCAGAGATACGAGCCCCTCATCGTTATCGGCGGATCATGGGGCCTCTCCCACGCTTCTTCAGGAGACGGCGATGCTGCGTATGCAATTGCTCGCTCGTTCCAATAATTGCCATTGCGATGCAGGGCATCTGCATAGTCGTTTGGGTTTGAGATGATGTTGTAGAGGAGTAGCTGCAGACGAACTGTTGCCGCTGCTTGCGCTTGTGTATTTAGACGAAGCTGTACGACGAGTTGAGCATAGAATTCGGCCCATGCGCCAAAACTATCGAGATTGAAGAAGCTGGGCTCATGCAATGAACCATCAACTAATGCCCTTGCGAAGTTTGATGCGAATGATCTGCCTACAAGCAGTGCAAATTGCCAAATACCTGGAGATATCGGGCCCACGGCCACCCAAGGCTGTATAGCGAAGTCCGCAGCTTCAAGCAGTCCGTGTCGGCGCAGTCCATCAGCTAGGCGGATCGTCGCTGCATGTTGATGAATGGATTCATTTTGGTTGACTGGGTGCTTTTCGAGGTCTAGCCACCATGTGCTGTATAGGGCTAGCACCTTTTCAAGGTGGGAACATTCTACGAACACCGACCGCGCCGATTCGATGTTTCGTATTTGGAACTCATCGTGTCGCGTAATCACAATCAGGAACTCGGCCATGAATTGTTGCGCACAAACTCAGCGATCGGAGATGAGCGGCACCAGATTTTGCTAATAATTTGGCGGATAGCTATTGGATTCGGGAGCTTCACAATAGTGCCGAGTCGAGTGCCGAGTTCGTTAAAGCTTGGGCCACAATGCCAAACGTCGCCATCGACAATTAGGTAACGGTCGTGAACCATTGCGTTGCCAAGTAAGGAAGGCATCACTCTTACGCGTGGTGTCACTGCGCCTTGTCGAGCAATGTCATCAAGATCCTGGACGAACACCTCAGCGACGGATTTACTCGATTCTTTTTCTCCCCATACATCTTCACTGGTGAGTATTTGAGGAGTAACTGCATCTGCGGCGACGCGCATCGCGAATAGTCGCATTTCACGTTGCCCAAAATATGGATCAACGAATATGACTCGCTTTTTAGCGTTAAAGATTAGGCTTGCTATGAAGTCTTCTGCCTCCTTGCGGCGCTCGATAAACTCGGACTCAGGTACATCCTTTGGGTCACGGGCGATGCCGAAGATCTTTTGAGGCGCTACGGCGCGGGCCTCACGGGCTTCTCGGCGGGTCCGAAGGTGTACAAGTCGCTGCCTAACCTCATGTTGGAGAGGCTCTCCAACGACAACATTTGGTCCTTGAGTGAATTTTGCTACTTCAACGGTTTTTTCGGGTTTGCGGCGGCCACCAGAGGGAACGCCGACGCGCAGCTTTTTGTGTGTCATATTCATGTTTACGGAGATCTGCTCCATCCATGAAAAGGGGGCCTCTGTACGAAGTACTCCGCGCTTCTTACAGATCACGACATAGCTAATCTCATGAAACGGTTGATCGCTTTGGAGCGTCGCATAACCAGTCTCGTTTAGATCGAACGTCCATGTTTTTCCGCGGCCGCCTACTCGATGCTCCGAGAGGTGAATCGAAAGGGTTGAAAGGTTTGCGATACCGGCTGATTCTGACCGTCGTGGCGTTGCGAGAATAGTCAGGATTTCAGCTCCAACGCTGCTGCGAGCGCTTGGGCTAACGCTGAAGCTGGAACAAAGCGGATCAGGTGCGACCAAAGCGATGCTGCCTAACCATTCGTCATATTTATATGGGTCAAAGCCTAGATGAGTCTCTAACCACTCGCGGGCTTGAGGTACGGTCCCAAGCTCGCGTACCGGCTCTGGATTCTCCGACAACGAGACATGGCGATGGATTCGAGGATTGTCATGCCAGGGGAAGAGAAAGGGCGCTTCCACTGAAGTGCAAAATTGCGTGTATTTGGGCTCTTGCCCGAAGTCCGGGGGCATGACTTGTGCTGATCCAATATTTATTTGGCCAACACCTGCAGACTCGTACCAGCTGAGGGCTTCCACGACATCAAGCGGGATAGCCGAAAAGCCACACGTCCAAGATGAATGACCAGGCACGGGCCAAGGTCGATCGGCGGCGGTCCAACGTTGAGGGAGTGACATGTCTTGCGGAAATAGTTCTACCCAGCCGAACAGCAAATAATGCTTTCCATCGGCACGCAGTGTCGCAAGGCGAACCATTGCGCCGCGATAGTCCTCGCTGAGTTGTCTCCGAAATTCCTCAACACGCATTTAATCCTCCCTTTTCATGCAAATTCCTTTTAGCGAGACAGGCTACTGCTTATCCCATTTTAGCGCTCGACTAATTGAGACGTTCCCCACTTTTCGTGGCATCTAGCTCTAAAGTCCGATGTCACGCAGGAAGCACGTTCCGATCTATATGCAACATCGCCTGGTTCTCAATCACTGAAGACCACCATACCCGTATGAGGTCTCATGCACTGAGACGGTTCGTTCTCGGCGCATGTACTTTGTTGCATGCTGGATTGTCCTCCGGAGCGTAAGCACTTTCGCCTATGATTAGGAGACGTGGATGTTCTCAACTATTGGCTGTCTGATCTTTTCCGCAAGTCGCACCATCTAGTCGATCCTATCGTTGTCGGTCGACGTGGGGTGATTGATTCCTGTCTTGGCCAGCCCATTTGACTAAAGAAGTAGAATCGCGTCGTAAATGCATTTGCAATTTTCTAGGGATGGAGAAAACGATCATGTTCGAAAAGTTGATAAGTTTGCTTCCCTCACTGCATGGGACACGTGGGCTTGTGTATCTGTCGATTGCCGTTAGCGTGTTCAGCCCAACGATCGTAGTTTCATATTTGGTGAATCCTGGGAATTTTCAGTTCGTAGACCTAACGCACCTGCTTTTAGTTGCCGCAGGAACCGGCAGCGCTTCGCTGCTCATTGCCGCCGCTGTTTACCTATTGCTTGAATTAGGTTCGGCGCTAGGAAAAATGGGACGCATGCTTCGACTTGGGAAGGTACCAGACGAGGTCACAAAGATGGAAAATTCGCAGGATGCCCTCGCGCGTACGGCACTAGGTCTAAGTGGCTTTGGCTCACTCACCGTGCAGGCCTTGGTTGCAACGAAGGTGGTTGCTTTACACCTAGGTTTAAATATTTTTGTTGCGGACGTTTTTGTCTGTTGGTGGCAAATTGCACCTTTCCTAGGAAGTTGCATTGTTCTATTTGTGTCGGCGGGGATGGTGCAATTTATTCTTGGACGTAGTGCTTCAGAGAAACGTAGGGCGTCTATTGCAAGCTAATTTGGTTCTAGTGATTGACTAGCTACCCGTTCTATTCGCCTTCTTGCTTACGCCAAACAATCCGCGTGATTCTGGGTGGGTTCTGTAGAGCTGCTTGCGGCTCTACTATGAATACCAGCTGGCGGGGTGAGCAGATGCAGGACGAAACTTTGAAGCAGCCGCCCGACATAGAAGTCGAGAGCTACCGCGTCCGCGAGCGCTGACATTTTTCCGCACATCATATGTTCCTACAGACGGTTAAGTCGGCCATTGAGCGCGCTGAAAAAGACCAGTACGAGCGGCAGAACTCCTTGCTGACCGTCATGGTGATGTGCTCGCTGTTTGTTGAAGCAATGTGCAACGCGGTTGGCTCACGAATTGTCAGCGGCTGGGAGGACTACCGCCTTAGCTCATGGGGAAGGCCCAGGCTGATATGTGCCCAGGTAAGTGCAGAGTTCGACCCCGGGAAAGAGCCTTGGCAATCCCTGCGTTGGCTTTTAAAGTTTCGTAACGACTTCGCGCACGCCAAGCCTGAAGTGGCCGAGTCTGATAGGGCCCTGAAGGCGGACGAATGGGACGATATGCGTCGCGGCAGATCGACTTGGACCCCTATCTCAAAACTAGAAAGCCAGTTGACCTTGGAGGTGGCACGCGCCATGCGCTTTACTTGCGTGGGGTCCGTCCCCGCTTCTATACCTTGCTGGGTCGCCTTTCATTTGAGGGTCCGGAGCGATTATGAAAACGCCGTGGGTAGAAGCAGAAAAACTTCGGTAAATACGCTCATCTGTTAAAGCAGCATTTCTTATATTTCTTTCCGCTATGGCAGGGGCACGGATCATTGCGGCCCACTTTTTTGCTCCCGGCACCCCGAGCGAGGCTCGCTAGATTGCCGACCGGGACAGCTTTTTTCATTCCGGCAGTAACAGCGTCCATCTCATCCGACTGCTTCCAGTCGTGTTCGAGCACTACGCCGAATTGAATTTTTTGGCTCGAACTGACAGAAATTCCAAGCCATTTTGGAGCCTTCGTTGCGTACTTCCTGGCCGCGCAATGACTTTCGAGTTTTTGGAGCGCTGATTCGGTTCGCGTTGGGTTGCTGTGAAAAGTAAATCCACCGCGCTCGTCGCCAATGCTGAAGTCGTGGAGCTTGCCATCGGCGAGTGTCTGTTTAGTAATGAATTCCAGGCCATTGTTAATTGTGCGACAAGTGTCTTCATCGAGAGCAAGCAGGGCTAAGCCGAATTCCACGGTGCCTGGATCTGGATGACGGTCGATTTGAGAAATTAGGTTATCGAACGGTGTGCCGGCAAGATGTGTGAGTACGCCATCTGGTGTGCGCAGGCCGGGAACGTTGTCACGCCTTACCATCATGGCGAGGTCAAGATCGGCGGCAATATCGTCTTCCAGCATCACCATGTTAAATTCTGGATCAATCCATAGGTTTCTCTTCAAATGAAAAGCGAGAGCTGTTAGCTCGTGACTCATCGTCAATCTCTGAATGTTCTCCACGCGAAGGTTGGCGTAACTCAATAACCTCAACGGGGTCTCTAGCATTTCGGTGAGCGCGTCGAGAAGGAATACATCCATCACGAAAGGCGCCCGGATGATTTCCGATGTTTCGTATTTCAAGTACTGTCGAGTTTGAAAAGCTAGGGCTGGGTAGTGCTCAGCGACAACATTGAATATAAGAATTTCTTTAGGTCGGTGCGCTAGTTTGATTTCTGTTCCATCTGCAGCAACTAGCTTGCAATCTGGTTCTAGGATCAGATTGGCGCAAGACCATGCTTGATCGTAAGAGTCTTGAATTGCGCCTGCAAAATCCTTCCGAAGCTGCCCGTCATTTCCTCGACGGGCGGCTAGCGTTAGCTTCTTTGACTTGGCTTGAACGATGATCAAGCGATTCCCAAATACAACCAAGACGTCGATTTCACCAGAATGTGCCGCCTTCTTTTGGATGAGTTCCACATTCATATGAACTCGATCAGCTCCAAAAACGCCTGAGAGTCGCTGGGCCGTAAAATTCTCAGTAAATTGCCCGCGGTGTTGCGCAGCCGGGGCTTTGTAGCTTTGGTCGGCCATCAACCAATAGAAAGGAGACTCGTATAGAGATTCGAAGAGGCTGTAAGGTTGAAAAAATAGCACCGTGTCTCCCGCTGATTTTAGAAGCGGGCTAGCATTTAGGGCATTGAAGTCGCCAATCGTTTTGAATTGCGAGTTGACACCATGAAGGGTGAAGGCGTCTAAGAATGCACGTACCTCGGCCGCTGAAATTCCTGATTTTGAGACAATTTCGTTTATATCGATTTCGAAAGTTACCAGCCATGTGTCGGGCTGAATTCCGTTCCTTTTGATTTCACGGAAAGGCGGCAAAATGTTCTCGTTTAGCAGCTCATACATGGTGTTTGCTATGGTTTGAGCTTGGGAGATGGAGAAGCGTTTGTTCTTGATGATCCAGTGGTCATCGGCCCCATATTTCTCGAGCAGCATGTCTCGGTATTGGAAAATATATGCTGCTTCGCCGCCATAGAAGATAGGTTCGCGCATCGCTTCCCCTGTCCATATGTCTTCAATAGCTCGTCCGCTTCTCAGTGCATCGAAGATTGACTCTTTCTGAAAACGTCCAATAGCGTCATGCAATTCCTGCATGATTCTGTCGGTTTTTTCGACGTATTCGTTTATGGTTTCTGCGTCTTGCAAAGTGAAATCAATTGAGTCTCGAGATAGTAGTCCAAGGATTGTTGTGATTTCTGTGCGGAGTAGCCTGTCGCCACTGAAAAGTCTCGACATATCCTCTGATTTCATCTCGTCCGAAAAGATTATTAGGTTGTCTCGTACGCAGATTTGAGCGATTGCATGTATGTAACCGGGACTGCGCACGAGTTCAGCGAGGTCAGCGAACACATCTTCTTCTTTGCGCGTTAGTTTTTTCACTAATTGTTTATCCTTGCCATTGTGCGCACCGCAGGGCGGAAATGTTCAAGTGGATTTGAATTATTGCCTGGTACCTTTGGGTTTTTATCCAAAAACGCTCGGGGTTTCCTGCTCGATGAATTACTGTCAACTTCTCGCCGTAAAGGAGCTACATTCGATCTTAAAACCAGTTTTTCTGAGGGTCTCGACGGCTAAGCTTTCAATCCGCTAGCGGCTTTTCAGAGAAAACAGAGTTCGCATCAACAGGAAATCGTCCGGGACTAACGTGTACATCGCGCCGTCCCCATCGGCGACAAACTGGGCAACGCGCGGATGATCGAAAACGTTTTCGAGAAGCGGTTGCTCCGCGTACGGGTTATGGAAGACATAGAGGCCATCGAGCAGATCCTCTGAATAGTCTGCCTTGCGCGTTGAGCGCACTTTGGGAAGAAGGCTTTCTGGGTTCGGGTGGAAGGTCTGGAACACGGTCGTGCGTTCGGGTGCATCGGCCAGTGCGCGCAGCTTGCCCCAAGTCGCCAAAGGTCCGTAAATGACCGCCGAGACATCCGCGTAGACGTCGTCAGTGAAGAATCCGACCGACACTTCTACGCCCGATGGCTTGGTGAAGGCCCTAACGGACGTGTTGATGACCTGATTGCGCTGCTCTCGAATGGTGGTTTCCTCGTCAAAGTACTCGCCGTAAAGCGCTGCGATGATCGGACGGTTGGTTGCCAACTGCGATGCAGGTCGATCGAAGGGTGCGATGGCGATTACAAAGGGCTTGTCGGCTGCCCCGGGCAGCTGCCGGTAGTACTGCCGATACCGTCGCACCTTAGAGACGAAACTGTTGCAGATCCGCAGAGCGGCGAGGCGATTGAATTCGTTGAGGTCCGACGGCAGCTCAGGCGACCCGACGCCGAACGCTGGCGTCCCGCCTTGTTCAGGGGCGGCGATGGTCGCCTCCAGTAGGAAGGGGCGTGGCGCCGTCACCGTGAAATCCGGGGAGGTTCGGGTGAAGTCGATACGATGGCCCAACTGCTTCAGGCACGCGTGCAAGTAAAGCTCCCACAGGCCCGATTCGAAGGTCTTCTGGAATTCCTTGACGAACTTGCCGTCCCGATCCGGCATGCCTTCGGCCCAAGCTATGAGGACGTCGCGCTCGGGACCGTTTTCTGGCTGCTGCAGGAGGCGAAAGATCGGATGTAAATCGTTGCTGGCGACGATCTCGTCGAAGAGTGTCATCGGTTTCATCTGTGCGATCCGTCCGCTACCCAAGACAGCTCAACAAGGGAGTAACGAACATCGACTCCACGAACGCTTCTCCCCCTGCTGGAATCAATGCTCAACTCGGCCTGAATCCGCAAGAGCGTTTACAGAGCGTCAGCACCATAAGATCTATTGTTGCTTTCGCGCAGCAATGAATGGTCGCTGTGAGCCGTCTGGAAGAGTCTCGATTAGCTCACCGGAACTAGAGCTACCTACTGTGGAAATGCCGGCAGTATGGGCTTCCCTAATCGCTCGCTGCACCGCACGGGTTGCTGGCTCTTCAAGTTCCTTGACCGTGGCCTTGCTGAGCCACTCTATGTATGGGTGCATGCCTCACCTCGAGTCGGGCTGAGGGTCAGCATTTTGCGCCGATCCCGTAAGGGAAAACATAGCATCTTGCGGGATGGAATGTTTCGCTTCAAGTGCGATATATTTATATCAAACAGTAACTTACGCCAATTTATGGCACTTGCAGCCAAGCTCTGATCGTGGCACGTTCTGGCTATTCTATTTTTCGCCTGGGATTTTGGCGTAGGGAATGCTGTGCAAGACAGAGCACGATACAGCGCGATTAAGCGGAAAATTCGTAGACAAAAGGCATCCGATGACAAGCAAACTGACCATTCAGGCTGACATCGACAGCTACCTGCCCAGGGTCCCCCTGCTATCAGCCGCAGATACGGCGCGCCTACTTGGCTTCCCCTCAACAGGAGCGCTCGCGAAAGCCAGACAGGCGGGGCGACTCCCGATCGAGATGTTTCAAGTTCCCGGCCGGCGAGGATGGTTCGCGGCGACGCCGACGGTTCGCGCGTGGCTTCAGAAAGTTATGTTTCGGGACACGGCAATCAGCACATCGTCAAAGGAGGATCAACCATGAGCGGATAGCGCATTCATTGGCGCTATAACGTTCAAACCCCACGTGTTCAGACGTGGGGTTTGATGTAAACGCGAAGCTTTTTTCCGATTGAACGTGCTTCGCCTCCAGTTTTAGCGCCTATTCCACGGCTACGTCAAGCATTTTCATCGCTCCGCGATTGAAGACGACCCGTTGTGTTCGATGTCTGGCAGTGGCCCACGTGCCCGCCAAGACCCCGTGCGCGCCAATAAGGAGGCGGACAATGTTTAACGATGTTCAGCGCAGTTTTTATCTACAGGGACTTGGCCTGGATCCCGTGGTTATTCGCGAGATCGAAGAAATGCGAGCGGAGAG
>Ga0302308_10004713_pt1 | contig 10691 bp, 10 predicted proteins | sample III_Palsa_E3_3_FD_200531 | JGI IMG/M metagenome (GOLD analysis project Ga0302308, IMG submission 200531) | Peat permafrost microbial communities from Stordalen Mire near Abisko, Sweden - III_Palsa_E3_3 | ecosystem: Environmental > Terrestrial > Soil > Palsa > Peat permafrost | place: Sweden... | reverse complement strand
GATTTCTCGTAGCCAATCGCGATTTAAGAAAAGCCTCTTCCTCTAGATCGGTCGTCAGCTGTGACGCACCCTTTTCTTGCAGCGAACGTATCCGTGGAATGCTGTCCAGCGCCGCTTTGTCCGAAGCGCCCGACAGCACCTGTAACTGAAGTTTTGCCTGCAGCAAGTTGATCAGCGTGGCATGATCGGAGATATCGTCATCGCGCAAGATTCGGTCGATATCCGATTCAACCGGCGCTGCAAACGTGTTGAAGGTTTGAGAGTCAGCATCCAGCAACTCTTGCACCGTTCCTTGCAAGGGGTAGGTGGTATGCGGAAGGTCGGCTTCGGTTTTAATGACATGGCGGTCCGCAGCTGTCGCCAGCGGGCAGGCGATCGTCAAAGCCCAAATAATCGAAGATAGAGCGCGGCCAGCCGTTGGCATACGACGAGTGCAATAAGTCATGACGTCCCCCGCGCCCAAACGTCCGGCGCAATGCATAGTTTATTGATGGGCACCCCGAGCATCTCCACGAGATACTAAATCCGAGGAAGCGTAAAAGACAGTGGCAAAAAAGGGGTCGAAATGCACTTTTCAGTCGGCCGACGTTTTGCGAGGGCGCCCGATCTTGATTTGTCCAGCCGGACGCGCGAGCTGGGCTCCGATGTCCGAACGAAAGCGGTCTGTTCCAAGCGCATGTTGGCGTTACAGGCGCAACCGAATGGCCTGGATATCGGTATCGTTGAGAAAGCAGGGTAAACGGTTGTTGCCGCGCTGGACGACGCGGAAAACGCGGTCGGGTTCACTTGCAGTCGTTTGAATTATTGCGGGATGGTCGATGTGTGGGCGGACGCTGGCTGGCGCACCGTTTGTATTCCCGTTTTTGTGCGCTTACATGGAGGCTGCGTGGTGTTGAAGCGTCTGTTTTGTTGGATCGTGTGCTTTAGCGTGGCTCGACTGTGCCCGGCAGAAGATTTCCGTCCGTTCGACGGACCGCGGCCAGTTCTCGTCGCTATTGAAACGGATCCTTGGGCGATGGTGCCGGGTTCCGACTCACCTAGGGTCGCGATCTATGAGAATGGCGATGTGATTTTTGTGCAAGGAAGCGGAGTCAGCCAGGGCTACTACTTCACTCGGCTAACCCCAAACGAGCTCAATGGGCTCTTGCAACAAGCCAGGAGCGCTCTGGTCGGCCAAGGACTGAAGCATCGCTACGACATGGGCGGCGCGACGGACATGCCTATGGCCAAGTTTTATTTCCATGACGCCGGTATTTCAATGGCCACCGAGGTCTACGGTCTGGATTGCTCTCCACCCAACCGATTCCAGCGAAAATCGGGTCCGGGAAGGCCACCACAGTGTTTGCTGGATTTGAATAAATCGCTTTGCGGTCTGGATTTCACCAACAGCAAAAAGTGGGTGCCACGATACGTCGAAGTGATGATGTGGGATTACGCCTATGCGCCAGGCCGCTCTGTTCCTTGGCCAAAGGATTGGCCGGGGCTGAATTCGCCAAGAACGATCAAAAGAGGCGATGCTTATTCGATCTTTCTGGACGGAACGATGCTTCCGAAATTGCAGACTTTTTTGTCCAACATCAAGCCGAAGAGTGCGACCGTCATCGACGGGAAAAAGATGGCTGTTTCCTATCGGTTTCCCTTTCCGAGCGAGCCTGTTTGGCGCAAAGCATTTCAGTCAATCGAATAAAAAAAGTATCAGGGTGAGGTGTCCCAGTTTCACGCGCTTGGTCGGCTTGACCGGCCTGAAGCGTTGTTTGGATTAGCGGCCGACGCCACCTGGGCTAACCTCGCGCCCACCAGCGTGAAGAATCGCGTTACCGAAAATCGGCGTCGGAGCAGCAAAATCATCCCCGGCACCCCTTTCATTTTTCGCCTACGCAAGCGCTAAACTCTTACGCGGAAGGGGAGGTCCCAGCGGGTTTTGCCATGCGGTGTTGCTGCCACAGGGAAAGTCGCGGGTGCAAACATGGATACCTTGCAGGGTGGGTGGTCGCACGAGCGAAGCCATGAGCCTGATTACCGAACTCAGACGCCGCAAGGTAACGCGTGTGGCCGTGCTCTATGTTGGCGCGACTTGGGCCCTTTCGCAGGGCATCTCCCAGTTGACGCCAGCGCTCGGTCTTCCTGACGGAGCCACACGCGCGTTCCTGATCGTGGCAGCGGCAGGCTTTGTCGTGGTGGTCGCGCTGCTCTGGCTTTTCGAGATTACGCCCCACGGCATCCGGTTTGATTCCGGGGCGCCAACGCCGGCACCGGACGCGATACAGACAGAGTCGACAGACGCGGCGACGAAGATCGAGCCCGCGCCGGAAATCCCGCGCAAGTCCATCGCGGTGCTCCCGTTCGCCGACCTGTCGCCCGAACGCAATCAGGAATATTTCTCCGACGGCGTCACCGAGGAGATTCTCAATGCCCTGGTCAAGCTCAGTGGCCTCAAGGTCGCGGGGCGCACCTCGTCGTTTTCGTTCAAGGGCCGGAACGAGGATCTGCGCAGCGTCGGCAGGGCATTGGCGGTGGCGCACGTGCTGGAAGGCTCGGTGCGCAAGCACGGCGACCGCATGCGCATCACCGCGCAGTTGATCCAGACCGACAACGGGTATCACCTGTGGTCGGAGACTTTCGACGGCGACGCAACCGATGTGTTCGACCTGCAGGAGCGCATCGCGCGCGCGGTCGCGCGCCAGTTCGACGTGATCCTGCACGGCGAGCAGCGGCTGGTTCCGGTCGCAACCACCGATGCGGAAGCCTATCGGCTATATCTGCAGGCCAGCGACATTTTCAACCGGCGCGACATGGTGCATCTGGCGCAGGCGATCGAGCAGTTGCACGAGGCGATTGCCCTCGATCCCCGGTTTGCACGTGCGCACGCGCGCCTGGCCTCGGCGTACGCCATACAGCCGAACTACTCGCCTGAAATTGCGGATACCGCGCTTGCGCATGTCATGGCGGCGGCGGCGCGCGCCAGCGCGCTCGATCCAGGCCTGGGTGAGCCCTATTCGGCGATCGCCCTGGTGAATACGAGTGCCGAGCACCGGTACATCGAAACTCGTCAGGCCATGGAGCAGTCGCTGCGGGTTCAGCCGGAAGACGTCGCGGTACGCTATTGGGCTTCGGCGCCATCGATCGGCCTTGGCTATGTGGACTGGGGATGCATGCATCTGGACCACGCGCTCGTGATCGATCCCTTGTACCCCGCCGCGTTGCTGTGGCGGGGCATCGGCTATCTCATCAAAGGCAACCTTGCGCGCGCCGAAAGCGTGATCCAGAAGGCCGCGGATCTCGGACTGGCGCACGCGGGATTGGGCATGCACGATGTGCTGGCCTCGCAAGGCCGGTTCGATGAAGCCGCTGTGCAATTGGCGCGTGGTCTGGTGATGCTGTCGGAAGGCATGTCCGGCGAACAGCTGAACATTCTCGCGCAGGGTGCCTACGGCGATGCCGCCGCGCGCGCGCTGGCGCTCGAATTGATCGATCGCATCGTCGAGCCGCAACCGCGCTGGTTGCCGGGCGCGATCCCGTACGTCTTGCTGGTGATGGGTGAGACCGCGCGCGCGCTGGAGCTGGGCAGTCGCTTTCGCTCCATCACCGACATCATCTATTTTCCGCGGTTCTGGTTGCCGTCGTTCCGGCCGCTGCGCAATACGCCGGCATTCCGCACGCTCGTGCGCCAGGCAGGATTGACTGCGTTGTGGGACCGTTACGGACCGCCGCATGGCGCGTACCGGGATGCAGCAGGGGAATACATCTGGGACTGAGGAGATGAACATGTCGATGGGCTCTGACCGAACCACCGCCATTGCGTGGCCGACACTGGCGCAGGCCATGCGCGGCCCCCTGTTGCAGCCGGGGCAAGCCGGTTACGACGAACACCGCCGCGTTTGGAACGGTGCGATCGATCGACACCCACTGGCGATTGCGCGCTGCGCGGATGCGGCCGACGTGGCGGCGGCAGTCACGTTCGCTGCGCGCAGGCACATCCCCATGACGGTACGCGGCGGCGGCCACAACGTCGCCGGACTCGCCGTGCGCGACGGCGCCTTGATGATTGACCTGGGCACCATGAACAGCGTCGACGTCGATCCCGTATCGCGCACGGTGCACGTAGGTGGAGGCGCGTTGTGGCAGGAGGTGGATGCGGCGACCCAGCCGCACGGGCTGGCCACGACCGGCGGCTTCGTCTCCACGACCGGTGTGGGTGGTTACACGCTGGGCGGGGGCGTGGGCTGGTTGATGCGCCGCTGCGGTCTGGCAGTGGACAACCTGCTGGAAGCCAAAGTCATCCTCGCCGACGGCAGCCGCGTGGTGGCCAGCGAGCAACACCATGGCGACCTGTTCTGGGCGCTGCGCGGCGGCGCCGCCGGCGGCGGCGTGGTCACGCGGTTTACCTATCGCCTGCACGCGGTTGGCGAGGTCTACGCAGGGATCGCGTTTTATCCCATGGAAGCGGCGGCCGAGGTTTTGCGCGCGTTTCGCGCGTTCACTCCGACGGCGCCCGATGCCCTCACCACCATGCTGGTGTTCACCACGATTCCGCCGCTGCCCTTCGTGCCCGCGGAGGCGCATTTTCGCCGCGCGCTGGCGCTGGCCTGGTGCTGGAGCGGCGAGCCCGGAGAGGGAGCCAAAGTGCTGCAGCCGCTGTTGGAAAGCGGGGCACCCCTGGCTAACCACTCAGGTGTGATGCCGTATGCCAGCTGGCAGCAAACCTTCGATCCGTCGGCGCCGCACGGCGACCACTACTACTGGACGACGTCACAGCTGGACGCGCTCGACGACCCGCTGATCGACGAGCTGGTAGCCATCGCCACTACGCCACCCGATCCGTTCTGCGAGGTCCATGTGCATCACCTGGGCGGCGCAGTGGCGACCGTTTCGCCGTCAACGACCGCGTTCTCGCATCGCGACGCGCCGTTCTTCATCAACGTGATTGGCCACGCCGGCGCGGCGGAGCGCTACGCCTCGGTCCGTGACTGGGCGCGTGAAGCGCGCTCGACGCTGGCGCCGCATGCGCGCGCCGGCATGCAGCCGAATTTCACCGGCGAAGTGTCTGATCTGGATTCACACGCATACGCGGCGGACACGGAAACCCGATTGAAAGCCGTGCGCTCGCACTACGATCCGCAAGGACTTTTCGCCCTCGTGCGCACTCCTTGATTTCGATTGGCAACCGAAACACGGTTCGGAAATACCGGTTAGCCTGCGCGGAAGGCGATTTGTTCGCATACATCAATCAGCAAACAATCGTCTCATTTGTCTGCCAATGCGTCGTTCAAATAAAGCCTTATCAGGCGCTTGAACTCGTCGATCACGAGGTCTCTTTCTTTGCTGGCACTTTGCTTATTGATAGCAAGCAAGCCCTTGATGAGTTCGACAATGACGTTTGCACGTATAAGCGCGCTATTCGCTGCCAGCTTTCCATTCATCATCTGAAGGGCTGATGCGATCGTCTTTCGCAGAGGCTTGCGTGCCGAAGCGGTTCTCGAATAAGCGAGAGGCGCTCCGAGAAGTGCCAGATAGCCCGGTCGCTTGCTTGAAAAGTCCAAGATCGCCTTGACGAATACGCCGGGGAAGGCCGACTTCGTTGGAAGATTGTCTTTGCTTAAAACCTCGGACCAATGGGCATCTGCCTCTTCGGTGTATTGCGCCAGCAGCGCCGTGGCCAGCGTTTGCTTATCTGGAAAATAATCGTAAAGCGTTCCAATCGACGCACCCGCTTGTTCTGCAACAGCCTTCATCGTGAGGGCTTCATAGCCAAGCTCACCCATCAGGTTTGCAGCAACATTCAGGAACTTGGCACGCCGCACATTCGCTCTTTCCTGGAGAGGTTTGCGTCGCTGCGCGCTTTGATGGGCTGGACTCGAAGTCATACCTGAATCATACGCTGTCGCATTAGTTGAGCATATGCTCGACTTTTACGAAATGGCATGGTAATTTCATAGTTGAGCATAAGCTCAACTTTTGGAGTGACACCATGCCGTTCAATCTAGATCCAAAAAAGACAGCGCTCGTTGTGATCGATCTTCAGCACGGCATCGTTGGCTTACCCGTACAACCGCATTCGGCAGAGGCGGTCCTCAATGGCGGCCGACGCATGGCGGAAGCTTTCAGAAAAAGAAGTGCCACCGTCGTCTATGTGCGCGTTGATCTGCGAAACATGCTGCCCTTGATGGTCGATATTTCACATGTCGATCCGAACGCTGAGCCAGCAGCGCCCATTGCGTCTGAGCTGGTGCCCGATGCGGGTTTCCAGCAGGGCGATCTACTGATTACCAAACGTCATTGGGGCGCATTTGGCCACACTGAGCTTGAAGCTATCTTGGCTGGGCTTGGTATCGAAACGATCGTACTGGGTGGGATCGCCACAAATTTTGGCGTGGAGTCGACGGCAAGGCAGGCTGCTTCGCTTGGTTTCCACGTGGTGATTGCCGAGGATGCCTGTTCGTCGATTGACGCGAACGCTCACCAGTTTGCTGTCGAAACCATTCTTCCTCTTATCGGAAGGGTCAAGAACACCGATGAAATCATTCATGCGCTCTCGTGAAGCGGCGTGCTGAGGTGCCCCATGGCAAGCTTAAAGTCTGTCCCCAAAGTTAACGCTGTTCGACCCAATCTCATTCTCGGTATTTGCTGCTTGAGCTTGATGCTCGTGGGCATGGACGTGACAATTGTCAACGTAGCGCTGCCCGCCATTCAGCAAAACCTCGGGGCGACGCTTTCCGATCTTCAGTGGGTGGTGGACGCGTACACCCTCGTAGTCGCTAGCTTGCTTATGTTTACGGGTTCCATGTCGGATCGATTTGGAAGGCGACGCACGTTCCAAATCGGTCTTGTCCTATTCACGCTTGGCTCGGTGCTTTGCAGCCTGGCGCCCAACATCGAAACGCTGATCGCCTTTCGCGCCGTGCAAGGCTTGGGCGCATCATGCTCAATCCCGTTGCGCTATCCATTATTGCTAACGTTTTTCAGGATCCCAAAGATCGTGCGCGCGCGATCGGCGTCTGGGGAGCGGTTTTCGGTGTAGCGCTGGCGCTCGGTCCCCTGCTGGGGGGCGCTCTTACACAACTCTATGGATGGCGATACATTTTTCTTATCAATCTTCCCATTGGTATCGCAGCTATCGCGTTGACGGTGCTATTTGTTCCAGAGTCCAAAGCAGCTAAGCCGCGGGCTATCGATATCGTCGGGCAGAGTCTTGTGATTATTATGCTTGGCTGTCTTACTTATGCGGTTATCGAAGGACAACACTTCGGCTGGCACTCCCCATTAACCATCGGCATTTTCACCGTCAGCGCCTTGTCGTTGGCGGCGATTCTTTTTTACGAACCTCGACGAGCAGAACCTCTGCTCGACATACGCTTTTTTCGCAGCATTCCTTTTTTCGGTGCAACGATTATTGCCATCGCAGCGTTCGGCTGCTTTGCAGGCTTTTTGTTTCTCAACGCCCTATATCTGCAACAGGTAAGGCACTTTTCCGCTGTTCAGACCGGTTTTTGCACGCTGCCTTTGGCGCTAATGGCGATGCTTTGCGGACCGCTCTCTGGGCGACTGGTTGGCAGTCATGGCACGCGCCCTTCTCTCGTGGTCGCCGGTGTGGCGATGGCTCTTAGCACGCTAGCTTTAACTCGGCTAAGTGACGGTACTCCAGTTCTTCTGCTTCTTTTTACCTACATCACTTTTGGAATAGGAATCGGGATGGTCAATCCCGCGATTTCCACTGTGGCGGTCGCCGGTATGCCACGTTCGCAAGCTGGTGTCGCAGCAGCGATAGCCTCCACGACACGCCAAGTCGGCGCATCCTTGGGCGTTGCGGTCGCGGGTACCATCGTGGCATCAAGCCGAGCCAGTGGTTTAGATTTCGCGGTTGCTACCCATTCTATTTGGTGGGTCATGGTGTTTTGTGGGAGCGCCATAGCCTTGCTGGGTATAGCCACCAATACCAAATGGGCGCTTAGAACCAGCGGCAAGGTCGCCTTCTTGGTGCAATCTGCGAACGAGTGAAGTTTGACTAACAAGGGAGCCGATGGCGGAATCGCTTGGCGGTTCACGCTCTGCTGAAAATACGCACATCCTCAAGCACAAAACGGGGGTGCCGCGTAGTTCTTTGGGGGGGGGGCATCTTGCAAAGTTGACCCTGTCCCGACCCTCGCCATTGGCAGCACCTAGTAACCGATGCTGTGTTCATATCGTTCGCGCGACGTGAGAGGGCCCGCTTGCCGCATTGCTCACGCGTTGCTCTCGGGAAAGAGACATCCGCCACGGCGGACCAGCGCTTTTACCTCTTCGCTTACCTGCACGGGATTCTTATTCAATCGAGCAAGGAACGACTTGCTGCGACGCACGTAGGACTTCGCATCGTGCTTCGCGCTCCAAAGCACGATGTTGAGCGCGATGGGTATGAGGTCCAGCCCTTTTTCGGTCAGCGTGTAGAAGTCCTTGCGCCTGTCGTCGGGGCTGGGCGCCTTCGCGAGAATGCCTTGCGCTTCCAGAAAGGCGAGGCGAGAGGCAAGCACATTGGTTGCGATGCCTTCTTCCGATTTCAGAAACTCGCCATACGTTTTCTTGCCCACAAAAACGATGTCGCGAACGATCAGGAGCGACCAGCGGTCGCCGAAGATCTCCACGCCGTAGTTCACGGCGCAGTGCGATCGAATGTCGTCTTTGGATGTCGTCTTCATAGCGGCATCTTAGCATTGCTTGTGTTTCGCAAGTAACTTGCAATTTGCAAGTAATAGGGCCAGCATGGTTTGCACGTCGAGGGCGGTCACCAGATCGCATCGGCAGTCCATGAATGATCAATCCCTTATCAACAAGGAACACAAATGAAAATCGGCTTTATCGGCGCTGGGCCTGTCGCCCAAACCATCGCCAAACACGCGCTATCGGCAGGTCACCAGGTGGTACTCAGTAATTCGCGAGGGCCTGCGTCGCTCACCGACTTGGTGGCGGAACTGGGTTCTGGCGCTGCTGCCGGAACGGCGAAAGAGGCGGCGGAGCAGGATCTCGTCGTGCTTGCCGTCAAATGGTGGAATGTACAGGCCGCGTTATTTTCGGTCGGCAACTGGAAGGGCCGGATCCTAGTGGATACGACCAACCGCGTTGCCAGCATCGAGCCTTTGGCGCTGGGCGACATCACCGGTCGGACGTCGAGCGAGATCGTCGCCGATCTCGTGCCGGCAGCGACGGTCGTCAAGGCGTTCAACACCGTTCCCATGTCTTGGATTTCGGATGTCTCGTCGTCAAAGCGCAAGACCGCGTTCTTCATCTCCGGTGACGACGCCAGCGCCAAAAAGGTGGTGAGCGATTTTATCGGAGAGATGGGTTTCTACAGTCTCGATCTCGGTTCCCTCGCCGAGGGCGGCCGACTCCAGCAAACCGGCGGACCGCTGATCGGGGTCGATCTGACGTTCAACCAACGGTTCGTCATGCCTACGATCGAGTGACAAAGCACGGGGCAGAGTGAAGTTCTTTGAGAGCGATGTTGGAACATCGACGCTGGCTCCAGTTTGGAGCAGGTCGATGCGCTCAATCCCCAATCGACATGATTGCAGCCGATGGTTCGGCGGTCGTCCCCTGTGAAAGCGTCCGTATCGGTTGCCACGGCACGGGCGAGAGCAGATCACGCCTCGGGGGCTGCCCACCGCTGGGCACTGACATCCGCCAGCGCCTCGAATATCGCAGGCGTGTGTTCCAGGCGTGCGATCGTTCGCGCGCCTTCGAGGGCGGCTACCAAGACGGCAGCGTTAGAGGATGCGCGCGCGGCAGCGAAACCGCACCCTCTGAAATGCGCCGCAATAATCTCGGTCGAAACAACAAATCCGCGCGCTACCCGTTGGGTCAGCTCGGCGTCGAGCGCGGGCAGCTCATTCGCGAGATTTTGCATCAGACACCCGTACTGGAAATCCGAGGCGACCATTTCGGCCGCGATATGGCTTGGCGTCGAGACAGAAAGCAGGGGACAGATTAGGGTTCCTTGAGGGTGATGTTGGGACATCGACTTTTACCCCGATTTTGGACCCGCTTCGTCCGCGAAACGGGCCACGGCCGACGGCCTACCGGTCATCCTCGTCGGCCGCTGTTGCGATCCACAGAGAGCGGCTCGACACCATGGATGGCGCTTCCTAGCGAAGTGCAGCTCCCACCGCCTCGTCAATCTGCAGCGCAAAGCGTGCTTCGACAGCGGGCACCGTGTAGCCAAGTGTCAGTTCCAGATGCGCGTCGCCCAGCGCTAATTGAACGAAGGTCGCTGCCCGCAATGCAGCTGTCGATTCGTCGAATCGCTTTCGCAGAATATTTGCGGCGAGGGCGCGCACGACCTTTGCACCGTTTTCGTAAAACACCCGACCGAGTTCCGGAAGACGCGCGGCCTCGGCAACGATGGCCCGGTAAAGCGCCAGGCTGTCTGGCGTGATAAGGCTACGTGTCAGCAGCAATCCCAACTTGCGTAACTCGACTTCGGGCGGACCATCGGTTGGCTCGCCGTTAGCGCTGGCATGCAGCGCGCCCACCTCGGCGCACATCGCGCTCACCAGACCCACGAAGAGCGCCTCCTTCGACTTAAAGTGGCGGTAAACCGTCTGTTTGCCGACGCCGGCAGCCGAGGCGACATCGTCCATTGTTGCAAGGCCAAAACCCTCGCGCAGGAAAACGGTTTTCGCGCCGTCGAGGATGGCGGCTCGCTTGCGGCATTGCAGAGG
>Ga0302308_10004712_pt1 | contig 10691 bp, 11 predicted proteins | sample III_Palsa_E3_3_FD_200531 | JGI IMG/M metagenome (GOLD analysis project Ga0302308, IMG submission 200531) | Peat permafrost microbial communities from Stordalen Mire near Abisko, Sweden - III_Palsa_E3_3 | ecosystem: Environmental > Terrestrial > Soil > Palsa > Peat permafrost | place: Sweden... | reverse complement strand
CCGGTCGGCCGGATAGCCAGCAGCGCCGCATCACCCGGTCCGAGACCGCCCCCGGCCGGCCCAGCCCCGCCCCCCGTCGGCCGCATCACTGGCAGCCGCCCAACCGCGCCGTCGGCCGCGACGATCTCCAGCGTCCCGTCGCCCCCATGCGCCGCCACCCGCACCCGCAGTTCCCCGGCCAGCCCGGTGAACCGCGCCACGAACGGCGTCGCCGGGTGGTGATAGACGTCCTCCGGAGTGCCCGCCTGCACCAGCACGCCCTCCTCGAGGACCCCGATCTGATCCGCCAGCGCGAACGCCTCGGCCTGGTCGTGGGTGATGTAGACGGTGGTCGCGCCCGCCTCGCGGACCAGCGAGGAGATCTCCACCCGCATCCGCTCGCGGAGGTCGGCGTCGAGGTTGGAGAGCGGCTCGTCGCACAAGATGAGCCCGGTGTCGGCGATCAGCGCCCGGGCCAGCGCCACCCGCTGCTGCTGCCCGCCCGACAGCTCGTTCGGATACCGCCGGGCGAAGTCCGCCAGCCCCACCCGCTCGAGCATCACCGCCGCCCGCTCCCGGCAGGAGGCGCGCGGCAGCCGACGCCGCCGCAGCGCAAAGGCCACGTTGTCGAGTGCGGTCAGGTGCGGCCAGAGCGCGTAGTCCTGGAACACCATCGACAGGTCCCGCTGCTCGGGCGGCACGTGCGACCGCCCGTCGGCCACCGTCCGCGACGACAGCGAGATCGACCCGCCGTCAACCCGCTCGATCCCGGCCAGGCAGCGCAGCAGCGTCGTCTTCCCCGACCCCGACGGCCCCAGCAGCACCAAAAACGTGCCCGGCGCGACGTCAAGCGAGACCGCCTTCAACGCGGGCACGGTGGCCCTGGGGTAGGTCTTAGTGAGCGAAGCGATCGAGATAGGCGAAGCCACGGACCGTTCCTCCAATCCTCAAAAATCGGCCACCAACCGGCGACAAGCGGCGAAAGACAACCTCAGCCACGGACGGTCCCGCCGATCCGACGCCAGCCGGCCGGCGCCAGCAGCCGGTACCCGCCGAGAACCAACCCGACGACGCCGAAGGCGATGAAGACGGCCAGCACCGCCTGGGCCATGCCCACCCCGAAGTGGTAGTTGGACAGGTTGTCCTCGATCGCGATCGAGGCCGGAGGCGAGCCGGGCGCGTACAGCAGCTGCGAGAGCGGCAGCTCGAGGAAGACCCCGCAGAACGTGTACAGCCACGCCATCGCGATCGGCCGCGAGACGACCGGCAGCACGCCGCGCGCCCAGGCGGTGACCGCGCCCGCGCCGTGCGTCCGGGCGGCGTCGCGGAGCGACCCCTGAATCTGCGAGACCGAGCCCACCAGCACCCGCGCGTTGGTCGGCAGCGACGAGGCGATGTAGGCGATGATCAGCAACTGCACGGTCTGGTAGAAATCGATGTGCAGGCTCGACATGATCGGCAGGTTTTAGGCGAAGATGTAGCCCGCGCCGAACACCACCCCCGGCAGCGCCACCGACGCCAGCAGCACGTAGTCCATGGCCCCGGCGGCGCGAGTCCGCCGGGCCGACGACAGCAGCCGGGCGGCGATGAAGCCGAGGAAGACGGTCACGGTGGCCGCGATGAGCCCGTAGAGCAAAGACCGCTCCAGCGGCCCGAGCAGGCCCGACTGCGCCAGCAGCGCCTGGTAGTTGACCAGCGTCAGCGTGAACGAGCTGCCGTAGTCGCCCAGCAGCGACCCCGACACCGCCCCGAACCCGGGGATGCCCAGCATCACCAGGAAGAACAGCGCCAGCAAGCACCCAGCGCACCCCGCCTCGAAACGCGACAGCCGCCGTCGCACCGCCTGCCTGGTCCGCCCGGACAAGATCGCGTACGACCGCCCCCGCAGCGCCCGCGCCTGCAGCGCCAGCGGGATCGCGACCGCGGCCACCAGCAGCCATGACATCCCCGCCGCGAGCGGGAACGACGGCGGGAAATTGCCGATCGCCGCGTACAGCGCGTAGGTCGCGAGGGTGAAGTTCGAGCTGTATGCCAGCGTGGCGGCGACGCCGAAGTCCGAGATCGACTCGGCGAACCCGATCGCCAGGGCCGACATGATGGCCGGGGCGAGGATCGGCACGATCAGCCGTAGCGCGCCGAACCGGGTGGCGCCGTGCACCCGGGCGGCGTCCTCGAACTCCTGCCCGAGCCCGTTCAGGGCGGCCGAGATCGCCAGGTAGGAGAACGGCACGCAGCGCAGCCCGAGCAGCAGGACGACACCGAACGGCCCCATGATCAGGTGGGTGACCCACGGCCAGTCCAGCCCCAGCCGGTACATCACGCCTTCCGGCTCGACCAGCCGCTCCCAGCCCAGCGCGGGCAGCCAGGACGGCAGCAGCAGCGCGAGCCACATGCCGCCGCTGACCCAGCGGCGCCCCGGCATGGTGGTCCGCGCCGCCAGCCAGGCGACCGGGAACCCGACCGCGAGGCCGATCACGGCGGCCGCGCTCGACACCCAGAGCGAGTTGACGATCGCCATCGCCGTCGAGCCGCTGAGCGACTGCTGCAGGTAGGTCAGCGTGAACCACTGCGGCCCCTGGTCGAACAGCCGCGGCGCGATGGCGAGCAGCAGGAAGCACGCGCACGGCACCACGATGAACGCGAGCAGAATCAGCCAGAAGACCGGCATCCCCAGCCGGCCAAGCCGAAACCGGCCAAGCCGAAACCGGCCAAGCCGCAACCGCGCCAGCCCGCGACCGAAACGATCGCGGGCCGACGACTCAGGCGGTGGGGTAAGAGCAATCAACGGACCACGTTGGAGTCGAACCACGTATTAACGGCTGCCTCCTGCGGGCCCCAGGTGTACGGGTTGATCGTCTGGGTCTTGACCGAGGCGAGCGACGGCAGCGAGGGCAGCGGGCTGACGCCGTCGATTACCGGGTAGTACAGCGAGTCGCCGGTCGGGTCACCCGACTGCATGACCTTCTGCCCGGCCGGTGACAGCACGAACGAGATGAACCTCTCCGCCTCGGCCTGCTCGGCCGCCGGCGCCTTGGCGTCGATGCCCAGCGCGGACGGCAGCAGGGTCGCCGGGTCGAGGTACTCGATGCCGATGTTCTTATCGGTGAACGTCGCCCCGATCGCGGCCGACGACTGCACCAGCGCCAGGTTGATCTGGCCGCTGGTCAGCGCCTGCAGGGTCGGCCCGTTGGTCGGGTGGATGACCAGCCCGTTGGCTTTCAAAGTAGAAAAGTACTTCTCGCCCGCGGGCACGCCGCCGAGGTAGTTCATCACCCCCGCGATGAGCGGGAAGGTCGGCCCGGACTGGGACGGGTCGTTCATCCCGACCTGCCCCTTCCACGCCGACGACAGCAGCGCCTGCCACGTCGTCGGCGGGTTCTTCACCTTCGCCTTGTTGTAGGCGACGATGCCCATTACGGTGACGCCGGTCGGCACGTACGACTTATCGGCCGGCACCGACGCCTGGCCGAGAGCGTTCCACGACACGTCCGGCTCGTAGCCCTTCAGCAGCAGGCCCTGGGTGTCGAGGCCGGCGAACGCGGTCGCGCCGTCCACCCACAGCAGCCCCCACTTCGGGTTGTTCTTGGACGCCTCGATCTGGGTCAGCAGCGGGCCGGTCGAGTTGTCGTCGAGCGAGACCGGGATGCCGGTCGCCTTGGTGAAGGCCTTGCTCATGGCCGAGTCGTAGCCCTGGGCGGAGTAGAGGACAAGCGGGACCGTCGACGCCACCGCCGAGGAGGTTGCCGCCGCCGCGGCCGCAGGCGAAGAAGAAGCAGTAGCAGAAGAAGAAGGCGACGACGAGGACGACGACGACGAGCAGCCGGCCACAGTCAGGGCGGACAGTGCGACAGCACCGGATACGCCGGCGAGCAGGCGGAGCCGAGTGCGCTGGTGCGTACGGTTCATGGCCTCGAGTCTGCGGAGCCGAGGCAACCCGGAAGTGTCTGCAAGTTAGCCGTGGAATGAACCGATTGTCACAACCTGGAATTAACGCCGGTTACGTAATCAATCTAACGACTGTTAGACTCACGCTCGTGTCACTGACCCTCGGCCTCCTCGGCGTACACCCGCGCGGCGTACGCCTCGAGCGACTGCTCGCACGTCTCGAGCGCCCGCTCGGTGGCCGGCCGCCGGTCGGCCTGGAAGACGTCGCGGTCGACGATCTTGGCGAACCAGTTCTTCAGCTTCACCAGGTCCTCCTCGTTCTCCTCGAGCTCGGCGTAGGTGAAGTGGTTCTCGTCATACTCCTTCTGGATCTGCCGCAGGAAGTCCTCGCACTTGTCGATGATCTCCGCGTACTCCTCGTTCCTGGCCGTCACGAACGCGCCCCGCACCTCCGCCTCCCCGGCCAGCGCGCCCGCGGCGAACAGGATGGCGGTCCCGGACATGTCCACGATCTCCCGCCTGAGCTTGCGCAGCGACCGCTCGTTGGCCGGGCTGGCCGGCAGCGCAGCGACCGAGTTCTGCAGGTAGATCGCGCCCAGCGACTTGATGCGGCGCCACACGGTCGAGCGCAGCCGGGTCGGCTCCGGCGGCACCCGGTAGATCAGCAGCAGCCAGCCGGGGCCGGCGCTGTCAACGGCGGCCGGGGTTTCCGTCGGGTCTTGATCGCTCGTCACCCCCACATTCTGTCTGACCAGACCGAGGAGATTACTTGAATGCCCTCCCGCTGATCCTCACCGTCTTCATCGCCTGCGTGGTCGAGGCGGTCGAGGCGCTCACCATCGTGCTCGCGACCGGCATCACCCGCGAGTGGCGGTCGACGTTCCAGGGCATGGCCGCCGCCCTGGTCGCGCTCGCGGTGATCACCGCGGCGGTCGGCCCGGCGATCAACGAGCTGCCGCTGACCGCGCTGCGCGTCGTCGTCGGCGCGCTGCTGGCCATCTTCGGCCTGCAGTGGCTGCGCAAGGCGGTGCTCCGCGCGACCGGCTACAAGGCGCTGCACGACGAGGCGAGCGCCTACCTCCGCGAGGTCACCGCCGCCCAGCAGGCGGCCAAGGAGGCCAGGCGGGGCGTGACCGACTGGTACTCGTTCACCCTCGCGTTCAAGGGCGTGCTGCTCGAGGGGCTCGAGGTCGTGTTCATCGTGATCACCTTCGGCGACAACCAGAAGAACTACGGCGCCGCCGTGATCGGCGCGGCCGCCGCGATCATCCTCGTCACGATCGTCGGCATCGCGGTCCGGGCCCCGCTGACCAAGGTGCCCGAGAACTGGATGAAGCTCGCGGTCGGGGTCATGCTCACCTCGTTCGGCACCTTCTGGGGGGCCGAGGGCGCGGGCGTGCGCTGGCCCGGCAACGACGCGGCCCTGCTGGTGGTCATCCCCGTCGTCGCGGTCGTCGCCGCCGCGTGCATCCTCTGGCTGCGCTCGCGCAAGGCAGCCGTCACCGTGTCCGCCCCGCAATCGGAGGTCGTCGGCTCATGAAGCAGCTCAAGTCGTTCGGCGCGTTCTGGTACGACTTCATCGTCGGCGACGACTGGCACGTCGCCGCCCTGGTCGTGGCCGGCCTCGCGCTCACCGCCGTCGTCACCCACGCGGCCAAGGTCAACGCCTGGTGGCTGCTGCCGGTGTTCGTCGTCGCCGCGCTCGCGTGGTCACTGCACCGGGCCACCGCGACCCGGAAGTAAAAAGCCGGCAGATCAAAATCGGTTGTTCGAACGGTCCGTGACTCCGCCTTCCCCGTCAGCCGCGCGTGCTCGGCGGGGAAGGCGAGACCGCGGGGTGCGCGCCCCAAGCATCCCGATGCCCTGCCCCAGGGAATCGGGAACTGAGCCCCAGGAGATCCCGGTGCCATGTCCCCTTGAACGGGGACCGGGAACTACGCCCCCAGGAAACGGACCGGGAGCTCGGTCTCGATAGCCCCGCCGTCGGAGTACGGCTCGACCCGGTAGCCGGCCCCGCCCGGGCGGTCGGACACCATCTCCGCCAGGTCATCGTCGACGAAGTGGGCGCCCACGCCGTCGTCGCAGGCGAGCCCGCCGGGCAGCGCCCCCTCGGCCACCAGCCGCTGGTACAGCGGCCGCCGCTCAGCCTCGGAGTGGTAATGCGGGCAGAAGCTCCCGGCCAGCATCCCCAGCCCGTCGGTGAACGGCCGCAGCCGGGGGCCGAACGAGTCCGTCGTTCCCCCGGCGAACCAGCAGATGCCGCCGGCCGAGGATCCGGCCAGCACGATCCCCGCCGCCCAGGCCTTGCGCATGATCTCGTCGATGCCGTGCACGCGCCAGACGGCGAGCATGTTGGCGACGCTGCCGCCGCCGACGAAGATGATGTCCTGCGACATCAGCAGGTCCTCGGGATCGGACACGTTCGGCATCGGGAACAGCGACAGGTGCCGGATCTCGACCGGGGCGCCCGCCAGCCGGTCGTAGAACCGCAGGTACGTGTTCGGGTCGTCGCCGACGGCCTGGTTGAGCACGCACAGCCGGGGCCGGCCCCGCCCGCTCAACTCGGTCGCGTACTGCACATGAAGGGGGATCGCGTCGCGGGGCATCAGCATGCCACCGCCGATCGCGAGCACGTGTCGTCGTCCGTCTGCCGCCATGCCGAGAACGTATCGACGATCGCGGAGCACCGCAAACGCAGGTCACGGGGTCAGTGATAACTGCCTTTCCCCAGCCGCGAACAAAGACGTACCCTCGTGTTTAGGCAGAGGTGCGGCGTGGCATGGACAGGCGGCGACGGCATGGCTGAGTGGTGGTCGATCGAGGTCTTCTCCGGCGACAGGCTTCCGGCGAGCGGGTGGCGGTACGCCTACGAGGACGAGCTAACCGAGGCGGCCATCACCCACGGCGCGATGTACTACGAGTGGCACGACACCGAGTACGGCGTGATCTTCGAGGTGCTGTTCCGCGACGACGAGCAGTGGGACGCGTTCCGCGCCCTGCCGGCCGTCCGGGCCGCCCTCGACGGCGTCCCCGACCCGGTCAACGGGCTGATCATCTACCGTGGCAGGGGCGGCGCGGCCGGCGCCGGCAAGCCTCGCAAGCCCAAGCCCGCCCCGAGCGCGGCCGCCCTCGAGCTCGAGGAGCCGAAGAAGGAGCGCAAGGTCAAGGTGGCGCGCAAGCTTATGTACAACCGCCAGGACGCGATCGACGAGGTGATCCGCGAGCTCGGCGGCGAGCCGGACCGGATCGAGGAGCCCGACCGGGGCGGCGGCGTCGTGGCTCCCGGGCCGGCGACACCCGAAGGTGATCCGGTATCGCGTGATATCGCCGCTATTGACCGTTCCTTCGGCTAACCACGGCGGGTTTAGGTCGCCCAAGGGGTGAACCATGCCGCCGGACAGTGCAGGATGGAGTAATGACGGAAACCCGAGTCATGACCGAGGACCTGCGAGTCGCGATCGAACGCAGCGGCTACTACCCGGGCCTGGTGACCGACGCGGTCACCTTCGCCCTGGGGGCGGAGCCGGTCACCGCCTTCTTCGTGCACCACGACGCGATATTCGACCCGGGCATGGAGGTGCGCAGGCACATGACCGTGCTCGCGCTGACCGAGACCCGGCTGGTCTTCTCGCACACCGACGAGCATCCCCCCGAGGAGCCGCAGGACCGGCCGCGGGCCGAGACGTCGAGCGAGTCGATCAGGTTCTCCCGGGTGTCGTCGGTGTCGCTGACCCGGGTGGTGCCCGACCCGGCGGCCTACCTGCCGGGCGTGACGATGCCATCGGAAGTGATCTTGACGATCGGCTGGAACGTGCTCAGCCACGTGGAGCTCGAGCCGGCCCACTGCGGTGACGAGACCTGCGAGGCCGACCACGGGTACCTCGGCACGATCACCGCCGATGACCTGACGCTGCGGATCAGCGAGGCCGCCGACGGCGAGGACGCGATCGCGTCGGTGCTGACGTTCGCGAGCGCTCTCAACGACGCCGTCGCGCGCGCCGGGACCTGACAGATGGCGCGGGAGCCACGAACGAGCCCGATCCTGCCCTCGTACGGCGAGTCAAGCCTCGCCGACCTCTCCTCCTCCATCCTCGCGTCGCTGACCGGCGACCCGGCCGGGAACGTGCTCGGCCTGCCGGAGACCGGGCGGGCCTGCCTGCTCATCATCGACGGGCTCGGCCTCGAGCTGCTGCGCGCGCACCAGGCGGCGGCGCCGTTCCTGGCCGAGCTGGCGTTCAACTCCCGCCCGCTGACGGCCGGGTTCCCGTCCACCACGGTGACCAGCCTGGGCTCGATCGGCACCGGCCTGCCGCCGGCCGCCCACGGCATGCTCGGCTACCAGGTCGCGATCCCCGGCACCGGCAAGCTGCTCAACGGCCTGAACTGGCCCAAGGACGTCGACCCGGTCGAATGGCAGCCGCGGCCGACGATCTTCGAGCGGGCCTTCGCGGCCGGCGTGAGCGCGACCTACGTCGCGCCCCGGGGCTACGAGAAGAGCGGGCTGAGCATGGCCGCGCTGCGCGGGCCGCAGTTCAAGGGGGCCGACTCGCTCGGCACGCTGGCCGCGCTGACCGCGCAGGCGCTGGCTGAGTCCGACGCCGCGCTGGTGGCGGCCTACCACGGCGACCTCGACTCGACCGGGCACGTCTACGGGGTGTCCTCGCAGGCCTGGGAGTTCCAGCTGTCGCACGTGAACCGGCTGGTGGAGCAGCTCGCCTCGGCCGTGCCGTCCGGGACCGCGCTCTACGTCACCGCCGACCACGGCATGGTGAACGTCGGGCCGGACGACAAGATCGACGTTGACGCCGACGGCCCGACCGCCGCCTTGCGCGACGGGGTGGCCGTGCTCGGCGGCGAGCCGCGGGCCCGGCACGTGTACGCCGCCCCCGGTGCCGCCGCCGACGTCCTCGCCACCTGGCGAGAGGTGCTCGGCGAGCGCGCCTGGGTCGCGTCCCGCGAGGAAGCGGTCAAGGACGGCTGGTTCGGCCCGCCGGGCGTGATCGACGAGGCGATGGCAGCCAGGATCGGCGACGTCGTCGCCGCCTGCGCGGGCACCTCGGCCGTGATCGCGTCCAAGGCCGAGACGCTGCAGTCATCGCTGTTCGGCATGCACGGCTCGCTCACCGCGGCCGAGCAACTGGTCCCGATGTTCGCGTTCACCGCCCAGTAAGCCAACCGCCCAGCAAACCCGGCCCCCCACGCCGCTTACCACGCCCCCCACCGCCCCCATGGCCCCGTCCACCGGCCACCCACCACGTCCGACCCTGTCAGCTACGCCACCGACATCATCCCCGCCCGCCGGGCAGGGAAGCTGGCGCCCGGACGGGCATACTGGCCTGGTGACCGAAGACAGCGCCGCCGCCCCTCTGATCACCGTTGACGAACTGGCCACCCTGCTCACGTCCGACCCGCCGCCCACGCTGCTCGACGTCCGCTGGCGGCTGGGCGGGCCGCCCGGCCGCGAGCTGTACCAGGCGGGGCACATCCCCGGCGCCGCCTTCGTGGACCTCGACCTTGAGCTGGCCGGCCAGCCGGGCGTCGGCGGACGCCATCCGATGCCGACGGCCGACGACTTCGCGGCGGCGATGCGCCGGGCCGGGGTGAGCGACGACCGCCTGGTGGTCATCTACGACGACGCCGACTCCACCGCCGCCGCCCGCGCCTGGTGGCTGCTGCGCTACTTCGGCCACCAGTCGGTCCGGGTTCTCGACGGCGGCTTCCGCGCCTGGACGGCGGCCGGGCACACGGCCGAGCCGGGCCCCTCGGGGTCGCCCGGTTCGCCGGGCTCGATCGAGCTGCCGGGAACCCCCGAGATCGCGCCCGCCCCGGGCACCCCGCTCGGCGACTTCACCGCGTCCCCCGGCCATCTGCCGTTGCTCGACGCCGACGGCGCGGCGGCGCTGGCCAGGACCGGGGTGCTGCTCGACGCGCGGGCAGGGGAGCGCTACCGCGGCGAGACCGAGCCGGTCGACCCGGTCGCCGGTCACATCCCCGGCGCGGTCAGCGCGCCGACCACGGAGAACGTCAACGCCGACGGCACCTTCCGCCCCGCCGCCGATCTGGCCGCCAGATTCCGCGGCCTCGGCGTGACGGCCGAGTCCGACGTCGGCGTGTACTGCGGATCCGGCGTCACCGCCGCGCACCAGGCCCTCGCCCTCAGCCTGGCCGGCCTCCCGGCCGCCCTCTACGTCGGCTCCTGGTCCGACTGGATCACCGACCCCGCCCACCCGATCGCCACCGGCGCCGAACTAGGCACCCCCGCCTGACCCAGGCAACGTCGTCCCCCGCCTGTCCGCGCCGCGGTCGCCGTTGCCCCGGGCCGGGATCCGGCGGCAGCCAGAGTCGACCGGGCGGGGCCGCCGAGGCTGCGCGTCAGAACGGCGGCTGAGAACGACGCCGCGAGAAGGCGCGCCCGGCGGTGGCGAGCAGCCAGGTGAGGGCCCCGGCCAGCACGCCGATGACGCCTGGTGACCACCCCGAGATGACAACCGCGACCAGGGCCAGGGCGGCGACGCCGGTCACCTGCAACGCCAGCCCGCCCGGACGCCGGATGGGGCGCCTCAGCCGCGGCCCCGCGGGCCGCCAGTTTGCGACCTGCCGGTTTATCCAGGCCCGAAGCCGAGTCAGCCCGGGCAGGCGCGCTCCCCTCCACCGGTCGACCGGTGCCTCGCGGCCTCTGCGGTGCCGGCCTGTCCCGTGGTCGGCGGGATCCGCTGACCGGCTTCGTCGATGCGCGTGCCGTGCAGGGCGATCCGTCGCCCCGCTCAGGCCGAGGTCGGCCAGCGCCTCGCCGCGACCGAACCCCGTTCGGAGCACGACGTAGGCGG
>Ga0302308_10004704_pt1 | contig 10698 bp, 15 predicted proteins | sample III_Palsa_E3_3_FD_200531 | JGI IMG/M metagenome (GOLD analysis project Ga0302308, IMG submission 200531) | Peat permafrost microbial communities from Stordalen Mire near Abisko, Sweden - III_Palsa_E3_3 | ecosystem: Environmental > Terrestrial > Soil > Palsa > Peat permafrost | place: Sweden... | reverse complement strand
TGGAACACTCGTAGGTATGAGCCGCCGGCCATGCTCGCATCATGGAGTTTCTGGGCTGCTTCACCGGCCAGGTCGGAGGCTTGCGCGGCGTCGGCGCAGACCGCGACCGCCTCGCGCAGCAGTTCGTCTTTCAGTGCGGCCAAAGCGGCACCTCGCCGAGGATCGCCGTCGGAAAATTGCACGAGGTAACTGGCCATCTCGTTGCCGGCGCGATCCTGAATTCCCAGTTCGAGCGGCTCAAGCTGGAATGCCTCCACGAGCTGGCAGATCTCGCGAGGATCCGGGCATATGTCGTGAAGCATCTCCTCGCTCGGCGCGAGGCGCCGTTCGATCGGAAAACGGATCAGCCTCACATCGCCCCTCATGAATTGAATCCGCATCTCGCCTGCTCCCGCATGGTCGCAGCAGGCTATCAGGACGGGAACAAAAAGGCAACATCTAGCGGGCGCCGCCGAAAGATATGATCGGCGTCGTCCTCGCCAGTTTCGTTGAACCGTGAGCGCACGACGGCACTTGCCGCCGATCCGGCCACCCCCGCGCCCGGCTGCGCCGAGCGCCTGCGCAAATCATCGAACGTGCCGGCGGGAGGACCCGGCCGGACCCAAACAGGACACATATGCCATGCAACGCGACGAGGATGAATTAGAGCGGCTGCGTATGGGCGTGAACTGCGCGGCGCTGCTGGAAAATATGTCGGCCGGCTGGACCCTGGACCGCCGCGAGAGCACCAGGCGCGCCCTGAAATACCGCCGCCGGTGCGAGATCGTCATCATAAATCACGACGGAAAGGGCTGGTGGGACCCGCTCAGTGACGCCAAGGGCGACGTGTTCGACCTGGCGCAGCACCTCGACCGCGGGCTCAACTTCGGTCAGGTGCGCAAGCTGCTGCGGAGCTTCTTGGGTATTAGCCCATCCTACCCGGCGTCGGCGCCTGCGGATCGCGACCAAGCCCATGATTCCGCGCCGGCTGGCCGCTGGAGTGCCGCGCGGTATTTGCGGCGCGGGTCGCGAACCTGGAACTACCTGGCGCGGACCCGCTGCCTGCCCGCAGAGGTGCTGATCGCCGCCGCTACGGCCGACGTGCTTCGCGAGGGCCCCTACGGCACCGCCTTGTTCGCCCATCGTAATCACGACGAGTTGATGACTGGTATCGAGATGCGCGGTCCGGAGTTCCGTGGCTTCACTCCGGGCGGCCGGAAAACGCTGTTTCGATTTCCTGGCGGCGCGGGGCCCATCACCCGATTGGCCGTGTGTGAGGCGGCGATCGACGCACTCAGCCTTGCCGGGCTCGAACGGATGCGTCCGGACACAACCTACGTCTCGATGGCCGGCGGCATGGGGCCGGATACCATCGTGGCGCTGGAACTGATGCTGCGGGACTTGGCCGAACAATGCTATTCCATCGTCGCCGTCGCGACGGACTCTGATGAAGCGGGCGAGCGTTTCGCGGTTCGGCTGCACCAGATGGTGGGCGGAGCTGGGGTGCGGTCGGAACGCCTGCACCCGCCTCTCGGCTACAACGACTGGAACCAGTTTCTGAAAGCCAATCCCGAAGGGAGACTGCCATGACCCCCACTCGCGCCTGGGTGCTCCTGAAATCCGGGCGCCGGATCAATTTGCTCGATCCGCAGCCAGATTCCTGGGACGATTCTGATCTGGCGATCGGCCTGTCCCGGACCTACCCAGGGGGCGGTATAAATATTAACGGGCGGGATTGTCCCCGATCATTCATCAGAGCGTTTAATTAGCCAGACGCTTTCCTGCGCCGGGCAGACGCCCTTGAGGCCACCTGGCACCTCGCGCGTCTCGGCGCGGTCCAGCCGGTAGGTGGCGCCGTAATGCGCCCGCACTTCGGCTTCCACCACGGAAAAGGGCGGCCCCGGCTGACGTGCCTGGTCATACTCAAATGTCACCAGCAGTTGCGGGGCGGCGCCTGTCAATGCGATGAGATGGGCAGCGTAGTGCTGGCGCTGCGGTGCCGGCAGGGCGACAAGTGCGGCGCGGTCATAAACAGCGTCGACCAAGCCGAGCGTGTCTCGGTCTAGCTCGAAAATGTCACCGCCAAATAGTGTCACGCCCTCGGCCTCGAAACGCTCCAGACGTCCGGCGAATGAGACCACTGGGGTGAGCCCCAGCTCGGCAAAGAACTGTTCCACCGCTAGCCGGCTCAGCTCGGCGCCGACTACCTTAAAGCCCTGAGCGCGCAGCCAGCGCATGTCGTGACTTTTACCGCAGAGCGGCACGAAAATACGTCCACCCGCCGACACGCCCAGGTCTGCGAAGTGGGCCACGAGCAGCGAGTTTGGCGCTCCCTCGTGAAAGCCGATCTCGTTGTTTTGCCACCGCGCGAGCCAGAAATCCCGGTCCACCGTCCATGCCTTCCCTGGATTCTTCCTGGCCAAGATAGCGCTTTACATAACCTTACGTAAGGCGCCGGGCGAGAGCTTCATCCTGTTCGCGCCGACTTTGAAAGCCATTCGATGTATCATCGATCACGCTTGTAAGGCGATGACGGGCCGAAACCTGCCCGTGAGCTTGGGAGCTGGAACCATCTGGAACCGGACGTAGAATGCCCTTTCGGTTGGCCAGCGGAACGCTTTCAATAGCGCCCATGGATTCGCCGGGATCATCTGAGGCTGTCGGCAAATCAACGTTCTGGCGCCGCATGTCCACGTCGCGGCAGGACCAACAAAGTCGGCCGCTTCCTCGGCATCTCTGAGGAGTGTCTTACGCGATGTCCCCATCTGCGCACGCATCGTCAGACCGCGGCCAAGGTCGAGAACCTGGCTCGCGCGCACGGCTACGGGAAAGTCAGAGGGGATTTCTCCCGCGCTGATCGCGTCGCAGAAACGGCGTTCCACGAGCGCCACGGCGGCAGCTACGGCGTCCTGCAGGAACTGCCGGACCTCAGCATCGCTTACGAGCGGCGCGACGCACACGAGAAGACAGCCCGGGGCTGATCCTTCCTCGGTCGCATTTTCTACGGCGTCCCTCAGGAAGCCGGCGATCGAGTCGCGAAGATTCGGCGGCGAGAAGAGCGCCTTCGCAGCGCGAGCGCCCTTCGCCTCGGCATACGCCCTAAGGATGCGCAAGAATAACGTCCGCTTATCCCCGAAGATAGAATACAGGCTTGGCCGTCCCACACCCATGCCCGCAACGAGGTCGTCGACCGTTACGCCGTCGTAGCCTTTCGACCGCGTTCGACGCGACCGTCACGACCGGCGCCGAGCTTCCGGTCGATGGCGGTTGGTCGCAACTCTGAAGGCGGCACGCGAATCACATTAGATCGCGGACGGACTTCAATGACTCTGGACTCTGTTGCGCAGCTTATGCAGTAGCGCCCGCCACTAGCAGTGAAGGGAACATCTCGATGACCGGCACAGCAAACAAGTTGGTTCGCAAGCAGGGAAAACTTTGGGGCTTCGTGGCTACCTTCGGCGCTTGGCTCCAAGCACTCGATTATACAAGCTTCGATTACACCCAAGACCGGATCGATCTGTTGGAACGGAAGGTCGCGGCGCTAACGGAAGAGTTGCGGGCGAGCCGTGCCTCTAGCCCTCGCGACTCTGCCCCCTAGTGACCGAAAGCTATAGCTGCTCCCCAGCATAATGGTTCTTTTGGTAGAGGACGGAAACGTATCGGCGGTTTTGCCTGGTACGAAATTCTTGAATTCTGGACAGACCCTACTCGTAGGAACGGCAGCTTTCGGGTGATGAGCTCGGGTCCGGGAACGCGGACAATGGGCGCTAATTCGCCGTCGGTACAGACGGAGTCACGTTCGGTTTCTGCCTCCTAGTGATCGCCAAGCACGATGTCCCGTAAATCAGCCCCCCCCCGACCGCTGCGGCCAGACTGAATTCCAGCGGCGCAATACCCGTTCCCCTGAAATCCAAAATGAAACCCCCGGATGCCGCATCTGGGTGGTTCGCGCAAGGGTTCGTCGCCCAAGCGCTCCCGCGCGAAGTGCGCGCCCTTGCCCGCCCCACCCGGATGCGGCCGCGTGGGAGGTGTTGACCAAAATCTTAAAAGGAAAACACCACGATGAATATTACGGAATTCGGGGCAGTGCTGAAGTCGATCCTCCAGCACAACCAAAGCCTGCTCAAAGCCGGCGCGGCGGTGAAAAACTATCTGGTACCGATGGGTTGGGGCGATCCTGGCCTGGGCAAAAGCGATATTGCCGAAGCCGTGGCCGGCGAACTTGATCTCGATCTGATCTACGCCGATCTGGCAACGCGCGATCCCGCCGAACTCGCCGGCATACCATGGGTGAAGGATGGCAAGACCATTCGCTGCCGCCCCGACTGGCTGCCGGAGACCGGCCGCGGCATCTTGTTTCTGGACGAATTGCCACAGGCGGGCATTGCCAACCTCAACATCGCGGCGACGCTGATCCGGGAACACCGCATCGGGGAACACGCGCTCCCTGCGAGCTGGATGGTGGTTTGCGCCGGCAACCACCAGCACAACCGCGCCGGCACGACGACAATGCCGAGCCACGTCCGCAACCGGCTGCTGCATCTTGAGATCGAAGGGGACGCCAACGCCTGGGCGAAGTGGGCGAGCACGCAGCGTGTCGATCCGATGCTGATCGCGTACAACCGGTATCGCGCGCAGGAGTTCCACCACAAATTCTCGCCGACCGACAACGCCTATCCGACGCCGCGCAGTTGGGCGGCGAGCCAGCAGGCGCTGCAACTCGATCTGCCACCCCACCTGCAACGTCAATGCATGGATGGTCTGGTCGGTGAGGCGGCGAGCGCCGATTTTGCCGGATTTCGCGCCATCCTGGCGAGCCTGCCAAACGTTGAGGCGATCATCGCAGACCCCGATCGCGGCGTGATTCCAGGTGACCCGATGACGGCCTACGCGCTGATGGGTGCGCTCAGCTATCGCGCCAAGCCGGCGAACTTCCCCAGCATCGTCCGCTACCTCGATCGCCTGACGGAGCAGGAATTCGCTGTCGTCTGTGTCGTTGATGCAACAGCGCGCGACAGGGACATCACACTCACCGCCGCCTATCAGCAATGGGCGGCCGCGCACGGCGAATTGCTCAGCGGGCACTGACCCAAATTCGACCGCAGCCGCGGCACCGCGGGGTCAAGAGAAAAATGCGGCCCATGCCCGAGAGGGCTCCTCCCAAAAATCCCAAACTGGAGATCCACCATGGATATTTCCGCACGCGCCCTTCTGGTCAACACGACCGTCCGGGTATGGACCGGCGAGAAACGCGATCGCGCCATCACTCGAGAAATCTGCGACATGAAGGGGGCGGAAAAAGACGCCGTCCGCGCCAACAAGAGCCTGCTCGGCGAACACATCCGGGGCGTGCAATCCGCCGAGCGCGCGGTGCGCCAGGCGGTGAACGATCGCACCCTGCCGTGGATGGACGACGGCACCAGGATCCTGAAGGGCGCGGTGTTCATGGCCTTCACCGAGGCGATGGCACAGCCGATCCGGGATTTCGACACCGCAGTCGACGCCTTCATCGCGAGCTACCCCGAGATCAAGTTCGAAGCGCGCCGGCGGCTGGGTGACGCCTTTGCTGACGGAGATTTCCCGGCCCAATCCCGGCTTCGCGAGCGTTTCGGCGTGAAGCTCACCTATCTGCCGGTGCCCAGCATCGATGACTTCCGTGTGTGCCTGTCGGACGAGGAGATCGCCGCGGTGCGGCGCAACGCCCAGGAGGCTTTGCGTGGCACCGTCAACGACGCGGTACGTTCTCTGCTCGATCGGCTCCACGAACCGGTCGCCCGCATGGCGACACGGCTGCGCCTGTTCCGTCGCACTTCAAGCGGCAAGGTCGAGCACCCATTCCGCGACACCCTGGTCGAGAACGTCCGGGAGATCGTGAAATTGGCGCCGGCGCTCAATCTGATGGACGATCCCAAGATTGCAGCGCTATGCGCTGACATCGAGCGCCACCTGGCGTCGCAAAACCCCGACCAGCTCCGTAACTCCGCGCGTCTGCGAGCGACCGTCGCCGATGAGGCCGACGAGATTTTGCGGAAAATCCAGGGCGCCTTCGCGTGAGGATGCCATGAACAACCTTCCCCCCACCATCACCAAGGCTCGCGCCCGGCTGCTCGTCCGGGCACCTTTCTTCGGCTCGATCGCGCTCGGCCTGGGCTGGGTCGACGCGCCAGAAATCGGCACGATGGCCACAGACGGGCGCAGCATCTGGTTCAATTTGTCCTGGTGTGAGGAGCAAGGTGTCGAGAAGACCATGGGTGTGATCGCGCACGAGGTGCTGCATGTCGTGAACAAGCATCATCTCCGCCGCGGCGATCGCGATCCTGAGACCTGGAATCGGGCGGCCGATCTGATGATCAATCGTGTGCTGGAACAAGACGGCTACCTGTTGCCGGTCGACGGTCTGTTCGATCGGGAAGGCCGCTTCGCGGGCCTTCCGACCGAGACCATCTACGCGCGCATGATGGAGGAGAGCTCGAAACCGCCAGCGCCGCGGCAGCAGACGCAGCAAACGCAGGAGGGGCAGGGAGACGCCCCGCCGCAACATTCCCCTGGCGGCAGCAGCCAACCAGGTGGGAGTCCGCCGGAGCCGTCCCCAACGGGGGGAAACGGTTCCGGCCACGACCCGGCCGAGGGCCACGATGATGGTCGCAAGCCGGTCGGCTCTGCCCGCAACTGGGGTGAGGTGCGTGACATCAAATCCGCCAGCGGTGAGGCTCTTGCTCCGGCCGCCCGCAGCACTGCCGAACACAACCTCAACGTGATCATTCGCCAGGCCGCGGCGGCGGCAAAGCGCGCCGGGAAATTTCCCGGACGGTTGGCGGAGATTGTTGCGGCTGCGACCGACAATGTCGATTGGCGCGACAAATTCCGCATGAGCTTCGACGGCACGCTCAGGGGCGAGGTCAGTTGGGCGCGGCCGAACCGCCGTTTCATTCAGCACGGGATCTACCTGCCGGGCTGGCTGCGGAGCGGGGCAGGGCGGGTTGCCTTCGTGCTCGATACCTCCGGTTCGATCTCGGCGCGCGAACTCGCGGCGTACACCGCCGGCGTGCTGGGAATCCTGGAAGAGACCGGGCCCGAGCAGATCGCACTCATTCAGTGCGACACCGAAGTGCGCGACGTGAGCTACTTGCAGCCCGGCGAGAGCTTCGACAAGATCACCGTGAAGGGCAGGGGAGGCACCCGCTTCCAGCCCGCGTTCGATTGGATCGCGGAGTCCGGCTTCGATCCGAGCGCGATCGTCTATGCGACGGACCTGTTTTGCCGGGAAGCTCCCACCGATCCCGGAACACCCGTGATCTGGCTCACCCCGACCCGCGGTCTGTCCGTCTCGTTCGGCGAGATCATCAACATCACAATCTGAAATCCGCTCGCATCCAGCGGCAACGATTGCCAGTGCGGCCTCCGCAACCCTGCCCCGCGGCGGCTTCGCCGCCGCAGGGCAGGGCCGCTCGGTCGCATTGGCAATCACCGCCGCTGGCTGCGGACGCTGGAGTCGATCTCGAAATCGAGACGAACCAGAAGGAATCCAGAACATGAAGACATTGGAACGACTCAAAATCGCCGCCGGCGCCGTGCTGATGGCGGCGGTGATGTGGGTTTTCTTCGCGCTGCCGGGCATCTTGTCCGACCGCGATTCAACCGTGCCTGTGAGCGTCGAGACGGGAGGCCGCTGATGACGGAGCCCGCAAAACCCACGATCACCGTCCGCTACAGCGCCGTGGACGGATACAGCGCCAGGAAAAGATTTGCATCTCTGCAAGAAGCACAAAAGTTCGCGCGCAAATGGGTCGGCGATCACCCCGAGATTGGCAGCAACTACGCCATCAGTGACGACGGCGTCGGGAAAGTCACCGTCTCCGGCACGACCCTGACTGAACTGTTTCCGGCAATGTCCGACCGCAATCAGCAGTGAAAGGCAGCAACAATGACGCGAATTCCGACCTGCCCGCGCTGCGGCAGCACCAACATCATCGTAGAGGCGACCGCACGCTTCAATCCCGCCTCCGAGAGCTGGGAGCTCGGCGATCTCTACGACGATTACGCCTGCATCGATTGCGAGCACGAAACCAACGATCCCACCTGGATCGATCAACCGAGCCCGGCCGTTGCGCCGGGCTTCTTTGTTTCTGGAGCCACGCCATGACCGACACCGAACCGACACAAGATTCCACTCCCTGGGATGAGAAGAACCGCGAGCACGAGCGCCGGGCCGACGAATTGCTTCCCGCGAACAAGGCTGCCTTGTTCGACGTCCTCGCTGCGGCCGGGATCACAATCGTCACCGTTGATTTCGACGGGTATAGCGACAGTGGTCAAATCGAGAACATCGAGGCCAAAGCCGGTGACGAAGTAGCTACGTTGCCCTCCGTCCCGATCGAACTCGCATATCCTGTCTGGGACAGCTCCGATATCGAGCGCCGGGTCCAATCGGTCAGCGAGGCCATCGAGACGCTGACCTACGCCTTTCTCAACCGTGCCCACCAGGGCTGGGAAGAAAGCGAAGGCGCATACGGCGAATTCACGTTCGATGTCGCCGCTCGAACGATCACGCTCGATTACAACGAGCGCTACACCGAAACCAATAACTATCAACACGAGTTTTGAGGAGTTATCGATGGCGCATCCGCATCACCACGCGCTTTCTTCCGTGAAGAAATGGGGCGGTACCGTGGAGGATTTCCGACCACTACATAGCTGGTTCGATGAATCGAAGATTCTTACTGCGGACTTCCGGCATAGAGCCCTACGCCACCACGCAGAAGGCATATTTATGCTGGAACGCTTCTACGGTCAAACAATTGCGATTTCGACCGGCCGTGTGGTTCCGGTGCGATTCATCGGCGAACAGCACGTGATCGAAGATCTCGGTTTCATCCCAAGCTTTTCCGATTGGGTGCGTTGCATCCGGCCAGAGCCGTGGATGGGGCGCGCCCAGCCGATCCATCTCGAAGTCGATCCTGTAATCAGCAACGGCTGACCCAGACGTCCAGCATTATTTTCGAAAACCACCGCCGAAAGCGGTGCTTTCGCGTTCAAGGCACGCACGCGTGACCGAGAACCTCGCAACACTGAACACCGGAGGCACCCATGGGCGGTGAATGGACTGAAGGCGCTATTTGCCTGCTGCGACAATATTGGGCGGAGGGGCACTCGACCGCAGAGATCGGGCGACGGATAGGTATTTCCAAGAACGCGGTTGTCGGCAAGACGCACCGCCTGGATCTTTCCGGACGCCCCTCACCAATACGGAGCAGTGGCGCCATCTCGCCCGTCCCGGCTCAGCCGCGAGCGCCGCGGCTCGCCGAGATGATGCCGCTTTCCCGCGACAGACCGGAGACAGCGGCGCCGGCGGAAGCGCCGGAGAAGGCGCCCGCTCTTCCGGCAAAGCCCGCTATCGCGCGCCTCGTGCCCGCCACCCAGCGTGAACCGGCGATCACCTCCAACCAACCGTGCTGTTGGCCGGTTGGTGAACCCGGAAGGGCGGGTTTCCACTTCTGCGGCGCCTCGGCGCTGCTCGGCAAACCCTACTGCGGCGACCATGCCCAACTCGCCTACAAGCCCAAGCCGCCAAGAGAACCACCCATCGCAGCGGCTACATTCTACCCGAGTTTTGTCCGGCCGATTGCGGAGGAGGTCGCCGAAATGCTGCCGTCGTCTTGGCTGGGCGGCACCCAGCCGTGGAATTACGACGTCGATCGGCTCGCCGGCAACGACTGATCATTTCATTCCCCTACCGTCAGCCCCGCGGAAAGCCCAGCCATCGAGCTGGGTTTTCGCATTTCTGGAGACCGAACATGGCCAATTATAGCCGGCCAACCGTCATTCAACCGACGATCCCCGCGGCTGCCATGACCCCGCTGGAGCGTCTTCTGCTCACCCGCATCTTCGACAGCGAACCCGACGGCGAGGGCTTGTATTTCTTCGCCGAGGAATCCCCGACCGACATGGTTTGGGTTGACCTCGTTGAACTCCGGGCCGCACTCGCCGCGTCGGAAGTCACCGAAAGCACCGCGAACGCTTATGTGGCCGAGCGACTGGCGCAATACTCGCTAGACGCGGCCGAAGTCGAATTAGATTTGAGCGGGACCTCGTGGACATTTTTTCTACAAGATATTGTGCGGCGTTCGCCCACCCTCGATAATGTCACGGCCGTCACCTCCTTCACCTGTTCTAAGATGCGGCCGGATGGTTTCGGCGGAATGGTTGTTCTAATCGCCGCCGACGCCATCAAGGGAAAGAGCACGGAGGATATTCTCTGCGAGCTTCTGGATGAGCACGAAAACGGCGAATTATTGGCCGCTCCCGGTTTCGGAGTCCACACAGTGCTCAGTCTCGACGAACGAAGGGTTCGCGCTGCGATCCCGAGCATCATCGAGACCGACGAAACCTTGACAGGGCTAGCAGACGATGCGGTCACGGCCGAGGACATCCGCGCAGGATGCTGCGCCGCGATCGCCCAAATGGATCTGTCCGAGGAGCAAGGTTCAACCGTTTTTCACGCAGCCTTGGCCGCAATTCGCTTGGCCCAGCAAAGACACCTTCCGGGCATTGGATCCGAACCATGAAAACGGAAATGGAAATATAAAAAAGGTGCAGAACCCCGCACTTTCCGGTCCTGCGCCTCTCGGGTTGCCGCGGTCTAGGCCGGTCGTCACTCACTCGAACCCCCGCCTCGCGTCGCTCGGCGCCTCCGGTTCCGGGCGCTCCGTGTCGCTGCGC
>Ga0302308_10004703_pt1 | contig 10700 bp, 8 predicted proteins | sample III_Palsa_E3_3_FD_200531 | JGI IMG/M metagenome (GOLD analysis project Ga0302308, IMG submission 200531) | Peat permafrost microbial communities from Stordalen Mire near Abisko, Sweden - III_Palsa_E3_3 | ecosystem: Environmental > Terrestrial > Soil > Palsa > Peat permafrost | place: Sweden... | reverse complement strand
CTGCGGCTTCATCGCAGACCGATTTCAAAGTGACGCACTAACTGGCATTCGCTTGCGGCCGTTGATTATTAGGCGGCTGGGCCTGCAGTGGCGAGATCAGAGAATTTGGTGCGGAGGCGTTGCACCATGGAGAGGACGAGTTCTTCGACTTCCTGCGGCTGCACTTTGGCTTTAGTGAGGAACTCGGTTGGACCGAGGCGAAGTTTGGCCATCTCAGTTTCGGACATCTCGCGGCCGGAGTAGACGACCAGCGGCATGGTGCGCAGGGTTGGCTGCTGACGAAGCCATTCGACGAGAGAGAAGCCGTCGCCGTCGGGGAGGGTGAGATCGAGGATGAGGAGGTCGGGTGGCCGGGTGATGCATTGGCGGATGGCCTGCTGGCGCGTGGCAGCGTGATCGACGTGGACGGCTGCGTCGTGGAAGCTGGCGGTGAGGACGCTGGCGAGGTCTTCATCATCTTCGACGAGCAGGACGTAGGCGGGGCCTTCGCCCTGATGGAGGACGCGGCCGAGTTCGGCGAAGAGGAGATTTTCGTTGAAGGGTTTCTGGACCCAGCCCTGGGCGTCGCCGGTAAGCTGCGGACGCAGGGTGGAGGAGAGAACGCTGAGGACAACGACAGGAATGTTGGCGGTGACGGGGTTGTTGCGGAGACGCTGGAGAGTCTCCCAACCGCTGAGGCCGGGCATGTAGAGATCGAGAAGGATGGCTTCGACGTGATGCTCTGCCGCGAGGACGAGAGCTTGTTCGCCGGAGCTGGCTTCGACAACGGTATAGCCCTGGCGGGTGAGGTGCTCGGAGACGACGGTGCGGATGCCTGCGTCGTCGTCGCAGACCAGGATGGAGCCTTCGCCGCGTGGAGGGAGCTGCGAGGGAACGGCGACGTCGGTGGCTCGGGTGGTGCGGGGGAGCATCATGTAGAGCGTGGTGCCGGGGCCGAGGTTGCGCTGAGCCCAGATGGAGCCACTGTGCTGCTGGACGATGCTGCGGCAGATGGCGAGGCCCAGGCCGGTGCCGCCTTTCTGGCGGGCGTCGGAGGGCTCGATCTGTTGGAAGCGGTCGAAGATGGTGTCGAGCTTGTCGGAGGGGATGCCGCGGCCTTCGTCGACGACCTTGAGGAGGATGGAGTCGGAGGCGGCTTCGGTGTGGATACGAACAGTGGAGGCGGCGGGGGAGAACTTGATGGCGTTGGAGAGGAGATTGGTGAGGACCTGGAGGATGCGGTCGGCGTCGCCATCGAAGAAGAGGGCTTCGGGGTAGGCGGCCTGGGCGACGGTGGATGGCTCGAGTGCGAGATGGACGGTGTTCGCGTCGGCCATGGCCGTCATGGTGTCGATGGCCTGCTGGGCGAGATCGCGCAGAGAGCAGCGGCGAATCTGCAGGGGAGCGCGGCCGGACTCCATACGTTCGAGGTCGAGAATGTCGTTGATGAGGCGGATGAGGCGATCGGTATTGGTGACGGCGATGCGGAGGAGATTGAGGGCCTTGGCGTCGACGTCGCCGATGATGCCGGAGGAGAGAAGGCCGAGAGCGCCGCGGATGCTGGTGAGGGGAGTGCGGAGCTCGTGCGAGACGGTGGAGATGAACTCGTCTTTGAGTGTGTCGAGTTCGGAGCGATGCGTGAGTTGAAGGGTGTGTTGATGGTGCTGCTCGCGAGCCTGATTCAACTCCTCGGAGAGATCGCGGTTGGTGCGTTGAACGCGCAGAAAAGCAACGAGCAAAACTGCGGAGGTGGTAAGCAGCGAGAGATAGCCAAGTAGAGGAAGGATATGCATTTTTGCCGGTGACCTATGGTAACTCTTATGCTACTAGTTAGTAACTTTATTCGGTAACCGTTGGAAGTTTTATAGCACGTACGTGTTAAAGCACAGTTTGGATGAGAGTCCGGTTGACATTCCTCGCGAACCCGATACGTTCTGCGGAGATATTCTGAATTAAGGGTGAGAATGCCAGAAAAATAGTTGCAGTGGGAATAACACCTCAGTGGGTTATCAGAGATGACAACATTGGAGGTAAAGCACTTAGGCGGAAAAATTGACATGAAAAAGCCGCCATTTCACTGGGAAATAGCGGCTTTTTTGGGGTTTTATAGGGTTTATGCGGTGACGGGAACCTGGTCGAGAACGGAGGTCCAGTTTTTCCCTTTTCGGGATGCCTGGGCGTTCTTGTGGAAGGCATAACCGGTAATCAGGGGGAGAGCGAGGGTGGCTTCGGAGAAGACCATCTGCTCGTAGGTGAGGTCGACTTTGCCCCAGGAGCTAGCTTCCTTAAGTGTTGAACCCGACAGAGCGCCGTCGCGGGCGTCGGCTACGGTGATCTGGATAGCGTACTTGTGCATGGAGGCTTCGACACCGAGGATGTCGGCGGCAACGACGATGTCCTGGGCGAAGTTCTTGGGGACGCCGCCGCCGATCATGAGCAGGCCAGTGGTGGGGTTTGCGATCTTGAGCTGGGTGATCTCGTAGAAGTCCTTGGCGGAGTCGATGGAGACCATTGGTTTGCCCTGACGCGCGTGCTGGTGGGCGACGAGACCGAAGCCGGCGGAGCAGTCGGAGAAGGCGGGGCAGAAGATGGGGACGTTCTTCTCGTAGGCGGCGAGGACGATGGAGTCGCGGCCACCGGCTTGTGGGGTCTTGCCGTTTTTGCTGAGGTAGGCGCCCATCTCGCGGATGAACTCGCGGGAGCTGTGGGGGCGGGGCTCGAGCGAGTTGGTGATCTGATGGGTGGTCTCGTCGCAGATGCGGAGCTCTTCTTCGTCGATGAAGGTGTCGTAGATGCGGTCGATCATGAGCTCGCGGAGCTCGGCGTCGCCTGCGCCGTACTTGTACTCGTCGCCAGCGACGTAGTGGTTGAAGCCGAGAGCTTCGAAGAAGTCCTGATCGACGATGTTGGCGCCGGTGGAGACGACGGCGTCGACCATGTTGTTGCGGATGAGGTCGACGAAGATCTTCTGGAGGCCAGCGGAGATGAGGGAGCCGGCGAGGCAGAGGATGACGCCGCAGTCGGTGTCGCGGAGCATCATGTCGTAGATGCTGGCGGCGCGGGCGGTGTCACGCGCGGAGTAGGCCATGTGGGACATCGCGTCGACCAGGGGGACTACGTTGTGCTGCTTGATGTCGAGGTGCTGGATGGGGCGGGCGAGGAGTTCTTTTTTTGTCGGCATGGCTCTTCCATGATATCAACGTTTCGGTCTTGATTGACGCGGGTTTTACGTGAATTTAACACGGAGAAACGAGTGGCAGAATCCTGACCTCAGGGTTGTTGCGGAATGTAGATCCTACACGACGACTTTGGGTATGGCGCCTGATAGCCGATATTGCGCTTAGGCTGGGGCAGCGAACCAGCGACAGATCGTTTCTTCGAGAGCTGCCAGGTTCGGATCTGCGTCCGCGGCCCATGCTACGAAACCATCAGGCCTCAAGAGCAGCGCTGCGAGGCCTTTGTTATCTTTCGCCTGGGCAGCCACGTATTTCAGACGTCCGTTCCATCTTCTGCCTAGCGTGCTCAGGTCTTCTTTGCCTGTCAGCTCGAGCAGGAGTCCGGTTCCGTCCTGCAGGAGCGGGCCGAGGCGCAAGCCGTCTTCAAACTCCAGGTCGGGTGCGCTGCGGCCGGTGAGGGGATGGTCGCCGGGAAGGTCGTAGCGCAGCGAGATGCCGGAGACCTTCTCTACGAAGTAGGTTGTTGCATCTTTTGTGTTGATGAGGTCGCGGATGACGCTGGCGATGGCTTGCGCGTGAGGGTCTGGGCGCATGATCGCGACCTGCGCGCGCGTCCAGTTGAGGGCCCAGGCTCCGACGGGATGACGCTCTGCGGTGTAGGTGTCGAGCAGATCTTCGGGAGCCCATCCCTTGATGGTCGCGGCAAGTTTCCAGCCCAGATTCATGGCGTCGCCGAGGCCAGTGTTGAGTCCCTGACCACCAAGCGGTGAGTGGATGTGTGCGGCGTCGCCGGCAAGAAGCACACGGCCCTTTCTGTAAGTCGTCGCCTGACGGGCGCGATCGGTGTAACTGGTGGCGACGTGGAGCGTTTTGATAGTTACGTCGGTGTTGGAGACTCGGCGAAGAATGGCCTGCAGGGATTCGAGCGTGATCTCCTGTTCGCGATCAAACGCTGCATTGTCGAAGTCGATGAGCCCAATCCGGCCAGGGCCGGGACCATTCACGTACATGCCATGTGTCGTCAGATTAAAGCCGGGGCGGAGCTTTTCCGGGTCGACCATCTCGACCCATGCGCTGTAGCCGGTGAACTCGGGGTCGGTGCCTGCGAATTCGAAGCCTGCCAGTTTTCTAACTGTGCTGCGGCCACCATCGCAACCGACGAGCCATTTGCATTGAAACGATTTGTTGCCTGCGTGAACAGTCACGCCATCTTCGGACTGAGTGAAGTCTGTGACTGGCATGCCTCGGTTCACTTCAACGCCGAGTTTTACGGCGTGCTCTGCCAATACCTCCTCAAGTCCTTCAAGTGAGGCCAGGCCACCGGAGGAAGACGGTCCCTCCACGAGATATCGTTGGCTGGAGAGGTCGATGTTGTTGGCATCGAGCATGATGCCAGCGAAGTGGCCAGCAAAGCGCTGTGCACGCGCCGTGGTGTTTGGCGGTGCATTCAGTGCGAAGCCTGGCTTTGTTGGATCCATCCATGCAAGCGAGGATTCACGCACGTCTTTCAACAGTCCCCGCCGATAGAACGCGTCGACAGAGGGAAAGTTCAGGCCGCGCATTCCCATCCAGCCTTCCTTGAGCTGCGAGTGCGGATCTTCCATTCGCTCGAGGACGAGCACTGATGTTCCTGCCAGCCCAAGTTCAAAGGCGAGGAACAGACCGACCGGACCGCCGCCAGCAATGATTACGTCGTAAGTCAATGGACATCTCTCCCGGGTAAATAATTTCTTCTCTTATCTACGGTTAACAGACGAGGATGTTCTATTTTTATTGTTTGCACTGCAAAAAAAAGTCGATTGACTACTGAGTTGCGGTGCATTTCGCGACGATGAGAGTGATGTCATCGTGTTGCTCGTGTGGGCTGAAGATTTGGATCTCGTCGATGGTGGCGGAGAGGATCTCCGCGGGTGGAAGTAGGCTGTGTCTTTGGAGCGCGGCGATGAGGCGTTCTTCGCCGAACTCTTCTTCGGACTCATTGAAGGCCTCCGTCACACCGTCGGTGTAGAGGGCGAAGATGTCGCCGGGAGAGAGCTGGCAGTCGACGGTGGGAGAGTGCCACTCCTCGAATAGACCGAGGACGGTTGCCGTGGGGTGCAGGAGTTCGACCTGCCCGTTATGACGGAGGAGGATTGCGGAGAGGTGGCCGCAGTTGGCGTAGCGTAGACGACGTTCTACATCGTCGTAGTCGGCGAAGAAGACGGTGGCGTAGGCGCTGTCGTTGGTGCTGTGGAAGAAGAGGCGGTTGACGGACTGAAGGAAGAGCAGGGGTTCGTCGCGGGCGAGGGCGAACTGGCTGCGCAGGTTTGCCTGCAGGTTCGCCATGAGCAGGGCCGCGGCGATGCCTTTGCCAGCGATGTCTCCGATGACGAGGCCGAGACGTTGGTTGCCGAGGGCTAGGAAGTCGTAGTAGTCGCCACCTACGTGGCGGGCCTGGATGCAGATGCCCGCGTAGTCGAGGGTTTTGAGCGGAGGTAGGGTCTGGGGGAAGAGGCGAGCCTGGACCTGTTTTGCTATTTCGAGCTCCTGCGCGCTGCGACGCTCGGACTCGAGGCGTTCGGCTGCCTGGCGGCGCTGGCGCTCGATCTCGCGGGTGATCTGGTCGGAGCCCAGTAGTTCGAAGGAGTTTCCATCGATGTCGTAGAAGCCGGCGACTACGCCTCCGAAGAGCGTCTGCTGGGGAGGGTGATGAAAGCGGACGCCACGGCTGTTCCATTGCTCATAGGTGGCGTTGATGTCTTCGGATAGAAAGCCGACCTGGGTGTTGCGTCCGATGAGCTTGTAGTTTTCAGAGCCGGGTCTGGGGGCGATGAGGGCTAGAACCGTTGAGCCGTCGGGTGGGGCGATGGCAACCCAGCGGCCGTCGAAGTCGAAGCGCGCGTCAGCGACAACGCTGAAGCCGAGCTGATCGACGTAGAACTTCAAGCTCAGATCGTGGTTGCGGACGTAGACCGTGGATTTGAAGACGCGCAGGTAGACGCACTCGGGGCAGTCGCGGGGCCCCGTTTCGGCGAGGAGGGAGGGGGAGGAAACGAGGCTTGCTGTGCTGGGTTTCAACGGATCTTCCTTGGACTGTTCTGCGTCGGCGGACGACTGGTCAGAATTAGGAATCAATCATCTCTCCGACGGAATTCGATGTATAGGGATTGTCTCAGACCCGGTTATTTGACTGGCTCTGTAATCAGGGTTGAGGAAAACTTGAACGGCTTTGTCAAAGGCGGTGGGCTGGTCGTACATGATGAAGTGGCGGGAGTCGTCGATGCGGGTGACTTTCAGATTGGGTTTGGCGGCGTAGGCGGTCGTGTAGAGGGCTGTGACCTGATCGGCGGGACCTTCCGCTGTCTCATAAGGATAGAGGAGTGTCATCGGGGTTTTGATGGTGGCGAGCTGAGGACGGATGTCGGTGCCGAGATCCTCGAGCATGGCGTTGGCGAAGACGGTGCGGTCGGAGGCGATGGAGGAGGCGGTGACCAGTCGCTGGCCTTCGGGATCTTTGACGAGACGGTTGGTGAATGCGGGAGCTGATTCGGCGAACTGGTCGTTAGGCATGGCGACGAACTGGCCGTGCATGGCTTGTGCCTGTGGCCGGATGGAGTCGACAGTAGCGGCGGGGTTGAAGACGAGGCCGTAGAAGGGGAGGGTGTCGACGATGAGGAGTTTGCTGACGTCTTCGGGGGCCTGGGCGAGCATGAGAGCGAGGAGGCCGCCCATGGAGTGGCCGATGACGGGGAGTGGCTGGAGGTGGTTGTCGGTGATGTATTGGTGCAGCTGCTCGACTACGGGAGAGAGGATGGGGCCTGTGGCGTTGGGGCCTGCGGGTTCTCCGGCGAAGCCTGCGAGTTGGACGAGATGGAGGCGGTACTTTGCAGTGAGGAGATTGGCTTCGGCGGCGTAGACGTCGCGGGAGCTAGCGAGCCCCGGCAGGAGAAGGACGTCTGGAGCGCTGCCGCGAGGTGCCCCTTCAGTGACGATGGAGAAGCGGGTGGGTGCAGCGGCGATGGTCTGGGTATCAGGCGTTACGGAGGCGGTTTGCCCGAAGAGTGGTTGGCGCAGTAGCAGGAGGGCAGCGAGGAGGAATAGAAGCGCGAGGAGGCGGAGAACAGTGCAGGAGGCGGTTGGAGAGGAAGAGGTCATGGTTGGCTCCTAATCGTTTCGATGACTTGAGTGTGCCGCGGTCGGGGCCTGGATGCCAGTGTTTCTAGTCATTGTCAGGGGATGACAGATGTCATTACGCAAGACGGTATGAGATTGCGGAGCTGATTTTATCTTCCGTTGAAGAGGTCGTCGAGTTGTAGGCTTATCTTGAGGACTCTTTACGTGAATGTGAACTTTGCGGAACGGGCGCATAACCATAACTGGAAGCTGGACCCGATTGTTCGGTCGCTGCTGGACACGGACTTCTACAAGCTGCTGATGCTGCAGTTCATCTGGAAGAACTTTCCGAAGGCTCATGTGACTTCGGAAGTTACAAATAGAACGGTGTCGGTACGGCTGGCGGAGCATATACCGATGGCGATGCTGATAGATCAGATGGAGCATGTGCGCGGGCTTCGGTTTCGGCGGTCGGAGATTATCTGGCTGGCGGGCAATACGTTCTATGGAACGCGGACGATCTTTGAGCCGGCGTTTCTGGAGTGGCTGGAGAGAGATTTTCGGTTGTCTGAGTACACGGTGACGGAACATGACGGGCAGCTTGTGGTGCGGTTTGAAGGGCTGTGGACCGAGGTGACGATGTGGGAGGTCTACGGGCTGGCGCTGGTGAGCGAGATGAAGACGCGGGCCGCGTTGAGCACGCTGAGTGAGCTGGAGCTGGATGTTTTGTATGCGCGGGCGAAGACGAAGCTTTGGGAGAAGATCGAACGGCTGCGGGAGGTTCCGGAGGTGAGAATCTCGGAGTTTGGGACGAGGCGGCGACATAGTTTTTTGTGGCAGGAGTATGTCGTTGAAGTAATGCGGGTGGCGCTGGGGGCGAGTCTTTCAGGTACTTCAAATACTTTTCTTGCTTATAAGCATGACCTGGAGGCGATGGGAACGAATGCGCATGAGTTGCCCATGGCGATGGCGGCGCTCGCGGATGGTGATGAGGAGTTGCATCAATCGCAATATCGCGTGCTGGAGCTTTGGCAGAAGAGCTATGGCGGGGAGTTGCTGATTATGTTGCCGGATACGTTTGGGACTACGCAGTTTCTTGAGGGGGCGCCGGATTGGGTTGCGGATTGGACCGGGCAGCGGTGTGACAGTAAAGATCCTTTTGTTGCGGGGGATGAGTATGTTGCATGGTTGACGGCTCGGGGGAGAGATGCAAAAAAGAAGCGGCTGATCGCCTCTGATGGATTGGATGTGGAAGATATTTTGCGGCTGCATGAGTACTTTCATGGGCGGATTCGATTTAGCGCTGGATGGGGGACACTGCTGACGAATGATTTTCGTGGGTGTCATCCGCGCGGAGAGACTGCGCTTGAGCCGATCAGTTTGGTGTGCAAGCTGATGACGGTGGAGGGACGGCCGGCGGTGAAGCTGTCGGACAATGCGCGGAAGTCGACTGGGCCGATGGAGGAGATTGAAAGGTATCGGCGGGTGTTTGGAAGTGTGGCAGTGAAGGGTGCTTTGGTTACGGTTTGAAAAAAACTGGCCTGCCAGCCGGGTCCACTGCACGCAGGGTGGTCACTTCGTGACTTGTGTACCTTGTTTTTTGCAGGCTTATTTTTTTGTAGGCCTCGCGTTGCTCGACTTATTCATTTTTTATGTAGAGGCCTCGTATACTTTTTGCATGATGAGATGGATTGGCGCGGTACGGGTTGCGGTAGCAGTGGCTTTGCTGCCGGTGATACTGGTTCAGAACGGCTTGGCGTGGGGCCGGGATGGACACATGATGATCAATCGGCTGGCTGGGGCTGCGTTGCCTTCGGATGTGCCGGAGTTTTTACGATCAAAGCAGGCGCTGGATGCTCTGGAATACTATGGGCCGGAGCCGGACCGATGGAAGTCTCCTCTGGAGCCGGAGTTAAACGCGGCAGGGTTTCCAGAACACTTTATTGATTTGGAGTGGGCAGATCTGATCGGCGAGTTGCCCAGGAAGCGGTACGACTATGTGCGGGCACTGGCGTTTGCACAGAAGTCGCATCCTGATCTTGCGTTGACGCCGGAGAAGGTGGGATTGCAGCCTTACGTTACCGTCGAGGTGTGGGAGCGGTTGAAGAGTGCGATGCGCGACTACCGTGCTTTGAAGGACGCGCATAAAGATACGAAGCCTTCGGAGTGCGAGATTGTTTTTCTGGCGGGATGGCTGGGGCATTATGTTGCGGATGGTTCGCAGCCGCTGCATACGACGATTCAATACAACGGGTGGACGGGACCGAATCCGAATGGATATACGACGGAGCACAAGATTCATGCTGAGTTCGAGTCGACCTTTGTGTCTGCGAATGTGAAGCCGGCGGAGGTGGCTCCGTTGATTGCGGAGAAGCCGGTGGTGCTGGGAGATGTGTTTACCGATTACATGGCTTATCTACGGCATACGAATTCGCTAGTAGAGAAGACGTATCAGTTGGAGAAGGCTGGTGCGTTCGCTGGAGCGGGGACGCCGGAGGGGAAGGCGTTTGCGGAGGAGCGGTTGGCGGCTGGAGCGACAGAGCTGCGAGACATGATCTATTCAGCCTGGGTGAAGAGTGCGGAGCCGCTGCCACCTTCGAAGTACGCGGACTAGCTAGTTATTTTTCGAGCTGCGTTGTTGAGAGAAGCGGGTATTGATGGTGTTCGACGCGTTTGAGGAGTTTTCGCAGGAAGGGCGTTAGTGCGAGCGCGATGATGGGAACCGCTATTGCTGCGAGGAGCGCCCATAAGAGGAATGCGTGCCACTCCCATAGCCAAAGCTGGCGGGAGAGCGCGATGGGGCGATCGCGGGCGGCGTGGAGTAGCTCGTTCGCCGAGAGAAGCATGGGGGCGGTGTGGAAGATGCGACTGGCTAGTCGGATGAACGGAATGATCAGTATGAGTTCTAGCGGGTAGACGACGTGGTTGGCGACCTGCGAGGCTGCTACGTTGAGGCGGAGGAGGAAGGCAACGGCGAGGCAAAAAAGGGTGGTGCTTCCGAGGATGGGGTTGATGCCGACGAGGAGACCGACGGCGATGCTCCAGGCTAGTTTTTCGGGGGACGCTCCCATGCGAAGCAGTGCGAGGATGGGAAGCGCGACGCGGCGGTAGAGCCAGTTGTGATGGATCTTGGCGGGGACTTCCGCGTGGGTGTTGAGACTGGATTCGCTGGGCTGCACTGCTGACAGGATAGACTGCGCGATGAGGCTTTGCTTAACAGCGAGCGGTTTTGTTCGAGTGAGGATTTGATCTGGTGAGTTTTTTTCGGGCTGTGGGGCGGAGTGTTCGACTGGTGGGAATGTTCGTGAGGGCTGGTGTCGAACTGGCGGTGACACAGCCGGAGACGCGAGAGCAGCGTGCTGATTGGCTGCACCGTTTCTGCGCGCGAGCGATGCGTGGGATGGACATTGAAGTCAGCGTTTCGGGTAACTTTCTGAAACGAGGTGCTGTAAT
>Ga0302308_10004701_pt1 | contig 10703 bp, 10 predicted proteins | sample III_Palsa_E3_3_FD_200531 | JGI IMG/M metagenome (GOLD analysis project Ga0302308, IMG submission 200531) | Peat permafrost microbial communities from Stordalen Mire near Abisko, Sweden - III_Palsa_E3_3 | ecosystem: Environmental > Terrestrial > Soil > Palsa > Peat permafrost | place: Sweden... | reverse complement strand
TTGCGCTGGGGTTGCCGGATTTTCGCGCGGCGGAGCGGGTGTTTCAGTTGATTACGCAGGTGAGTGGGCGGGCAGGACGCGGGGAGCTTCCGGGGAAGGTGCTGGTGCAGACGTATCAGCCGGATCACTATGTGAACAAGTTTGCGCGGGAGCACGACTATACGGGGTTTGCGGCGCGGGAGATGTTCTTTCGGCGGGCGATGCGGTATCCGCCGCTGAGTGTGCTGGCGAATGTGATTGTGCAGAGTGAGAAGCTGGAGGAGGCTCTGGATTGGTCTTCGCGGCTGGGACGATGGTTTGAGGGCAGGAAGCTGGATGGGGTTCGGGTGCTGGGGCCGGCGGCGGCTCCGCTGTCGCGGCTGAAGAGGATCTATCGGTTCCACTTTGTGCTGAAGGCGGCGCGGCGGGATGTGCTGGGAGCGGCACTACGGGAGATGTTGGCGGTGGTGGCGCGGCAGGAGATTCCGCGGCGGTCGGTGGTGGTGGATGTGGATGCCATCCACTTGATGTAGAGGCGGGTTTTGGGGTTGGGCGTTAGTGGTGGATTTTGGAGATTAGGTCGATGGCGCTGAACTTTGTGAAGGGCTCCGGCATGGCGGTGAGGAGCAGGACGATGATGGCTAGAAGGACTAGCGCGAGGAGCCGTGGAGGTATGGGGCGAGTGTCTTTGACGGTGGGATGACGCATGCCGGGAAGGAAGAGGAAGGCGGCCCAGGCGAGCCAGCCTGCCCAGTGCTCGATGCCGAGGTAGACGAGGCCGGCGATGACTGCGTAGGTGGCGATGCGGTGGAGGCGGGGAGAGAGCGCGTAGAGGATGTGGCCGCCATCCAACTGGCCGGCCGGTAGCAGGTTGAGAGAGGTGAGGAGGATGCCAATCCAACTGGCGATGAGGATAGGATGCCAGAGTAGGGGGCGGCCAAGGGGAACGTGGAGGAGAGCTGCGAGGAATTTGAAGATCAGCGGGGACTGGAAGTCGACGAGCTTCTGGGGTTCGATTGCGACAGGTTTGGAGAGGATAAGGCCGATGCAGGTTGTCGCGATGGCGACGAGGAATCCGGCGATGGGGCCGATGGCGCCGATGGAGATGAGGGCAGCGCGGGATTTGACGCTGGATTTGAGGAGGATGATGGCGCCGGCCGTGCCGCCGAGCGACGGAGCGGGCAGAAGGTAGGGGACGCTGGCTCGAATGCCGTATCTGCGGCAGGAGAAGTAATGGCCGAACTCATGAGTGAGCAGAATGGCTAGCAGGGTGACAGAGAAAGGCAGGCCAAGGGCAAAGTGAGGGAGATTCGAGAATATCCAGGGCCACGGGATGACATCGGCTTCGGAAGAGACGGGAAATCTTCCGTGCTGGAAGTTGAACATGTAGCGCATGCCGTAGCGGGTGGCTGAGAGCAGGGCGAGGAGAAACAGGGTTGCCTGAATCCAGTGACGGTCCGGCTCGGCTTTTTGAGTCGATGTTGCGGAGTCCTGTGAATTGTCTTGCATCATTGCGTGGGTGGACATGGCGGAGCAAGATCTTGAATGTGTGGAAGTTAGTGCTATGTCGGATTAACGACTATCAGACAAGATTGGCCAGCGCCACGCAAGTAGATTCTCTGCCAGAGAATCTAGCTGGGCGCATGTTGTTTTGTATTGGGAATAGGGAGGTGTTAGGGATGAGGAAGGCAGATTTGTTGCGGGGATGAAGAATCGCCTTCACGCGGAGGTCGTGGAGGGAGCGAAGGCTTGCAACGCAGAACCGGCAAGGCCGCTAGTTGAGGAGGTGCAGTTCTTTGCCGGGCTTGAAGCGAACGGCTTTGCCGGGCGCGATGCTGACTTCGGCACCGGTGCGGGGGTTGCGGCCGACGCCCGTCTTGCGGGGCTTGACGGTGAAGACGCCGAAGCCGCGCAACTCAATGCGGTCGCCTTCGCCGAGGGCGGTCTTCATGGCGTGGAAGATGACATCCACGGCAGCTTCTGCCTTGGTCCGTGGAAGACCTGTGCGCTCGACAACCCTTTGAATCAGATCCTGCTTGATCATGGTGTATTCTTCACCTTCCCGAGTTCAGCGTGACTTGCGAAGTTCCGGCTCCGGTTATGCCTGATACCGATGGTATGAAGGCTGATTTCGGTTGTCAATCTTGTACTTCTTTAGTTTCACACTGTTACCTAGTTGGTTTCACGGTTCCATGGTAATCGTTTCATGGTCGACCAAGCCGTTCACAGCACTTTTTGCGATAGGCTCTATGCAATGCAACCTACAGAGCAATGAGCTAAGACTAGCACCTGCAGAAACTTCGCGTGGTACGTACGAGAGGCATGATGGCAATTAAGAGCGATAAATGGATTCGGCGGCAGGCGACCGAAAACAAGATGATCGAACCGTTCAGCGAGAAGCAGGTCCGTGAGGGCGTGATCTCTTACGGTCTTTCTTCGTATGGCTACGACCTGCGGGTGTCGGACGAGTTCAAGATTTTTACGAACGTGAACAGCGCGATCATTGACCCGAAGAACTTCGATGAGCGGTCATTTGTAAGTGTGCAGGCGCCTAGCATTATTGTTCCGCCGAACTCGTTCGCGCTGGCGCGGTCGGTGGAGTACTTCCGGATTCCGAGGGATGTGCTGACGATCTGTGTGGGCAAGAGCACGTATGCGCGCTGTGGGATTATTGTGAATGTTACGCCGTTTGAGCCGGAGTGGGAGGGCTTTGTGACGCTTGAGATATCAAACACAACGCCGCTTCCGGCTCGCATTTATGCCAACGAAGGGCTGTGCCAGATTCTGTTTTTCCAGAGCGACGAGGTTTGCGAGGTCAGCTATGCCGATCGCAAGGGGAAATATCAGAACCAGCAAGGGATCGTTTTGCCGAAGCTTTAGCTAGTAGGACAACGTTATGGACGGATCTGCCGAGTTATTTCTCTGTCCATGCGATCAAGGTCGAGCTAACGGGCCCTTGGAACGGCCTGCAACGAATTGAGGGGCGCAGGCCGCTCTGAACGAACGTTTGCGGAGCTTGAATGAAGAGTGATGGTAGGTTGCGGGTAGGTGTGGTTGCGAGTGATCCTCTGCGCCAGCTAGGGCTGGAGACGATTCTGCAGGAGTCGGTGGGTCTCAAAGCGGTGGGAATGGAACTGGAAGAGGTTGCCGGCGACAAGAAGCTGGCTGCATTGCTGATCGATGTTCGTTCTGGCGGAGGCGCACTGACGGAGATTATTGCCCGGCTTCGTGCTGACCGGCCGGAGTTGAAGGTGGTGGTGGTTGGTGAATCGCTGGACCAGGACCTTATCCAGGCAGTGATTGGAGCGGGCGCGAAGGGTTTCCTGACGGAGACCTCGGACGAGCGCGAGATCGGCATGGCGATGGATGTGGTGCTGGATGGGTCGGTGTGGGCTCCGAGGAAGGTGCTGGCGCGGCTGATCGATGCGTCGGGCAGTGCGGCTGCTTCGCACGGAGGGGCAGGGGAAGCGATTGCCGAGAAGATGACGCCCCGGGAGCAGGAGGTGCTGGAGTTGCTGATGGATGGCGGCTCGAACCGGCAGATTGCAACGTCGATGGGGATCGACGAGGTTACTGTGAAGGCACACCTGGGGAGGATGCTGCGGAAGACGGGATCCAGCAACCGGATTGAGCTAACCCTGCGGGCGATGGAAGAACGGGCGACGGGTAAAGAAGGTTAGCCGGTTGCTGCGGCGCCAGAGGTATACATTCTTCGGTACCCATTTTGAAGGGTCCGACGAAACCGCAGCCAAAGGTATACATCCCTCTGTACTCTTGCGGGATTTGCGGGTCTGCTGCAAAGTGAAGAGGTATCACAGACCTGGGAGAAGCGGGGTTGTGAGATGTGGCTGGAGACAGCGACCTCTTGCAACCCCCATTTTTTATTATGCGTCTCCCCTGCAACCATTGACAGTGTCCTTTCCATCTGACTTCCTGTAGCGGCGATTGAAACGATGTGCGCCGCAAGTCAGCTTTGAAAGGCAAATTATGAAAAAAGTTATTGGAGCTCTTTGTGCTGTGGCGATGTCTGCCGGAATGATGCCCGCGCACGCCCAGGATGCAAAGCTCGGCGATCGTTTGGAGAATGCTGCTGTTGTTCTTCAAGAGGTTATGGCTACGCCCGACAAGGGCATTCCACAGTCGATTCTGGCTGGTGCAGCCTGCGTCGTTGTGGTTCCAAAGTATAAAAAGGGCGCCTTTATTGTTGGAGCACAGTATGGTCAGGGCGTTGCGACGTGCCGTACGCATGGGGGTTGGTCGGCTCCTGTGTTCGTTCAGCTAGAAGGTGGCAGCTTTGGCTGGCAGATTGGAGGTCAATCCACGGATCTGGTCCTTGTCGCGATGAACCATGATGGACTGGAGTCGATGCTGCACTCGAAGGTGAAGCTTGGCGCCGATGCTTCAGTAGCCGCAGGGCCGGTTGGTCGCGATGCTGCAGCTGCTACGGATGTTGCGATGCATGCGGAGTTTTTGACCTACTCTCGCACTCGCGGAGTGTTTGCTGGGTTGAGCCTGGACGGCACTGTGCTTTCGCAGAATGCCGACGACACTCGTAGTGAATACGGTGCGAATGTTCCCTACGGCGATGTGCTGCATGGCCGTGTTCCGGCTCCTGAGAATGGGCGTCATTTCGTACACACGGTAGCCAAGTACTTTGTGATCTCGTCCGTCAATCACTAGAGCGAATTTGCCGGCCGGATTTGCGGTCGATGGATGGAAGGGCGGCCTTGGCCGCCCTTCTGCTCGTTTGGAGCGTGCCGGCGGTGAGGCTGCTTGCGTACACTGAACTCTTGATGGATTCGACGCAAAGTTCGACGACGGCGGTTGAGGTGCGGCAGGAGACTGCACGGGAGACATTGGAGTACTGGGCGGTCCGAGGCCTGGTTGGGCTGGTTGGCGTGTTGCCGCGTTCGGTAGCGCGTGCGGTTGGCGCAGCCATTGGAGGCGTGTGCTGGTGGACTCTGGGTGGTCTGCGGCGAACGGGATTGCGGAACCTGGCGCTGGCGCTGCCGGAGAAGACTGAGGCCGAGCGGCGGGGGATTTTGCGGCGGCTTTATACGACGCTGGGCTGGCAGATTGCGGAGTTCTGCAAGATGGGCGGCTATTCGCTGGAAGAGGCGTCGCGATTTATACGGTATGAGGGGCTGGAGAACTATTTAGCAGCTCGGTATAAGGGGAAGGGTGTACTGGTGCTGACGGGACACCTGGGGGCTTGGGAGCTTTCGAGCTTCTATCACTCGCTGCGGGGGTATCCGATGTCGCTGGTGATTCGGCGGCTGGATAATGCGCGGGTGGATGCTTTTGTGAATGGAATCAGGTGTTTGCATGGGAATCGTGTGATTCATAAGGATGATTTTGCGCGGGGGTTGCTGACAGCGATGCACAATGGGGAAACTGTTGGGATTCTTATGGATACGAATATGACGCCTCCTCAGGGGGTGTTTGTGCCGTTTTTTGGGGTGGAGGCTTGTACGGCTTCGGGGTTGGCGCGGGTTGCGGGGCGGACTGGGGCAGCGGTGCTGCCGGGGTTTCTGCTTTGGGAAGAGAGTGAGAAGCGGTATGTGCTGCGTTTTGGGGAGGAGTTGCAACTACAGCAAACAGGGGACTTGCAGGCGGATATGATGGCGAATACGGCGCTTTTTGCGGCCACTACTGAGGCGTATATTCGGCGGTATCCGGAGCAGTGGTTGTGGGTTCATCGGCGGTGGAAGACGCGGCCGGAGGGTGAGGAGAAGATCTATTGACGAAGTCTGCTAGCGAAATTGCTGCCTTATTGGCCGTGAAAACTACGGCTGCGGCTACGGTGAGCACGGTCGCCGCGACGGAGAGCGCGGACGAAAGTTCAGTGGTTTTTGCCGTGGACGGTGCGACGGTGAAAAAGGCGCTGGAATCGAAGGCTGGGTTGATCCTGGCGAGGCTGGATTCGGAGACGGATGATCCGAGGGTGCTGAAGGTTCGTGATCCGAAGTTTGCGTTTGCTGTTTGTGCGGAGGCACTGGATGATCCGGTGGTGGGGGTGCTGGTGCATGCGTCGGCGAGTATCGATGAGACTGCGAAGCTGGGTGTGGGGACGCGGGTGGGTGCGGGGGCGGTGATTGAGGCGGGGGTTTCGATTGGGGATGGTTGCTCAATTGGGAGCCGGGTTACGGTTTGCGCTGGAGCGACGCTGGGGGATCGCGTGGTGGTGCAGGCGGGGGCGGTGCTGGGGTCTACGGGATTTGGGTATGTGAGGAGTGCGGAGACGGGGGAGTATCGGCTGTTTCCGCAGCAGGGGCGGCTGGTGATTGAGGATGATGTGGAGATTGGGGCGAATACTACGATTGATCGTGGGGCGCTGGGGGAGACTCGGATTGGGCGGGGGACGAAGATCGACAACCTGGTACACATAGCGCATAACTGCGTGATTGGGAAGAATGTGGTGATTGCGGCGCAGGTGGGGATCTCGGGGTCTTGCGTGATCGAGGATGGCGTGGTGATGGCTGGGCAGGTGGGGCTGGGGGATCATGTGACGATTGGACCGGGAGTGATTTTGGGTGGGGCTTCGGGGGTGTTTCCGCATAAGCGGCTGGAGGGGCCGGGGGAGATGTTTATGGGCGTGCCGGCGGAGCCGGTGAAGGAGTATTTGAAGTCGTTGGCGAGGGTGCGGAGGTTGAAGTAAGGCAGGAAGTAGGAAGTAGCTTTGGAGATGCTGTGAGTGTTGTTGTGGTTGGCGGAAATACTCGGAATATCGGGAAGACCAGCGTGGTTGCGGGGTTGATTGCTGCGATGCCGGAGAGGCATTGGACGGCGATCAAGATTACGCAGTTCGGGCATGGGGTTTGCTCGGCTAATGGAGAGCCCTGTGATTGCGAGACGGCCGATCATACGATTGCGGTGAGTGAAGAGCGGGAGCGAGGGAGCGGGACTGACTCTTCGCGGTACCTGGCGGCGGGGGCGGTGCGGTCGTTCTGGGTGAGGACGCGGCAGGGGCAGTTGCATGAGGCTATGCCGAGGGTTCGGGCGTTGATTGCGGCGGCGGAGAATGTGGTGATCGAGTCCAATAGTGTGCTGCGATTTTTGAAGCCGGATGTGGCGCTGAGTGTGCTGGATCTTTCGGTGGGGGATTTTAAGGCTTCGGCGTTGCGGTATCTGGACCGGGTGGATGCGATTGTGATGGTTTCCGAGGCGGTGGGGTCGGGGGTGGTTTCGCAGCGGTTGCTGGATTCGAAGAGGCAGTTTGTGGCTAGGCCGCCGGTTTATTGCAGTGGGGAGTTGGTGGAGTTTGTGGGGGAGAGATTGTAAGGCGGGTTTTAGGGTGGGGACTTCGGTTGGGATTGTGGTGGCGTGAGCACCCGCCAATACGGGGGTCTCTCCACTGCGCAGAATGATGAAGCCATTCTGCTTCGGTCGAGATGACAGCTTTTGGGGTGATGCAGAGGAGAGCGGTCAAGCGGAGCTCGATACCCTACCCTTTGCAAAGTACGCAAAGGGTAGGGCACCCAGAGTTGTGGTTGGTTTATTTGAAGCCGTTGGGGCCGGCGTTCATGCCGTTGGTGAAGAAGATACCCTTGGCTGGGGTGACCTGCGTTGTGCCGTTGACCGCGCCGCCGCCAGTGACGATGTTCAGTACCTGGGTGGTGTTGCGGGCGAAGGCGATGGAGTTGGTGGCATCGCAATCGACGATTTTGGTTGAGGTATAGCCTGTCATTCCAGCAAGGGTGACAGCGACCGGCGACGGTCCGAGATCGTCGGGGTTGGTGTCGTTGATTGGAACAGTGGTGCTACCCAGGAGCCCCGCCTTGGAGAGGGTCGCGCGCAGGTTCGAGATAGAGACCGCGGTAGCGCCGATGCCGGTTGCAGTGGGATCGATGTTGGTGATCGTGGTGCGGATCAGGCCCGCGTGGTATGCCTCGACGCCGAGAATGCCCGCTGCCGCGCTGAGATTGCCCGAGACGGTGAGCAGCGAAGCTGCGCCGTGGTAAGCCGTGACGCCGACATCTTCAAACACATAGGCGCCGAGGAGGAAGGCATTGGCGCTGGCGTATGGAGAGAAGGTTGGAGCTGATGGGGTAAGCGCGCTACCCAACATCTGCCAAGCCGTTGTGAGGTTTATCAGCGGTTGAGCGACCGCGGCTGAGCTGAGCGCGCCCTGAAGGAACAGGACATGCTTGCCTTCTTCGATTGCTGTTTCCGTCGCGTAAGCGCCGATTGCGGTCTGTCCGGTGAAGTTCACCATGTTCGCGCCCGTCTTTGAGACCGGACCACCCGGTGTGCCGACGAAAGAGGAACTGGAGATAGGGATACCGCCTGAAGGAGCGCCGGCTGCGATTGCCGCCGCGTTAGGAGCGTCGATGGTGCAACCGAACGCCGCGAGGTAGTAAAAGTTGGCCTCGAGATATTCGAGGTTGAGGGCGAAGTTGAGAATGTCAGCATCGGTGTAGGCTGTAGCGGCTTTTGCTTCTTTCGTGCCGCCAAGCACGAGACCCGCTAGGGCCGCGCTACCAAGAGTCAGCAGCTTGCGGCGGCCCTTGACGATGATGTCATCCAGTACTTGAGTTTCCAGGTTTGCCATTGGAGTAATCCGTCCTTTAGCCGCTTAGGCTGTTGTGGTGGAGAAGATGCTGTTGGTGCCGTTGGGGAAGAAGCCGCCCTTGGCGACGCCGACTGTTGGCGAACCGTAAACGATGTGGTGAACCTGGTTAACGTTGCGGGCGAATCCGATAGCGTGAGCGGAATCGCAAGCGACGATAGCGCTGGCCTGGGTTGGGCTTTGCGGGACGTTGAGCGGGACCTCTACCGAGCCACTGGAACCTGCGACACCAGTGTTGCCGGTGTTGGAAGTGCCAGGGGCACCGGAGTCGCCGACTGTGAGTGATGCGCGGAGCGCTTCAACCTGGTTGGCGATGCCGACATACGGGTACACGGTGGAGGTGGGAGTGGTTGCTCCCATGGAGATCGCGCGGCCGGTGAGAGCGGTGCGGATATAGGCAGCGTGGTACGCTTCGACCGCGAGAATGCCGGCTGCGTAGTTGAGATATCCGGAGGTTACGCCTGCGGCGGAGATCAATGGAGCAGCGCCGGCATAGGCGGTAACGCCTACGTCTTCAAAGATGAAGGCGCCGATGAGGAAGGCATCGAAGCTGGCGTAAGGATTGAAGCCGGCGACCGCGGGAGTGAGGGCGAGCGCGAGTGGGCCGAAGAAGGAGAGATCGATCGAGGGCATGGGAACCGCGGCTGAACCGAGAGCAGCGCGGAGGAACTGCACGTGCTCCTGTTCTTCGGCGGCGATTTCGTTGATGATCTGCTGCTGTGCGGTCGTGGTGCCTGCCACCATGGCGGAGTTGCCGAGGGTGACCGTGCCCATGGTGTAGGTGCCGGTATATCCCGAAGGTGCGGCGGTATTGGCAGCGGTGAGGCCCTTGCCGGTGGCGGCGTAGAGATAGAACTGGGCTTCGAGATACTCGAGGTTCAAAGCGAAGTTCAGGACGTCTGCGTCGGTGTAGGTGTTGGATGAAGGGGGTGTGGTGGTGGTTACGTTGTCGTCGGAGCAGCCGGTGATGAGACCCGCGGCTGCAACGCTTCCCGCACCGGCGAGGAATGTTCGCCGGGAGAGTGCCTTGTCGATAAATGGTTTGAGTCTAGAGTCCACGATACGTCTCCTGGTGTGCGGGTTATCTTTCAGGCGTGCGGGGTCGTTGGCTTCGAGCGTGCGAAGTCCGTAACCGGCGAGTGGATTGTGAGTGGTCTTACAACGTGCGGAAGGCCATTGTGGTGGCGCGCTGGAAGCGAGTCTGCTTCCCTTACCTCTGAGATACGAGGCCCGTCTAGAGTTGGATTGCGGACATAAGAAAAAATTTGATGGGCGGGTACTGCGGGATGACAAAAGGAAACGCCGCCCAGGTGGTGGGCGGCGTTTGATTTGTAGAACAGCTATTTAGTTGGTGTTAGTCGGCGCTGTTGGATTCGGCGTCCATGTAGGCTACGTCCAGCACGGTGCCCTGAACGGTGATGAGGTAGTTGTCGAGCTCGGAGCCATCCGTTGTGTAGAAGGCATGGATCTGACCACCGTAGCCGGTATAGACCTTCTGGTAGTTCTGGACCCAGGCGATGCCGTTGAGGTCGCCGTAGTAGTAGGCGTTCTCGTTTGTGTTGAGGTAGGGTACCCCGATATTGGTGTTGATGGGATTCGAGGTGCTGATTGTAGTGTTGGTGGGATTGTTTGGCGTGACGGTGGGGATAATCTGCACCGGGCTGGCCGCGCCAATGTTGACCCAGACGACGCTGCCGTCCTGAGTGTAGCTATAGCCGTTGGTATTGGGGTTCCAGGATGGAGCGCTTGCGCCGGCGGTACCACCGGTGAGGACGATCTCCATGTTGGTTCCGTCGGTGATCCTCTGGCCAGGAACGTAGACGCCTTTGGATGTCCAGGAAGGAAGGATGGGATTGGAGCCGGTGACGAAACGGGTGAGGCAGTTGTAGTTGGCTGCTTGCGTGGTCATGTGGGCAGCGTAGTTGGCTTGCCGCTGGCCGATGGCGCACTGCTGTGCACCGATCCAGAGGGTGCCGTTGTCAGCGAGGCGCATGACAGTGTGGGTGCCGTCGGAGATGGAGTAGGTGCTGGTGACGGTGTATGGAGTGTTGGTCGCAATTGTGGAGTCCGGGAGGGCCAGAAGCGAGAGGTTGCCAGAGTAGAGCCCGGTGGTAGAGCTGTATTGCTGACCGGACACGTATAAGTAGTTGCCATC
>Ga0302308_10004698_pt1 | contig 10707 bp, 9 predicted proteins | sample III_Palsa_E3_3_FD_200531 | JGI IMG/M metagenome (GOLD analysis project Ga0302308, IMG submission 200531) | Peat permafrost microbial communities from Stordalen Mire near Abisko, Sweden - III_Palsa_E3_3 | ecosystem: Environmental > Terrestrial > Soil > Palsa > Peat permafrost | place: Sweden... | reverse complement strand
CCCGGCGATTTCGAAAGCGCTTTTTAAACCCATCAGCCCGACTCAATTACTGGCTTTACGCCGCATGACTTTCCACAACGCGCCCAGCGCGATCGGCACGATCGCCGCGCACACGCCGATCAGCGCGATCACGTTCAGATACTGACGAATAAACGGGATATTGCCGAAGAAATAACCGAGCAGCACGAGCAGTAATACCCAGATCAGCGCGCCGAGTATGTTGAACAATTGAAAACGCGAGGCTTTCATCGCCGATGCGCCCGCCACAAAGGGTGCAAACGTCCGCACGATCGGCACGAAGCGCGCGAGCACGATGGTTTTGCCGCCGTGCCGCTCGTAGAAGCCTTGCGTCTTGCGGAGCGCTTCGCGATCGAGGAAACGTTCGAGCACGGGAATGTGGGTATCGAATACCTTGGGGCCGATCGCGCGGCCAATCCAGTAATTCACCGTGTTTCCGAGGACGGCCGCGATAAGCAGCAGGGCGATCAGCGCACCGAGATCCATTGACCCGCTCGCGGCGAACGCGCCCCCAATGAATAGCAGCGAGTCGCCCGGCAAGAACGGAAACACCACGAGCCCCGTTTCACAGAAAACGATCAGGAACAGCACCGCATACACCCAGCCACCGTAATGCTGGATGAAAAAACCGAGCGATTTGTCGATGTGGAGAATAAGACTCAGGAATGACAGCAATGTATCCAAAAGGGGGCCTCGATCAGGATGAAATGAGCGGGAAACTAGCAACAGCAGCGTGAATGCACGGGCGCATCGTTGCAAAATGTTGCGATAAAACCGTCGCGCCATGATACCGAACTCGACGCGGGAAAATTCGCGAAGCGCGTGATCATTGGCGGGTTTTAACGCTAATCGGCCCGTTTTTGCCGCGCCGGAACGCGTAGACCAGCACGCCGTTCGGTGACTGGCAAACGCGTAGAGGGGGACCGACGGGAGGCGAAATCGTTCGCGCGCGTGAGGCTTTATAATTCGGCATGCCCGATCTCATCGACTCATCCGACACGATTTCCGATTCGTCCGCCCCCGCCGCGCGTCCGCTGCGCGCCATTCTGCAGTTGCCCGACCAGTTGATCAGCCAGATCGCGGCGGGCGAAGTGGTCGAACGGCCGGCGTCGGTGGTAAAGGAGTTGCTCGAAAACGCGCTGGACGCCGGTGCGTCGAGCTTGCGGATCACGCTCGACGAAGGCGGCGTAAAGCGGATCATGATCGTCGACGATGGCTGCGGCATTCCCCCCGCCGAACTTCCATTGGCATTGTTGCGTCACGCCACGAGCAAGATCCGCTCGCTTGCCGAGCTCGAAGCCGTGGCGTCGCTCGGGTTTCGCGGTGAAGCGCTGGCGTCGATTGCATCGGTGGCGGAGCTTTTCATCACCAGCCGGACGGCGGCGTGCGCGCATGCCACACGGATCGACGCCCAGACCGGCGCGATCTCGCCGGCGGCCGGGACGATCGGCACGACGATGGAAGTGCGCGAGTTGTACTTCAACACCCCCGCGCGCCGCAAATTCCTGAAAAGCGAGCAAACCGAACTCGGGCATTGCCTGGAAGTGATCCGGCGGGTGGCGCTGTCGCGGCCGGAGATCGCGATATCGGTGATTCATAACGGCAAGGCCGTCGAACACTGGAATGCGTCGGACCCGTCCACTCGCGTGGCGAAAATTCTCGGCGAGGTCTTCGCGACTGCGCATCTGCCGCTCGACGAACGCGCCGGACCGCTGGCCGTGTATGGCTGCGCCGGCCTGCCAACCGCGAGCCGCGGCCGCGCCGACCAGCAATACTTCTTCGTCAACGGCCGCTTCGTGCGCGACAAGCTCCTGACGCACGCCGTACGCGCCGCGTACGAGGACGTGCTGCACGGCAACCGCTATCCGTCGTACGTGCTGTTCCTCGACCTGCCGCCGGAATCGGTGGATGTGAACGTACATCCGTCGAAGATCGAAGTGCGTTTCCGCGATTCACGCTCGATCCACCAGTACGTGTTCCACGCCGTGCAGCGTGCGTTGGCGCGTAACGCGGGGGCATCGCCGGAGACGACGGCCGGTGGTCACGCCGCACAATTGCAGCCGACGGGTATCGCTTCGTTCAGCGCCCGGCCTTACGCGGGTGCGGGTCTGGCCGGCATGGGCACGGGTTCGCTGAACGATTCCACGCCGGGTTCGGGGCCGGGTTCGGGGCAGAGAAACGACAACGGCACGAACTGGCTGCGGCAATCACGGATGACGCAGGGCAACCTGCCGGTCGCGCAGCCGCTGGCGCTGTACGACGCTTTATTCGGCCGCCGCGATGTGAACGCCGGCACGCCGCAGGGCTCGACGCTCGCCGCTGGCGTTACCTCCTCTGAGGCTTACTCGCCAAACCAGGCCAGCGCGCCGCTCTACGCCGCGATGCCCGGTGCACCCGACGCCGTTGAAGACTCGCAGCCATTGGGCTTCGCGCTGGGCCAGATTCATGGCATCTACGTGCTGGCGCAGAACGCGCAGGGTTTGATCATCGTCGACATGCATGCAGCCCACGAGCGCATCCTTTACGAGCAGTTCAAGAACTCGCTGGCTGACCGGGCGATCGCGGTGCAGCCGCTGCTGATTCCGGTGACGATGACCGTCGATGCGCTCGAGATGGGCGTGGTCGAGGAAGAGCGCGAGGTGCTCGACGCGCTGGGATTCGATCTGGCAATTCTGTCACCGGGCTCGATAGCAATCCGCGCGGTCCCTGCCCTGCTGAAAGATGCCGATTTGCAGTCCTTGGCGCGTGCGGTGATTTCGGATTTGCAGGCCTATGGCGGCTCACGGGTATTGACCGAACGCCAGCATGAATTGCTCGGCACGCTCGCGTGCCATCACGCGGTGCGGGCGAATCGCCGGCTGACGCTGGACGAGATGAATGGCCTGTTGCGGCAGATGGAAGCCACCGAGCGTGGCGACCAGTGCAACCACGGCCGTCCGACCTGGTTCCAGTTGACGCTCGGCGATCTCGATCGACTCTTCATGCGCGGCCAATGAGCGCGCGGCGGATTGCGTGTCTGTTGGGGCCGACGGCATCGGGAAAGACCGCGGCAGCGCTCGCGTTCGCGCAGCGCCGGCCGGTGGAAATCATCAGCGTGGATTCGGCGCTGGTTTATCGCGGCATGGATATAGGCACCGCGAAACCGACTGCAGAAGAACGCGCGCTGGCGCCGCATCATCTGATCGACATCATCGATCCGACCGAGTCGTATTCGGCCGCTCAATTCCGGAATGACGCTTTAAAGCTGGTGGCGGAAATCGAAGGGCGCGGCCGAATCCCGTTAGTGGTCGGTGGAACGATGTTGTATTACATGGCCCTCACGCGCGGATTAAACGATTTGCCGGAGGCTAATCCAGAAAAGCGTGCTGAACTCGACGCCGAAGCGGCACGGGATGGCTGGCCGGCAATGCACGCGCGATTAATGGCTGTCGATCCGGAAACCGCAGCGCGACTCGCGCCAAACGATTCGCAGCGAATCCAGCGCGCGCTGGAAGTGTTCATGCTGACGGGAAGAACCCTGTCCGCCATATTGAAAGACCCGAAAAAGAGCCAGGAAAGCGAACCCGAATTCGTTCCGATCGCGTTGGAGCCATCGGATAGAAGCGTGTTGCACGGCCGGATAGAAAAACGCTTCGACGAGATGCTGAAAGCCGGCCTGATAGAAGAAGTCGAAAGCCTGCGCGGGCGTGGTGATTTAACGCCGACCATGCCATCGATGCGCTGCGTGGGATACCGGCAAGTCTGGGAATACCTGGACCAGGAAATCGACTACGCGACCATGCGCGATAAAGGCGTATTCGCGACGCGCCAGTTGTGCAAACGCCAACTGACGTGGCTGAGGAGCATCGAGGATCGGAAGATCGTGGATTGCGCCATAGAGGGCGCCACCGAAGCGGCGCTGGCACAAATTCAGGCGGTCATTGAGAGTTAGGATTTGGTCTGTCGCCAGGCCTGCGCGATAAAACGCTCAAACCACCGCTTTAATAGCGTCGCGGGTCCGCCGCGCCGCTTCGGCCGCGACATCAGCAAAATCATCGCCCTTGCCGGCATAAATGATCGCGCGTGAAGAATTAATCAGCATCCCCGCTTTGCGCGAAGAATCCCGTCCGGCACGCACGGTCGCTTCGACGTCACCGCCTTGAGCGCCAATGCCCGGAATCAGAAGCGGCATATCGCCAACAATAGAACGTACGACTTCAATCTCTCGAGGAAACGTTGCCCCGACGACCAGGCCTAATTGCCCGCTCGCATTCCACTTCTCGGCGGCAAGCCGCGCCACGATCTGATAAAGCGGCGTTCCATCGACATTAAGAAACTGCAGATCCGAGCCGCCGGCATTGGACGTGCGGCACAAGACAATCACGCCCTTCCCGTCATGCTCCAGATACGGCTGAACGGAATCAAACCCCATATACGGATTGACCGTGACGGCATCGGCTTTGTATCGATCAAACGCTTCGATCGCATATTGCTCGGCGGTGCTGCCAATATCGCCGCGTTTGGCATCGAGGATCACGGGCAATCCGGGATGCTCGGCATGAATATGCGCGATCAACTTCTCAAGCTGATCCTCCGCGCGATGGGCGGAAAAATACGCGATCTGCGGTTTGAACGAGCAGGCAAACGGCGCCGTAGCATCAACAATGTCGCGGCAAAAGTCGAAGATCGAATCAGCACGCCCGTGCAATGCACCCGGAAACCGTGACGGTTCCGGGTCGAGCCCGACACAGAGTAGCGACTGGGTCCGCGACCACGCGGCATTGAGCGATTCGATGAAAGACATGGGCATCCGCGGCGAGTGGGCAAATAAGCGATCCCGCATTTTAACGCGCCGCCGCCACGCTTTCTGACAGCCCTATCGAACCGCCGCCGCCGTCTTGCGCGCTTTCTGCCCAGCGGGCTGCTTTGGCCGCCCACGCCGCTTGGCTTCCCCTGACCGTTCGACAGTAAAGCTGAACTCGCGCGTCAGGCTTTCGCCCGGGGCCAGCACCGTCATGCCGTGCGCTGCGCCGCCGCCGGGCAGATTCACTGCGTTGATCGGGTGATCGACGGGTTCGAAGCAGAAGAAATTCTGGCCAGCCGGCGCGTAGAGCACGTAGTAATCGGTATCGGCGCAAATGGTCAGTGACAACCGCCGCTTCGGCCACATCACGCTCGTGCGCCCGCTCCATCCGGTGAACGCGTTGTTCACCATGGCGGCGGGCATGGGGTAAGCCACGCCGAATTGCCACGCAGGCGGCGCCGGAACGTGGCGGATCGGCAGGAAATCGTCGCCGCAGAGCCACAAGCCGTCGGCCGCGGCGGACAGCTCGGTATCGGCTTCACGCGTGATAAACGGATGCAATCCAAGCCCGAACGGCAACGCATCGCGCCCGGTATTCTCGATATGAAGCGTCACCACCAGGGTCGATGCTTCGAGCGTGAATGACTGGCTCGCCAGATACGAATACGGCGCGCCATCGCGGCGATCGAGCGTGAGCCGGACGTGCGTCGAGCTTTCCGAAGCCACGTCCCACGCCCCGAGCCAGCCGTCGCCATGCAGGGGCAGCGGTTCGCCGGGCCGGTTGCACGGCACATCGACACCGCGCCCAAGAAACTGAAACCGTCCGCCGCCGATGCGATTCGAATACGGCAGCAGCGGATAACATGCGAGTTCGTTCGGATCGGTGGATGCGCTGGGCGCGAGGCACGGCCGGAAGATCGGCACGAGCGCGCCGTCGCTACGCCAGTCGAAGCGCGTGATCCCGCCGCCGAGAGCCGGCGCGATATCGAGGCGTAGTTGTGCGTTGGCAAGGGTGATGCAACCGTTGATACCCGCGCCGCCCATCGCGACAACCGACGTGGCGGGCCCGGGGCGAATAGGCGGCTCGGTCGCGGCGGCAAGCTTCGAACGGCGGGTGGGCGCGGCAGCCCGGGACGACGCCAAAGGTGGCGTGGAGCTTCCTGCTGGGCGGGCAACGGTCATGGTGGCTGACTCCGAACGAGAGGCGATCGATCCCGCGGTCCTGGCCTGAGGCTCCAGCATGCCCGGGAAGCTGCGGGCAGCGCGTCGTGCGCGCCGCCTCGTGTTTTGTGCTTGCAACGTGATACCGCGGGTTTGCTGTGCGGCACGTAGAGCCCGCCGCACTCATCATCCGCTCAATGCGTGTGGCCAGGCCCGCGAAACACCGGCTCGGCGATACCCCTTGCCGACGGCGTTGCAACAAACACCGCGCCCGCGTGCGGATCGTCCTGCAACGCGCCCGCATCCAATCCGACCCGCGCGCTCGTGATGTACACCGTATCGAGTTGCGGACCACCGAACGCGACACAGCTTGGCTGCGCCGTCGGCACGTCGATGCGCGCTGTTTCGTGGCCATCGGCGTCATAACGCACCACGCGGCTGCCGCCCCACTGCGCGTTCCACAAGCCACCATCGCTATCGACGGCAGAACCATCCGGCTCGCCGCTTGCATCCGACAATTCGACAAACACGCGCTGGTTTGCGAACGAATCGTAGTCACACACGCGAATCACGCGCTCCGGGGAATCGCAGAAAACCATGCGCGAGCCGTCCGGACTGAACGCGATGCTGTTCGAAATCGCGCACTCGCCAAGCGGCAAGCGCTCAAGCGACAAATCGAGATTCAATCGATAAAACCCGCCAATCTTCTCCGCCTTCGCCACGTCGTGTTTTGTCCCGAACACGAAGCGGCCTTGACGATCGCATTTGCCGTCGTTGATGCGCGTCGGTAGTTCGGCTTCCACCGGCACGATCGTTTCGATCGCGCCAGTCTTCAGACTAAAGAACGCAAGTCGGGAAGCAAGCCCGAGCAGCAGCACGTCAGCATCGGCGCACAACGCGAAGCATGCAAGCCGTTCCGGCATGTCGAACGAAACGCTGCTGGCATCGCGGGGGTCGTAGCGCCACAAACGCTTGCCTTCAATGTCCGTCCAGTAAAAACGCCCGGTCGCGGCGCACCACGTCGCACCCTCGCCCAGCGCGCATTGGCTGTCGATCAGCAGTTGCGCTTTCATGCCCAGCCTCCGTCAATGACCACTTCCTGCGCGGTCATCATGCTGCTGTCGTCCGACGCCAGGAACAACGCGGCACGCGCAAGATGCACAGGCAACAATTCCGCATCAATACACTGGCCTTCCTTGATCGAGCGCTTGCCCGCTTCGTCGAGCCATAAGCGACGTTGTTTGTCCGTCATCACCCATCCCGGCACAAGCGTATTCACCCGGATATTGAACGGTCCCAGATCGCGTGCGAGGCCATTCGTCATACCTTGCACGGCCGCTTTCGCCGTGACATACACCGGAAAACCGCCTTGTTTAAGCATCCAGCTAATCGAGCCGAGGTTCACGATCGACCCGCCGCCGAGCTGCTTCATATCGTCGATCACCGCCTGCGCCGCGAAAAACTGATGGCGCAGGTTCACAGCGATTCCCGCGTCATAGGACTCGGGCGTCACGTCCTCGATCTTGTGACGCCTGTCGTTCGCCGCGTTGTTCACCAGCACGCCGATGTGCCCGAGCGTGCTGCGCACATCGGCAATGCCTTTGCGCAACGCATCGATATTCGTGAGATCCACGCGTAGGAACATCGGCCGGAATTGCCCGTCGGCCAGATCCGCGCCGAGCTGATCCGCGAGCGCTTCACCGGCATTGGTATCGATGTCGAAGAACGCGACCTTCGCGCCCTGATCGAAGAAATGCTCGACGAACGCCGCGCCAATGCCCGTCGCGCCGCCGGTAATCAGCACCACTTTGCCCGCGAGGCTTGGATAGCGCGCGAGGGTTTTATCGACTGAACTGGACATCTGTTTCAACCCCACATTTAGTCGCCGAATTTAGTCGCGTGAGCCGCGATTCTTCAACTGGTCAAGCAGCACAGCGGCAAGCAGGATCGCGCCGCGCACGAGGTACTGATAGAACGCGTCGATGTTCATCAGGTTCATCACGTTCTCGACCGTACCCATGATCAGCACGCCGATCACCACGCCCGAGATGGTCGCGCGGCCACCGAGCAGCGACACGCCGCCGAGCACGCACGCGGAAATCACGTTGAGCTCGAAGCCATCGGCGGCGTTCGGTTGTCCCGATGTAATCCGTGAGGCCAGGATTACGCCGGCGAGCGCGGCCACTGCGCCCTGGATCAGGAAGATCCAGATGCGCGTGCGTTCCACATTGATACCCGCCAAACGTGACGCTTCCGGGTTACCGCCGATCGCGAGCGTATTACGCCCGTACACGGTTTGATTCAGCAGCACGCCGAACACGATGAAACACGCCAGCGTGACCCAGATCGGCAGCGACACGCCGAACATGGTCAAGCCGCCGAGCGCGATAAACGTATCCGACGACACGCCCACCGCCTGTCCATGCGACACGATAAACCCAAGCCCGCGCACCACTTCCATCGTAGCCAGCGTAGTAATCAGCGCGTTGATCCGCAAGTACGCAATCACCGCGCCGTTCACGAAGCCAATGGCCGAACCCGCCGCCACCGCCGCAATAATCGCGATAAACGTGTTGCCTGTGGCGTTCAGCACCATCGCGCAGAGCACGCCGGCGAACGCGACCGTAGATCCCACCGACAAGTCGAAATCCCGCGATGCGAGGCAGAACATCATCGTGCAAGCGACCATGCCGATCTGCGAAATCGACAGCGCCAGGCCGAGCATGTTCTCGATCGAGAAGAAGTGATCGACCGTGAGCGACATCGTGATGAACATCAAGACGAAGATCACGACGAGACTGTATTCGGTGATCTGTTGCCACCACCGCTGCTTGTCGTTTTTCGCTGGCACCAGCGTGTTGGTAATGTTTTCCCTGACTTCCATGATGTCCTCCATCTCCACTTTTTTTGCTTCAGGCTGCCTGCGCAGTCGGTTCGGATTGCACAGGCAGCGCAAGATTCAGCACTGATTTTTCGGTCGCCTTCCCGCGCAGCAATTCGCCCGCGATCCGCCCTTGCCGCATCACCAGGATCCTGTCCGATACCCCCAGCACTTCCGGGAGTTCAGACGAAATCATCACGATCGCGCAGCCGCGTTCGGCCAGTTGATAGATCACGTTGTAGATCTCATGCTTCGCGCCCACGTCAATGCCGCGCGTGGGTTCATCGAGGATCACAACCTTCAGTTCCGGCTCAGCGAGCCAGCGCGACAGAATGGTTTTCTGCTGATTGCCACCCGAGAGGAAGCGAATCTTCTGTCTGCGGCTCGGCGTCTTGATCTTCAGCAACTGGATGAAACGGTCGGCGGTTTCGGCTTCTTTCTTGCGATCCAGGAACAGACCGGCGCGCAAGTAATGCCGGCGGCACGAGATATTGATGTTCTCCGACACCGAAGCCATGGCCACGATGCCCTCTTCTTTCCGGTCCTCTGGACACATCACGATGCCGTGCCTGATCGCTTCACCCGCGCTGCGGACTTTGATCGGCTTGCCATCCAGCTCGATCGTGCCGGCCTTCTTGTGGTCCGCGCCGTAGACGAGATGCATCAGTTCGCTGCGCCCCGCGCCCACCAGCCCGAAGAAGCCGACAATCTCGCCGCGGCGCACTTCGAAACTCGTCGGTTCACGCAGCGCGTGACCTTCCACATTCTTCACGGCGAAGCGCACCTCGCCGAGCTGGCGTGGCTTGTAATCGTAGATATCCGAAATTTCACGCCCGACCATTTCCTGCACGAGCGTATCGCGCGGAACCTCGGCCAGATTCGCGTGTGACGCGATCTTGCGGCCATCACGGAAAATCGTGCATGTATTGCACAGCTCGTAAATCTCGTCCATGCGGTGCGAGATGTAGATCAGCGCGCGGTTGTCCGCTTTCAGCTCGCGCACGAGCTTGAACAGCACTTCCGTCTCGCGATGCGACAGCGACGACGTGGGTTCATCGAGCGCAATCACGCGTGCGTTACGCAGCAATGCCTTGCAGATTTCGACCATCTGCCGTTGCGCGATGGAAAGCTTCTTGAGTTTCGCGTTAGGGTCGAGATCAACGCCCATTTGCAGCAGCCGCTCGCGCACATGCTTTTTCCCTTCGCGCTTGTGCACCCAGCCGAACGTGTTCGGCAAAGAACCGAGCAGCAGGTTTTCTGCGACCGTGAGATCGGGCACGTATTGCAATTCCTGGTGAATCACCGCGATACCCGCCGCAATCGATGCAGCCGCGCTGCCGAACTTCACCTCGTTGCCATCGATCAGGACACGCCCGGAATCCGGTTGGTATTCACCGCCCAGCACTTTCAGCAAAGTCGATTTGCCCGCGCCGTTCTCGCCCATCAAGCCATGCACTTCGCCGGCGTTGACGTCGAACGACACGCCGTCGAGCGCGCGCACGCCTGGAAAAACCTTACCGATATTGTCAAAACGCAGCGTCGCTGACACATCGCCTCCTTATATTTCATGCGAACCGCAGCGCTTCATGTCGAAGCGCTGCGGCCCGTGTTGCTCTGCGGGACTGCTTCTTACTTAGCCGATGCCAGACCCATCTTCTCGCGTACGTCAGCCACATTGTCACGCGTCGCCAGCATGCCGGTCGTCAGCGTCACGAGCGGCGGTTCCTTGCCGTCCTTGATCCACGTGTACATGAGTTCCGACGTTTCCTCGCCATGACGCTTCGGGCTGATGATCACCGTGCCGTAGAAGCCGGTCGGGTTCGGTTTCTTGAACTCGTTCAACGCCGAATCCGAGCCGCCGATG
>Ga0302308_10004693_pt1 | contig 10709 bp, 8 predicted proteins | sample III_Palsa_E3_3_FD_200531 | JGI IMG/M metagenome (GOLD analysis project Ga0302308, IMG submission 200531) | Peat permafrost microbial communities from Stordalen Mire near Abisko, Sweden - III_Palsa_E3_3 | ecosystem: Environmental > Terrestrial > Soil > Palsa > Peat permafrost | place: Sweden... | reverse complement strand
GTCGATCCGATCGGTCGGAAGGTGCCCCGTGTTACGCGACCTGTCATACGTCGCATGCAATGCCAACCAACCTTATGTCTGATTCGACTTTCTGTGAAATTCCGGCCGGCCGTATCGCCTACTCGCAGCGCGGTAGCGGCAGGCCACTGATCCTTCTCCATCCGATCGGCGTCGAGCGTAGCTGGTGGGACGAATATGTGCAGGACTGGCAGCCCGCGTACGAAACCGTCGCGATCGACATGCGCGGCCACGGCGACTCGAGTCCCGTCACCGCACCGATCACACTGTCTGAGCACGCTGCCGACATCGCCGCCGTATTGAAGCAGGAGCGGATCGCCGACGCGACGTTGATCGGCGTGTCGATGGGCGGGATGGTGGCGCAGCGCGTCGCGATCGAATATCCGGAACTCGTGGGCGGCCTGATCCTGTGCGCGACCGCTGGCGGCTTCCCCGACGAAGTGCGGCCACGCATTCGGGCGCGCGGCGACATGGCGCGCGAGGGCGCCATGTCGGAAGTGGTGGACGACACCCTGACGCGCTGGTTCAGCCATGACACGCCGCGTCCTGACCTGGTCGAAAAGTGCCGCAGCCGCTTGCTCGCAGACGACTGGTACAGCTGGAGCGCAAACTGGCAGGCGATCTCACAGCTCGACAATCTCAGCGAGCTCGGCGCGGTTCGGCAACCGACTCTGGTCGTTGCAGGCGACGCGGATGCGAGCATTGCGCCGGCAGTGTCACAGCGGATCGCGGACGCGCTGCCGGTAAGCCGCTTCATTTCGATTCCACAGGCGGCACACTTTGGCGCCTTCGACATGCGCGATGTGTTCGTGCCTGTGTTCAATGCATTCCTGTCGAGCCTCGCGCGCTGAGACCTTTCGCGCACCCACGCGGTGCGTGCAACGCGGGTTCGACAGAACTGAAAAAGTGGAGTGACGGCAAGCAGCGCCGATCGCCCCAAGGAGGCAGTATGGCAGTCACTATCCGTTCATCTTTCAAGATCGAGGCCTCACCAGCCGATGTCTGGAAAACCATGATCGACATCGAACGGTCCGCGCCGTGTTTCCCTGGCGCGGAACTCAAGGAAAAGCAGCCCGACGAGAGCTACAAGGGCGCATTTACCGTCAAGCTCGGCCCCCTTACGTTGAAGTTCGCGGGTAAGTTCAAGATTGCCCAACAGAATGACGCCGAGCGCACGGTCGTCGTGTCCGCGAGCGGCACCGACACGAAAGGTCGTGGCGGCGCGGACGCGCAGATCAATGCGAGCGTCTCAGAGGATGGTGGCAAGACGAAGGTCGATGTCGTCTCCGATGTGAACCTGTCGGGCACGGTTGCGCAGTACGGACGCGGCGCCGGGATGATCGAAGCGCTGTCGCAACAACTGCTCAACCAGTTCGCGAAGAATCTGACCGCGCTAATCGAATCCGAGACGCAGGCGCAGCCTGCGGCCGGTACGGCTTCAACGCCTGAGAATAACGCTGCGACCCAAACCGGCACCAACGCTGAGACCCAAACCGGCACCAACGCGGCGGGCGCGTCTGCCGCTGCACCGGCGCCTCAACCTGTCACAGCAAAACGCCCAGCGCCCCCAGTCGCCCCGCTCGATGCCGGCGCACTGATGCGCAAGGCGATGTGGCAGTCGATTCGCAATTTCTTTGCGCGGCTCTTCCGGCACAAGCAGCAAAACTGACGACGCCGGTCGCCGCGACGGGCTGACATCGGCGCCGCCGTCAGTGCGCCGGACTTATCGGAGTACGCATGAAACCTAGTGAATTCGAGTACCACGCGCCCACGACGATCGAAGAAGCCGCCCATTTGCTCGGCACGCTCGAGGACGCGAAGTTGCTCGCGGGCGGCCAGTCGCTCATGCCGATGATGAACTTCCGGTATCTGATGTCGAGCCATCTGATCGATCTGAACGGCGTCGACGCGCTCACTGCCATCGATGAGAAAAATGGGCGGTTGCACATCGGTGCGATGGCGCGGCAGCGTGACATCGAACTGGCGCCGCTCGTCAGGCAACGAGCCCCGCTGATCCCCGAGGCCTACAAGCTCGTTAGTCACAAGCAGATTCGCAATCGCGGCACGCTCGGCGGCAGTCTATGCCAGCTAGATCCGTCATCCGAGCAGCCGTGCTTCACCGCTGCGCTGGATGGTGTGTTGACGATCGCGCGTTACGGCGACGGCGCGCTGCAACTCAGAGAGCTGCCAATGGCCGACTGGGCGCTGATGTACATGACGCCCGCACTCGAAGAAGGCGAGCTGCTCGTGAACGTCTCGCTCGAGATCTGGCCGCAAGGCCATGGCTACGCGTTTGAGGAATTCGCGCGGCGCCACGGCGACTATGCCATCGTCGGCGTCGCTGCACTTTGCACTGCTGATGCACAGGACAGGCTCGAACGCGTGTCGGTGACGGTCTGCGGCGTCGCACCGGGTCCGGTGCGGCTGTATGAGGTCGAAGCAGCCTTGCGCGGCCGCCCGATGAATCAGGACTCGCTGCGCCTCGCCGGCGACGCGGCGCGCGAGCTAGATGTGATGACCGATGCGCACGTGAGCAACGACTACCGCCAGCACCTCGCCGGTGTACTGACTGAGAGGGCGCTGCAAACCGCCTTCTCCCGCGTCGCAAGATAATCGTAGAGGGATAAGGAGGACATGGAGATGGAGACGAGAACTGTCAGGGTCGTTGTAAATGGCATCGCCTATGAGCGACAAGTCGAACCGCGCCGGATGCTGGGCGACTTCCTGCGTCACGATCTGAACCTCACTGGCACGCACTACGGCTGCGAGCACGGGGTATGCGGCGCATGCACCGTGCTGCTCGAAGGCCGCACTGCGCGCGCGTGTCTCACGCTTGCCGCTCAGGTCGACAACCACGTGCTGACGACTGTCGAAGGACTGGCTCATGCGGATGGCACGCTAAACGAGTTACAGAAGGCATTCGGCGAGTGCCACGCACTGCAATGCGGCTTCTGCACGCCGGGCATGCTGATGACGCTGACCGAGTTGCTCAGCGAAACCGATTCGCCCGACGAAGCCGAGATCCGCGAGGCGATCACCGGCAACCTGTGCCGCTGTACCGGCTACCAGCCGATCGTCGCTGCGGCTTTGCTGGCCGCGCAACGGATTCGCGAATCGCGCACGGGCTCGCCCGCGCCGACAGCCGAAGCCACGGAGTAACCGCGATGGACATATCCGATCTGAAGGGCGCAACAACCGGTGAAATGCGCTATGTTGGCAAGCGCATCGCCCGCACCGAAGACAATAAATTGCTCAAGGGCCAGGGTGCCTACGTCGACGACCTGCATCTGCCCGGCATGCTGCATGGCGCAGTCCTGCGCAGCCCGCACGCGCACGCGAAGATCGTGTCGATCGACTGCAGCGCGGCGCGCGAGCTCAAGGGCGTGCATGCGGTCTACACGCATGCTGACTTGCGCGGCCGCTCACGTGGCCGTGCGCCCTCGATGTTGCCGAATCCGGCCATCCGCTTCGAACGTACCCAGGAGATCCTCGCATCGACCGAAGTCACGTTCGCGGGCGAGGCCGTGGCCTTTGTCGTGGCAGACAACCGCTACATTGCTGAAGATGCGTGCGGGCTGATCGAGATCGAGTACGAAATACTGCCTGCGGTCGCCGAGTGTCGCGACGGGCTGCGCGCCGACTCGCCGCTATGCCACACCGACGCAAAGGACAATGTCGTTGCGCACATCGAGATCGGTTTCGGCGATATCGACGCTGCGTTCAAGGACGCGCCGCACGTGGTCGAGGAAACCTATTGGCAAAACCGCGGCTCCGCCCATCCGATGGAAACGCGCGGCTACGTCGCCGAATACCACGCTGCCAACGATGAACTCACTGTCTGGTCGTCGGGCCAGGCGCCGCATCACGAGAAGAAAAATCTCGTCGAACTGCTTGAATGGGATCCGGAACGGCTGCGCGTGCTGATGAACGACGTCGGCGGCGGCTTTGGTCCGAAGCTTCCGTTCTATCCGGAAGAAGCGCTCGTGTCGATCGCCGCGGTCGCGCTACAGCGCCCGGTCAAGTGGATCGAGGATCGTCGCGAGCATTTTCTCTCGGTCACGCAGGAGCGCGATCAGTGGTGGAATGTCGGCATCGCACTCGAGAGCGACGGCAAGATCCGCGGCGTACGGCTCAACATGGTTCACGACAACGGTGCGTTCCTCCCGTGGGGCATCATCACGCCATACATCTCGATTACGACGACGCCCGGTCCGTACGTGATTCCGGCGATGAGCGCGAAACTCGATGTCGTCTATACGAATAAGTGTGCGACCTCGCCCGTGCGTGGCGCGGGCCGGCCGCAGGCGGTGTTCGCCATGGAGCGGATCCTCGACAAGGCGGCCCGCGCGCTCGGCATGGACCGCGCGGAGTTACGCTGGCGCAACCTGATCCAGCCGGAACAGATGCCGTATGACGCCGGCTTCATCTATCGCGACGGCAGCCCGCTGCGCTACGACAGCGGCGACTATCCGGCATGCCAGCAAGCCGCGCTCAACAAGGCTGACTACGCGGGGTTCCCCGCGCGCAAGACTGCGGCGCGCGAGCAGGGGCGCTTCATCGGTATCGGTATGGCCAGTTTCGTCGAAGGCACCGGGATGGGGCCATTCGAAGGCGCGACCGTACGCGTACAGAGCAGTGGGCGCATCGCGGTGATCACTGGCGCGTCGCCGCAGGGCCAGGGTCACAAGACGACGTTCGCGCAGATCTGCGCCGAGCAGATGAACGTGCCGCTCGAAACGATCGACGTGATCACGGGCGACACCGGCGGCATCTCGATGGGCGTCGGCACGTTCGCGAGCCGCGTGACCGTCAATGCAGGCAACTCGGTCCACATTGCCGCACAGGCGGTGCGTGACAAGATGTTTACGCTGGCGGCGTTCCTGTGGAAATGCGACCCCGAGGAACTTGTGCTGCTCGATGGGCACGTTGCTCGCCGCTCGGGTACAGAACAACGCATCAGCTACGGGGAACTCGCGAAAGTGTCGCAAGGCATGCCTGGCTTCACCATGCCGAAGGGACTGACCGCCGGACTCGAAGAGACCAAGTATTTCTCGCCGGCGCAGTCGACCTATTGCAACGGCACCGCAGTCGTCGAACTCGAAGTCGACCGCGAAACAGGCCACATCAACATCCTGAAATACGTGATGGCGCACGATTCCGGCAAGCTGATCAACCCAATGATCGTCGACGGCCAGGTGATCGGCTCCGTCGCGCACGGGATTGGCAACGCGACGCTCGAATGGATGCAGTACGACGAGAACGCGCAGCCGACCACGACTAACTTCGGCGAATACCTGCTACCGATGGCGACTGACGTGCCGAACGTCGACGTCGTCCACCTCGAAACGCCATCGCCTCTCAACCCGCTCGGTGTCAAGGGCGCCGGCGAAGGCGGCACGATTCCGGCGGCTGCCGCGATCATCTCGGCCATCGAGAACGCGCTGTCCGAGTACGGCGTCGAATTCACCGAGGCGCCGCTCGTTCCCCAGCGCGTGTTCCAGAAACTCAAGGAGGCCGGCGCGTACGCGCGTTGACCAGACCTCGCTGCTTCACCCTTTTTCACTTACTCGATTTTCATACCATGACGACCGAATTCACAGTGGCGCTTCACGATTCCGAATACCGCATCACCCTCACTCAGCCGGAACTCGGCAATACCCTGACGCTCGATGCCATGCGAGCGCTGGCTGCAGAGATTCGCCGCGCCGGCCACGACGACGCGGTCAAGATCATCCGCATCCGCGCAGACGGCAATGCGTTTTGCCGCGGCCGCGCAGTCAGCGCACCGCCAGCGACCCCGCCTAACGCCGCGCAGTTCCGCCGTAACGTCGCCGACCCGATCCTCGACGTCTACCGGGCAATGAACGAAAGCGAAGTGCCGCTGATCGCCGAGGTGCAGGGCAACGCGGAAGGCTTCGGTTGTGCGTTAGTCGCCGCGTGCGATCTCGCGATCGCTGCCGACAACGCGCGCTTCAGTCTGCCCGAGCTGCAGAAGAACCTGCCGCCAACCCTCGTGCTTTCGGTGTTGCGTTACAAGGTGCCGCCGAAGGCCGCGGCGCATATGGTGTACCTGACCGAGACGATCGACGCGGCCACCGCACGCGAGTGGGGCTTCGTTGCCGAGGTTGCTGCATCGGCCGATCTGCATGCACGGGCCGACGCAATGGTCGCATCGATCTGCACGCGCGAGCGCATTGCGATCGCGGCGCTGAAGACCTATTTCCGCGAAATCACGATTCCCGACTTCTCACTCGCGAGCGAAGTCGCTGGCGCAGCGCTCGCGAACGCAATGACGTCGATGCGCCGCTGAGCCACACGCGATTCACGCAAGACTGCATCGCGCCGGACAACGCCGGATACCCACTGGCGTCTAGCACGCCGTAACACAACCGTATCAGGCAATGACGCCGCCGCCACACCAGGCGGTGGCACCCAAAGGGACATCCAGCCATGGCTGAAAACGAAACCACACGCACGCCGGCCCAAGATCCGGGCTACGCCGACCTGCACGAACACATTGCCCGTCTCGATGCGGCAGGCCTGCTGTACCGGATCGACGAACCGGTCAACAAGGATACCGAAATGCATCCGCTGGTCCGTTGGCAGTTCCGCGGCGGTATCCCGGAAGCGGAGCGCAAGGCGTTCCTGTTCACGAATGTCGTCGACAGCAAGGGCCGCAAGTACGACATTCCGGTGATCGTCGGTGGCATTGCGGCGAACCCGGAGATCTACCGGATCGGTATGGATGTGCCGACAGTCGATGACATCGGCGACGCGTGGAACCGGGCGATCGATCATCCGGTTCCACCGGTCGTCGTCGATAGTGGTCCGGTGCATGACATCGTGATCGAAGGCAAGGACCTCGAAGGCCCCGGTAACGGCCTGGAATCGCTGCCGCTACCGATCTCGACACCGGGCTTCGACGCTGCACCGTACATGACGATGACCGGCGTGATCTCACGCGATCCGGAAACGGGCGTGCAGAACATGGGCACGTACCGCGGCCATCTGAAATCGGCGACGCGGCTCGGCATGATGATGCTCGTGAATCTGCGCGCGGGCGGCCTCGACCACTGGCGCAAGTACTCCGCAAAGGGCGAGCGGATGCCGGTCGCGATCGTACTCGGCGCGCCGCCTGTGGTCGCGTTCCAGGGCCCGCAGAAGCTGCGTCCCGATGTCGACGAACTGAGCGTTGCCGGGGGCCTCGCGGGTGCGCCGATCCGCGTCGTGAAGGGCCGCACGGTCGATCTGCTGGTGCCGGCCGAAGCCGAAGTCGTGGTTGAAGGGTACGTCGATCCGACCTATCTGGAGCCCGAAGGCCCCTTCGGCGAAAGCCATGGCTACGTGGCGCTCGAAGACTATAACCTCGTGATCGAAGTCACCGCCATCACGCGGCGCAAGGACGCGGTCCTCACGTCGATCATCTCGCAGGTCACGCCGTCCGAATCGAGCGTTATCAAGCGCCTCGCTTACGAGCCGATGTTCCTGCGGCATCTGCGCGACCACCTCGGGATTCGCGGCATCAAGAAGGTGTCGCTGCACGAGCCGCTGACGAACCTGCGCCGTTTCGTGTTCCTGCAGTTCGCGCGCAATTCCAAACGCACCGAAGTATGGCGTGCGTTGTACGGCACGATGTCGCTGCAGGCGGCGATCGGCAAGTTCGTCATCGCGATCGACGACGATATCGATCCGCAGAACGCCGACGCGGTGTTCTGGGCGATGGGCTACCGTTGCAATCCGGTCGAGGACGTCAAGCTGATTCCGTACCGGGAGCCCGGCCACGGTCCGCGCTCGGATCACGCGACTGGGCTCGACTCGGCAATGCTGATCGACGCGACCATGAAGACGCCCATGCCACCGCTCGCGCTGCCGAAGAAGGAGTACATGGAGAACGCGAAGGTGCTATGGGAACGCCTCGGGCTTCCCGCGCTGAAACCTGAAATGCCGTGGTACGGCTATTCGCTGGGTGACTGGACCGAGGAATGGGATCGCAACGCCGAGCAGGCAACCCGCGGAGAGTGGATGCAGCGCGATGCGTCGTATCAGGCACGCCGCCTGAGCGGCGTCGAGCCGAATTCGCCGGTACGCGGCTTCGAGGATTCCCATGACCAGTAATGAAGCCGCCACGCGGCGGATCGTCGTCGGCATTACCGGGGCGTCGGGTGTGATCTACGGAATTCGCGCGCTTGAGCTGCTCGCCGAAGCCGGTGTCGAGACGCATCTCGTCATCAGCAAGGCGGCCGAACTGACGATGACCTATGAGACCGACGTCAAGGCGAGCGAGCTGCGCGCGAAGGCCTCATGCTGGTATTCAGTCAGCGACATCGGCGCGGCAATCTCGTCGGGTTCGTTCCGGACCATGGGGATGCTGATCGTTCCGTGCTCGGTGCGCACGATGAGCGAGATCGCAACCGGCATCACCGGCACGCTGATCAGCCGCGCGGCCGACGTCGTGCTCAAGGAACGGCGCCGGCTCGTACTCGGCGTGCGCGAAACGCCATTGCATACTGGCCATCTGCGCACGCTGCTGCAACTGTCGGAGATGGGCGCGGTGATCGCGCCGATCGTTCCCGCGTTCTATTCGAAACCGCAGTCGATCGCCGATATCGTCGACCATACGGTCGGCCGTCTGCTGGATCTGTTCGACATCGACAGCGGCGTCGTGAAGCGCTGGAAGCAATAGCCGCTTGCGCCGCGCGCCGTCACTGCATCTCGCATTGCATCCGATCAATTCACACCGCTACCATGACTGAATCCCACCCGTTGTCCCGGCTCGCCGACCCGAGCCTGTTGCGCACGCAAGCCTATGTCAATGGCCTCTGGATCGGCGCCGACGACGCAAGCACCTTCGATGTCGTCGATCCCGCTACCGGCGATGTACTTGCCGCGGTGCCGCTGATGGGCGGCGCCGAAACGCGCCGGGCCATCGAAGCGGCCGAACGCGCCCAGCGCGGCTGGCGCGCCAAGAGCGCAGCACAGCGCGCGACCGTTCTAAGGCGCTGGTTCGAGCTGATGCTAGCGCACACAGCCGATCTGGCGACGATCATGTCGGCCGAGCAAGGCAAGCCGTTCGCGGAAGCGAAAGGCGAGATCGCCTATGCGGCGTCGTTCGTCGAGTGGTTTGCCGAGCAGGGCAAACGTGTCGATGGCGACGTGCTTGCGTCACCGTCTGCCGACAAGCGGATGCTCGTCGTGAAGGAGCCGGTTGGCGTATGTGCGGCGATTACGCCGTGGAATTTCCCCGCTGCGATGATCACGCGGAAGGTCGCGCCGGCACTCGCCGCCGGTTGCGCCATCGTTGTCAAGCCCGCCGAAGCGACGCCCCTGTCGGCGTTGGCGCTCGCCGAGCTCGCGCGGCGCGCCGGCGTGCCGGATGGGGTGTTCAGCGTCGTGGTCGGCAACCCGCAGGCCATCGGCGCTGAAATGACGAGCAATCCGATTGTCCGTAAGCTGTCGTTCACCGGCTCGACGCAAGTCGGCCGTCTGCTTGCGGCGCAGTGCGCGCCGACGATCAAGAAGCTGTCACTCGAACTCGGCGGCAACGCGCCTTTCATCGTCTTCGACGACGCTGATCTCGACGCAGCGGTCGAAGGCGCGCTTGCGTCGAAGTACCGCAACGCGGGACAGACTTGCGTATGCACCAACCGCTTCTATATCCACGATCGGATCTACGATGCGTTCGCTGCGAAGTTCGCCGTTGCGGTCAGCCGTATCCAGGTCGGCAACGGTTTTGCGGAAGGTGTCACGCAGGGCCCGTTGATCAATGAAGCCGCGCTTCAGAAGGTCGAGGCACACATTGCCGATGCCTGCGCGCAAGGCGCACGCGTGCTGGTGGGCGGTCATCGGCATCCGGCGGGCAAGCTGTTTTTCGAGCCGACGGTGGTCGCCGGTGTCACCGCGTCGATGTGCTTCGCGACTGAAGAGACGTTCGGGCCGGTCGCGCCTCTGTTCCGCTTTCACGACGATCAGGAAGTGATCGACGCGGCGAATGCAACTGAATTCGGCCTGGCCGCGTACTTCTACAGCCGGGACATCAGCCGCGTCTGGCGCATCGCCGAGGCTCTCGAATACGGCATGGTGGGCATTAACACTGGCCTGATTTCGAACGAAGTCGCGCCATTCGGCGGCGTCAAGCAATCGGGACTCGGCCGTGAAGGCTCGAAGTACGGGATCGACGAATACCTCGAAATCAAATACCTGTGCATGGGCGGCGTTTGACGACGTCGTAACGGCGGACGCCGCGTGGCGTCCTCGCATAACAGGCTGCCCAAGGTCGCGCTAGTTGCCTGCATGCGCAAGCTCCTGACCATGCTCAATGCCATAGTCAGGAGCAGTACACCTTGTGGGACGATCCGCTTCATCGAGCTTGACTCAGAAGACGGTTACTCAGTCATGGCCGCCGGAGGCTTCGCGCACCGGCGTTTCCGGCTTCACGCCGCCCCGCCGGTTGGCGAAGGTGCGCTCGCCAGTCTCGCGCCAGCCGCCAGAGGTGGCTGCCTCTGCATACTCGTCCCAGCGCTTGTCCCAGTCGCCCAGGTGATAGCCGTGCCATGGCGGCCGCGGAGTAAGGTGGGGCAGTTGCAGCTCTTCCCAGATCTTGCGCGCCGCAGTCATGTATTTCTCCGCCGGCAGAGCCAGCGGCGGCATGTCGTGCTTCAGCGTCGCGTCGATCAGCAGCGTACTTTCGAGCG
>Ga0302308_10004681_pt1 | contig 10725 bp, 10 predicted proteins | sample III_Palsa_E3_3_FD_200531 | JGI IMG/M metagenome (GOLD analysis project Ga0302308, IMG submission 200531) | Peat permafrost microbial communities from Stordalen Mire near Abisko, Sweden - III_Palsa_E3_3 | ecosystem: Environmental > Terrestrial > Soil > Palsa > Peat permafrost | place: Sweden... | reverse complement strand
GGATTCGTCTGGTTGGGGATCAGGAATTCCGGGCGGACATTCGCAGGGTGGGGCATGTTGACCGAATAACTGGTATTGACAACATAACCATCGGGCGTGACGGTACCGTCGGTAATCATGCGTCCGGTGGAATCCGTCTTTGCCTTCACCGAGGCAGGCGCATTGGGAAATACCGGGGTGGTGGCGGCGATCAGCCACTGATGATTCAAAAAGGAACACCCGAAGGCGCTATGAAAAAAATGATCACAGAGGGTATACTTCCGCGCCAGGGTGTCCAGAGGGATCAGGCTCGTCTTGTAATACCCCATCGTCAGTCCTGCTGATGAATTATATAAGGCGAACTTATCCATTTTACCCCCGTCGATCTGCATTTGTTCCTGGTAATAGCGATGCAGCACGTCCGGTATTTCTTTATCTGACGCGACATATTGATCGATGTTGAAATAATTATTGGCCAGATTGGTGGGAAAGGCGCTGGAAGCCCTGATAGCGGGCAGATTGGTGTAGGGATTGCCCTGGGCGTCCAGTTGGGTGACCACCGACGCACTGGCCGTCGACAGCCCATCTGCGCCATCGAATTGACCATACAGGTTATCAAAGCTGCGGTTTTCCATATAGATCACGACGATGTGACCAACCTTTTGAATGCCCGTGGTGGCGGGTGCAGCGGGTGCGGTATTGGACAGGTGTCGCTGTACGTGGCAGCTGCCAAAGAACATTGCTGAAGCGAACAGAATGTAAAATGCTTTCTTTTGCATGATAAAAAAAGTGAATGAATTAGCCGGGTGTAAACGGCGCGGCAAGTTAACGATATTTTCTTTTAAGGCTGATCGGGGATGAAATGGGGATCGGCCCCGTCTTTAAAGATGACATAAGCCCGGCGCCATGGTTCCGAAGGTAAAGCAAAAAAATTACCGCAAGGGTAAGGTTAAACAATTTTTACGCTATCCTGTTGAACAGGAAAAAAACATGGAAAAAAGACAGTTAGGACGTTCGGAGATAAAGGTAGCGCCGCTGATGTTGGGCGGCAACGTGTTCGGCTGGACATTGGATGAAAAGGGTTCTTTTGAGGTGCTTGACGGCTTCCTTGGGGCCGGCTTCAACTTCATCGATACGGCGGATGTATACTCCCGCTGGGCCCCGGGCAACAAGGGCGGCGAATCCGAAACGGTGATCGGCAAATGGATACGCAGCCGGGGGAACCGTGACAAGGTGATCGTTGCCACAAAAGGGGGCGGCGATATGACGGGACAGGGGAAAAATATTACTAAAAAATATATCCTTTCGGCAGTAGAGGCGAGCCTCAGCAGGCTGCAGACCGATTATATCGATCTGTACCAGACTCATTTCGACGTAGAAGAGACCCCGGTGGAAGAAACGTTGGAGGCGTATGCACAGGTCGTTAAAGAGGGGAAGGTACGGGTCATCGGCGCGAGCAATTTCACGGCGGCCCGGCTAAAGGCTGCCCTGGAAGCCAGCGCACGGCATGGGTATCCGCGATACGAGAGCCTGCAGCCGCATTATAACCTGTATGAGCGGGAGATTTTTGAAAAGGAGTTAGAGAAAGTCTGTCTTGAAAACCAGATCGGCGTCGTCAATTACTGGGCATTGGCGGCAGGTTTCCTGACGGGAAAGTATCGGTCGGAAGCTGATCTGAATAAAAGCCCCCGTGGCGCCGGGGTTAAAAAGTACCTCAACGAAAGGGGTTTTCGTATCCTGGCTGCGCTCGATGAGGTGTCCGGGCGGTATCATTCGACGCCTGCCAGCGTGGCCCTTGCCTGGCTGATCGCACGTCCGTCAGTGACGGCCCCCATTGCCAGCGCTACCAGCATTGCGCATTTGGATTCGTTGGTAGCGGCGACCCGGTTGACGCTGGACGCTGATGCCATCCGGCAACTGGATGATGCCAGCGCCTGGTAGGATAGGGCGCGGCGCCGCCGCGGGCTGCGGCCGGATTATTTATCCCGGAATAAATCAAACGTATCGCCTCTGAGCCCGATGCGCATGGCTTCGAGTGCGACGACCTCGACGGGGCTTATATTGCCCAGGTTGGCATTGGCGCCGATCAGGGTCAGGAAGTACAATTGCTGGTCTTTCTGCGGGGCTTCCCAGAGGATCTTCTCTGCGGGTACTTTTGTCAGGATCTCCTGCACCAGCCCCTCCCGCACTTCGCCGGAATTGCGATAGAGGCCAACCGTGCCGGTCTCCCGGGCTTCCGCCACGATGTATTCGGCGCCTGCCCCCAACTCTGCCTGCATGAGCCTTATCCATTGGTAGGGCGGGGTGACATGCTCGCGATCTTTATCCTTCGATCCGACTTCGCTGAGTACCGTTCCATACCGGGACAGTTGCTCAATATATTTGCATTTTTCCGTATGGGGGATATCGATCGAACCGTCAGATACTTCGATGTAAGAGATATTATATTCTTTCAGGAGGCCAAGATAGTCATCGAACTGGTTCCGGACAACGTAGGCTTCGAAAAGCAGACCGCCAAAATAGACGGGGATGCCTGCATCCTGGAAAATCCTGATCTTTTCCTGCAGACCACCGGATAAAATCGGGGTGCCGAAGGCTAGTTTCACGAGGTCGACATGGGGGCCGGCCCCCGACACCAGGTTGCGAGCCTCCATGACACTCAGCCCTTTGTCGTTGATCATCGTCAATCCATAGGTCCTTGGCCTTGCCGTCCGTTGGGGGATTTGTGTCAGATGAAAGTTCATGTCCGCAAGTTAATGAGGGCTGCCTTGATTACCAAAGCGAATTGGTCGCATGGAAACGGTCACATACGGCAACTTTATCTTAAATTGCATATAAATACTTGCTATATGGCGCAGATGGACCCTAAGACGGCGGAAAAGATTTCCAAAGCTTTGGCCGACCCTACCAGGCTGAAAATCCTCAGCGAAATCAAAAAAAAGGATCACTGGCTCTACTGCGTAGACCTATATGATAGCATCAATCTCGCCCAACCCTCCATCTGCCATCATCTCAAGCAATTAACGGAAACGGCCATCATTCTCCCCGAAAAAGAAGGCCGGAATATAAAATATGCCATGAATAACGAGGTAATCGATGATTATATCGGCTTTCTGCAGGGGTTGAAAAAATAAATTAATTTATTCATTGAAATGTTTCAATGTTTCATTATCTTTGGTATATCGTTTCACCTAAATAGATTGTTATGAATACCAACTGTCTGCCGCGCGAAGAGTCTTTCTCTTCTCCGCTGCTCAACGAAAGGAACAAAAGCCTCGGCCGTAATTTTCTCTACACCGTCCTCGCGTTCCTCGCGCTTTGTGCCGTCTCTTATGTATTGCACGCTGCTTAATCCGCACTTTTTGCGGCCACTCACGGATCTTCCGCACCCAGTTTTAATTATTTGGTAATCTTTCGCATCGGCATTCTTGTTAGTTTTGGGCATGCCCGATAACAGAAGAGAGTTTCTCAAGAAGACAGCCCTGCTAACCGGCGCCGCCGGCGTTGCTCAATTACTGCCTGAGTCTATTTTGCGTGCCCTGGCTATTGCTCCGCCCGAAGGGAGTACGTGGCAGGATGCCGAACATATTGTCATTCTCATGCAGGAGAACCGCTCGTTCGATCACGCGCTGGGGACGCTGCGCGGCGTTCGCGGGTATAATGACCCTCGCGCTATCGAACTGCCCAACCGCAATCTCGTTTGGCTGCAGTCCAACACCGAAGGTAAGACCTACGCACCCTTCCGCCTGGACATCAAAAACACCAAGGCTACCTGGATGCATTCCCTTCCGCATTCCTGGGCCAACCAGGTGAATGCCCGCAATGACGGCAAGTACGACCAGTGGCTGAATGTCAAGCAGAACAGCACCCCCGAATACTCGCACATCCCGCAGACGATGGGCTATCATACCCGGGAAGACCTGCCGTTCTATTACGCCCTGGCTGACGCCTTCACCGTCTGTGACCAGAACTTCTGTTCTTCTCTTACCGGCACCAACCCTAACCGGCTGCATTTCTGGACCGGCACTATCCGCGAACAGCAGCATGAAGACTCCCGCGCACATGTCTGGAACGACGACATGGACTATGGCACGTTGCATTGGACCACTTTTCCCGAGCGGCTGGAAGCGCTGGGGATTTCCTGGAAGTGTTACCAGAACGAAGTGGCTATCGACAGTGGTTTCCGCGGCGAGGAGGATCCCTGGCTGTCCAATTTCCAGGACAACCCACTGGAATTTTTCGCCCAGTACAATATCCATGCGTATCCGCTGCATGTAGCCTACCTGAAAGAGCAACAGCAGCGTATGGAAAAAGATATCGTCGATCTGCAGCGGCAGATCGCGACCCTTCCTGCAGGCGATACTACCCTGGACCACGTGCAGAAGAACCTTCATCAGCAGCAGCTCGAGCTGGACAAACTCAGGAGTCAGCCTGCGCTGGCCACAGGGCTGACCTTCGACCAACTTACGCCGCAGCAACAGGCCCTTCACCTGAAGGCCTTCGACACCAATAAAAATGATCCGCATTATCGCACGCTGGAAAGCCTGACCTATCAGGATGGCGGTGAAGAGCGGACGATGAAAGCGCCGAAAGGCGATGTGCTCTATCAGTTCCGCCAGGATGTACAGTCCGGGCAATTGCCTATGGTCTCCTGGCTCAGCGCTCCGGAGAACATGTCTGACCATCCTACCGCACCCTGGTACGGCGCCTGGTATGTATCCGAGGCGATGGATATCCTCACGCATAACCCCGAAGTTTGGAAAAAGACCATCTTTATCCTGGCTTATGATGAGAACGACGGGTATTTCGATCATGTTCCGCCTTTTACTGCACCGCACCCGCACAAGGAAGGGACCGGCAAGGTATCGGCCGGTATAGATACCAGCGTAGATTTTGTCACGCATGCGCAGGAACAGGAACGCAAGGGTTTTCCGCAACCCTTCGACCGCGAATGTTCCATCGGCCTGGGCTTCCGCGTACCACTGATCATTGCCTCCCCCTGGACCCGCGGCGGCTGGGTCAATTCCGAGGTTTTCGATCACACATCGACGCTGCAATTTTGGAAAAATTCCTTTCGCATAAGAGCGGCCAGGCCGTTCGTGAAACCAATATCTCCGACTGGCGCCGTACTGTCTGCGGCGACCTTACTTCTGTTTTCCGCACTTATCACAGCGGGGCTATGCCCGATCAGGAGTTCCTGGCCAAGGATGTTTTCCTGGAAAGCATCCACAAGGCTAAATTCAAACCGCTGCCCGATGACTTCAAAGCTCTTAATGCAGAAGAGATCGCGGCTTTCAACAAAGCCCCGCATCTTTCTCCCCATGGCATTCGCCAGGAACCGGGCACCCGTCCCTCCTGCGCGCTGCCTTACAGCATGCAGGCTGAAGGCCGGCTGAATAAGGACAAATCGGCCCTGGAAATTGTCTTCACCAATGACAACCGTCTTTTCGGTGAGAAAACGGCCGGCGCCCCCTTCAATGTCTATGCACCGGGCGGCTATGTCCGCCTTGATGATAATGAAAGAGATCAACTCGGCCAGTTCGAGACAGCCCGCACCTGGGCTTATGGTGTCAGGGCCGGGGATACTGTCACCGATTCCTGGCCACTCGGGGAATTCGAGAACCAGCGTTATCACCTGCGGGTGTATGGACCGAACGGATTCTACCGTGAGTTGAAAGGAGACGCAAAAGACCCTTCCGTCGATATAAGTTTGGAATATCAAAAAGCTACCGGCGCCAAATATGCGCTGACCGGCAATGGCATTTTACAGTTGGCCAATACCGGCGGCCGGTCCTGCGTTGTAGAAGTTACCGACCATGCCTATAGCGGTCATTATCCGGCAAAGTCACTGGCTGCAGGCGCTACGGCTGCTCTTCCGCTATCCCTGACTGCCAGCCGGGGCTGGTATGATTTCAGCGTGCGTATACGGGGATATGAGGGGTTTGAAAAAAGGTATGCCGGCCGGATCGAAACGGGGCGCGACGGGATTAGCGATCCGCAACTAAACCGACCGTAGGTCGGTTATTGTCGTGCTTTCTTCTGGTCTATGGAGTCCTGTGCCCTTTTTTTAGCCTCTTCTTCGGCCTTCTTTTGCTTTTCTTTCTCCTTCTTCTTGAAAAACCCGCGGAGCAGGAAATTGTGCTGGGCGGCCTCCATGTTCTGGTCCAGCTTTTGGGTGCTGGAGTTCAGGTTGCGCACCGTGGCGCTGATATTGGCTGAAAGGGTCGTGTCATGCAGCAGCTTGCCTAGCGTGCCCTTGCCGTGTGTGATGCGGGAGGTGATATCCGCCAGGTTGGAGGTGATGATCGCTGCATTGTCCGCCGTGACTTTCAGGCTGGCAATGATCTGGTCGGTCTCGATCGGCTGGCGGCTGGTCAGGGCGTCCCCGTTACGGACGACACCGGTATCCGGAGTCCCGGCCGCCAGGACGATCACCTTGTCACCCATCAACCCGTCCGATCCTATGCTGGCCTTGGCATCCTTCCGGATGAATTTTTCGACACCCTTCTGGATGATCATATCCACCTGCACCGTGGTATCCGTTACGAGTTCGATGTCATCCACCGTACCTACATCGATACCGTCCAGCCGGACATTGCTGCCGACCTTGAGTCCGCTGACAGAGTTGAATTGAGCGGTAATGCGGAACACTGAGCCGAACAAATTCTTTTGTTTGCCGATGTAATAAATAGCTGAGATAGCCAGCACCAGTACCACTACCGAGAAGAGTCCCAGCTTCCATTTGTAATTTTTTTCCTTTGGCATATATAATCTTTTATGTTATGATGGGTTAATGAAAGAATGAACTGATCCATTCATCCTCTGATTTTTCCAGTTCTTCGTAAGTTCCCTCCGCCACTACTACCCCTTCTTTCAGCATGATGATACGACTGGCGGTCATTTTTGCGCAGGTCATATCATGGGTGATGGTGATCGAGGAGATATTGTATTTCTGCTGCATTTTGATGATGAGCTCGCTGATCTCTTTTCCCGTGCCGGTATCCAGTCCTGTCGTGGGCTCGTCATAAAGCATCAACTCCGGCCGGAGGATCAGCGTGCGGGCCAGCCCGATACGTTTATTCTGGCCACCGGACAATTTGGACGGCATCTGGTCGACCTGCTCTGTCAATCCCACATTGTCCAGCATTTCCATGACCAGGGCGTCTTTTTTCTCCTTGCTCATATCCTTTTTATGCTGGCGGAGGGGAAACAAAAGGTTTTCACGTACCGTCATCGAATCATATAGGGCGGCATTCTGGAATAAAAACCCTGTTCTTACCCGAACGGCGTTCAACTCACCATACTTCAGCGACAGCAGGTCCTCGCCGAATACCTTGATCTCGCCTTCGTCGGGTGTGACAAGGCTTACCAGGCATTTGATCAGGACTGACTTACCCGTTCCCGATTTCCCGAGGATGACGAGATTTTCGCCTTTCTTGACATGCAGATCGACGCCGCGCAGGACTTCGTGGTCGCCGAATGATTTGTGTAAGCCCCGGATCACGATGACCGGTTCATCTCCGCTGTTCTCTACCTGCTCCTGTATCTCCAATTCGGCTTCTCTTAGCGCTTCTGCCTGGCGGTCGGCCTCTTCCTGTCGCTCCATTCGTTCGGCCAGGGCCTCTTCCTCGGATTTCTCAAGGATGATCTCACCGTCGAGGGGAAATTCCTGGTCATCCGCTGATTCCGCCGGGTGTTCGCCGGTTGTCTGCTGATCAGATTCCGTTGGGTGTTCCGTCTCCGTCGACTGCTCTGCTGCCGTCGATGGCGCAGGCAGTTCGTGATCCTCCGATTGATATTTTTCTGTTTCCTTCATATGGTTGCTATAACAGGTCAGTGATCTGCGCAGCTATCAGGTCGATGATGAATACTCCCAGCGAAGCAGCCACCACCGCGGAATTGGCTGCTATTCCTACGCTCTCCGTTCCACGGCTGGCATTGTATCCTTTATAACAGCCGATGATCCCCACCACGAAGCCAAAAAAGAAAGTCTTGACGATGGCCGGAAAGATATCGATGAACTCGAGGTGGGCCATGGCTACGATGAAGAAATGGTGGATAGTCGTGGCGTCATGGATGTTCATGGCTATATAGCCGCCCAGCAGCGCGATCGCATCTGCAAAGATGACCAGCAAAGGCACCATCAGGGTTGTCGCCAATACCCTGGTCACTACCAGGTAACGGTAGGGGTTGATGCCAGATACCTCCATGGCATCGATCTGCTCGGTAACCCTCATCGATCCCAGTTCTGCCCCCATTCTCGATCCGACCTTGCCGGCACAGATGATCGCTGTTATCACAGGACCGATCTCCCGGATGACGGATACCGATACCATTCCGGGTATCAGCGAGATGGCGCCGAAGGAAGCCATCGAAGGCCTGGTCTGGATGGTCAGCACCACCCCCATGATAAACCCTGTCAACCCGATCAAAAAAGTCGATTTATAGCCTACCAGATAACATTGGTATAAAACCTCTCTTACCTCATATGGCGGGCGCCATACTTCTTTGAAGAAACGGCCCATGAAGGAGACAAGATCGCCTGCGTTATAAAAGAAGCCTTTCCATTGGCTCTTTTTTTCCCGGATGCGAATCTTCGCACGTTGATATCGGTTAAGGACGGGTTCCATACCTACTGGAATCCAATTATCAATCCAAAACCGTCAGCCCGGAGCCTTCTGCAGTATTTCAGGCGAAAATAGCCGGTGGGGATCGAATGGATGTTCCGAATAAAAATTGGCACGGCGGTCCGAACTAAAAATTGTAGAAATACTTCCACAATCAATCCTGCGGTGGCTTTTCTTTATCGCTTACATTTGTTCATTATGATACTTATCGTGGATGACAAGCCCGAGAATATCTTTTCGCTCAAGACCATCCTGGAATTACATTCCTTCCCGACCGATACGGCGCTGAGTGGAGAAGAAGCCCTGAAGAAGATTCTCAGGCAATCTTACGCGCTCATCATTCTCGATGTGCAGATGCCGGGCATGGATGGATTCGAGGTAGCGGAGGCCATCAGCGGCTATAGTAAGGCCCGGGACATTCCCATCATCTTTCTTTCGGCTGCCAATACCGACAAAAAATTTATCACCAAAGGGTATACGTCCGGTGGCAGTGACTATATCACTAAGCCCATCGACCCGGATATCCTCTTGTTGAAGGTAAAGACTTTCTACCGGCTCTACGAACAGAACAGCGAGTTGAACCGTATCCAGGCCAGCCTTCGTTCGGAGATCGAATTTCGTAAGAAGGTAGAGGATGAGCTGCAGGAAAGGGCCCGCGAATTACATTCCATCCTCGAATCCATTCCCCAGATCGCTTTCACTACGCGGGCCGATGGGAAGATCGAATTTGTGAATGAGCAATGGCTCAGGTATGCCCCTTCCAAACAGGAATTTCCGCGAACGCATCCGGATGATCCCAACCTGGACCGGCAATGGCAAAAGACCGTCGCCAGCGGGCAGGCCCTGGAAATGGAAGTTCGTGTCCGCACCGAACGCGACGAATACCGGTTCCATCTGCTGCGGGCCATCCCCATCCGGGAGGGAGACACGATCATCAAATGGGTAGGGACCTTTACCGATATCGAGGATCAGAAACAGGCCGTCAAGAAAAAGGACGAATTTATCAGCATCGCCAGCCATGAACTGAAGACGCCGCTGACCACTATCAAAGCCTATGTGCAGTTGCTGGATCGCGACACCGGCGAGGATGATCCGACAAAAATGTATGTCAGCAGGGCCCTGGTGCAGATCAGGAAACTGGACAACCTGATTGTGGACCTGCTCGACCTGTCCAAGATCGAGAGCGGAAAACTGAAGTTCAACAAAAAGTCGTTTGAGTTCGAATCTACGTTGTCCAATGCCGTTGAAATGATCCGGCAGACCTACCCCGAATATCGCATTGTCAGGATGGGGAAGGCCGATATCCAATTGTATGGCGATGAAACCCGTATCGAGCAGGTGATCATCAACTACCTGACCAACGCGGTTAAATATTCGCCGGATAATAAAGAAATTCACGTCGAGGCATCCGTCCGTCCCGATGGGCGGCTGTTTGTCCTGGTCCGCGACTTCGGCATCGGGATCAAGAAAGACCATCAATCCAATATCTTCAGTAAGTTCTACCGGGTGGAAGAGACCGCCAACCGGTTTCAGGGGCTTGGTATAGGTCTGTATATCTGTGCGGAGATCATCCGGCGGCACGAAGGAGAATACGGTGTGGAAAGCGAGCCGGGCCAGGGATCCGCCTTTTACTTTTCGGTGCCCGTGTTGCAGGGTCCCGCCCTGCAGGCGGCTACGGCGTAAGTTGTGGTTTCGATTCATTCATTCAATATAAAAGACAAAAGATAACCCCACCATGAACATTGTTTCACGACCCGGATTACTGCGTAACCTCCAGATCGGGTTTGGACTATCACTGCTGATCCTTATCATTACGTCTGTGGCTTCTTACAGCAGCATCAGCAACTTGCTGGATGGCTCGCGATGGGTGGACCATACCGATTCGGTGATTATTAAGCTGGATAATACGCTCTCGGCCCTCCGGGACGCGGAAGCTGGTTCGCGGGGCTTCCTGCTGACGGGGGACACTACCTATCTCCGGTCGTACAATACAGTCACGGACCGGATCAATATCCTTCTCGACAGTATCCAGCAGATGACCTCGGATAATCCTGTCCAGCAAAGGCATATCGAAGAGCTGCGTCAGGTGGTCTTCAAGCCGATCGTGCTGTTAGGACAG
>Ga0302308_10004679_pt1 | contig 10729 bp, 9 predicted proteins | sample III_Palsa_E3_3_FD_200531 | JGI IMG/M metagenome (GOLD analysis project Ga0302308, IMG submission 200531) | Peat permafrost microbial communities from Stordalen Mire near Abisko, Sweden - III_Palsa_E3_3 | ecosystem: Environmental > Terrestrial > Soil > Palsa > Peat permafrost | place: Sweden... | reverse complement strand
GCCCTCCATACTGTGCGATGATCGCGGGCACCTTCTCCAGATACTCCGCGAACCGTTCCCGGTCAGTGACAACGACGTTTGCAAACAAATAGCACCTCATTGTCTACCTCTGGTAGGGAGTAAGCTCTAGCGAAGGAGAGAAGCATCTTTTTTTGTAAAAAAGAAGACTTCTTCCTGCGTCTTAGCTTACAAGTAGAAGCTGCTCCATGGAAATGGCTGCCGCTCTGTTCGCGTCAATCAAAGTGATAAGACAGTGTCGTACCAAATGTCCTTGGTGGTGCCTGCATCTGATTGTCACCAACCGGGTAAGCGGATTCGTCGCGAGTTATATAGTACGTTGAGTTGAGGAGGTTCTTGACCCACAGTTTTACGTCATAGGGGGCACCGTCGTAGGGCGACCAAGTAACGCTACTGTTGAGGATGGTGTATGCCGGCTGGCGGAGCCGGTTGTCGCCGTTCCAAAAGAAGCCGCTATTATACTGAACACCAGCAGTGGAGACGAAGTTTCCCACCTGCGTTGGCGAACTATACCGCACTGATAGATTCCCTACAAACTTTGGCGTCTCAGCCGTGGTCTTGCCCTTCTCGTTGAAAGTGCCGAGCGGAAATCCGTTCTGGTCCACAGCTGAAAAGCCCGGATAATTGGTGTAGTGGCCATCCATCGCTGACAAGCCGCCGCTGAACCTCAATTCTTCGGTTGCCTGGTAGTCAAGGAGTGCCTCTATGCCCTTGATGTGCGAGCCGGCCGCGTTGGCTATTATGTTACCGCCAGGAGTCGAATAATTTTCTTGTTGGTTGGTGTATTGATAAAGGAATCCATCAACGTTCAGCCGAAGCGTATGTTCCAGCCATTCTGATTTAACGCCGGCTTCAAGTGAATCAAGCTTTTCTGGCCTGAAGGAATTGCCGGGATCTGTCAGGTTGAAGCCGCCGCTCTTGAAGCCCGTGTTGTAGGACACATAGCCAAGAAGATCTCGCGTGAAGTGATGGTCCAGCGCGATTCTATAGGTCGCGCGGTCAACACCTTGCTTTAGATTCAAATTTGCGGCAGGGAACGAATAGGCCTGATCCTCGGTGGTGTACCGGAAGCCGCCCGTAAGATCCGTGCTGGAGAACAGCGTGACAGTTCCCTGAGCGAAGCCGGCCCAGGATTCGTCCGTTTGCTGGTCGTACGCAATGGCAGGCGCGCCATCTACGCTAAACGGGTCGTAGGCACCAAGGGCATTGTAATAGAAAGCGCCGGCAACCCAGTTGAAGATTAGCGAAGTTTGATTCTTTATCCGAAGTTCCTGTGAAAAATTATGGAATTTCTCGTTGAAGCCCAAGTTGATAAGCGGCAGCGGCGTTTGGTCCTCGTCAAGTGCGTCGTAATCGATGCTATACCGGTATGCAGAGATGCTGGTTAGCGTGAGCGGACCGACGTCTTGATCAACTTTCAATGAAACACCGCCCCCCCGGGTCTTCGCGAGATCATTCTCATCCTGATCAGCATTGTAAAGGCCTGGCCAGGGCGCATGTGTAATCGGTGAACTCGTGCCGGGGACATGCTGGTAACTATCTGTGTTCTCAAGTGTATCCCAATCGACCGCGAAGTGGATAATCGTATTGGTCGGTAGCTTGATGACCCACTTGTTGCGAACCGTGAAATCGCCGCGCTGCTGCTGCATGGTGGGGAAGCCGGTATAGATGTTGCGACCGTAGCCCTGTCCCTGATTTTCGTAAAGGAGCGAAAGACTTGTGGTCGTATAGTCGCCGATACCCGTTGAAGCGTACACCGGGACGCTGACGGTGTCGTAGTTGCCATACGTTACGGAAGCCTCGAAGTGGGGTTTGCTCGTGGGATCAATTGTCTGGATCTGGATGACACCGCCGGTTGCGTTGCGCCCAAACAGAGTCCCTTGCGGACCCTCGAGAACGTCAATTTCCTTGGTTCCCATAAGGGAGAAGACGTTGGTTTGAGGCGAGGCGTAGTAGACGTCATCGACATAGATCGCTACTGGAGCCTCCGAAGTGGGATCGATAAGATCCGAGCCAACGCCACGAATGTACGGATTGGCGGCGTTTACCGTACCGGTGAAAACAAGGCTCGGCGTCGCCTGAGAGAGCTCCGCCGTGGTCGATACGCCTTGCTGGGCTAGCCTCGCTGCGGACAAGGCAGTAATCGCGAGTGGGACATCCTGCAGCCGCTGGCTGCGACGTTGGGCGGTGACAACAACGTCTTCCAGTTGCGTTGCCGGCTTTCCCGAGGCGCTTGTGGTGGTCGGCGCAGTGCTGGCAGTGCCCGATGGATTGCCTTGAAGCGGCGATGGCGCGGGGGTTGCACTCTGGGCTTGGGCCGTCCCCAGCACAACGACGAAGGTCGTTGCTATTGCAACGCTACAAAACAACATGAGGCGGAATGCGTGAGCGTCGCGAATCCTGCGATTAACGAACGGCACAGGGTGTTGACTTGGTGCCTGGGACGCGGCCCGGACGGTTTGAGTGGGGCCTTCGCACGACTTAGAGCCCTCTTCACCGCGGGCATTTTCTCGTGATCGCATCCTAGATCTTCCCTATAAATCTCGAGACTTTCGCCGAGCCACGATGTTGGCCTAGAAGTGCGTCGAGTTGTTATGTCCGAAGCCTATTCCGGATGGGCCGGCGCTGTCAATGAACCGTTTCATCACATCGCTCGAATTTCTCACATTGGATCGACGGCGAAGACACTTTTTGGTTGTTTGGCAAAGTTGGCTTAACAGCAATATCGGTCTGCATTGGCAAGTAGCCAAACTTGTCCGCCACACAGAAAAATCGAGCCAACATTAGCATATGATTTGTGTAGCGATCGGGGGCGCTCAAAAATTGCTCGCCGCCCAAGCGCCGCTCCGCCTCTGCGTCCTATTGCACGAGTGCACGACCGTAGATGTCGCGAAGCGCCTTTTTGTCGATCTTGCCCGTAGCGGTCAGTGGGACTTGTGCGAATATTACCTTGTCCGGCATCCACCAGCGAGCGATCTGCGGCGCCAGATGGTCAAGTATCATCTGTTCGGTGAGTTCCGCATCGTCGTGCGTTTCAATGACGAGGATCGGGCGTTCCTCCCATTGCGAATGGTATACACCGACAGCAGCCGCAACCTTCACGCCCGCGCAGGCGGCCGCGATGTTCTCGATATCTATTGAGCTGATCCATTCTCCTCCGGATTTTATGACATCCTTGCTTCGATCGGTGATGCGCATGAAGCCATCTTTGTCGATAGTCGCGATGTCACCAGTGTCGAACCAGCCATCCACGGATGCGGCATCGGTTTCGCTGCGGAAATAACGCTGAACCGTCCACGGTCCCCTCGCCTGTAGCGCGCCGGAGCTGGTTCCGTCGTGGGGCAGTTCTTGACCGTCCTTCCCCACGATGCGCAGTTCGACCCCGTACTGCATCCGCCCCTGACGTGTCCATAGTATCTCGTCTTCCGCCTCCCGGCCGTAGGATGCAATCTGAGGTGTCGGCGTCGAGATGACACCCAGCGGACTTAGCTCCGTCATGCCCCAGACCTGGCGCACCTTCACGCCGTATCTGTGCTCAAAGGTCTCCGCCATAGCACGCGGTACCGCGGACCCGCCTATGATAACGCGCTGGAGTGTACCGCTATCGTCGCCGGTGCGGTTCAGATGATCGAGATACATTGTCCAAATCGTAGGTACACCCGCGGAAAAAGTGACGCCCTCATCCTTGATGAGCTCCTGCAGACTCGCGCCATCCATACGGTCGCAGGGCAACACAATTTTGCACCCGTTGATCGCGGCCATGAATGGCACGCCCCAGGAGGTGCAATGATACATCGGCACGCATGGCATAATGGTATCGAACGCTGAAAATCCTAGCGATCCGGATAGTCCGCCCGCCAGAGCGTGAAGAACGATTGATCGATGGCTGTAGAGGACGCCTTTGGGGTCCCCGGTCGTGCCGGAGGTATAGCAAAGGATGGCGGCGGTATTTTCGTCGAAACTCGGCCAGACATAGCCCTCGTCTTCTTGGGCTATCAGGCTTTCATAACTGTCAGCGCTTTCTGCGCCCGTACTAGCGAGTAAAATTAAACGCTCGATCGAAGGCAGACGGGGGCGCAGTCGTTCGACCAGAGGAAGAAAACTGCCGTCGAATAGTAGAACCCTGCTTCCCGCATGGTTGATTGCGTAGACGACCTGGTCGTCGGAGAATCGCGGATTAACCGTGTGCAGGACCGCGCCCATGCCGGGCACAGCATAAAAGAGCTCAAGATGCCGATGCGTGTTCCAGGCGAGCGAAGAAACGCGATCCCCCGGAGCAATTCCGAGCCGCGTCAACATGCGAACTGCGCGGCCCGCCCGCCGGCGAAGACCTCCATAGTCATAGCGCCATGTGGGTTCGCGCACGAGGCGGGAAACGATTTCCCGCTGATCATGGGCAGTTGCGCCATGTCGCAAAATGTCCCCGATCATCAGGGGCGTTCGTTGCATCAGGCCGTCAAGCATCTTATCCCCTCTCGAACCGGTTCCTGCCACCATTTCCCTACCAATGAAACTCTACCTGGTGAAACGTTTCATTGCAACCATGAGAAAGCGATGCTAGTGGTTTAATCAGCGGGCACTTCGCAATCGCCCGCGTATCCCGGGCCAGCGCTCGCGTCAGCCGGCCTGGATGACCTATACCAGGACGCCGAGGAGGAAGATCCGCATGTATCTTGAAAAATTTCGCCTAGACGGTCGCAGGGCGGTGGTAACGGGCGGTGGTCGGGGAATTGGCGCCGACATCTCGCGGGCGCTGGCGGAAGCAGGAGCGGAGGTCGTTATCGTCGACATTGATGGTACAACCGCCGAGCAGACGGCGTCCACGCTTACTGCCGCCGGGCATGTCGCATATCACCGTCAGGCGGATCTGACCAAGGCCGACCTAGTCGAGACGTTGGCCGACAACATTACCCGGGAAATCGGCAGGATCGACATCCTGGTCAATAATGCCGGCATAGTCATCGTTATGGACCCACTCGAGACCTCGGTGGAAGCCTGGAAGCGCACCATGGAAGTAAACGTCGATGCGGTCTTCTATTGCTCGCAGGCGTTTGGCCGTCGCATGGTGGAACAGCGTTCGGGTTCGATCGTCAACATCGGATCTCTCGCCGGATTTGTCGCGACACGCCCGCAGAACCCGGTGCCTTACGCTACCAGCAAGGGCGCCGTGCATATGCTCACCAAGTCGCTGGCCGTCGCCATGGCTCCCCATAATGTGCGGGTCAACGCGGTCGCTCCCAGCTATATCGCGACCCCGATGACGTCTGAGGAAACCGCCGGTGGCGAGCTCGAGGCCTGGGTCAAGGTCTGGATGGACATGACTCCCATGGGGCGGTTCGGGCAACCGCAGGAGGTCGCCGCGGCGGTTCTGTTTCTCGCAAGCGAGGCGGCCAGCTTTTGCACCGGTGCGATCCTCCCGGTCGATGGCGGCTACGGCTCGATATGACGCTTCCGTTCTACACACCTGCCCTTGGCGATTGAAGGGAAGGAAGAAGCATCTTTTTTGAAAAAAAAGGAAGCAAAAAACATTTGCTAATGGAGCGCACCGACCGAGGATCGTTCCCCACCTAATTGATAAGGTGTTTTTGCTTCTTTTTGTTCATAAAAAGAAGATTCTTTCTGCGCTTTACCCTATTGGCTTCGCTTGCTACCACGGCATTCGGTTTGGCCGATAGCAATTCGCTGTCCAAATGGAGGTGTCGCCATGGCGCTATCATTTCCAATCACTGGTTTGCAACTACGTTCCCTGATCAAGAAGAACGGCGAGCTCGAAGTGTCGCTTGTCAATGTTGAGGTGCTGCCACCGGCGCCAAACAAGGTGGTTATCAGAATCGAAGCTTCGCCGATCAATCCATCAGACATGGGGCTGCTTTTCGGCGCCGCGGATATGAGCACAGCGCGCCAAACTGGGACGCCGGACAGTCCGGCAATCACGGCTGACGTAACGCGAAGCGCCATGGCGGCGATGGCGGGACGCGTCGACCATTCGCTGCCGGTGGGCAACGAGGGTGCGGGCATCGTGGTCGCCGCGGGGACCTCCCAGACGGCGCAAGCATTATTGGGCAAAGCCGTCGCCGCGATCGGCGGCGCCATGTACGCCCATTACCGCACGGTAAATGCGGAAGACTGCCTGAAGCTGCCGGAAGGCGCCACGCCGGCGGATGGTGCTTCGTGCTTCTTTAATCCACTCACCGCTCTAGGCATGGTCGAGACCATGCGCGGTGAAAACCATAAAGCTCTGGTCCACACCGCAGCCGCTTCAAACCTCGGGCAGGTTCTGAACAGAATTTGCCTGCAGGACAAAATCGGACTGGTAAACATCGTCCGAGACGCCTCGCAGCAGGAAATGCTTCGCGCGCTAGGCGCGAGTTACGTCTGCAATTCGACCCCACCAAACTTCAAGGACGACTTGACGCAAGCACTTGCCGAGACCGGGGCGACGTTGGCCTTCGACGCCAGCGGCGGCGGGCTGGTTGCAAATTCTCTCCCGCATGGAAGCCGCCATCAACCGAAAGCCTTCGACCTATAGCCACTATGGTTCCAACATCCACAAGCAGGTCTACATCTACGGCGGGCTCGACCCGAGACCGACGGAATTCAGTCGCTCATTCGGTATGGCCTACGGCATCAGCGGCTGGTTGATATTCCCGTTTCTGAATAAGATTGGACCGTCTGAAACGCGGAGGCTGAAAGAGCGCGTCGCAAATGAATTGAAAACCACATTTGCCAGCCATTACGCCGCGGAGATATCGCTGTCCGAGGCGCTTCAGCTCGACAAAATCGCCGCCTATAATAAACGAGCAACCGGCGAGAAATATTTGATCAACCCTAATCTTGGAGTACGCCACGACTGATAATAAGTGAAATCAGCAGTTCTAAGAAAAGGAAGCATCTTTTTTGAAAAAAAGAAGCAAAAAACTTTTGTTCTGATGGAGCACACCGCCCGTCGTCCGTGGCACCCCTAATCGACAAAGTTTTTTTGCTTCTTTTTGTTCACAAAAAGAAGACTCTTCCTGCCCTTCAACTTACTGATTTCACTACTGCCTCGAGAGGCCATGGCTCTTGCATGAGCGAGTATCCCGCTCCATTGCGAACAATCTCGCCAAACCCTGGGTAATGTAGGTGCGCACCTGCGGCGATCAGACCTGCTGCGGCCGCCATGGCGAATATCCGGCGCCGCGATGCGGCAGCGGCGGCAGGGTCCCAATCGAACGTGACCGCAACGTCCGGAAACGGCGGCTGGACTTCCTGCACGTGCACGGTGTCACCCCATGCGATGATCGCGCCACGGCCGGAGCCGACGGTGAAGGCTGTGTGACCAGGGGTGTGGCCGTGGCATGGAACGGCGCTCACGCCGGGAAGAATTTCCCCGTGCTTGAAAGTCCGGACTCGGTCGGCCGCGACGTAAGGTCCGAGCTGCGCGCGTCCGGCTTCGAAATAGCGGCGCCGGGCACGCTCGTCCGCACGCGCCATGGCCTCGTCGTTGAACCAGTGGTTCCATTCCTTCTCGTGCAGCAGGATCTCGGCGTTGGGAAACATCGGCTTCCTCGTCGCGAGATCGGTCAGGCCGTTGGAATGGTCCGGATGGACGTGGGTAAGCAACACCGCGTCCACGTCGCCATGGTCGATCCCCGCGGCCGCGAGGCTTTGCGGCAGCCGGCCGCAGGTCGGACCCATCTCAGCGCCGGATCCACAATCGATCAGGAAGGTGCCCCTGTCCGAGCGGATCGCAAATGCATTCACCGACGGGCGGGGCGGGCCGTTGCGATGCGCCAGCGCCAGAAGGGCCTGGACGTTCTCTTCGGAGATCTCGCGGAGGGTTTCATACCCGATGTCGATATAACCGTCGTACAACGCGGTCACGGTCATCGTCCCGATCTTCAAGTCGAAGCGGGGCTGCAGGGCTTCCTTCGAGGTCATGGCTGAACTTTCGCTCCATTATGTGCCGCAGCTCGCGGCGAAGCGCGGCACGCTGCTACTTCCATCCTACTGCGTGGGCAGACCTGCCGTCCCTACCCCACGCGCGAATTGTTCGCCCGGAAGCCACCTCTCCACGTCCCGTCTGAGCGCTATCAGTGCTTCCAGATCGACCCCGGTGCTGAAGCCGAGCCGTTCGAGCAGAAATACGGTGCCTTCGGTGTCGACATTCCCGGAGGCGCCGGGCGCAAACGGGCACCCGCCGAGGCCCGCCAGCGAGGCATCGAAGGATCGGACCCCGACTTCCACTGCGGCCAGCATGTTGGCTAGCCCAAGCCCGCGGGTGTCATGGAAGTGGCACGCAACCGGGATCGGCGCGATCTCAGCCATGACCGCTTTCGCGAGCCGCCGCACCTGGGCAGGATCACCGTAGCCCACCGTGTCGGCCAAAGTGATCCCGTCGGCGCCGGCCTCGACGAGCTTCACGGCGATCTCGATCACTCGTGTTTCCGGAATATGGCCCGAGATCGTGCAGCCGAACGAGGTCGCAATTCCCGAGCCGATCCAGGCTTTCGGGCCGGGCCGCGCATTGCGATGGGCAATGATCCGCTTGAACTCCTCCACCGATTCCTGGGTGGACCGACGGACATTGGCACGATTGTGCGCGTCGCTTGCCGATACCACAAAATGGAGGTGCGCTAGCCCCGCATCGAGCGCGAACTCAGCGCCTTTGAGGTTTGGGACCAGGGCCGACGGCCTGCAGCCCTCGATCCTAAGCGCCTGCCGCGCAACGTCGCCTGCGTCCGCGAACTGGGGCACGAGCTTCGACGATACGAACGAAGTGACCTCAATATCGGCAAGACCCGCGGCGACCGATCGCCGGCACCACGTCAGCTTGCGCTCGGTTGAGAGGATCGTCTTCGCCATCTGGAGGCCGTCTCGCGGACCGACCTCCACCACCTGGACGAACTCCGTCATACCGCCTCCTCGTTTTGTCAGACGCCGCGAAAGACCGGAGGGCGCCGCTCGTTGAATGCCAGCACCCCTTCCCGCCGGTCTTCGGTCGGCACGGTCCGGTTGTAGGCTTCGATCTCGAACGCCAACCCGTCCCAGATCGACATCTGCGCGCCCCGCGCGATCGCCTGTTTGGCCTGACGCACTGCGATAGGCCCGTTCTCGGCGATCCGTCTCGCGGTCTGCGCTGCAGCGTCGAGCAGTTCCTCGGGCTCGCACACCCGGTTCACCAACCCCCAAGCGTGCGCGTCGGTCGCCGAGAAGGGCGAACCGGTCAGAATCAGCTCCTTCGTCCGGCGCTCGCCAATGGCGCGCGTGAGGTTCTGGGTCCCGCCAGCCCCGGGGATGATGCCGAGCGTCACCTCGGTTAGCGCAAAGCGGGCGTGGCGGGCGGCGTAAACAAAGTCGGCGGCCGCGGCGATCTCGCAGCCGCCGGCATATGCAGCGCCGTTCACCGCCGCGATCACCGGCACCGGACAGCCCAGGATGGCCCTGATCAGCCGCTCGAAAACGAGATGCTGCGCCTGCCATTCGCGGTCGGTCATCCCCTTCCGCTCCTTGAGATCACCGCCGGCGCAAAAGACCTTGTCGCCACGCCCGGTCAGCACGACGCATCGCGCGGCGTCCGGCGAGAGCGAAAGATCTTCGAATACCTCGAGAAGTTCGTGGCCCATGCGCGTGTTCATCGCATTGGCGGACTGCGGACGATCGAGCGTGACGACAAGCAGCCCGTTGCCGGGCGTCTCCACCGTGACCGCCTCGAAATCGCTTGTCACTGGGGCTCCTGGTGTTTGCCAGGCGCCAAGACGGCAGTGTGTTGCCCAAGACTTGGCGCCGGCGTTGTCGATCGCGGACGTACGCCGTCGAAGCTGATCGGCATCCCGACCAGATCGATCTCCTCATCCCCGCAGCGTCCGAGCATGTCGAGCGCAAGCGTCTGTGGATGCACCGCGACCTCATCCACGGTCAGTAGAGGCGCGTTCGGCACACCGGCAGCGTCGAGCAGCGCCCCAAGTTCGCTGGTTGTGTGCTGCCTCACGGCCGCGGCGATGCCGGGCAGCAGCCGGTCGCGGTGAACCACCCTGCCGGCATTGGTCGCGTAGTCCGGGTTTTTCGCCTCGTCTGGAAGATCGAGCATGGCCATCAGTTTGCGGAACAAATTGTCGTTGCCGGCGGCGATCATGATCCAGCTGTCCGAAGTCTGGAACGCCTGGTAGGGCACGATCTCCGCGATGCCGGAACCGAACTGACGCCGCACTTCGCCCGATGCGGCGAAGCCGGCCAGCGGGACCGTCATCCAGGCCAACCCGGTTTCGAATAGCGACGTTGAGACGCGCTGGCCCTGGCCTGACCGTTTGCGCTCAATCAGTGCTGCGAGCGCGCCGATGACGGTCCACATCCCCGCACCCATGTCGACCAGGGACACCCCAACCCGCACGGGGGGCCTGTCGTGTTCGCCGGTGACGCTCATGATGCCTGAGCTCGCCTGGGCCAGCGGATCGTAGCCGGGCTTGTGACTGAGCGGCCCCTTGGCGCCGAACGCTCCAATATCGCACCAGATCAGCGATGGCTTTTCTTTATGGAGCCGCTCGAAAGTCAGGTTGAAGCGCTCGAGGATTCCGGGCCGGAGATTTTGGATGACCACATCCGCCTTGGCGAGGATAAAGGCGACCAGCCGCGCGACCTCCTGCTCGCTCGCGAAGTCGACCGCCGCACCTTCCTTGCCGCGGTTGAGACAGAGGAAGGCACTGGATGTATCCTTCCAGAAGGGAGGTCCCCA